>Ga0224495_10000237_pt1 | contig 44907 bp, 44 predicted proteins | sample SF_Jul11_sed_USG_FD_168128 | JGI IMG/M metagenome (GOLD analysis project Ga0224495, IMG submission 168128) | Sediment microbial communities from San Francisco Bay, California, United States - SF_Jul11_sed_USGS_4_1 | ecosystem: Environmental > Aquatic > Marine > Sediment | place: USA: California...
CCTTGCCATAGTTGCTGGTGCTGTAGGAGCGGCGGTTGTCATTCTCGTTGGTGGCTTTGTGCTACTCAGACAGAAGTAAAATAATACAACATAGGGGACAATTGTCCCCTTCCCCTTTTCTTTTTTTATTGATTATTTCTAATACGATTGTTTTGTTTCCAGATAGATCCCTGCTCATTGCGTTAAAGAGAGTGTCTTTAATGGGAATGATGTTGAATTTTGTGAGGAATCAAAGAAATGAGACTCAGCCAACCACGATTAACCATTCTAGGTGTATCAGCCCTTCCATTAATAATTGGCACACTCCTAGCACTCTTCATTCTAGACACTGCTACAATAGGAGATATCCTTCTTATCAATACTCAACCCGTCACTATTGAGGAACTTATTATTCAAACTGGAGTGTCAGTCGGTCTTGGTACATTGATAGTGTTCTCATTATTCTACGCAATTGAAAGAAGAGGACCTGGAGCTAGGCGAACTATAGTAGCTCTTGTTGTGTCTCCAATCCTTACTGCATCTTTTTTCTTGCTAGGCCAATCACTACTTTTCATTCTGTTCAAAGGAACCTCGACATCCATCATTCCTAGTATTCTTTCCTTTGCCTCTCTTGGAGTTTTACTGATGTCTTTTGTTTTTATTATGATGGATTCAGTTCCCCCGATGTTGAAAAACATCTTTGTAGCATTCTATGGTAGTGTATTCGGTACTTTTCTAGGTGTCATGTCAATCACTGCTAGCATGTTTGTGTTGGTAATTGTTGTAGTAATGGAAGACTATTTCCTCACAAGGTACTCCCCGGCGGCTCAATCAGTAATGCTCATTGATACACCTGGCGACGATCCATTTGATTATACCCGGATACAGACTAGGAGTGCAGCAGTTGGAGCTGGAGACTTTATTGCATTTTCCTTAATTGCTGCTCATTCATTCATATTCTTCCCGATTTATGTTTGGGCAATGTCAATCGGGCTTGCTATAGTGGGTATTGCAATAAATGCTACCGTATTAGCTCGGGAGAATCAAATATTACCTGGGATTCCTCTTCCAGCACTTCTTTCCTTAGTTCCGTGGATTGTTCATGTAATTGCTTATCCGCTTTTAATTGGATAGATGCCTTGAGCGCAAGTCAAATATGTATCACATCTGCATCAGAGGTTTGAGATAACATGATTGCCAGCGAACGATCCCAAAATATCATTATTATTGCTATGATAATCGCCACTGTGATAGGCTCTGGTTTCATAATCGGAAATGCTCAATACTATGGAGGAAGCTATATTTTAGCTGGGCAATTGGAAGTTAATTTAACAGACATTCACGTAAGTAATGTCAATACAACTGATGAAACAGAAGACCCTAGTATTGTCCTTACATTCAATCTCGCAATTCCTGCACAGGCAGACGGAAATGTAAGGATAACTTTTTTCGGCGCAACAGTGTGGCTAAACAATGACCTCCTATCATTGACATCATTTTCACTTACCCCGGCGCTTGCAGATCAATATCTCTACTCGAACTTTGATAGAAATATTGCCATGAGTCAAACTGCTAGTTCAACTTCTGACCGTCAAGCAATAATAGATGCATATCTCACCTCCTCTTGGGCTTGGAATGTGACCCTTCGGTACTCTTTCATCGTTTTTGATGAACCTAATACCATTATGTGGCGATGGTTCGATTTCTATACTACTGACTTCACACTGACCTAATAGAGATACTAGCCTTTGAAGGCTAGTCTCTTCTTTAGTTCTCCAATTCTTGTGACACTAACAGCATTTACTCCTCTTTTGTCAGCTAATTCTACCGAAACCATGTCGAGATAATGAGTAAGTGAGAGCATACTGTCGATTTTCGATTCGCCTATAGAATTCAAATCTATTGGATTAAGGCCTATTTCTTTATAGAGATTGAAGGTGATATCCATTCTCCGACTTATCTGAGAGTCCTCTCCAAAGCACCTTAGGAAAACAGGGATGATAGAACCCTTTTCATTATATGGAAATCCCTCAATTTCATTGTGAGTTGCCTCAGGTATCTCTGAATAAAACGCCTCTGCCTTTGAATTCTCATTGATTTGGCACTTGGCTCGATAAGCAACTGGGCTCATGTGCTGGGCCCCAATAAAAAGCGGTATTCTGTTATGTATTTTCTGGGCAATAACAGAAGGCTTTGAGATTGACTCCCCCCATGTCTTTGAGGCTGAGATTAAATTCTCACTAACCTTTACTAGATTGGTGATTTTTACCCCAATGAGTGATTCTGAAATGGGTAAGACCTCGGAAAGAAGTACTGGAAATGCAGCCCTAGGTTGAGCCCCTTTATCTACGATGACTTGAGGATAGCGACTATATTCCTTTGCCATCTGTCCTCCTGATGTAATGGTCAATATTCTTGAACCTCTCTCTTTGGCATGCCCAAGCGAAGTAAGTGTTTCTTCAGTATTTCCAGAGTAGCTTATTGCCACTACAATCCAGTCTTTGGAAACCCATTTTGGAAGAAAGTAGGTTTTCACAATATCGATGGGAATGTGCGATTCTTGACTTAAGATCTCCTTCACATATGAACCGACAATTAAACTCCCTCCCATACCTAAGAAGCAAAGACCCTCAATTCCATCTCTGTGATAGTCCCTGCAAATGCCAATTATATCCGGATCTGGAGTCGGATTTCTCAACATATCTGGAAAATGGGAAACCATACTTCTCATGTCATCTAGGTTCATCGTTTCTGGCAGTTTTCTCATGTTTCTAATCTTTGATTTACTCTGCTTAAAGTTAATCGTATTAGTCATATCTCCTTTTGTCAAAGAAATGATAAGACTAAAGTATTGGATGAATGTCCAACAAGCTCGTTTGATGCTAGAGGAATCACTATGGGTGTAATGAAGACAGCGGCTGTAAAAGGAATAATCCCTGCAGGAAACAAGGTCAGTGAGTTAAGATCTAATCTTCTTCGTTTAATCTCTGAGACTTCGATTGTTCTTGACGAACGCTTTGGAGCAGCAGGTCTTGAAGCTGTTTCAGAGATTTTCCAAAGATTAGGTGAAGAAGATGCTAAGGTAATGAAAAACCGATTGGGTTTTGGAGATACATTGAAAGACTCTCTTGATGCCTGGATTGTAATTGGTCATATTATGGGCTCAAAGATGCAACCAAATTGGATTTCAGACACTCGAGTAGAAGTGAATCACAGCTACTGTCCGCAGCACGAGGAATTCGTGAAGCGTGGGAAGCTGTACTGCTCGAATGCCTGCCTTCCTTATGTTGGTGCAATAGGCGAGAGTATCGGTACGGGAGTAAAGATGGAGGTAGTGAGGGCTGCAGATGAAACTGCAGCGTGTGTCAAAGCTTTATTCGTGCCCAAAAAGGATATTGAGTGATTTGAAATCTGAACCTCTTAGACTCTCTATCAAAGACTCCTCACTTGCTGGTGTTTTAACACGACCCCATCCACAATCAGATAGAGCAGCCATATTGCTACATCCACACCCACTTTATGGTGGGAATATGGATAATCATGTCGTGAAAGAGCTTGAGCGAATATTCCTTGAGATGAACTTCATTACATTGCGGTTTGATTTTAGGGGTGCTTCAAACACTAACCAAGGATATGCTGGAATACAAGGAGCAATAGAAGATGCATGCAAAGCGATTGATTTTATGGAAATATACGAATTGAATTCGCTTGGGCTAGTGGGCTATTCCTTTGGCGCCACTGCAGCATTATGTGCTGCATCATCTCGACCTGTTAGTTTTGTTATCACACTGAGCGCATCGTATGATATATTCCTTGAAGGAGGATATGATGAAACCTATTTGGCAAAAATTCAATGCCCAGTACTTATGTTCCATGGCAAATCCGATACCATGATTTCTCATTCAGACCTGGACATGTTCTCTTCTATGTTAACTCATATCAAAACTGTATCTCTTGAGAATGAGAATCATTTCTATGAACATGCACTACCTATAGTTACAATTGAAATTCGCTCATTTATATCTAATATATTAGAAGGCTAAATTCCTCAAAGGTATCCTTAAGTAGCACTCTTTTTCAGGAAATCGAAACGGTGGATTGTATTGCTCAAAGCCTTGGTTTTTGACATGGATGGCACAATAACAGAGCTAACATTGCCTTTGGACGATATGAGAGAAGACACGAAGAATTACTATATCAAACACGGATTTCCCGCCGAACTTCTTGAACCAGCAGATGGCATTTCAAGTTCAACAGCAAAGGCCAAAGACTATTTCCTTTCAAATGGTGTGCAATTGTCCGATTGGGAACAAATGGAAGCCGAAGTCGATCAAATCCTAAGTCAACATGAAGGATTTGCCGCTGCCAGTGCAGTTCTAATCGAAGGAACCCTAGATATTGTGAATCGAATTAGACAAGCTGGTATGCTCACTGCAATTCTGACAAACAATGGCAGGTCATCTGTGGACAAAATCATGCAGCAATTGCCTATAGCAAATCATTTTGATATCATTCAGACAAGACATGAATCTCCACTGCCAAAACCATACCCAGACGGGCTTTTGAAAATAGCATTACAACTAGGTGTCAATGTCGATGAGATGGTGTACGTCGGTGATGCCTTGATTGATGCTGCTGCAGCAAATCGAGCGGGTATTGAGTTTTGGGGAGTTGCTACCGGTGAAACACCTGCTGACGTCCTTCAAAATGCAGGTGCCTCTATTGTGTTTCAATCTCTTGAAGGCGTCCTACGTGAAGTATTGGTGAGAAGTAAAGTTCATTAATTTGTCTTTGGCCACTTGTTAAGTCTTACATTCCATTACTGACTCATTGCCATTTTGTCTTCTAGTAAGACTCTTAGCATTTTCAAAAGGATTTTTACACAATGCAAAGCTTGTGTAGATTTGGCCTCTAGTGTAGCTAAAACACAGTTGTGGATTATCTGATTTTTTCCGTATGTCAAACTGAAGGTTATATACATGTTCGAGATTATGTTTCTTGTGACAGGCAGTATACCCGTACTTGAAGAAGTAAATTGCACGCTTGAGGTCAAAGACCAAATGACAATAGATGAGGGAACTTACTTAGTATTGCGTTCAGCTTCTGGGGCATTCACATGCAGATATCCGCCTGTTCCACGTAACTGGAATCCCCTTGATAGACCTCATGTAGCTCTTCTTCTGCCTGATGTAAACGGTATCTTTACAGTTTTCCTTTCTAAACCTGAAGAAAAAGGTGCAGAACATCCGCAGAAACTAGAGACCGCAGATCTAACTAAACTTCCAACAAAATCAATAATCGAGATACGTCATAGCAATGCTCACTATGCATATTATAGGCGCGATAATGAGTCATGGACTAAAGTTGCCGAAGCTAATGATCCTTTTGTTGTTGAAGTCTTTTCCCATGGGTACGCTCCTATCATCATGAATATGATTCCAGCTTTTTGAAATTACGATTCGAAAATAGCTACTGGCGTACATATTGTGGTTTGCTGATTAAAGACATAATTCTGAAGATGCGAGCCGTGCTGGAGAAATAAGTATGAGCGATTGCTTGCCTGAGAGGAGAGAATGTATTAGAAGTTGCTATTGTTTCATAACTATTTACCAAATGCAGCTTTCATAAGGCACTATTTCTGAATAGTATATAATATGGTTCAGAAAGCTAGTAAATGTATCCGCTATCGGACATTTGCTTAAATGTATTCTAGACTAACATATCTTAAGGGCCAGGGGGCCTTTCTCTCTCAGAAGCAGTTTCTCTCCTCCTTCCATGTTCTCTACGGCCCCCTCTCTCTCTTTTATTATTCCTTGCTATCTATTTTTATTCCAGACTGGGAGCTCTACGATAAGTGAGATCAATCTACATTGTGATTGCATAGTTGATTTCTACTGAATTGCTGAAATCCAATCTGTCCATAATTTCAACCAACAATTTTCTTTAGGCAGATTCTAAGTGGTATATTATAGGTATACTTATATTATATTATGTAATAATATATCTTGGATTGGGGGTCCGTTGTGACCTTCATGAATCTGTTCAATCTCCTCTCCTCTCTCCCTCCCGATTATCCGACCCAAGCGACGAATTTCGTTTGTTCTTCGGACCCCCTCCCTCCTTTTCTCTTTCGTAATATGTGCTGTATTTTTCCCCTCCTTATTGACGCCCTACAATTTTGTACAGCATTTCCTATCCTAGAGCTAGTTCCATGAGATATTCGGCGGATTTCCAAAAAGATTGCTGTCGATCCTTAATTTCTATGGTACATCTGTTTCTTAGCCAGCAAGTTTTAAAGGAGTAGTTTCTGGTGCCAAGCCAAGGCGAGTAATTGTGTCCACAGCAAAAAGTGCAATTAACAGTACAATACGACGAATTTTGAGCTATACAGCTGAAATCATCATGTCTATCATTTTACTTGTGATAATCTGTGTACCATTAGCTATCACAATTCCAATGTGGCTTCAATACGTTCTATTAGGAACTCCCAAAACTGAATTGACAATCAATCTTGTTTCTTGGTTTGGTTATGATGGTGCATTGTGGATAACACTCTTTCTTGGTCTAGTTAGTTTTTCTCTTAGCTATATCTACGTTCTCAAAATGAAACCGGGATTTATGCCAACAACAGATGAAAAGACAGTTGTGAAGGAGTTGGATATTCCCGAGGAAGAGGATGAAATTAGCGCTGCTGAAGATATGGAAGAAGAAGAGTTTGCAGTTGAGGACCAGGAAGAAGATGAAGAAGAAAGCCTTATTCTAGATGACATAGAAATTGCTCTTGAGGATATGGAGGATGATGAAGAAGGAAGCGAGGACGATAAATAATCCCTCGAATTCCCCTAAATCATTCTATTCAAGCTGCATTTTGTTTGCGAGTCGATCAACCAGTCTACTGAAGGATTTTGCTGAGTGAGATTCCGAATCAACTATAACAAAAGGCGTACCCTTGTCACTAAGGGCGATCACTCTTGGATCCAAGGGAAGAGTGCCTAGGTGTTCAATTCCATATTTCTCTGCTGCGGACTTCGCAGCTCCCTCTCCAAAGATTTTGTATGCTTTACCACAATTGGGACAGATGAATTCTGCCATATTCTCAATAATACCTAGGATTGGCACACCCATCTTTTCTACAAGTTGAATTGCCCTCCTTGCATCTAGGACAGCTACTTCTTGAGGTGTTGATACAATAACGACACCATCAATATTGGGGATTGATTGCAGAATACTGAGTATCTCATCTCCAGTTCCAGGTGGAAGATCCACAACCAAGACATCGAGGTTTCCCCATCTCACATTTGATAGAAACTGGCTGATAGCTTTAGCTACGATAGGTCCTCTCCAAGCAATTGCGTCATCATCTTTCCTGAGAAGAAATGCCATACTCATGACCTTGACATCAAGCGGTCCAAGAATTGGATTGATGGATTCTCCCTCTGCAACTGGATGTTGACCCTCTAATCCTAAAAGCTTTGGAACATTAGGTCCATAGATATCTACATCAAGTATTCCAGAAGTCTTTCCTCTCTGAGCAAAGGAGACTGCAAGATTTGTTGCAACTGTTGTCTTTCCGACCCCCCCTTTACCGGATAGGACAACAATCTTATGTTTCACACCCTTCATATTCTCGGCAACTTCTGGAAGAATTAACGAATGTGTCATTGAAATCATTCTGGAGCGCCTAAGGATTTCTAATAAAACATCGCATTCGTTCAAGAGCAATCATATCTTGGAGCCGGTGAATGCATCTAGAATCTGTCTTGCAAGCTTTTCGTTTGAAGCTGCAACAAAGTTCATCATAGTATTCTGTTGGAGCGGGCTACGGAACTTCTTGCCATTCTGGTCAAGAACAAAACCACCTGCCTCAAGTACCATGTGTATGCCGGATAGATGAATTATCGGGAGCATATTTCTCAAATCAACCATGGCATCTAGCTGTCCTGATGCTGTCCAACAAAGGTCGAGTAGGTTGGTCGCAGTTCTTCGTATGTCATGTACAGCATTCATTGTTCTCATTGTACATTTTAGAAATTCTAAGTCCCATGTTTTCTTAGAGTCATAGGATATGATTGCATCGCTAATATCAACTGGGTTTGATGTTGTCACTCTTTTTCCATTCTTAGTGATACCCTTCCCTTTGATCGCAATATAAAGTTCATCGGTGAATATTGATTCGATGACGCTGATTTCTGCATCATCAGAGGTCATGTTCTTCATCATTGGAAAAACTGATACACCAGTTGAAACGAGGGGAATTCCTCTCTTGAGGTTTGCAGAACCATCAATTGGATCAACAAGTGCTAGATATTCTGGTTTCTTTTTACTACTGAGAAATCCTTTCTCTTCGGTCAGAATGGCGAATTCTATACCAGAGCTTTGCAAAACCGATATGATGTCTTCTTCAGCCATCATATCTAAAACTAGGGTTCGATCTCCGAAAGGATTCACAGAATCTGTATATTCTGATGCTTGGTCCATGTTAGTGAGAATACGTTTCTTTGCAGATTCGATTGCTAATTTAATGATGTTGAGAATGGTCATAGAATAACCTCCTGTTCAGCTGTCGTAATTTCTTTAATTCATAATTCGATTTTCACAGAATCATCCATTGCACAAACGCATTGAGTTTAATCTTGATTGTTTTAATACACTTTGAATAGACCAAGCAGGTTAGACAATACCTTAAATGGTTCAAGACACGAAATAAAAATGTAAGGTATAACATGGTGGTTTTCATGGGCTTCCTGAGCGGCAAAAAGAAAGTCGATACTGAACGAGGAATTCTAGAGATGAAGGGTACAATGAACGCATTGACCCTTAGAGTTAGAAGATTAGAAACTAGAATGGCTGAGGAGCAACAATCTGCAAAGGAGGCCATGTCGAAAGGCAATCGTTCAATGGCTAGGTCACATCTTAGTATTGTGGTTGATCTAGAGAATAGGAAGGCTCGTTATCAACAACAATACTTGACATTAGAAACAGCTCTTCTGAACCTTGAAGAAGCTAAGACTCAATCAGAAGTTCTCAGAGCATTTAGCATTGCAAATGATGCTTTAACAGAGGCTCGCTCTCTATTAAAGCCGGAAGAAATTCAGATGCAGCTTGATAGACTTTCTGAATCCTTTGAGCATATTTCAATTGCTGGTGAACTGTTGTCGGAGGATCTCACTGGAGCCGACTCAACGATAGAAATGGAGGAACGCGTCGACCGCGAACTTGATGCAATGGAAGCTGAGATGCTTCTTGAAAAAGAGGGAGTACTTCCTCCTCTCGAAGTTGAAGGTGGGAAAAAACCTAAGGAAAAAGCTGCTGAAAAAGCAGGAGAAAAAAGAATTGATGATCTCCTGGCAGATCTAGAGAAAGAGGCTCGTGAGGAACGTAAAAGAGAGGCCGAGGGCTAATCGATACTTGGGTATCATCCTATTCTGCAGGTGCAAATGATATTGAAAATTAAACTGGTAGTCTTCGACGTAGATGGAACCCTCACTCAACATACTAGTGTGTGGTGGAGACTTCACGAGCTTTTTGGCACGACGAAAGAGGGTCGTATCTACTTCGACCAGTACTTTGCGGGTGAGATAAGCTATCAGCAATGGGCTGATTATGATGCTGCATTATGGAAAGGTCAACCAGTCGAACCTGTGATGGATGTAGTTAGGAATACTCGACTTGTTGATGGTGCAGCAGAAGCAGTTCATATTCTGCGAGAATATAATATCAAGACAGCAATCCTCTCTGGAGGGCTTGATGTCATGGCTAATGATATAGCCCGTCGGGTAGGGATTGATTTTGTTCTAACTAACAAACTCATCCATAAAAATGGCTATCTAACAGGTACCGTTGAAAATGTCATCGGCTGGGCTGAAAAAGCAAAATACATACATCAAATTTTTGAACATTTTAGCGTGTCTCCTCAGGAAACTGCTTTCGTCGGGGATGGCCGAAATGATATGAGTGTTTTCTCTGTTGTCGGGCTTTCAATAGCATTCAATCCAACAGACACGGATGTTGCCGATGCTGCTAATGTAGTCATAAAGGAGAACGACCTGCGGGCTATCCTCCCGCATATTATATCGGAGTACCAGCGATGAGAAGGATGAACACATATACCTGAAGAAGAATGATCATAGCACCTTCGAAGAAATCTAACTTGTGATCATCCGTAATAGCTCTTTTCAAAAACCATAGGCTTCCCGCAATGACAATGACCTGGAATAGTACATACCTATCAAGGGGAATCAAGACAAACATGCCTATTCCTCCCATGACAAGTAAGACTATCTGCAGGACTCCTCCGATGAGATTCCCCACAGCCAGTCCGACTTTTCCCTTTGCTGCTGCAATTAATGCTATACCATGTTCTGGTAATGCTCCTGCCGCACCTAGGATTAAGGCAGCTATTGCTACGTGATTAATTCCTAATGCTGTGATAGGCTCACTATAATGATGTAGGAATATCTCTACAGAATTTGTCAGAATCTCGCCTGCGAAGAATATCCCGACAATACCCATTATGGTTAGAATGAGAGCACTCTTCTTCCTGTGAGAGGGCGTTGCCTTGTTTTCACTATCTGTCACATCTCCTGTAGCCAATGCCCATGTATAGATGATGTATGATAGGAAGAGAACAAAAGATGCGATTGCTGGAAATTTGGGATCTACTGGTGGATTCAGGCCAACCATGTCTAGAATTCCTAGGGCAAACATGCAGATTAATGCTACAATTGTCCATCTGATTAACACAGAATCCTTCTTAATTGCCTCTTCAGGCACTTTCATGCCAGGTGTTCCTTTTGTGGATATTACTATTGTCAATCCCAGAAGAAGCATATTAAATCCGGCAGCAATCAAGACTGATAAGACTGCGATATCCAGTAAGTCGGGACTTTCATTAATCCATCCAGAATATGCCGCAATTCCACTGATTACAGCTTCGGGCATATTACTTGCAAGACTTGACATCATGCCCGCCATGTATGCAGTATAGCCAAGATGTCCTGCTGTACTATCAAGACCTTCAACAGCCCATTCAGAAGGTCTGAATGCTAACCAAATACCCAGAACAAATCCGAGAATCAAGACAAGAATCGGTTCTATTCCTGAAAATCTCAAGGAGAAATATACAACAATTAATCCAAAAATCACTGTAAATTCTTTTTTCCCTGCAACGAGTGAATCTCGCACTCCATGCAATTGATTTTGGCTGTTGCTTACGTGATCTATTCTTGAGTCTTTCATTGCACTCGGCCTATGTTCTTATGATAGTTTCAAACAGGCTATTAATGCTGATGATTCTTTGCAGTATCATTTCACGTTTGTATATCTAGAACCCACTCCTGTGTTCAGAAGAATAACTTCCTCATCAAAATCGATAGTTCCCGCTTCAATGAGATTGCTTAAACCAGCAATTCCAACCGCGCTCTCAGGACAGATATCCAATCCTTCCAAACGCCCAACCATACGCCTAGTTGGTCCAATGTCTTGCTCAGCTACTGCTACTGCTCCACCTCGCGAGCCTCTGATAGCACTGAGTATCTGTCTTCCTGCAAATGGTTTCGGAACACGTAAGCCCAGAGCCATAGTTTCTCCATTCAACCACGCATCCAAATCATCGGTTCCTTTTTCTATTGCTCGTACAACAGGAGCACAACCACCACTCTGCGCAGCATATATCCTTGGACGTTCGCTGCCAATCAGCCCAAGCATTTCCATCTCCTCAAAAGCTTTCCAGATTCCAATAATTGCAGTTCCACCTCCGGTAGGGCAAATGATTGCATCTGGAACTGACCATCCCATCTGCTCTGAAATTTCAAAACCAAGTGTCTTTTTTCCTTCAACCCTATACGGCTCTTTTGTTGTAGAAAGATCGGTCCAATCACCGTTTCTCTTTCTCATCTCATCTCCAGCTTCCGATATTGTACCATTTACTCTAACAGTTGCTGCTCCAAAGAGCTCACATTGAGAGAAAAATGGTTCTGGGGTATCATCAGGCATAAAGATGTGCGCTGGTACTCCTGCGGCTGCACTATAAGCGCTCACAGACACTGCGGCATTACCTGCTGATGGAAGTGCAAAGCTTTTTGCTCCGAGTTCGAGATTCTTTGAAACAGCTACTGATAGACCTCTATCCTTGAAACTGCCTGTTGGGTTTTGGGCTTCATCTTTAATTCTCAACATTCTTAGGCCTAGATGTTTACCAAGTTGCCTAGACAAAAGAAGTGGTGTCCAACCTTCACCAAGGCTGATAATATAGGATGGAGATTTGACAGGCAGAACTTGTGAATATCTCCACATCGAATTCAGATTTGAGGGAAAATCTCCTGACTCAATTTCCTCTTGAACACTGTTGATATCATATTTTGCGAACAAAGTGGAACCACACACACAAAATGATGTGAGACTATCTGCAGAGTGCTTTCTTCGACATTGCGGACATTCGAGATGTGATATATGAGAAATCACTTGGTTCACCTGAAACTAGACTATAAGATAATCTGTGCACTTGTACATAAGCATGTAGGATTGATTGAATGAACACCCTTATTTATCGTTACAGTATTCAGGTTTTTCGATAGTATACGGATGTGTAGTTTTTGGGAGAGCTGAAACGCACTACATTGCCTTTCACAGCTATCATTGGTTTAGGAAATCTCAAATTAGCCCTAATTCTAAATGGGGTAAATCCACTAATTGGTGGAGTCCTTATATCGGGTCCGAAAGGAACAGGTAAAACAACAGTTGTTCGTGCACTTGCTGATTTGCTGCCAGAAGTTGAGGTAGTAGTAGATTGTCAATTTGGATGCAATCCAAACACTCCCGATCTCCTCTGCGAAGAATGTAGAACTCGCGTGTCAAATGGGACAATTCTTGAATCCTTCAAAAGAAAGATGAGAGTTGTTAATTTACCTCTCTCAACAACTGAAGATCGTCTAATAGGCGCTTTAGATATCGAATTGGTCCTACAAGAGGGCATCCGTGCGTTGAAACCTGGGATATTAGCAGAAGCACATCAGAATGTACTCTATGTTGATGAAGTTAATCTCTTGCCTGATCACCTTGTAGATGATCTTCTTGACGCAGCAGCAACAAAAATTAACACTATTGAACGAGAGGGTATCTCAATCTCACATCCCTCTAATTTTGTCTTAATTGGTACAATGAATCCTGAGGAAGGGGAGTTACGCCCACAACTACTAGATCGATTTGCTCTTCACGTAGCAGTTGGTTCTAATTACTCCATCGAAGAACGGATGGAGCTTGTCAGAAGAAATCTCGAGTTTGAGAGAAATCCCGAGAAGTTCCGAACAGAATGGCTCAATGAACAGATAGAGCTTGAAAAGAGAATACTTCGCGCCAAGGAAATTCTGGAGACTGTAGAGCTTGATGATGCGAACTTACGTGCCATTGCGATGGCGTGTGATGCCTTGGAGGTTGATGGTGTTCGACCTGATATTGTTATCAGCAAAACTGCTATCACGCATGCAGCATTCCAAGGTCGTTCAAAGGTCATTCTTGAAGATATGAAACTTGCTTCTCAGCTTGCTTTAAGTCACAGAACTCGACGAGGGGGTCTCTTAGAGCCGCCCTCTTCAGATGATATTGATAGAGCAATTACAAGAGCTATTGAGGTTTCAAAGAAAAACGATAGACGAAAATCCCCAACTGAAGTTCCAAAGGAAGAAGAAAAGGCTACTGAGAAGGGAGAAAGGCGTAGTGGAGGTCGTTTTGGCAGACAATCTAGCTTTGCCCAATATGAACGACAAGAGGCAAAAAAAAACTCCGGGAAAAATAAGGAATCCTATGGGCGATCCCATTAAGGGAACTTTGTGTGCTGTAATGATGGTTGTAGTATTTTCTTATTTTCTATGGATTTTTGTTAGTCCAATCAATTGGCTTTTTGGTATTTGGATTCTTGAGTTTCCACCTTTTCATGTTCTACTCATTGATACCATCATTTTTGTTCCTCTTATTTGGCGACTTATTCGTAAGTGGCTCGAAGTCATGACTCGACGAAAAAGCGGACCGACCGCAGGAATTGATACAGTTGAACCCGGACTGGCAAAACCTGAAGAAGGCGATGAGTGGGGACTTGCTACAAGACCGTATAAACCGGAGAAACCAAACCTCATCACTGGTCCCAAATCTGACATTAGAGAGTCTCCCTTTGGTCTTGACGATGGATTCTTTGTTAAAATACCAGATATAGATACTGGAGAAGAAATCTTTGATACAACTAAGCTTCGAAAGAGGGCTATGATACGTTCTAGAGTCACGACTGGAGGTTGGATCAACAAACGTGTAAGTTCCCGGGCAATGGGCTCTCTTAAGGCATCAGACACAGTCACGCATGGAAGACCAGTCCGCTTCCGTATTCCTTCTCACGAGATAGGAAGTATACATATCCCATCCACTGTAATGGCAGCAATTACAAGATTTGGACATAAACCTGAATTGCCAATCAGGATAACACGTGAGGACATACGAGAGAGTATGTTCACTGGCAAAACGCCCTTGACGATTATTCTTGTTATTGATGTAAGTTTGTCAATGAAAGGTAGTATGGAGGAAGTTCGACAATTTCTCGAACGCATTGAACGTGAAACGCGTGGTTCTAAGGATCGTACTGGCATAATTGCATTCAAGGATAGTGGAGCTGTGGAGGTCCAAGCACCAACTACCAATTGGAACAAAATCTACAGAGCTTTAGGCCGCCTAAAAGTTTCTGGGCTAACACCACTTGCAGAAGCTCTCCGGAAGGCTATGGAAACCATTCAGAGAGAACGAATGAGGAGCCCAGACATAGAACCACTTCTTATAGTCATTTCCGACTTCTCTCCCAATATACCCCTAGCACAGTCTGTAGGACCTGGACATACTCAATTTACGCCGGTTCAAGACCTCATTCGAACCTCTCGATTGATACGAAAAGCCAAGATACGCATAGCTGCCGTAAATGTTGACCCAGAGCAGAGCAAGTGGCCTAAGTTCCTAAAGAGACCCTACCACGATGCATTAGAATTAGCAACTATGCTAAGAGCTCGGAAAGAGGGTTTCAGTGATCCGATTGAAACTATACTTGCAGTTGAAGAATTCAGAAAGTCCTTTGGCGCCTATATTGTAGCTCGGACTGGTGGAGGTCGAGCACATCTCTCGCGTGAGCTTATGAAAGAAAAATCGATATTAAAGACACTCTTGAGAACTGGTCAATCAAAGTCACGCCTTCGCGAGGATGATTTGAGGGCGGTTGAAGAATACATTCCCAGTTAGTAATTAATTTTGCATTCTCGATTAGATTATTAACAAAACAGGTTTCTTGACATATGCGTATGGCTGACAAATGTCTTCTGTCATAGTGAGCGAGGAGAGCCCTGTATGGGTTTCAATGAATTTGCTTTTCATGCACTAGACACAAGCCATGCGCACCTACCGTTTATAGGAGCCCATTTGATGTTTCCAGGAAAAGTCCCACCGGAGATTCTCAATAAACTTGTCTTCTCTCATCTCGGAGTGCTGGATCCTAATGTTCTTCTTGGACCAAGACTCGGGGAAGACGCATCACTCATTCAAATAGGTGATCTTGTGGTTGTTGCTTCAACTGATCCTATCACTGGTTCAGTAGAGGATATTGGTTGGCTGGTTGTTCATGTTAATGCAAATGATGTTGCTACTTTTGGAATAGCTCCCAGATGGTTCCTGGTTTCAATTATGTTGCCTAGTGGCTCAAGACCTGAAGAATTAGGAAGGATAATGGAGCAAATCGACAAAGCTGCTAAGACTTTGAATATTGCTGTCGTAGGTGGTCACTCGGAAATAACTGAAAGAATAGAACAGCCAATTGTCGTGGGCTTTATGATGGGGATGACTGAGAAAGACCAATATGTTACTACAAAAGGGGCGCAACCAGGAGATATGCTGTTGATGACCAAATCCGCAGCAATTGAAGGAACTGCTATTCTTGCCACAGAGGGATATGATACGCTGTCTAAGATACTTGGTGCCGATATCATCATAGAAGCCCGTAAGTTAAGAGAACAGATTAGCGTTGTCAAGGACGGAATCCATGCATTTAGAACTGGTCATGTACATGCAATGCACGATCCAACTGAGGGAGGTCTTGCAGGTGGAATCCATGAACTGTGCGACGCCAGCATAGTAGGCTTTGAGATCGATTACAATGCCATTCCACTGAGTAAGCCAACGAGGCTTATTTGCCAAGCTCTTGATATTAATCCACTTGAGCTAATCAGTAGCGGAACCATGTTAATCACTTGTCTTCCCAAACATGCAGACTCTATTGTTAATGCCCTGCGACAAGTCGGTATTGAAGCGAAAGCTATCGGGACAATAGCTTCTGACCCGGCTCATAGGAAGATACGCTTTGATGGTAAGATTCTAGATTTAGAAAGACCTACTACTGATGCACTCTGGAGTGGTCTAAAGAAGTTCAGTCTGCCATGAATTTCCTTAGATGTTCAATATCTTCATCATGGATGAATTCAATTTTCACAGGTGATAGTGCAATATTGTTGTTTACAAACACCTCATAAGCATCAGTCCCTTCCGCAGGGGTACGTTCAATTCCTAGGTACCAATAATAGGGGCGACCATTCGGGTCTAGCCGTCTCTCCACCTCGTTATGCATACGAATCTTTGTTGGCTTGGCAATTACAATCCTGCTGCTTGAAGACAATTCTGATGGAAAGTTTAGATTGAGTAAATCAATCCCTTTTGGCATCCCTTTCTCAAGAACTCGCATTATTATGTCTCTTGTGATTCCGCAGATCTCTGTACAGTCTTGCTTTGTACCAGTTGAGTCAAACCACTCCTCCGGAGTCGCTTGGCGCGAAACTGCAATTGCGGGAATACCTTGAATGGCTGCTTCAAATGCTGCCCCAACTGTTCCACTTGTAAGCATACTTTGGTATCCCAGGTTTGCTCCCGTGTTTGGACCTGATACAAATAGATCAATATCCTCATAGAATGATTCTGCCAGAATTACGGAGTCCGCAGGAGCTCCATCATGACTCACAAAACTATATCCATTTATCTCATGTTGCTCGGTGATTCTGATTGGTCTTGTTAATGTTAGTGCTTTCCCAGAGGCACTTCGCTGGCTATCAGGAACGATTACAAAGAGTTCTACTTCCTTGCTTAACACTTCTGCAAGTTTTAGTAGGCCTTCGCTTCGTGGACCATCATCATTTGTCAAGCATACTCTTGGCAACTGGCATTACTCCCAATGTAGACTCTTCTCAACCTGAATTAATTGCTTGATAAGAGTGATGATATGAAAAAGAGAGGGTTGTGAGAGCACGCCATGCTCCCACTCCCGGCATCTAGAGTTGTACTATTTTACAAGTCGTAGCCTTTGAGGGTCTTTCGCTTGTTTTCACTTGTCCTTTTCGCAGCGGCATCGAGCATCATCTCGATTTTCTTATCAACAGCACCATAGAAGTCGCCGCTGACTTGGAGATTCTTCTTCTTTGCATAGTCTTGAATTGCTTTCTTAACGACAAAACTCATTGTCTTTATCACTCCTCCTTAGAGTGCTCTAAAAGGCGTTAAAGTTGTATATAAGGCTTTACAGAGAACGCATTTAATGGGCGCTTTTTGGCTATTTTAATGGATTTGCGCATTTCAAGCGAAAAAAGGGGAAAAACCATGTTTAATACCATTTACTTCTCACCATGTTGGTCAATGAGATTTGAAAGAGAATTTCAGATATGTTTCATCCACAATTAGGTTAAATCTATTCCTTTCAATTTCGCTAACAGATTCCTCAAAACATCTAAAAGACAGGCTCTCATAATCATCTCTTGGTTATGAGCCTTGAGGCGAGTGTGAAGAATGAGGTATGCTCATGGGATTATTATCGGAGCGATCATTCCAGGAATAATTTTCTTGGGAGCTGCAGCGATCAAGATTGCTGGAATCCTTGCTAGCGCGCCAACCTGGAGTGTCTATGTGAACTGGTTCTTCATAAGCATCATCTTGGCAATTGGTCTACCATTAATCATCTTTTTAGCTAGAAGAGATTTCTTCAGGGAGTTCATTATCTATGAAGCTGGAGGATTTGGGCTTTTCACTCCGTTTTGGTTATTCTTTGCAACTGAAATTTCTGGAGATTCTTGGACAGATCTATTATCAGAGGGAATTACATCTGGTCTAGTTGGTCCTGGTCCAAATGGCACAATCGTGGGAATTGATATCCGTGCTGAATTCCTAGTCTCTTTTCTTATCTTGTCATTTATAGTAGGAGTGATTCTCTTACGTCCCTCCTTTATCGCAAAATATAGTGGACCACGAGAGATACCAGAGTTGACAGCGCTCAAGGAATCAACTGTTGAATCCGAAGATGTAGCAATAGAAGCTGAGATGCCTGGTGTTGCAGCTCCCACTACAACTGTAGATAGCGTTGCAACGCTTAGAGAGGTTCTAATAGAATTGGGCACATCGGACCCAATAATCAATCTCATTCTAAATTCGGGTATAGGCACTACAACTGAACTTGTCGCAACAAGTCCTGATCAATTGGCAAATATCTCTGGACTTGATAGACGATCTGCTGAAAATCTTCTTATCTCAGTCCAAAAGAAGCTATGGTTCAGTGATATCTAGATTCGAGCTGTTCAAGGACATCAAAGCATCTAATGCTACGGTAACGAGATTGTCCAAAGGGGGTTTTCCAATTATCTTAGCTTCTTTGACAACATTCTCTCCGACGACAACACATGCACATCCAACCCTCACGCCTCGGAGATGACCGATAACAAAAAGGGCAGCAGACTCCATCTCTGTGGCTAAAACACCTGCTTCTCTCATTGTCACCCATTTCTGACGCATAACTTCAGGTTCTGTCACATATGATGGATGTTCACTATAGAATGCATCTTTGCTATGCCCTATTCCGATATGATATGGTATCTTTTTTCTTTCAGCTGCACTATGGAGTGCTCTAACAACCTCCGGATGAGCAATAGCAGGAAACTCAATAGGTACATACTGTTTTGAAGTTCCTTCATCACGAATTGAAGCAGTGAAGATAACAATGTCACCTGTTTTAACCTCATGACTAATTGCTCCTGATGTTCCAACTCGAATGAAAGTCTTGCATCCTACTTTTACGAGCTCTTCAAGAGCTATAGCAGCTGAAGGACAACCAATCCCAGTAGAACACACCCCTATCGGAACTCCCTTCCATAATCCCTTATAGCTCCAATATTCACGATGTTTTGCGATCTCAATTGGATCATCAAAGAAGTCCTCTGCTATTTTTCTTGCTCGATCCGGATCACCCGGTAACAACACTAATTCTGGAATCTCACCTCGAGCTATTCCAATATGATATTCCTTTTCTAATTCCATATCATAACCTAGAACAGCGGATATTGAGGTTGAGAAAAGGCTTTCGTAATCCACACTATTTTTTTCAATATCAATTTCTTTTATGAAATAGGATGAACTTATTCGATGCATTCTTCTGGATGGCTATCGAAATTAAAGTGAAAATGTAACAGAATTTTAAATGAATGTAGTTTCGTTGATTCAGAGATCATCCCTAAGAGTAGTATTCCTTCAACGAAGGTATGTCCTCGTTGATCAAAATATTGTCGTCAGGCACTAAATAATCTCAAGAAGAGATTTGGTGAAGCAAATCACTCCAAAATCGAGGATAGCTATAGGTATGACTGCAAGCTCCTGATGTTAAGAGAACCCACAATCAGAGTGTTTCTACTAGAGTGTCTACAATGTTATAACAGAGATTCTGGTGCTCTTTGCTAAAAATTTCAGTATTCACAGTATTTGAAGTCACTATCCTTTCATTACACTTCTCAATAAGTCGTTCGAGAAGTTCCTCGCCTCTCTCCAAAAGTGGTACAACGTGAGCTACTGCCAAGACAACTTCTTTTGCTCCTTGCTCCAATAATCTGTCTCGAGCTTTCAGAAGCGTACTTCCACTTTTTGTCAAATCATCAATGACAATAACATTTAATCCATTGACATCAAGATCACCATGAAGCTCAACTTTAAAGGAATTTGTTCTACTCTTTCCAAAACCATCAATTTTGTATCGTTCTTGTGCTCCTTCATCAGGTGCAATGACTACGCAATCCTTGAAACGAAATTCTCTTTTCGCAAAATCAACTAGATCTGGTATTACATCAATTATCTTGTAAAGCCCTTTGTCTTTTAATTTGCGAACCCATTCCAGACTATCTGGTGCGTGTGGACTCACAACAAATACCTTGTTGCAATTCTTAGCAATCGTTTCGATAGCCCATCGTCCAGATGATGCTTCGCCAGTTTCAAAGGACTTGTCTTGTAGAGCAAATGGTTGAAATGTGAGTACAACCTCTACACTCTTTGGAGGAGGGATAGGTGTACTAGAGTATTGCTTGTGAGCAATCTTTTCCACATTAAGCGGTTTCGACAGCATATCTAAAAGAAGTAGTAGCTCGACTATACGGTCCGAAGTACTATATTGTTCGTTTTCTGCGGGGCCCGAACCAGTGCAACTTTGGACTACGATAACTCTTCTGCCAGAGAGCTGAGCGACTTTTCCTATCTTTACATAAATATCTGCATTTGGAAACATGCGCTTGTAATCATAATTGAGATCCGAAGTGTAGACTCGGAATCCTAATTCTTCAAATCTACTCTGGAGATGTTCTGCACCACTTCCTAAAACCACATCATATTCTTTCATAGAACAGACCGCCGAATGTGGCCGAAATTTACACCCTAATGAGGTTTGTCCCTCTGATGAGTAGCTGATTTTACGAATACGTAATTTCTTACATTCATTCTCTTTTCTGCAATAGACTATTTAAGGTTTCAAAAGATTGTATAATTGTGTTTCAGGGTTAGAAAATAATTTCAACTCAGGAGAACAATCTGATGAAGAGTAAACTTCGCAGCATGATTCTCATCTCCATCACCTTTCTAGTTTTGTTGGGTTCTTTATGGTTCCATACTGCTGCCTTTGACATCAAGAAAAACGTTGTTTCTGATACGGGCACTCTAACACTGACGGGTTCTACCGGACCCTTTTATTATTCCAATGTTTCCGTAGAACATTCGATTTCATGGACTGTAAACACAACAACATCTAACTCAATTTCATGCCAATTATTGCACAATGGAACCATTCTGCAGAGTAGAGTCTTTGAGGCGGGAGAGTCTACAATTATCTATACAATTCAACCGCGGGTGCTTCCTCTAGCGACTCATAATTTTACTGTTGTTGCTACTGATGAAATAGAAACAAAGTCATGGACTGTCTTAGTAACAATTTACTATAGTGGCACATCCAATCTAGTGGATTTAGGCCCTTGGGGAGCTTTAATAGCTGCAGCTTTTGGACTTTCAGTAATTATGTATCTCTCCCGCTCACAACGGTTGATGGTACCAGTACGTACCCCCAAACATTGAAACAGTATGCAATTTTGTAAAGTCAGATAATGTAGAGTCTTTGAGAATCTATGAACATTTATTGTAATTATTAGGGCACATCATTGATATGATGTTGATTAATGGTATGTCACTTCAGCTTTCTACGTTCGCTTGAGTAAAGCTAAAATGACTATCCTGTGATAGACCGTTGCTACCATAGGGCTGTGTGTTGATTGAGTCTAACTGCGAGAGAACTTATACAGCGGCTTGCAGAAGATACTAGCTCTACATATCATGGTATCGCAAAACGGGTCAACCGTATGATGGAACAGGGCAAGGGTCTTCTTCAGTCGGTTCGAGAAATTGCAGAAGAAAATAAAATCAATCCTGAGAAATATAGTATCGACCCTGTCAGGATTGTCGCTGAAACAGAGAAAATACTTCGCGAGGATTACACACAAACACTAATGATTTCAGCGGTTCTTGGGCAAATGGTAGAAGCAAGAGGAAAGAAGCGATTTCCTCCACCAGCTTTCTTTGCTTTCATCGAAATGCTCTCAATGGTTTCAGATGTGCCACGAGATATAAAATCTGAAACCTCTATTGAGATTGAGGAACGAACAACGCGTATTATTGAGTTGATGACAACTCTTGTATCTCTGCTCTGCGAGTGGTCAGAACAAGGAATTATTGGAGTGGCTCCTGATTGCCCTGACTCATTACGCGAGGTAGCTCGCGCTGTCTTTAGAAAGACCAAACTTCTCCAAGGTGGATTATGGACCTGTATTTCTTGTAGTAATATTGTGGAAGTCAGAGAAACTCGCGCTCTGATGTGCTTGGACTGTGATAAAAAAATCTCATCTTCTCGCAGTATTGAGGACAGATTTGAATCGCTTGGAGGACGTGACCGAATTGGATATGGTCGTACTTCTGAATAGTTCTCTCTTCTCATAATGATAAATTCAAATCAAGGCCTCTCTCAAGAAGTTCGAGAGCTAATTCAACCTCTGACTGGAAGACTGCTATATCATCCACTTGTAGGATAAGCTCTTGATCTTTGGATTCCTCTAAAAACAAGATGACTGGGTCTAGACCTGCAACAGCTCCTGCACTAATCAGAGGGGCAGTGATTCCATCATAGTAATCAGCACGACCGAGTGGAACATCCATGCGTTTTAATAATCGATCTCCGCTCTTGGAGAGCACCTGCCCGCATGTAAGACCATCGTGAGTCACAATAGAAATCACAAATCTGGTAGGAACATGACCTCTGATGTAAAATAGCATATCAGTCATCCAATCATACTCTTTCATCATTACATCTCCAAAGATAATCATCAGGTCATCAGCAACCATTGCATGAACAGGTACAACAGGAGCTTTGATATCTGTCGGATATCGATTCCATGAAGAAAATGCTGGAGAGTTGAAAATCAAGAGACTCTCAAAATCATTCTTCTCGTAGAGTTGCCTACAAACTGCATGCCCCATTGGATTTAGTCCTAAGATGACAGAGTATGTTTCAGTAATCTTCTGCTTTTTATATACCTCGAGAATTGGTGAAATCCATTCCTGCTCAAATGTCGGCATTACGTTTACCCCATCTCCATATTCTGATAGGCCTCTAATGACTGTTCGTGTTACTTTAATCTCATCCTAATAGTAAACTAAAAACGCTTTCAGAATAATGACCCATCCGATGAATTTATACGGACGGCTCGTTCGAGGCCTTCCCGTCTAACACTACCGGTGCGTGTGAGTATGAATAAATACATAGAGAGTGTTTACAACAGGATTGTCGAAAAAGACCCTGATCAAAAGGTTTTCCATCAGGCTGTATTGGAAGTACTCGAGTCTTTGGAGCCAGCAATCAAGAAATATCCAAAGTACCAGGAATTCTCTATTTTAGAGAGAATAACAGAACCTGAACGAATAATTCAGTTTCGTGTACCGTGGAAGGACAAGGATGGCAAGATTCAGGTTAACAGAGGCTTTAGAATTCAATTCAATTCGGCTATAGGGCCATACAAAGGTGGTCTTCGTTTACATCCTACTGTTAATCAAGGCGTACTCAAATTTTTGGGTTTTGAGCAAGTTTTCAAGAATAGCTTGACAACTCTTCCGATGGGAGGTGCTAAGGGTGGTTCTGATTTCGATCCAAAGGGTAAGACTGATGGTGAGGTAGAGAGCTTCTGTGAGAGTTTTATGTTTGAACTCTATAGACACATAGGTCAATTTATTGATATACCCGCTGGAGACATCGGTGTAGGTGGACGTGAAATTGGCTACTTTTATGGAGCTTATAGGAAAATTACAAACAACCATGGCACTGGTGTTCTAACAGGCAAAGGCGGCGGTTGGGGTGGTTCATTAATTCGCCCCGAAGCAACTGGATTTGGTTGCGTGTACTTTGTGCAAGAGATGCTCAAGACTAAGGGTGAAGACATAAAGGGTAAGACTGTCTGTGTGTCTGGCTCAGGTAACGTTGCTCAATATGCAACCGAGAAGTGCATTCAACTAGGTGCAAAGGTAATTTCCCTTAGTGATTCTTCTGGCTGGATTCATGATCCAGATGGCATTACTCAGAAGAAACTTGATTGGGTTATGGATCTGAAGAATGTTCGTAGAGGCAGAATCCAAGAGTATGCAGAACAATTCAAAGTTGATTACTCAACATCGGGAAGCCCATGGAGCCTCAAGTGCGATATTGCATTGCCATGCGCCACTCAAAATGAGGTGGATGCAAACGAGGCGAAGGCACTTGTAGATAATGGAGTTCTTGCTGTTGGAGAAGGAGCAAACATGCCTACTGTACCTGAGGGTGTTGAAATCTTCCTCAAAAACAAGATTCTCTTCGGTCCTGGAAAAGCTGCCAATGCAGGTGGAGTGTCGGTTTCTGGCCTTGAGATGGCTCAGAACAGCCAGCGCTTCTTCTGGACACGTGAAGAAGTAGATGCTAAACTTCATCAGATCATGCAGAATATTCATGCAAATGCATACAAGACATCCGAGCTCTTTGGCGCAAAGGGTAACTATGTCATAGGTGCAAACATTGCAGGTTTCTTGAAAGTCGCCAATGCAATGATTGACCAAGGTCAATTTGCATAATTAAAAGACTATGCGGGATTCCCTTGGAATCCTGCACTTTCTTCTTTTTCAATGATCAAATATAGCAATCAACTTCGTATGATTTCTAAAAGCTCTGCAAGTCTACGCTTAATATCGGATTCTACTGTTCGTAATTCCGCAAGTTGACGAATTTGTTCAATTCTACTCTTTCTATATTCTGCTTCTGAAATCTTACCATTTCTTCTTTCGCGTTCCATCTTGTCTGACTCTGCATTAATTTCTGTTCTTCTTGCCTCGGTAAGATCAAAACCCTGCTTAAGACTCATCCATTCAATCATCGCATGGCTTCTCTCCTCTTCCATGCGCAGTCGACGTTGTTTGTCAATCTCCATCTGTTTGAGCTGGTTATTGGCAGTCCTAATTTCTTTTTGAATCTCAAAGAGTCTTGCTTCTACCTCTCTCTTTACTTGAATCATCTGAGTCGATACTGCCCACTTATCGCGATATAGGATAATATGTTCTGATTCAGTTAAACTGCCACTAGCCAATTTCCGATCGAGGTCATTTAGTTCTTTTTGAATTTCGCTCAACTGTGTTTTCAATTCATCATAGGACTTTTTGAGCGAAACCCATTCAACACTATATTGGCTTAGAACTTCTTTCGGATCCACAAAGAACGTATCTTCACGTGTTGCACCTTCGCGATGACTCATATTGAGATTATCTCCGTTCCTTCATTAGATTTCATTACCTACCAATGATTTAAGGCATTTCCTTAAACATCTTCTATTCTGTTTAATCTCTTCCATAAGAATTGTATTAACCTATCCTCTTAAGAGGTAGCAGGATATACATCAAAATGCTGTGAGTGCGATGGAGATAGAGATTAATCTAGCACCTCCTGAAGAACTAAAAGAGAAACCCTCAGATGTTCTTAAGGTTCCTTTCGGTACAGTATTCACTGATCATATGTTTTCAATGCAATATTCTGCAAGTAAATGGCACGATGCCATGATCCATCAATTTGCTCCATTGTCGCTAAGCCCTGCAGCCTTGTGTCTGCATTATGGTCAGGGCATATTTGAAGGTATGAAGGCATACAAGCATGAAGAACGCGTACTTCTCTTTCGTCCAGAAAAGAACTTTGAACGCTTAAATCGATCCGCTAATCGAATGGTGATGCCACATGTTGATGTCGATATTGCACTTGAGGCTCTTAAGAAACTGCTACTAATAGAAAATTCATGGGTACCAGATGTTGCAGGAAGTTCTCTCTACATTCGGCCCACTATGATTGGCACTCAAGCTAAGCTGGGTGTTAAGCCTGCTGATGAATACCTCTTCTATATCATTCTAAGTCCGGTAGGACCGTACTTCAGAGAAGGCTTTAGTCCTGTCAACATCTATCTAAGTACTGAATATGTCCGTGCAGTTCGTGGCGGTGTTGGTGTTGCTAAGACTATAGGCAACTATGCTGCTGGTCTTTTTGCAGGAACGAAAGCCGCAGAAGTTGGCTGTTCTCAAGTTCTCTGGTTGGATGCACTTGAACGGAAGTATCTTGAAGAAGTAGGCACGATGAACATTTTCGTGAAGTTCGATGATGAGCTCGCCACACCCCCACTTAGTGGCACAATTCTAGCGGGAATCACCCGGGATTCTGTTCTAACTCTCGCAAAGGATATGGGAGTAAAAGTCATGGAGCGACAGATTTCCGTAGATGAAGTAATCGAAGGTATTGCATCAGGAAAGGTTGTTGAAATGTTTGGTTGTGGCACTGCGGCAATCATTGCTCCTGTTGGTTCTCTGTGGTTCAACGATAGACCTTACACAGTATCTGATGGGAAGACTGGCAAACTAACTCAAGAGCTCTTTGACGAACTAACTGGCATCCAATCCGGTATACGAGAAGATCGGTATGGCTGGATTGTTGAGGTAGATTGAGAATCGCTTAAAGGTCAAATTCATCTTTCTCAGCATCTGAAATTTCTGGTTCAGATGAATCAAGTGTATCCCATGCAGGCGGAGCATCCAGAGAAGATTCTTCATCATCAGAAATCTCATATTGTTCCATTATTTCTGGAGGGAGTTCTTCTTCTTCTTCCTCCTCTTCTTCCTCTTCATCTGGCTCCACTAATTTGAATTCTCTCACAAGTTTGCCTTCTTCGATTCTCTCCAAGAGCAATCGAAACATTCTTTCAACGACAACGCTCCGGCCCTTGGCCTCGAACTCGATATTGCCAATTTCGAATTCAACTTCTGCGTAGTCAGATTTCTTTCCTTTCTTGTCTTTCAAATCGTCCTCCGACATTTTTCACAACCTAGCATCACTTATAGCTCTAACCTTAATAAACCGTGTAGGCATAATCCAAATATTGGATTCGCCAAAGCATTTTAGAGAGATTATTACTCATCACATGCTCCCGAGGTGGTTTATCTGCCATCACAATTGATTATTGATATGAACCGATGCACAGGGTGCCGAATATGTGAATTGGCGTGTTCTGCACATCATGAAGGAAAATTCCAACCAAGTCTTGCACGGTTGAAAATAGTGCGATATGACGATATTGGTCTAGATGTTCCTAATGTCTGTGGTCCTTGTGAAACTGCTCCTTGCGTTGATATCTGCCCTGTATATGCAATGCGTCGTGATCCTATTACTAAAATGACCTATCTCGATGACGACAAATGTATCCTATGTAAATCATGTGTAGGCGTTTGCGTGAATGGAGTCATCCTTCTTGATACTGTTCAAATGAGAATCATCAAATGTGATCATTGTGATGGAGACCCCGAATGCGCAAAGGCATGTCCAACCGGAGCAATAACATATGGTCCAACAGCCTCATTGGCATCAGTCGATCGTCATGGTAAGATTATCAGTTACTTGAAAGAAATCAGCCGCACCAACAAAGCTGAAGAGGTAAGTGGAGCTGAGTGATAATGGCTCGCGGCTACATGGGTAAGTTTCTTCGTGTAAATCTTACCGACGGAATATTCAATGTTGAGCCTCTTCCAACATCATGGATAAAGGATTTCATTGGGGGTGACGGTTTTGGGGCAAAACTTCTCTTTACTGAAGTGCCTGGAAGAATCGATTCACTTAGTGACAAGAATAAACTCATTATTGCTACTGGTCCAATTACAGGCACAATGTGGCCAATGAGTGGTCGAACAGTTTTCATTTCAAAGGCTCCCTTAACAGGTATTTGGGGTGAGAGTCATGTGGGCGGATTCTTGGGAGCAGAACTCAAGTATGCTGGGTATGATCTGCTTGTTATTGAGGGAAAGTCCGAAAAACCAGTCTACATCTATATTGAAGACTCAGACCTTCAAATTAGGGATGCGCAACAGCTCTGGGGATTAACAACCGACAAACTGACAGGTGCCATCAAGAAGATACATCAAGATCCTGATATTCAAGTCGCCGCAATTGGACCTGCAGGTGAGCGGCTTGTTCGATATGCATCAGTAATGGTGAATCATGCAAGAGCTGCGGGACGAACAGGCATGGGAGCAGTACTTGGCAGTAAGAACGTTAAAGGCATAGCTATCAGAGGACATGGTGCGGTTGAAGTGCATGATCATTCCACTTTTATGGAGTTAGCCAAAGAGGCTCATTCCAGAGTACGCAGCAATCCCCAAGCACGACAGATGGGTAAGTACGGAACTTGGGTTCTTACAGCAGTGAAGCAAGAGATTGGTGAGTTACCCACATATAACCATCAGACTGGAGTCTTTGATGGCTGGGAGAAGTTGAGTGGCGATTACATACGACCGAGATACACAGTTGCCGATCGAGCTTGTTTTGGCTGCAGTTTGGGGTGCAAGAAAGTCAATTATGTGCGGGATGGTCCATTTGCTGGAACTCTGGAAGAGGGCCCTGAATATGAGGGTTTGATGGCATTTGGTAGTTCACTAGGCATTGACGATTATGCTACAACTCTGAAGGCAAATCAGATTTGCAACAGATATGGCATGGATATTATCTCTGCGGGTGCCACGATTGGATTCGCTATTGAGGCATTTGTTAAGGGTGTTATCACAACGAAGGATACTGGTGGTCTCAAACTCAGCTGGGGTGATCGAGAACAGATAATTGATCTACTTCAGATGATTGCAGACAGGAAAGGTTTTGGTAACCTACTAGCTGAGGGAAGTAAGAGGGCAGCTGAAACGCTAGGTCGAGGAACCGAAAAGTTTGCAATTCATGTTAAGGGTATGGAAGTTTCAGGACAAGATGGGCGTACTCACAGAAGTATTGCTTTAGGTCATGCCACAGGGGCTCGAGGTGCCGATCATTTGCGAAGTCTCGTTGTTGTAGATCAACTTGGATATGAAGATGTAGCAGCGAGTCGGTGGGGCGCAGACAAGCTTCCGGAAATCATTGATCCTTACACTGAGAAATACAAAGCCAATGCAGTGTTTGAATCTGAGAATGCCTATTGTATTCGGGACACCTTGATAGTCTGCTGGTATTCGGTATCATGGCCTCCAATCTTTTGGATGGAAGACTTTGCCAGGATGCTTCCTTCTGTGACTGGTGAGTCGTACTTGGGAAAGGTGGAAAACCTCACAAAGATTGCTGAACGTCAAGTAACGCTAAAACGTTTATTCAATGCAAGAGAAGGCATAACAAAGAAGGACGACCAGCTCCCAGATCGATTTACCAAAGAACCTATGCCTGAAGGTCCTGGGAAAGGTCAGACAGTCGATCTTGCACCTATGCTTAAGGACTACTACACTCTTAGAGGATGGGACCTAGAAACAGGTCTTCCCACAAAAGAAACAGTTAAGCGATTATCACTGGAGTGGACTAAGGTCCACTCCGAGTGATAGAATATTCTTACATCCTGATATAGTCAACACGGTGTGTAGAGGCACAGGCTGGACATGCATACTGGTCTGGTCCAGTCCAATCAATTTGTTCCCAAGACATAGGTGCTCCGCAGTGAGTGCACTTGTCCTTAATCACTGGTTTCACAAATACAGTACTTGCTCCTGCAGCACTAGCGCTTGCTTCTACATCCTGTGTCGTTTCAGTAGCTCTGAAAGTCGTTTCAACCCTGGCGGAGTCACTTATTTCATATTGACTCAGTGGGTGATGGGGAACGATATAACTGAATGGTCTGATTAGCCAATCTAGGTGTTCTGGTGGATTATTACTCCATGCGCGCGTTTGCCATACCGTAATCATATGATCCTGTCTTGGTACGCGACCTCTCATTTCGAACTTACCAGAGGTTGCTTTAATCTTGATTTTATCTCCCCTTGATTCAAAAGTTTCAATCATATGAAGTGGGAAGATGAATAATTTCTTTGTCTTCGCATCCATCTGATAGAGTCGATAGTTAGTTAGAATGAAACTCTCTGGATAGTACGTAAAAACTTCTTCACCCTTGAGCCATGCAAAGGTTTGATAGAAATGTCGTGAGAAAGGTCTATGAAATCCAACAGATATCCAACGATTATATGGATGATCCGGGTGTATGCAGGGTACACCACTCACTTCGCATATCTTTCTCTGACCACCCATATTGAGCCTCTCAAACTCCCTGAGACCAAGTGCTGCACGCATCTCCTCTCTCTTTGGCAGAGCACCAACAAGGTTTACAATTCCATTCGTCACCTTGAACATGGCTGAATTCGGTGTTAGTTTGTATTCTTTGATAATATGGAGAGGAAGACTAACACTTGTTCTTGATCCTCGGTCGAATTGAATTAATCTGTAATTCGTCAGAGTATACTCCTGATGTTGAGCAAGTACTCTCTCGTTCTCAATTGGTATGTAGGTTATGTATGACACTATAGATTACACCTACTACAGTAGACTATTCAAGAAAACACTCAATTTGAATTAAAAGCTTGGTTGTACGTGAGTAAAGTCTGAAAGATTAATCTATCCTTGCATCTGTCGAGGTATCGATATGTACAACACATCTTCGAAACCTAATACACCATGCCCACTCGGGTTCACGAGTTTAACATAATCGTCAAACACATCTTCGACTCTTACGTTAGGAATCTTCGCAAGTGTATCTTTTTGCATGTATCTTAGATAGACAGTGAATGTTTGTCCGGTTGTCTTCAGATCTTGAAAAATGCTTCGCCAGTCAGGCAAGTTCAGATTTCCTCCTTACTCGAATCATCATTCTCCTGACCATTTAATATTTGCTGCTGAGGTATTCAAGACATAATCCTTCCATCAAAAGTGATACTTGGTTTCAAATCAAGTTCAACAAATATCATACTTACCAAATCTTGAACCTTCTCGTTATCCTTACAATAAAATAGATGGGAAGTACAGTGGTTCGAACAATCCGATGCCCCAAAACCTCTGTGTCCTGGATTAAACTCATCCATCCTTTCAAATTTCTTCGCGACCTGACACTCCATGGACTGAAAACTCTCAGCCCAAATCGCAGCCTGCAGATTTGTTGAATGACGTAACAAAGCATCGATATGCCAGTGAACAGTCTTTTCCTTTCGGAAGTGTCTATTAATTCGGTTCTCAAGGCTTGTGGATCCACCTCCCATAGCTGAGCCTACATAGAGCCATATCCCTCTTTCAAATAGGAGATCTCCAAGAGCCTTTATGATGAGATGTTTATCTTCAGGAACTTCAATGATAAGAACATATACTCCTTTCATCTTCCAGTCTTGCTCCCACAGTTTTCTCTCGCTTAATGTTGACTTTGATGTGTTCCAAAACCTCGTCTGATTTCTGAAGTCATTCTTGATAAGGGTCACTCAACGTCGATATCATCATAAGGAGAGGGATATTCAATGTAATTAGACAATGGACGCTATAGAGATTATTCCCAATGTTCATGCCATCAGAGGCAAGTTTGCGGGGGAGTTTGGATTCATTGCTAGCTATCTAATAGTCAATGATGGTGAAGCACTAGTCATAGATCCTGGTACTGCTGGCGACCCTGGAGATAGAATAGAGAGAGCACTCAAAGAATTCGGATTGAATCATAAGAGCGATCTTATTGGCATCGTATGCACACATGGTCATCCTGATCATGCCGGAGGTGCAATCCGCTTAAGAAGGTTCACCGGTGCGCCTATTATGATCCATTCAGATGATGCTGAATTGATTCGAAATCCTCAATCTTTCTTTGAGGAACGCCTACTCATGGATCGTACAACTCGTCTATCCATGAAGCTAGATAAGGGTCCTCTGCGTGTAAACTATAAGGGATGTGAGCCGGACGCTCTCTTATCAGATGGTCAAATTATCAAGGTTGGTGATACCTCTCTTCAAGTAATTTTAACCGGAGGCCATTCTGCAGGTCACTGTGTATTATTTGATAGTAAAAAGAAGCTTCTCTTCTCTGGAGATGAAGTGAACAATTTTCCAAACGACCCTCGCAAATTCTATGTAGACCTAAGTGGTAGTCTTATCTCCAAGATTGCGGCTATTGAACGTCTAGCAAAGCTAGGCGTAGAACATCTACTTCCTGCTCATGATGTCCCCTATCTGTTCGGCGAAGCTCGTCTTCAATTCGGAGCAGTATCTGATGGCGTAGTTCATCTTCAAGATACGGTTTTAACACACCTTGGAGCAAGGGGCGAGGCAGATATTGAACAATTAGTTTTCGATGTACGGCAGTCTCGAAGTGTGCCGATTCCAGAGAGTCTTGACACTCTGATTAAGACCACAGTTTTTGTAACTCTCGAAGGACTAGCAGAAGCTGGGCTGGTCAAGAATCTAGGAAATGGTGTATGGACTAAAGTCTAAACGAGAAAGGCTACGCGCAAGCTAGATTCAAATGAAAGGATACAGGTTCTCATATTAAGACTATTCTCAACATTAGCCCTAGCTTGCTAGATGAAGGAGAATACAATGATGAGCGGGAAAAATCGAAGAGATGTACAGGCACAAAGCACTGTCGAAGCCATAAGAATGGCTTCCGCTTCAGTTTTGGGATCAACGACTGGTTTAGGCTATCCAGTTGGAAGCGCAATGGGCACAGGGAGTATGCTTGAACAGCATTCCGAAACGGTCTCAATGAATATTGCGCCTCTCGTCTTTAATGTGCGAGATACCTTACTCTCTTCAGAAGGGCTAGAACTACTCTCAATTGAGTGGAATCTCGAGAGAACACCTGGACCTGGAGTTCTACCTGAACAACTCGTAGTAGCTGGTGGGTCTGAAGGAGGTGTTGGGACCCACGTCTGTGTATTGAGTTGGGAGAAGGGTGTTGTTGATCCCTTCAAAATAGACCAATACGTGAAGGAACTATCCAAAAAACTTGGAGATATAGAAACTGCAGTTATAAACAATGAGCTCAATTATGATTTAGAAGGCCTTGCTGTCATTCAACGCTTTGCAGATCGTTTGAATAAGGTTCTATTCGTTGATATGCTTGATAGGCGATTCCAAGGCTCGTGGGATTCATTTCAGGTCAAAGCTGAGCAAATGGCAATAGAGGCTGTGGCACAGATGTCGATTTATGATGACTTTACACTTGTCCCTCCTGGTTTGAAGATTTCTCAACGCAAGAAGCTTGATTTTAGATTGCCATCGTTATCAGAGGGTGATGTCTTTGAACACTATCAACACCGTGTACTCACTCCGAGTGCTATTGAGCTATTAACAAAGACCGTACCAGAAACAGGGCAAGCAATACTTGATGAATTAAACACCTATGCATATGCCATTGAGGAGGCTGATGTTGCTGAAGGTGTAATCTCAGTTCTGAAGGAATATCTCCAGACAGAAACGGTAAACCTCAAAGATTTACAATCTATTAAGAGTAAGACTGCAGAGTTTGTGAGTTACCTTAATGATACTGTTGATGCTCTAGAGTTTGTTGTTGAACAACATTCGAGTTCTGGGAAGAATCTAAGTTTTGAAGGACACAAAACCGCACTTCTCGCAGATGTTGATACAAACAATGATAGATTCGAAGGAATCAAACATAAACTTGCTCAAGTGCTAGTTATACAATTCATGAAGTCAATAGAAAGGGAATCTTTTCAACTCGAGGAGATTCGCGCATGGCAACTCAAGAGCACTCTAAGTTATTCAGTTGCCTATGCTAAAAGAGTCGCACAATACTTTGCTCAAGAATTTGATCACTATTTAATTACATCAGCGGCAAAAGAAGCATTCTTTACAGCACTTCGTGACTTTCGTCAAGAGGTTGCTCAAGAAGGCATGGATTCCACAAACGTGATGTTTTTTGAGAAATTTTATGCAGAGGTTGAATCAAAGATTAATGCATCCTTTTCAAGAAAGTCGTTTCAAGGTGTTGAATATCATGATTTTATTCAATTGATGGATTCAATAACGCGAGAGATGATTGAAACCTTCAGACACATTGATGTATGGAATCTAATTGAATTTTCAGATGTTGCAGAGATTGCCCGTTCTGAGATACAAAAGAAACATTCAGATCCCACCGATGTTGGGATGCTCACTCCAACTGGTACAGCGCTCATGGCTCTTTTAAACCAGTTCCAAACTAGTGTGTCAGATATCATCCCAAATGTAGCTGATACAATCTTATCGAAACCTGTAATCCGAAGGATGATTGACAAAATGAGGACTGAGGGCACTAGTCTAAACGATGAACTTTCATCAGCAATTGAGAGCGCTGGTGAGAAGTCGGAGGAGTGGAGAAAGGAAGCAGTCAATTGGGTTGAAGGTTTCCGTGATAGCGTAGACGCTTCATTATCTCTCCCAGAATCTCTACTCGCTTTATTGCAATATGTGCATGAACTACTTAGTGAGGCTGTATCTCCAAGTGCAATTGCTGATCGGGTGAAAACAGAGGCAGATGCAAGGGAGGCTGCCTTCAAAACTAAACTAGATGAATGGCAATTCCTTTGCGATGAAATTAAACGTGAGAATGAAGTAATTCGCGACAATAATAATAGGCGTAGCGAACTCATAAACGAAACAACACGACAATATGAAACTGAGATGTCAGCATACGAGCGAGAAGTACGTGAATATCAGGAAAAGGTAGAACAAAGAGAAATTCTAAAGGCAAATGCAACCGAAGATGGGACAAAATTGCCTGAACTGCCGATGGAACCAGTTCGACCTTTGCCGCTTGAACCACGCATTGAAACCATAAAAAGAAACTATCCAGTTGAACAAGAAAAATCATTCCCACCTGAACCCCAACCTGAATCCACTCTTCACTATTATGTTGAGCTACGAGATATTCTCTATGATAAACTGACAGAAATGAAAGAACGCGAAACTAGTATGGAGGAAACTTTTGCACGGAGAATCTTGAAACTGCAGGCAGAGGGGATGGGAGCTGCTGGAGTAATTAATATCAATATAGGTGATGAGTTTCTCGAGTACCTCATGGGTTCACGAATTCGAGGTCTTGGTCGATTGCTACCTCGTATCTCTCGTGTCTTCTTGAGAGACCCGAAAATAGCCAATCTTCTATATCTTATATCCTATGAACACTTTGATGACATATTGACAGTTTCAATTGGGAGTACGTATCTGAGGTGAGATCTATGGCAAGTTCTTGGGTACTTAAAACACGACAAGGCAGCGAGGCTGGCAAAGAGATACTTCTTCGAGAAGCTTTAGTCACTCATATGCGCAGTACAAGGGATAGGCAGCTCTTTGCAGAAACGCTTACAGAAACTCAACCTCTTGAAGATGTATTCTCCTTTTTTGCCTCCTTCTATCTTCATAGCTATCAGGGCATCCGATTATTAAAGGCATCAGATTCTCCTGAGTTGACAGCAGACGGAAAAGATGACCTTGGTCGAGAAGAACGCCGTCAATTGGAACTAGAGGTTCGGCAACTCCTGGGTGAAAGACAGCGTGAAGAGATTGATATAGCTCGCATATCAAGCGAGCTTACCGTTCGACTCTGTGACGAATTGAGTGGAAAAGACAATTCGACTCCTGATACGCTAAACAAGATAATCTCGCTTATCAAAGAATATCTTCAAAAAATTCCTTCAGATTACACCCCCAATCATGATATTGATTTAATAATCGAAATCACTGGATGGGGCCCTGAATGGAGGGATGAGCTCTACACCAAAGCCTCCGGACTGAAAGAGAGCGCGCTATCCTTGAGGGAAGAGTTACTACGCGAACATCCTTCCGAAGTACCTGAAACAACTGTTCTTCAATGGGGTCTTGAGCATATTTTTGGTAAAATTGAATATGCAAAAGGTCGATTGGCAGATACAATCATACCTCCCCGTAATTGGGAAAGGATTGCAACTACAATTTTAGAGCGTTTTTCCAGGAGTACTGATGAACTTAATGCAATAAAGCAGGCACACATGATTAGACTATCTTTGCTTGATGCAGTCAAAAATGATTACGATAAGCCAACTACTATTGACGAATATGAGCGAAGGTTAGGGAATGTTGTCATCGGTTCGATTGCTGATGCTCTATCGGCGAACTCATCGTTTGTACTCGAGATTCTCTCTTCACTTCTGACAATAGGATCCGATGATTTGAAAGCCCAACTTCGTCGAAAGGGCATTGATGATGTATCGGTTATTGGCGATGGTCTACGTGCACTGACCAGTGCAGTCGAAGAAACTCCCTCTGGTCCACAAGTCAGTAAAGAAGAGATGGAACTATTAGAAAGGTCTCTAAAGACATTAGAGAAGCTTGAAGACACTCTTGCGCGACCAGTGAAAGGTTTACTAAAAGCTCGAGGCCTTCGAGCATCAGAGCTTGACAAAATTTCTATTGACTTGCTAGCCAAAAACCGGAATAGCTTAGTAGGCATTGAAATTGAGGTTCTTAATGAGTTATCGAAGAAGATGCGAGTTCCACCTCCAGAGGAGATCATAAGACTACTGGAGATTCGGAATCAAGTAAAGAGTGGCGCACTCAGTTCACTTGGTATTTCTTCTGCTCGTGATTTTAGTAAGCAACGAATCGAGGATGAGACAATAAGATCAATCAGGCTTGATATTATCTGGCATTTTACAACTGGTATTATCACAAATCTTACTAGAGTTGTTGAGTCCTATATTCGATCGAAGCAGGATCTTCTACGTATCAAAGCTCTTCTAAAGAGTATATACGAAGACACTGATACAAGTCTTCAATTTCTAAGAGAGGAAATACTAATTGATCTAGCTGCAATGCGCATCTATGAGTTTAAGGTGATTCATCCCAATCTTGACGCTGCGAGAATATGCACATGGATGCATGCCCGTCTTTCGAATAAAGATATGAATGCAGCCCAACAAGAGCTTGAAAACACTCCTAGTCCAACCTTAGAGGGCATTATCGATAAGCCCCTTGAAATGGAGGGTCTTGATTACGATAACTATGCGATTGCATTCGACATTATGCAGAGATTCTTGAAACAGGAACGTTTGGAGAAACTTGCTAAGGAAGAGTATGCCTATGAAACAAAACAGAAAGAAAAATTGTCCATTGAATCCAAACGTGAGTCGATTGATATTCTAATGTATCTCCATAATAAAGCTCAGACTGTCTTTCGCGCCATCGGGCGTGTAGGTACGAAGGGACTGGAATGGTCACAGAGTGATACAACAAAGTGCGCGAATCTTCTATCGTATTATATCAAGACAAATCGGGGTCGATTAATTTGCTCTGCATGTGGTGCAGTGCTAAAGGAGAACAAATGTGACCAACACGGCAAGAATTTCGTGAAAGATTCTACGGACATGGATAACCTAGCCATTTTCATCATGCGAGGAATCTACGAGATCAAGGATGGTTTGGTGGGTACGGGCAGGGGTGCTGAGCCAATGGCTTGGGACAAGGCTAAATCCACAATTGAAAAAGAGATTGGAGTTCTGAAGCGAAAGGGCAAGCTAACATCTAAAACGAATCTGAAAGAGCTGATGCCTGGAGAGATAAATTATGTCATTGGTCCTGCAATGTGTGCGATTGTTGGGCAATATTTCAATGAGTCATTGGTATATGCTGCCAGGCGTGCTGACATTGCATAATTCCCCAATTAGCTCATTGACAGACTTGCAGAAATCCAATCTAGGTAGTTCTTGGAACCTGTTCTGATGTCTAGAACAATGAACTCAGGAACTTCATAGGGATGATTCTCAATAATTGTATTCTCCAAACGTTCTTCAAATCCTGCTTCAGTTTTTATGATCAAGATTGATTCTGCATCTGTTACCAACTCATTTTTCCAGTGATATGTGCTTATGATATTGGGGACAATATTGACACAGGCGCATACTTGCTTCTCAACAAGTATACGTGCCAACTCTTGGCTAATTGACTCAGGACATGTAGTCATTGCAAGTATGTATTCCTTCATAGTGAATTTGTGGCATTTCTGCCATATATCGACTTCCCTAGGAAAAGTATCCTAAACGAAGCCCATTTATACCGACCAGCTCGGACAGGCATCGGTGATTCTGTGAGTAAGTTCGTGCCAAAAGGAGTAATGCCAGCACTTGTAACTCCATTCTCTAGAGATGGAGATATTAGCGAAGAAGGCTTCAAACAAGTCATCGATTATACTATCAGTAAGGGCGCAACAGGAGTTGTTCCAGCTGGAACGACTGGAGAGTTCTCATATATGAGAACGGAGGAGCGCAAGAAGCTCTTGAAACTTGCAGTTGAATATGTTGATGGCCGAGTTCCTATTATTGCTGGTACTGGTCAAAACAGTACTAGAGCAAGTGTACTCTTGACCAAGTATGCTGCAGACATAGGCTGCGATGCAGCCTTAGTGATTTCACCATACTACCTGAGACCGGGTGATAAGGGATATTTTGAACACTACGCCACTGTGGCACGAAAGTCGGATTTGCCTGTAATCATGTATAATATTCCCCAATGCACTCTTGGTGTACTGAATTCTAATGTTGTCGAGGATCTTTCTGAGTTAGATAATATTGTGGGTATCAAAGATAGTAGTGGGAACATACCCTATCTACTCGAACTAATTCAGAAGGTGCAAGGTAAAATCGAGGTTATAATTGGAGCCGATGAATGCTTTATGTCCGCAGTAGCCGCTGGAGTAAATGCAGCTATTCTAGCTTCTGCAAATCTGATACCCCATATCTGGTTGGATATCATGAAAAAGGTCCGCAAGGGTAAGATCGAAGAAGCTGCGAAGCTACAGAACTCTGCACAGACTCTTGCACGTATAGTATTGAAGAATGGTGCGGCACCGCCAATCAAAGCTGGTCTTAAAATGATGGGCATCAATGCCGGGAAATGCAGGATGCCCCTTGATACCGGAGGAACGCTCCCTCCTGAAACAAAAGAGGAAATTCGCCTGGAACTTGAAAAACTTGGTATCATAGAAGAACTCAAGCACCCCCCAATCCAGAGGAAAATCCAAATTCTAGATGCACTAACACAACAGGGATTTGAGGTCAGAGATGCGTCAAATATCAAACAGGGTACAGCATCCAACAATATTGTGTCAGTAGGAATTGCAGCTGGAAACAAGAACGGACCAATGGGTCGGACATTCATCAAATTGCTCACTAATGCGAAGATTGGTCATGAAGCTCTTTCTGTCATTCTCGAACCAAATCTTGCTGTCAAGCCTAGTAGTATTATGTTCCCGATCAGGAAAATCGACTCTATGAGACAGGCATCATTGTTTTACGGTCCTGTCCAATCGGGAGTTGCACGAGCAGTGGCAACATTTCTCGAGAATGGTAAGATTCCAAGTCAATCTGTCGAAAATGATGTGATTGTTTTCGCCTTGGATGTCGACTTGAATACACGAAACCGCAGAGAAGTCACTATGGCAACTCAAGAGGCTACAGAAATTGCCTTGGCTGACATATGGAGGTAGAAATACATGTACAACGGAGATTATCGTTTCAAGGGTGTATATCCCGCACTGGTTACTCCCTTTGATGAGAATGGTGTGAATGAGAAGCAGTACAGAGGTTTAATCGATTATGTAATTAAAGCCGGTGCAACTGGAATTGTTCCCTGTGGAACAACTGGTGAGTTTACCAGTATGAAGTTTGAAGAGAAAGTTGAGGCAATCCGAATCTCTTGCGAAGCTGCAAAGGGGCGTGTACCAGTTCTTGCAGGAACTGGGGCCGCGTACACTGGTGATGTTATCAAGCTGACCAGACGTGCTTCCGAGCTTGGAGCTGCTGGAGCCCTAGTTGTTTCTCCATACTTTCTGAAACCTTCTCACAAGGAGGTCTTTGAGCATTTCGAGAAAGTGGCGAATAATAGTGATATTCCTATCTTCATTTACAACATTCCTCAAGTGACAGGAGTTCCAATGCATTGGACCCTTATTGATGGACTACGAGAGATTGACGGAATCGCTGGTATGAAAGACTCTAGTGGTGACCTCGTCAATTTGACCACAATCCTTGTTCGTCGCCCAGAAACCTTCCAGGTTGTGGTTGGGCATGATGAGGTAGCACTTCCAGCATTGGCATCAGGATGCGACGGAGCTATACTCGCAAGTGCGAATGTTTTCCCTGATAGATATATCAAGATGCAGACTGCATTGGCAACTGGTGATCTTAGAGAAGCTATGATCATTCAGCGGAGTATTCAGAAGACAGTTCGAATATTTGTTAACAATGGTGGCGGATTGGCAATTAAGGCTGCACTGAATATGATTGGGGTGCCTGTGGGTATGGCTAGACCCCCACTCCTAATTGGAGACTCTCTAGGTTTTGCTGAGCTGGACGAATTGCGAGCTTGTCTTGAAGATCTTCAACTAATACCCCGAGGACCGGTTACATACAAAATGGGTAACAGATCTATCGTTGCTGAAAACTATCCTAAAGCTATTGGATTAGTACCTGATGTCATTTCAGATCTCACTCTACTCCATGGAGAAGCACTGTTTGGTGCGAATACTGAAGTGGCTCATGTAGATCTAGTGCTTGGAATTAGAGATGGTCCATTAAAAGAGGCTCTTGTCAAGGCGGGAAAGGTGATGGATGAACGGCACCAATCCAATGTGATTAAGGACCTTGAGCTTACCACTGTATTCTCACCGACTGTAACAATCACATCTGAGAGCCATAAGAAAATGGTATATGATGTGGCTCAAAAAGCAGTCGTAGATGCGGTAAAACGAACTATTACTGATATGATAATTCCTGAAGAGTTGATTCCCGATCTAGTACTTGTCGTGAATGTCTTTGTTCACCCAAGCGCAGCAAATCCGAAACGCGTTCATATCAACAATTTCATCGCTGTCCGTCATGCTATTAGGAGAGCCATTGAAGGGCGGCAAAGTGTTGATGAAATAATTGCACGAAAGGAGTCTGCTCGGCATCCATTTGCGTATAATCCCTGATTTGCCATCTGGCGATCATTTCCACCAAGAGAACCACATTCACGTTCATTCATGACAATCAGAACGTAGTAGGCACGAGGAACTTCTGTGCAACCTTGCTTTGCTGTTTTGAATTGTGTGTCCAATGGCTTGAAAATTATCAATCTAGCTAATCCGTGGAAAGTCCATAAAACACATTCCACTGGGATTTAATACTTAGAACGCTATTTGCGAAATGAGGCTTTACTTAAGGATTTGACCTACTCTGACCGGCACACTTTTCCATTCTCAAAATCACTTTCTACTATCTTTTTGAATTCCAATTGCCTTTACTAACACTCCGATGGTCAACACTGGTATTGCATAACAGACCTCAGCAAAATGTGGAAATTCTCTCCAGATGTACCCATTGAAGCTTAAGGAAGGGAAACTGCTCCCGAATAATAGGATTGAGAAGGTCACGTTTGCAAGAACAGGTACCAAGAACAACCCAAGATTAATTTGTTTCTTCTCATATGCTTTCAATGCCAAGATTTGTATTATCCCGAGAATGAAGAATATATCACCCAATACAAGTAGTGGGCTTGGTAATCCCGCGAGAATTATGCTTGCATTTATATAATAATCTCCTGTGAAAACGAAATTGTATAATGGGGATGCAATCCCAGTTAGAGTGAAATCGAACGGACCTGATATGAAGGGATTCGTGGGATAAAAACTACCGCTAACCTGACCAAACGTCACAACACTTGGTAATAACAATCCTGCATACAAATGATAGTCGCGCGTTCTCTTAGATTGCTTTGTACTTGCTAGATTATCAAACCATATACGGACTGGATAAAGAAGCGAAGCAATTATCAAAAGTGAAATAGCAAAATTACGAGCCTCAAAGAAACCTGGATATATCCTTACACCGACCGCGTCCCAATACATACTTCCGGTCCTGCCTCCCCACATGTAAAATTCCACTAACATTGAAGCGACAAAGAGTGTGAATAATCCAAATATAATGAGAACACGTATTGCCAAATAGATAACATTATCCAGATACCTTCCTAGGTTTGTTTCTAAGAATCTCTGTACTCGACTATCCATACTCAACAGAGCCAACTCCCGACCTTACTCTCTCTATGAATAATCCCTTAGATGTTACTAACGATACTTACATGTCAATTTATGGTTTGTCGCAATTTGACAGAATTTTTATTTAGATTGGAATTATTTCTATGGCCATTTGTTAAGAGTGAGTTAATCCATATAACATGATTGAGCGAGGAAATCAATATCATTAGATTTCATGATTTGTCTTTATTCCAAAATAAGTCCACACGACCCCTAGAGCCATTCTATTGAGTTTCAAAATCCTATTTTTCTATATATACTACTTTGCACCTATGTATCTCAAGTCTTGCATCCCTCTTAGACTGTCGCGTCATCACAACATCCGTCGGAGTAACGAAGCAAATGGCTGAAACCTACATTATTCGCATTGGTGACATTCCATCTCGAAAGATTCGCAAGAGAGTTCGTGGTTTCTTGGAGGATGAAGATGTCGCTGTTGTAGTTAATAATGGACAGACGTTTGGCGTGATTCTTGAAAAGAATCAGCTAATCATAAAATCTGATGATCTATAAAACATTGAACATTGATTGCGATTGAGTGCCCAAATCTCTCTCCCAAAACCTCTGCCTAGCTCTAATTTGTAGGTTTCAGCCACACAATTCTTGTTCTACTAAAATAAAAGGTGGCAAATCTCAGCCTGCTCTTGGCTCTTCATCGCTATTGCTCAGACAGGGGTAACTGCCTCATCGATTGCCATGAATAGATGTATCATAATGCCTTATGAAACTGTCCAAAGCATAATCAGAAGCTTATTAGCAATGAATTTGTTGATTTTGAGAAGGTGTTAGATACATGCAAGAATCTAGAGTACTATCACTTCTAAAAGATCTGGTCGCAACAAACTCAGAAAATCCGCCTGGACGAGAAGATTCAGTTGCTAAAGTGCTTCGTGATCACATGGAAGCGAATGGGATTGCATGTATTTCAGTAGGATCAAGCAAACGGCCAAATCTCATATTTTCAAGTCATGAAGGTCAACGTGGTACTCTAGTCATGCACGGCCATATGGACACAGTTCCGATTGGCAAATTGACAGACTGGTCGTACGATCCATTCGGATCTGAAATCATTGATGGACACCTATACGGTAGAGGCGCTTGCGATATGAAAGGACCGGTCGCAGCTCTTGTAGAAACTCTCATTCTTTATGCTGAAGAAAAGCATCGTGAACCTCTACTGATTCTAGCAACCTCTGATGAAGAAAGTGGGTGTTCTGGAGCCGAAGAGGTGGCAAGAAGCGGAAAACTTGCTGGAGTAAAATACGGAGTTTGCGCTGAACCGACAGATCTTCAAGTTCTTGTGGGTGAAAAGGGAATGTTCTGGTTCAAGGTTATTGCCACCGGTAAGTCAGCACATGGGTCACGACCGTTAGAGGGTATTAATGCAATTGAAGCATGTATGGAAGCCATAAAGACAATAGCTTCTGCACCGTTTCCACATGATGAAGATGTGTTGCTGGGAGAACCTACATTGAATGTCGGAATGATTCAAGGAGGTATCAAGATAAATGTGGTCCCTGCAACCTGCGAAGCCCAACTTGATATGAGAACGGTAAAGGGACAAAGTCCTGAATCCTTGACCACTCAGATGAACGATAGACTTGAATCTGCAGGCCTTTCTGACAAAATACGAATTGAATACATCCATGGAAAACCATCTGTTAGTACTCCTCAAGAATCCGAGATAGTACAAATAGTAGTGGAAGAGGTCCAGCGTGTTACAGGTATAAGACCAGCTTTGAGTTCTGCTACATATGGGACTGATTGTTCTGTCTTGCAACCTAAGTTAGGTATCATCAATGTAATATGTGGTCCTGGTTCGATTGAACAAGCTCATCAGCCTAACGAGTTCATAAGACTTAACCAGTTACACCAATCTATTGAAGTATATCTCGAAATCGCGCGTAGATTTGACAGAAAGCGGTTCTCCTAGGTTCGTTTTCTTGTGGCTCTCTTTGCAATCAAACAAGCTACCGATGCGGCTCCTATTCCATTGCCAATATTTACAACTGCAAGACCTGGTGAACATGATTGTAGCATAGATGCTAGAGCTGTTTCTCCTTTGCCTCCAAATCCATAGCCGGTAGGAACTGGCACACCTATCACTGGAATATCTATCAGAGCAGCTACAACTGTTGGTAATGCTCCTTCCATCCCTGCGAACACTATGACTGCATCAATCTCCTTTTCGATGATTTCTTTCAAAGGTTCTATTAATCGGTGAATACCCGACACTCCTACATCATAAAATGAGAAGACCTCAACCCCCATGAGCCTTGCCAAGGCTTCAGATTCCTTGGCATATGAAATATCTGACGTGCCTGCAGTTATAATAGCTATCTTGCCTTCTATTTGCTCTAATGTCCAATCTGGAGTATGAGCAAGAGCTGTGATTATCGGACTCTTTCCATACGACTCAAGTTTCATTCCTTCAAGACTAGACTTCAATACATTTAGCTTTTCATCGGTTAGTCTTGTGATTAAAGCAACAGCATGAGTCTTCACAATACTTCTAACTATGGGCACGATATCTGCTGCATCCTTCGATTCAGCAAAGACTACTTCCGGTACTCCACTCCGAGTCTGTCTATCCAAATCAATTGTGGCAATACTCCCAATTTGGTCAAGTGATAATGTTCTGAGTTGTTTCTCAGCCTCATGAATAGTTACCTTGCCAGAAATCAGATCCTGGAGTATTTTTTTCACGTCGGTCATGAAATGCACCTAAGATAATATGGCATGTTCTGTCAGGAGAAACTTTAAAGTTGGTGTTGTGTTGATTGAGCGTACTAAGTTGTTATATCTCAGCAGAGGGGCAGCCTTTGATTCAGTTTATTGAACTCTTAACAGAGCCACTATCCATGATCATCATCACCTGGATTGTTGCGATTATAGTTGCTGGAATCTGGTCTCGACGACCTAAAGAAAAAGCACCTAAGACCAAAACTACAAAGGCCAAACCATCAAAGACCAAACCAGCATCTTTCAAGGGTCCTATGATGAAACAGATTCGGAAGATGATTAGTGAAACAGAGAAAGGAAAGGAGCTTTCAGTACCTCCTGTAAGATCAAGACAAGAGATAATCACACAGATATTCGAATC
>Ga0224495_10000238_pt1 | contig 44875 bp, 51 predicted proteins | sample SF_Jul11_sed_USG_FD_168128 | JGI IMG/M metagenome (GOLD analysis project Ga0224495, IMG submission 168128) | Sediment microbial communities from San Francisco Bay, California, United States - SF_Jul11_sed_USGS_4_1 | ecosystem: Environmental > Aquatic > Marine > Sediment | place: USA: California...
GGTGGCTCATGCTGTACAGAGTGCTGCGTCCGCTGGAAAATGCCGTACGCACCTGCCAAGTCATTGCGGCAGGCGAAATGCGCCTGCTCGAATTGAAGGATATCCGTAACGAGTCCGGGCGTTTGATGCATGCGATCAATACGATGTCCGGCAACCTTGCGAGCACGATCACCGATGTGCGCAACACCGCCGGCGTCATTACCGCCGCTACCCACGAGATCGCGCAGGGTAACGCCGACCTGTCCCAGCGTACCGAAGAGCAGGCGTCGACACTGGAAGAAACCGCCAGCAGCATGGAAGAGCTGACTTCCACCGTGCGCCAGAATACCGACAATGCGCAGCAAGCCAACCGGCTCGCCGTCAACGCTTCCGACATTGCGGTCAAAGGCGGCAAGGTGGTGGGCGAGGTGGTGGAAACAATGGCCTCGATCAGCGCAAGCTCCAGGAGGATCGTGGACATCATCGGCGTGATCGAGGGCATCGCCTTCCAGACCAATATACTGGCATTGAACGCCGCAGTCGAAGCGGCAAGAGCCGGTGAACAAGGCCGCGGTTTTGCCGTGGTCGCCGGCGAGGTGCGCAATCTTGCGCAACGTTCCGCAGAGGCGGCAAAGGAAATCAAGATGCTGATCGACGATTCGGTCAGTAAAGTGGACAGTGGAACCCGGCAGGTTGACCAGGCCGGCGAGACGATGAACGAAATCGTACAGGCGGTCAAACGCGTCACCGACATCATGTCCGAAATCTCCACCGCGTCCAGAGAGCAGGGCGAAGGCATCACACAAGTCAACACAGCGGTCACACAGATGGATGGAGTGACCCAGCAGAACGCCGCGCTGGTCGAAGAGGCTGCTGCCGCCGCCGAAGCGATGCAGCAACAGGCCGAAGCGCTGATGAAATCCGTGAGCATCTTTACGCTGGATGCGGATTATGCCGGCAAGCAGGGCGCTGTTCAAACAAACAAACGGGCTCATAACCTGCCGCACGTTGCGTCAAAAAATATGCGCAAGCCGCCTTACGGCAAACATAAAACTCCCTCCGGTAATGGACGCAATCTCAAACCCGGAATCCAGCCACCGTCCGCCGATAGGCAGTCAATATCCCTAAAGCAGCAGAAGCGCAATGATATCCAAATGCCTGTGCAGCAACCCACGGGGCAGGAGCATGAGCTGAACGAGTTCCCAGTTGAAGTCCGGCATATACGCAACAATCTTCAGTAAACCAACATCCACAAAGGAGAATGCAAGTGAACCAGGAACAGAAAAACACCGGTGAAAGCCGCGAACTGCTGACCTTCACGCTGGGCAGCGAGGAGTACGGCATCGACATCCTCAAGGTGCAGGAGATCAGGGGTTACGAAGCCGTTACCACGATCGCCAATGCCCCCGAATTCATCAAAGGCGTGATCAACCTGCGCGGCATCATCGTGCCGATCGTGGACATGCGCATCAAATTCAAGCTCGATAAGGTCACTTACGACGAGACCACCGTGGTCATCATTCTCAACGTCGCCGACCGTGTGGTCGGCATGGTGGTGGACGGCGTCTCCGACGTCACCGCCCTGAAGGCGGACGAGATCAAGCCGGCGCCGGAATTCGGTTCCAATCTGGACACCAAGTTCCTGCAGGGGCTGGGCACGATAGACGAGCGCATGATCATCCTGGTGGACATCGAGAAACTTATGAACAGCAAGGACATGGAGTTGATTGACAGTGCCGAACAGATGGCGGCATAGCGAATAAATACGAAATCAAAAATCACCAAAGGAGATAGTCATGAATAACGTGTCACTGAAAGCAAAACTCATCATGCTGGTCGCCGTGGCGCTGGCAGCCCTGCTGATCGTCGGCGCCGCCGGCTGGAGCGGTATCGGCAAACTGAACGACTCCGTGGAAGAGATCGGCGGAGTGCGCCTGCCTTCTGTAATGGGGCTGGAAATCATTAATGAAGGACAGACAGCGATCCGTTCCAACAATCGCTTCGTCGCCTTCTTCGAGAACGACTACCGGGCGCAGGATGATTTCGCCAAGGCATTGAAGGAGCGCGATGAAGTATGGAACCGCATCGGCGAAGGCTGGGCTATCTACGAGCCGCTGCCGCAAACCCCGGAAGAGACTGTGTTGTGGGTACGTTTCGTCGGCGAGTGGGACAAATGGAAAGCATCCGATGAAAAAGTGGCGGAAATCACGCTAGCCTTGAGCCGCAACCGCAGCGAACAGGAGCAGAAAGACCTTTTCATCAAGTATTACGATCAGATGGCAGAAACCAGCAAACTGTTTGTGATTGCCGAGGCTACGCTGGCCAAAATTATCGAGTTAAACATCGATGTGGGCAATGAGGCTGTCAAGATCGGCAATGCCGCGATGGAAACCGCCCAGACCGTCATGATGGTGAGCGGTGGCGGTGCATTGATCGTGCTGATGCTTCTGGGCGCCTGGGTCACCCGCAGCATCCTCACGCAGATGGGCGGCGAACCGGCCTATGCGGCCGAGGTGGTCAAGCGCGTAGCGGCAGGCGACCTGACCGTGGCAGTGGAAACCAGGGCTGGCGATACCACCAGCATGCTGTACAGCGTCAAGGATATGGTCAACCAACTGTCCGGTGTCGTCGGTGAGGTGCGCAACAGCACCGAATCGATCACCACTGCCTCGCAGGAGATCGCTCAGGGCAACGCCGACCTGTCGCAGCGCACCGAGGAGCAGGCCTCCAGCCTGGAAGAGACCGCCTCCAGCATGGAAGAGCTGACCTCCACCGTGCGTCAGAACGCAGAGAACGCCAAACAGGCCAACCAGTTGGCGGCCAACGCTTCCGATGTCGCGGTCAAGGGCGGCAAGGTGGTGGGCGACGTGGTCCAGACCATGGCCTCGATCAGCACCAGCTCGAAGAAGATAGTGGACATCATCAGCGTGATCGAGGGCATCGCGTTCCAGACCAACATCCTCGCGCTGAATGCCGCCGTCGAAGCGGCGCGTGCCGGTGAGCAGGGACGCGGTTTTGCAGTGGTGGCCGGCGAGGTGCGCAACTTGGCGCAGCGCTCAGCTGCAGCCGCGAAGGAGATCAAGGGGCTGATCGATGACTCGGTGGAGAAGGTAGACAGCGGTTCCAAGCAGGTAAACCAGGCCGGCGAGACGATGAACGAGATCGTGCAGGCGGTGAAGCGCGTTACCGACATCATGTCCGAGATCTCTGCCGCAAGTCAGGAACAGGGCGCGGGTATCGAGCAGGTCAATCAGGCCATCGTGCAGATGGACGAGGTGACCCAGCAGAACGCCGCGCTGGTGGAAGAAGCGGCTGCTGCGGCCGAATCGATGCAGGAGCAGGCCGAAGTGCTGATGCAGGCGGTGAGCGTGTTCAAGCTGGAGGGCGGCAGGGCCACGTCACCATCAGCGGCCAGACCGGCAGTCCAGCATGCGATTGCGAAACGTGCCACATCTCATGCACCGGCTGCGCCAGTGAGAAAAACACGCCAACTGGCACACAAAGCCAGCGAGAGCCATGACGGGGACTGGAAAGAGTTTTAAAGCCCGCGCCATAAAAAATTCCCGTGTGGCGCCGGGAATTTACCGCTGGATTTTCATGATGGATAATTGCCAAATTGGCATAACTAAAATTATTAACGACTAGAGAGAGTCATTATGAAAAAAAGAAGCCTGCTTTGTTTTTTTGTTTTGTTGGCAACGCCAGTCTTGGCATTGGCGGACAGTGCCACGCCGGTCAGTTCAAATATCGGCTTTTCATCCGATTACCTGTATCGTGGAATCACGCAAACCGGCGGTAATCCGGCCATACAAGGAGGAGTCGATTATGCCCATACCGGCGGCTTTTACGCCGGAGCGTGGGGCTCGAATATCAGCTGGGTAAATGCAAGCAGCGCCAGCCTTGAGCTTGACGTTTACCTTGGCTTTAAGAACAGCATTGCCGAGGATTTGAATTATGACGTGGGTTACCTGCGCTACAACTATCCCGGCGTATATGCCACTGCAGCAATTAAGGCGGATACCGACGAAATTTACGGAGCCATCAACTGGAAATGGCTGACGGCAAAATATTCCCGCAGTTTGAGCAACCTATTCGGAGTTTCGAACTCAGCGGGTTCCAGCTATATTGATTTAAGCGGAAGCTACGAGATGGAAGATGCGGGTTTCACCTTAAGTGCTCACTATGGCAGGCAAACCGTCAGCGGCGCGGGAAATAGCGGCTTAACATACAGCGATTACAAGCTGGGCGTATCCAAAGATTTCGGCGGGTATGTTGCCGGTCTGGCATACAGCGCAACAGATACCAAAAAAGGGATCGGGGAACTCTGGAATATCGGTCTTGCAGACGGTTCCGATCTTGATTTGGGTCGGAATCGGGCGGTGTTATCCGTGACTCATTCGTTCTGACAGACTATTAACCGCGTTATAACAAAACCAGCGGCACGAACTTAAAACACTTCCCCTCTGACACAGCCGTGAGAGGGGATTTTTCAATTCTACTCAGGTGTTCTGCACCACGATCTTGGGGAATGCCGCGCTGTGGTCTTGCGCCATATCTGCGATCCTGACCGCGACACGTCTGGCGATCTGCTTATACACTTTGGCGATATTGCCGTCCGGATCGGCCACTACGGTCGGATTGCCGGAGTCAGCCTGTTCGCGGATGCGGATGTCCAGCGGCAGGCCGCCAAGGAACTCGGTGTCGTAATCCGCACACATCTTCTCGCCACCACCCGCGCCGAAGATATGCTCCTCGTGGCCGCACTTGGAACAGATGTGCGTGCTCATGTTCTCGACGATGCCGACGATCTTGATACCGACCTTCTCGAACATCTTGAGTCCTTTGCGCGCGTCCATCAGCGCAATGTCCTGCGGCGTGGTGACGATCACCGCGCCGGTCACTGGCACCTTTTGCGCCAGCGTGAGCTGGATGTCGCCGGTACCCGGCGGAAGATCAACCACCAGATAGTCTAGGTTGTCCCAGTTGGTCTGATGTAACAGCTGATCCAGCGCCTGAGTCACCATCGGGCCGCGCCACACCATCGGCGTGTCTTCGCCGTCGATCATGAAGCCGATCGACATCGCCTGTATGCAGTGATTTTCCATCGGCTCCATCGACTTGCCATCTTTGGAAACAGGCTGGCCTTTGATGCCCAGCATGGTCGGCTGCGACGGGCCGTAGATGTCGGCATCCAGCATACCCACGCGCGCACCCTCGGCGGCCAATGCCAGTGCAAGATTCACGGCGGTGGTGGATTTACCCACGCCGCCCTTACCGCTCGCCACCGCAATGATGTTCTTCACGCCTTCCACCAGCTTCACACCGCGCTGCACCGCATGCGGCACGACCTTGCTGCTGACGTTGGCGCTGATCTTGCCCGCACCCGGCAATGCCGATTTCAGATGCGCTTCGACCATCGACTTGATCTCGCCCCACACGCTTTTCGCCGGATAACCCAGGAGGATATCCAGCGATACATCGCTGCCGCTGACCTTGATGTTCTTCACGGACTTGCCGCTGACGAAATCTTTTTTTGTATTCGGGTCGATCAAATTCTTCATCGCGGTTTGTACATCTGTATCGCTAAAACTCATTACGTACTCCTGAAAAATAAATTGGGACTGAAGTGAAATATAGGGTGTATTTTAAACTACCAGACTTGTTCTGTCGGGTATTTGTTGCATCTTGCCAAACTTCATGATGATGTGATTTACCTCGATTTGTAGAATCCGTTCGCCAGTTGCACGATTTTAGAATAGGGATAGTCATCGAGGCTGCCGAATTCTTGATGGGCCTGAACCACCAGGGCAACCACATCACTTACTTCGCCGATATCATCCAGCATGAATTGCAGTGCCCTCAATCCGCCGCACTGGATGCGCATTTCCTGTGCATGCGGCAGTGGGCCGTCAATATGGTGCTTGTGCAGCGCAAAGGCAAAGTTGTGCCGCAACGCGTCGTGCAACGCGACACAACGCTCAAAACTCAATTCATTGCTGCACGCAACAACTTCGCGCTCGGCGACGTTGTGTTTCTCCGCCAACGCGCAAGCGGCGCAACGGGTCAGGATGGTTTTTTCAAACGGGCAAGGTCGAGCAATCGAAGTGGATAGAACCCGACGATATGCATTCTCGTCCATTACCGACCCGCTCAATCATCACCAAGCTCGGGAGCTGCTTCCCTCACTTGATTGAGCAGATCCTCTGCATCGAATTCCGTTTCCGCAAACATTACCTTTATTGCAAAAACCGCATCGCCGGGCAGTTCGCTACGCAATTGCTTGGCACGTGCAGAAGCTTCGCGATAGGCATCGTGCTGCTCAAGTTTTTCCAGTCGGCGAATGGGAAATTCAGTGATCTTGTAAACGAAATAGGGCATCTTGGTCTTTCAAAATATTGCAGGGGCACGGCGCGCCGTGCCCCTGCGGAGAAACATAATCAAGCCTTGCCTTGTGGCTTCAGGAATGTCACCACATTCGATCCCGGCGCGTTCTTGGTCGAGCAACTGCCCTCCCCCACACCGGCCAACTGCTCGGCCTGATGCAGCAGGTTGATCACATCAATGTAGTGTTTTTGCTTGACCATCATCAGCGCCGTGAGTCCGCCGTCGTTGCGTGCGGTTACGTCGGCGCCGGATTCCAGCAATACCTCGACCACTTCAGTTTCCCCATAGCCAGCCGCCAGCATCAGCGGGCGAACTCCATAGGTGATGGGTGCCTCAATGTTGGCGCCCGCGTCGATCAGGGCTTGCGCCACATCGGCAAACCCCCGTTTTTGCTCAAAGTTATAGGTGCTCTTTGCCAGTGCCGTCCAGCCGCGCTCGTCGCTTTCATTGACGCCTGCACCCGCTTCCAGCAACACTTCGACCATCGCAAGGTTACCCGTGTAGGCAGCCAGCATCAGTAAAGTGCTTCCTTCGCTGTCGCGCAAATTGGCGTCGGCACCCTCGCGCAATAGCTGCTTTACCCTGGCAGCATCGCCAGATTTCACACCATCGAATAATCTTGCATCCATATATTATTTCCTTTCCTGCGCAACTTTTCCCCGGTTAGTTGTCCTTTGCTCCCTGACTCACCCATTTTCTCAAAGTCTCTATCTTGTCCTTGGCCAATCCGCCATTCATCCCGTATGGCATTTTGATCGACGCATGGACGCGACCCTCGACCACCTGTATCAGGATACTGGTCAGGGCATTACCCGGATTGATCACAGAGCCAAACTTTGTCCCTTTCATCAGGCTCTGGTAACTGCTCATATCCAGACCGCTTTTCTCGTATCCTTTGCCGCCCGGTTGGTGGCAATTCAGGCAATAGTCGTGAAGGATCGGACTAACTTCATTCTTAAAACCGGTCTCGGAACGCATCGGCTCGGAAAAAGAAAATGTGTGCCACATCAGCAATGCGGTAACGATAGCCCCCTGCAATAATCTGTTTTTCATTTCGACCTCCCTAATAAGTTTATTTCAAGTCAGACCATATCCGGTTCTTGACAAAATACAACAGGGTAGTGAGCACCAGCAAATAGGCGATAACATATAACCCCATCCGACGCCTCTCCTCTCCGTGCGGATCGGCAGCCCAAACCAGAAAAGAAGTGATATCGCGAGCCTTGCCCTGTATCTCGGTGCGCTGCGCAATCTCTGTCGCGCCGCTTATGCCCAGCACATCAGGCATCCGGGTTGCGGGATAAACATGGTTACCGGGCATGCCATCGGGAGAAACGAAATAGCCAATCAGGTAAGAGTATAGATAGTTCGCTCCTCCTTCACGCGCTTTTGCCATCAGGCTCAGATCGGGAGGCGCTACGCCGAACGCCTGTTCGGAATCGCTTTCAGGCATCTGTGCCAGCAACGCCGCCTCCAGAGGCTGATCTCCCCGCCAGTCATCCACTTTCTTCTTGTCTATGCCCATGCTGACCAGATCGCGGTATTTGATATATCTCAGGCTGTGACAGGAATGGCAATCTGTCATCAACGCTTCCGCGCCCCGTTCTAGCGTCTGTACGTCCGTGCCCGCTTTGATCTTCTCCAGCTTCGCTTCTGTGGCCTGTACTTGGGCTGCAATGCAGCATAAAGCCAAAAGTGTCATGAATTTTTTCATGCCATATCTCCCTTGCGACGGCGATGCATCAATTTGCTTTTATCTTTGGCTTCGCTTTCCATCATCGCCTCCACCTCCGGCGGCAACCCGTGTTTGACCAGCCATCGCTCTTCTGCTTTGGAAATGAAAGGAAGCAGCAGAAAAAGCGTGAAATAAATCAATGTGGCCACTTGGCCGGTGAGGATGGATGATGACGTGGGTGGTATGTAACCGATATACCCCAGCACCGCCATATCAACTGCAAAAACATAGAACAAGATTCTGTACGCCGGGCGAAAGTGTGCTCCTCCCGGTATGCGCGAACGATCCAGATAAGGCATGAAGGCGAAAACCATGACCGACAACCCCATCGCAACTACGCCGCCGACCATGTTGGGAACCGACCGCAAAATTGCGTAAAAAGGCAGGAAATACCATTCCGGAACGATGTGGTTCGGGGTCTGCATCGGGTTGGCCGGAATGTTATTGGCCGGCTCTATCAGGCTGTCCGGGATAAAAAACACGAATACGCTGTATACGATCAGGAACAATCCGAGACCATAAAAATCCTTGGCGGTAAAATACGGATGAAAGGGGATGTTGTCCTTGTCCGCCAGATCGATGCCGCTAGGATTACTGCTCTTCACAGTATGCAGCGCCACCATGTGTACCACCACCGCGCCGACGATCAGGAAAGGGAAAAGATAGTGCAGCGCAAAAAAGCGCGATAGCGTGGCATCGCCAACTGTGTAGTCTCCCCGCAACCAGATCACCACTTCATCGCCGATGAACGGCGTGGCACGAAACAGATTGGTGATGACTGTCGCCCCCCAAAACGACATCTGGCCCCACGGCAAGAGATAGCCCATGAATGCGGTCGCCATCAGCAGCAGCAGCAAACCTTGCCCCGTCCACCACAACAATTCTCGAGGCGCCCGGTATGAGCCGTAATACAAAGTGCGCGCCATGTGGATAAAGATAACGAAGAAAAACGCGGATGCGCCGGTCGAATGCATATAACGCAATAACCATCCGTAATTCACATCGCGCATGATGTGCTGTATGGAGTCGAATGAAAGCGTGACATCGGCTTTGTAATGCATCGCCAGAAAAATCCCCGTGGCGACTTGAAGCACCAGTACGAATCCGGCAAGAAATCCGAAGTTCCACCAATAGCTGAGGTTGCGCGGTGTCGGGTAGCCCGTCAGTTCATGTTTGACAAAGCTGGTGAGCGGGAAACGCTGGTCTATCCACTTCAATATGCGTCCTGGCATGGTGATCTCCTAGGCTTGGCCGATAACGATTTTGTTTTCCGACACAAAACGATATGGCGGCACTTCGAGATTTTTCGGCGCAGGGCCGCGCAAGATACGACCGCTATCGTCATACTGGCTACCGTGGCAATGACACACGAAACCCGGTGCTTCCTTGTTTGGAACGCAACCCATGTGGGTACAGACACCGATCACAACCAGCCATTCCTTTTTTTTCACACGCTGCTCGTCCGGTTCGGGATCGGAGCCTCCTTCTGACGCCACTGCCGCGGCAATCTGCTCCGGAGTTCGGCGCAGGATGAATACCGGCTTTCCTTGCCAGGCGACGGTACGCATCGCGCCTTGCGTAATGTCTGAAAGATCAACCTCGGTTTCAGCCTTGGCCAACACATCCGAACTGGGGTTCATGCTGGCAACGAAAGGCACACAGGTTGCAGCCACACCCGCCCCACCGACAACCGTGGTCGCCACCATTAAAAAATCCCGCCTTCCCGCGTTATCCAGTACGTCGCTTTTATCCATTTCACACTCCAGCCGTAAATTTCAGTATATTAACATTTTCTAATCTTCATTTGTCAATGTGGCAAATGAATTAGAAATACCCTGTAAGAAGAATCATGAATTGGCGAAAATATCACGCAAAATCCATGAATCTCCCCTTCAATTATTCCTTCTGTACGGTTTTCTTCAACACGTCACGAATCGCATCCGGTGACTTCATAATATTCATGAAGCTGTTGGAACCCATCATGCTTAGATCCGGAAAATTGATGGCGATACGAAAGCGCGCATACAACGCATACACCTTGTTATCCGAAACCAGTACTTCGTATGGCAGGTGGGCCGTGGATTTGATGTCGCGAAAATCGATCTCGCTCATGATGAAGCGGTCGTCCATATTTTTATCAGCCTCGGTAGCGCCCTTCATTGCCGCCCCGAACACACTTTCTTTTTTGCCGGGCACGTCCACCCGGTAAACCTTGGTCACGCCGTTTGTGTTGGCGGACAACTTCGCATCAACCGCCTGCACAGCCTCCTCGTAACTTGCATATTCGGCGATCACATCCGGCTCGTCAAAATACTCCATGCCGATCATGTAGTGATATTTTCGCGCCTGTTTTGCGGTCATACCTTTCGCACCAAACTCCTCAACCCTGCCGAGCGCCTTTGCCAAACCGGCAGAAACTTCATTCAAGTCACCCTTCATACGGTAGACGTGCGACATGTAAACCGGGTTGGTATAACTTACCTGCACCTCGTCTTTTACCTTGGTGACAGATACCCTCTGTATCGCGCCGAATCCACCATGCTCGGAATCTGCCGCATTGTTTTTTAACTCGTCATTGGTGACCACCAGAATAGCGGCGTCCGCATAGGGTGAATAGTCACCTACCACGGTAAAACCACCCGCGACCAATGCTGCCTTCGACTGCTCCAGCTTCTCTGCGACGGTCCCTTCGCCTTTCGAGCCCAACACGAAAGGTTTAAGTTTCACGTCGTCCGCCATCACCGAGCCGACGCCGAACAACAACAACGCGGAAAAAATTGTTAGTTTGAGTGTAATGAATTTCATCCTGAGACTCCTCGTATGTGTAGTTTGACTGCGAAAATTTACTGGCTTATTTCTATTCAGGGTTAAACCATGCAAGCTTTTCCCTGAGGGTGACAACTCCTCCAACAATGATCAAAGTCGGTGCCTGTGGTTTCTCTTTCTCTGCAATTCCCGGCAGACTGGCCAGAGTGCCGGTAATAACTCGCTGGTTCCGGGTAGTGCCCTGTTGCACAATGGCGATGGGTGTGCTGTCCGGCATACCATGCTTGATCAGTTCGGTGCACAGGGTGTCCAGCCCATGCAATCCCATATAGACCACTACGGTCTGTTTCGGTCTCGCCAGCGCATCCCAGTCGAGGTTCATTGTGCCGTCCTTGAGGTGGCCGGTGACAAAGATGCAGGATTGCGCATGGCTGCGATGTGTCAGCGGAATGCCTGCATAGGAAGCCACCCCGGAGGCTGCGGTGATACCGGGCACAACCTGGAACGGGATGCCGTAACCGGAAAGCGTCTCGATTTCCTCCCCGCCGCGACCGAAGATAAACGGATCTCCACCTTTAAGACGCAGGACACGTTTTCCCTCTTTGGCCAGTCTCGCCAGCAGTTCATTAATCTCCTCCTGCCGCAAAGTATGGTCGTCGCGCTTCTTGCCGACATAAATACGTTCCGCATCCCGCCGGGTCATATCGAGAATCGGTTTGGACACAAGATTGTCGTAAACCACCACGTCCGCTTTTTGCATCAGGCGCAAGGCACGAAAGGTCAACAGATCCGGGTCACCGGGTCCGGCACCGACCAGATACACTTCGCCCCGCTGGATATTGTCCTCATCCGCCAGCATCTGCTGCATCATCTGCTCAGCGCTGCTTTCGTCGCCGGTCAGTACTTTTTCGGCAACCACGCCATCAAGCGCATTCTCCCAGAAGATGCGGCGCTTGGCCGGATTGGTTACACGCTGCTTGACTACTTCACGGAAGCGCTCTGCAAATGCAGCAAGACGACTGTAGTTCTGCGGAATCATCGTTTCCAGCTTGCCGCGCATCATCCGCGTCAACACCGGCGAGGCACCCCCACTGGAGAATGCCACCATCAGCGGCGAACGATCAAGGATAGACGGCATGATGAAACTGCACAGTTCCGGGTCATCTACCACATTCACCGGAATGTTTCGTTCGTGCGCCAACTCTGAGACTTGCCGGTTAACACCACGATCATCGGTCGCCGCAATAATCAGCGCTACACCATCCAGATGCTTCGGCTCGAATCGCGCTCTGACAACCTCGACGCGCTGTTGTTTCGACAGATCTGCATCGATCTTCGGCGCAACCACGCGCACACGGGCGCCAGCGTCCAATAGTACGCCCGCCTTTCGCTTGGCGACCTCACCACCACCCACAACCAGGCAGAGTTTATTTTTTACATCAGCAAATATTGGCAAGTAATCCATTAATCTTTTACCGCCTTCAATATCAGTGGCACCAAAGACTCAGGCAAGGTGATCTTTCCGGATAGTGCGAATTCATGAGCACGAGCGGACATCTTGTTCCACGTCTTCCTGATGATCAGTATCCATTTCGCCTCGTCATACTCGGGGTGCTGACCGGCGAATCCCAGCATGTAATGCTCGAGAAAAACGAGATCAACCACATCCTCCATCAATTGTGTTTCCGGATTGGACTTGAGCCCTTTTTTGCTTACGATGGTTTTGACACGCTCAACCATTTCAGCGTCATATCCCGCTTGCTTCATCAGACTGCCTGCTGTCTCTGCATGGAACTTGTACAGCGTGGTTCGCCACAACATATAGCCCGGCTTGTCCATCGGATAGTCGCTACGCGGGATTTTCCAGCGCTGAATATGTTGGGCGCGTACCGCAAGTTTCACGGCTTCTGACGCCTCCGGCGCATATCGTTCCTGCATCTCGCTCATACGCTGTGCATAGAGCAATTCCTTGGGATAATCTTTGCCATCAGCCAGCTCCCTGTTCGGGTCTTCGGCATTGGCTTTGTCAAACACGGCGATAGCTGTCTGGTAAATATTTTGTGTCATATTGCTTCCAGTTGTTTCCGATTTACTGCCTCTCAACTAGGTTAAAACTTGTTTGCCGTCATTCACGCCTATACGTGAATGACGGCAGCACACTTACTTCAGCCGGGTGATGCCGAATTTCTTGAGCACGAATTTCTCATAGATAGGTTCGGAATTTCCGTTCTTCATTTTCTTGATGAAGTATTTCTCGAAGGCGATCTTCGCCCAATGTACCCACTTACCCTTCTTGAACCAGCTGACGTTGCGCGGACCAATCTGCGGCAATGCCACAAATGCAGCGCCGGTATCCCCCATATCCGCCAGACAGATCGCGCCCCATGTTCCCACGGCATGTGTCGGCTTGCCAAGAAGCTCGTCACGGATATTGTGCGCAATGGCGGTAATCATGGTCTCGATCATAAAACCGGTCTTGGGTGCGCCGGATGGAACCGGTGTCGCCTCGACCGGCGGGATAGCAATACACACGCCTGCCGAGAAGATGTTTTTGTATTTCTTGCTGCGCTGGTGATCATCCACGATCACAAAACCGCGCGGATTGCACAGGCCTTCCACTGCTGCCACGGCATCCACGCCTTTGAAAGCGGGAAGCATCATCGAGTATTTGAACGGTAGCTCATGTTCTTTAATGGCTTCACCCTTGTCGTTGCATTCGGAAACGAACATCTTGCCGGCTTCAACTCGAGTAGTTTTTGCATTGCATATCCACTTGATGTCATGACTGCGCAGTTCGGATTCGAGTAATCCTTTGGAATCTCCCACACCGGCCAATCCAAGGTGGCCGATGTATGGCTCGGCTGTCACATAAGTCATGGGCACCTTGTCGCGCATCTTGCGCTTGCGCAGGTCTGCATCCATGATGAAAGCAAACTCGTATGCTGGCCCGAAGCAACTGGCAAACGGCATCGCGCCGATAATGACCGGACCGGGCGAGGCAAGCAATTCCTTGTATGCCTCGTATGCTTTTTCGGCATGTGGAAGCGTGCAGATTGATTGTGTATGACCGTTGGGTCCGGATCCCTCCACCTCCTCAAAGGCAAGTCTTGGGCCGGTGGCAATGACCAGATAATCGTATTTGACGGTTTCGCCATTGGCCAGGATCAGCGTATTACCATCGGCATCGATCTTGGAAACGGACTGCGCAATGAAACTGATACCTTTCTTTTCGACGTGAGGCCCGATCTCAAAACTCACTTCCTCGCTGGTACGCCAACCAACCGCGACCCACGGATTGGACGGAACGAACTGAAACTTGCTGGATGCATTGATAAGTGTGACCTGATGCTCCCTGCCGATTTCCTCCTTGATCTCATAGGCTGCCGGCATCCCACCGGTGCCCGCTCCCAAAACGACTATATGTGCCATGGTGTTCTCCTCACTTATGGTTAACAACGAAAATGCCGGATCAAAACACCCTCGTCACCCGCCGTCATGGTGACTTTCGCCTGCCGTTGCTTACACACGAACTGCCGGGGCGCTGTCCTTTTTTGCTTCGGATGCAACTTGCTCTGCGAGCATTTTTTTCAGTTGCTTGGTACGCCGCACAAAGGCGGCAAAACGTGTCGCCCAATAGCAATTTCCTATCGTGCGCAAATGTGTATACGAGGCCAGCAGATTTTTCACAATCAATCCATCCCGCTGCCCATCTATGCCATATCCCCGCTCCACCTGATAGGCAAACGTACTATCCGATGGAAGATTTTCAAGGGTTGAATAATGGAACTCATGTGCCCTAATTTGTCTGGCCGGCGCATCCGGGCGGGGCCACAGATGCCCCCTCTCCTCCTTTAGATGAACATAACCGCGGCCTATCGGTTTTGCGTGCATTTTCACATCGCCGGGGATCGCACCCACCATCTGGAAATTTCTCCCCTGATATTCAATCCCGCGTGACAAATACATCAGGCCGCCACACTCGGCATAGGCAGGCATACCGGACTCAAGAGCGTGCCTAATTTCTGTACGCAACAAACTATTTGCTTCCAGTTCGGCTGCACAGGTTTCCGGAAAGCCCCCGCCAATATACAACGCATCCACTTCCGGCAAATGCGCATCACGCAATGTATCGAAAGGTACCAGTTCAGCCCCCGCCTTTTCCAGCGCATCCAGGTCATCTGCATAATAGAAACCGAATGCTCGGTCGTGCGCGATGCCGATGCGAATCTTCTCGACATAGGGAAAAACAGTTACATCTGCAATTTTTGGCGCGATTATGGGCTCTTTTTCGGCAAGCGCGAGCAACCTATCCAAATCGACTTGCTCCGAGATTGCATCGCCGATCTGCCTGATCTTTGCCGATGCTATATGAGACTCATTGCTGGGCATCAGGCCGAGATGGCGTTCTTCTATGCTCAGTCTTTCGTCGTGGTGGATTGCACCGATCACCGGCACATCGGTGTAATACTCGATGACAGCACGCAGCTTGGATTCGTGGCGCGATCCGCCGAGGTTGTTGAGAATCACGCCGGCGATATTAATATCGCGGTCGAATGCTTGGTAACCCAAGATAAGAGGTGCAATACCTCGTGTCATTCCCCTGGCGTCAATCACCAGAAAAACCGGCAGGTCGAGCAACTTTGCCAGCGCGGCATTACTGTTGCTGCCATCCAGTGCAAGGCCGTCATACAGCCCCTTATTTCCTTCGACAAGATTTATTTCGGCGCTATGGCGCGCAAAAGTTGTGACGACATCCTCGCGCGCCATCAGGTACAGGTCGAGATTGCGGCAAGGGTGACCGGACTTTCCATTTCCCGACGCCAGACTAAGCCACATCGGGTCGATGTAATCCGGACCTTTTTTGAAGGGTTGCACGTCATGACCACGTTGGCTGAGCGCGGCACACAGACCTATGCTGACCATCGTTTTGCCGGATGATTTGTGTGCTGCTGAAATCAGCATGCGGCAATGCATTTTAGCGTGTCTTCGGTATCTCGCGCGGTACGAAATCAAGAACCCGAATACCGATCGCTGAAATCAGGAAGGATATTCCTACACCACCCAGTCCAAGCAGGATTTCAGGCATCGATGGGGTATAAGAGCCGATGGCCCCGTCGCCAAAAGTGCTGTACACCTCAAAACCCGGGAAGATGGATAACGGGAACGCCTGGCCGCCGATAATGAGCACATACAACAAAGAAAAACCGCCAAGAATGATCAACAGAGATGCAAGGATGACATTCTTTGTGCTTCCAAATGCAGGATGGTAGATCAGCAACAGGGGAAGCAGGTTACCCACAATAAAGTATCCAACCCAGAACAACAATGGATATACCCCGCCGTCTACCAGGATGAATTTCTCGAACTCGGTTTGCTTGGCAAAATACAGATTGGTAAGGTGATAAGTCGCCACAAAATACAAAGCCGCGATCACAAACACACCCATCAAATTGCGCATGCGTTTCTGCACATACTCATCCAGAGTTTTCATGTTCCATGCATAAATCGCAGACTGAACAACATGAAACACCGCCATTCCCCAGGCGAAGGAAATCACGATAAACATCGGCGGCAGGATTGCTGTGCCATATGCCTGTCGTGCCACCAAAAAAGAAAATATCACGCCAGTGCCGGTAGTGAGAACAAAACGCCAGATAAAAACCAGAAACCCGGCTGGTTTTGACCACGGATACATGCGCTTTTCCATCATGGTCCACAGGTACAGGGCCACGGCTGCGAACATCCCGGAATACAGCAGGATGTTCCAGGCGAATACCGAAGTTGGGTTGTAATAAGTGGCGGCCACGATGATGCGATCCGGCCTTCCCAAGTCCAGCATCAGCACAGTCAATCCGCCCGCAAGCATGGCAATGGAGAGCAATCCGGCCAATGGTGCTCTGGCTTTGTAGGCAGGTTTATTGAATACCGAACCTATCGATGACACATTGAGAACACCCGAAGCCGAGATAACGAGAAATATGGCAAATATATGCGGAACACCCCATACGATCTGGTTGTTCATCCCTGTGATGATATGGCCGTGATCTTCCATCAGATGCACGGCATACAATCCCATCAGAACAATCAACCCGGCAAGTGACAGCAAGGCATAATAAAGAGGGCTTCTGAGTTTTGTCGAAAAATTAGTAGCCATTTTATTTACAACCCCTGGTAGCGAACGCCTGTATTAAGTCCGAGATCTGCACGTACTTGAGTGGAAGCAACAGTACGAATCTTTTTCGATATCTCACTTTCCGGATCGTTAAGATCACCGAACAGGATGGATTTGTTAGGGCAAGCTTCTGCGCAGGCGGGTTGCTGTCCATTATCCACTCGATGCACACACATCGTGCAGCTTTCAACTGTACCCTTCCCTCTTGGCACATCCGGGTTCTGATCGTGCAACGGCTCATGTACGAATGAACGCGCCTTGTATGGACATGCCATCATGCAATAACGGCAACCGATGCAAAGATGCTTGTCCACCAGCACAATGCCATCAGCACGCTTGAACGATGCACCTGTCGGGCAGACATCCACACACGGAGGATGCTCGCAGTGCTGGCACATCATCGGCAGCGCCAATTCACGACCGGTACGCATATCTTTGAGTTCAACCTTGCGTATCCATTGCGAGTCTGTAGCGGTCAACCCGCCTGACAAACCGTTTTCCTTGTTGCACGCCGTCACGCAATCATCACAGCCATCGGCACAATTCGCCGTATCGATCAGCATGCCCCAGCGCACCTTGCCGGATACAGGCTCCGATTTTCCATGCGCCATATCAAACAGCAACATGCCCGGTGCAATGGCAACAGCCGCTGCCCCGACAGACGTCTTTAAAAAATCCCGGCGCTTTATGTCAATGCAGCTCATTTGGCACTCCTCTGCAACCATGCGCTCTTGCGTGTGCCAGAATGACACTCGAAGCAATCGATCTTGACCGCCTCAAAACGATGGCAGGCAACGCAAAAGCTGTCCTCGCGAGCGATCACGCTGTCATCCTTGGTGCTCGCATGGCACTCGATGCAATTTTTCAAGCTATGTTTGTCATCGCGTATGCCTTCATGAACCGTCTCGTCGCGCTGATGCTTGAGGACATGCATATGGTTCTTGCGCATCCATTGAGGGTCTTCCACACACTGCCCGCCTTTGCCGATATCAATCTTGGGCGTGAATGCGTTCTCCGCCGCATTCGCAATTGAACACGAGCAGAGCGCCATCATCACCGCAATCAGTTTCAGCATTTTGATTACTCGCCCAATCCCATCTGGATATATCCCGTAGGACATACATCCGCACAAATATGACAACCGATGCACTTGTTGTAATCGGTGTCCACATAACGGCCCAAAGTCGATTGGTTCTTCTTGACGCGGAACACCGCTGTCTGAGGACAGTACACGACGCAGTTATCGCACTCGAAGCACATACCGCAACTCATGCAGCGCTTGGCCTCGGCAACCGCCTCTTCCTGACCTAGGACACCCAGACGATCCTGAAAGTTACCCAATGCCGATTCCTTGTTCAGGGTGATGATGTTGCGTTTATTGCGGGCAACGATACCAAAATGTCCCAAAAACAGTTTGTCGTGCGGTATCACATAACGATCAGAACGATTATCGAAGTTGTGCACCGCCACACTGGATTTATCAGTACCGCGCAATGGTTCGTGCGACTCTGTAACCTCAAGACCTTTTTCGACCATCTTGCGCATCAAATCGAATTGGTGCGCATCGATCTTGGGGCGCTTTTCCAGATCCTGTCCCTGCAAATAGTTGTGTATGCCATCTGCCGCAATCGAACCATGACCGATTGCGGTGGTCAGCAGGTGAGGACGTATGATATCGCCACCGGCGAATACGCCTTTCTGACCCGCCACCAGATAGTTGCGGTCGGTCGAGACGGCACCCTTGCCGTTGTTGAATTCTTCAAGACCGGTAAAATCGACTGCCTGACCGATTGCCGAAACGATCAAGTCCGCGGGGATCTCCACCTCGCTACCTTCGATGTTCTTCACTTCCAGCTTGCCGCCAGTAATCTTGGCTTCACATTCGCTAACGCGCAGTGCGGTTGCACGACCATCCGAACCACGCACGATACCAATCGGAACCAGACTACCTCGTATCGCGATACCCTCTGCGAGGGCCTGCTCGATCTCGTGCTTGTTCGCCTGCATCTTGTCGATAGCGAAGATTGAGGTCAGCGTGACTTCCGCACCTTGCTTTGCCGAAATCTCAGCCACATCATGCGCGACCTGCCCGGCGATAGCCTGTTCAAAATCGGTTGGCTGAGATTTATCGAGATGGCCCAGGCGACGTGCAACTGTGGCCACGTCGATTGAAGTATCTCCACCGCCGACAACAACCACTCTCTTGCCTACATGCTGGAGTCTGCCGTCATTAAAAGCTTTAAGAAAGGCCGTCGCTGTCACCACATTGGGTGCGGAGCTGTCCTCAAGCGGGAGCGCGCGACCGGCTTGCGCACCCATACCCAAAAATACGGCATCGAATTCTTTGCGAATTTGCTCCAGCGTGATGTCTGTACCAACACGGCATTTCATTTTGGTCTTCACACCCAGATCTATGATGCGTTTAATCTCTGCATCAAGAACTTCTCGTGGAGTTCGGAAGCCCGGAATACCATAGCGCATCATGCCACCAAGGTGCTCATGCTCATCAAATACGGTAACTTCATGCCCCTTCAAGGCAAGCTGGTAGGCGCAGGACAAACTGGCAGGACCGCCGCCGATTACCGCCACCTTTTTACCGCTTGGCTTCGCATTAGTCTGGTAAGCAAGATTATTGGTTATTGCATATTCGCCGAGAAAATGTTCTACCGAATTGATGCCCACATGATCTTCCAGCGCATTGCGGTTGCAGCCGGTTTCGCACGGTGCCGGGCAAACCCTGCCCATCACGGACGGAAACGGATTGGCCTCAGTCAAACGGCGCCAGGCATATTCCTGCCAAGGCAAGGCCGGCTTGCCATCCGCCCCTACGGGTGGCTTTTCAGTACCACGGACAATGGCTAGATAGCCACGAATGTCTTCCCCTGCGGGGCAGCTTCCCTGACAGGGTGGCGTGGATTGAATGTACGTTGGGCATTTATGAGAATGATCCGCATCGAAGATCATCTCGCTCCAGCGGCGCACCTTGCTATCGCCATCCTTGTATCGGCGAAACGTGATTTTTTGGGTTACTTCAGTTGTTGATGACATTGCTTGCCTCCAGTGTATTGTTATTTGTCACCCAGTTTGATCGCATTGCTGACCAACTGGTGCACACCGCCTACCATTCTTCTATCAAACCCGTAAATTGGCATGGTTTTGCTGAATTGTGTCTTGCAGATGGCGCAGATCACCGCCAGGAAATTAACCCCGTTCTCCTCCACGACCTGGTGCAGCACCTCCATTCGAGGCAATGCACCCTTCACACGCAAATCCATCAAATCGTCTGTCAGCAGACCGCCGCCGCCGCCGCAACAGAACGTGCGCTCGTGCGTCGTGCTCGGGTCCATTTCAACGAAATTATTTGCGACTGCCTTGATGATATTGCGGGGGATATCGAATTGACCGCCCGGATAACCGCCCATACTCGAGCCGCGTGCGACATTGCAGGAGTCGTGGAAAGTTATGATATGTTTATCATTGGCCTCCTTATCGAAGGAAAGCCTGCTTTTTTCTATCATGTCCCAGGTAAATTCACAAATGTGCGATGGCTGCCTGTAACGATGATCGAGCTGTTTCTGCAACATCTGTGCAAAGCGGTCGGTTTCGTCCGCGCCATCACCCACACCGCTAAGCGTATTCCAGAAACTGTAGGCAACGCGCCAGGCATGTCCGCATTCACCCACCACGATACGCTTCACACCCAACTCCAGCGCGGCTTCGCGGATACGCAATGCGATTTTTCGCAACTGCTCGTAGTTTCCGATGAACATACCGAAATTGGCCGCCTCGGAAGACATCGAAGAGAGTGTCCAGCTGGTGCCCGTAGCATGGAACACCTTGGCATATCCGATCAGGCTATCGATATGGGGTTCGGCAAAGAAATCTGCTGACGGGGTAATCAACAGAACTTCCGCGCCTTTGACATCAACAGGGAAACGCACATCGATGCCGGTATCTTCTTTGACGTCCTCTTCCAGCCCTTCCATCGTATCGATCAGCGCAGGACCGGGCAGACCGAGGTTGTTACCGATCTTGTGGACCTTGCCGATGATCTCATTGTCGTACTTCTGGCCATACCCCACCGAATCGAGAATTTCACGAGCCGCCATCGTAACTTCGGCAGTATCAATACCATAGGGGCAGAACACCGAACAGCGCCTGCACTCCGAACATTGGTGAAAATAGTTGTGCCACTCGTCCAGCACTTCGCGAGTCAGGTCACGCGCGCCCACGAGCTTGGGAAATAACTTTCCGGGCAAGGTGAAATAACGGCGATAAACGCTGCGCATGAGATCTTGCCGTGCAACCGGCATATTCTTGGGATCCTGGGTGCCGATGAAATAATGGCACTTATCCGAACAGGCTCCGCAGTGAACGCAAGCGTCCATGAAAACTCTTAGCGAACGGTACTTGCCCAGCAGGTCGCCCATTTTGGCAATAGCACGATCATGCCAATCTTCTACCAATGCCCCCGGGAAGCCGAGAGCCTCCTGAATCTTGTCATTGGCAACATAAGGACCCTTGCCCTCCATCGCTCCCGGCTTTAATGCAGGAATGATGGGTATGACGCGATATGCCGGTGCTGTGATATCCGCCATGCTAGTTCTCCGATTCCAGTTTTTTTGCCCAAGCTGCGATATGGCGCTTTTCGCGCGGATCGTCTTTTTGGTTGCGAGTCGGCGAAAAAAATACACCGGGTGCATGCAAAAGCTTGCTGATAGGAAATATCGCCATGAGTACTACAACCGACAATAAATGCAGAACCAGTATCGCATCTCCAGGCAATGGCTGAATGCTGAAATGCATCAATCCCTGGAAGAATCCTTTGACAGCAATTACGTCAGTGTGCACGATGAAACTCATCGCCAAACCGGATGCCGCAATTGAAATAAACAAGATCAGCATCAGGTGATCAGAAGGCGTGGAAATGTAGCGAATACGCTCAACCAACAAACGGCGCCCCCACAGTCCACACACACCAAGCAACATAGTAATGCCCGCATACATCCCGAACGGTTGTATGAATCCCACCCAAGCCCACACAGGCTCGATGAAATAGCGCAAGTGGCGCAAAATCACCAGCGCGAGACTCGCGTGGAACAACCAGCCCAAACCCCAAGTCCACAAATTCGCCTTGAACAGGCTTTCGAAGAACACCACCTCGCGCGTCATGCGCAACACCACACCGCCAGTTGTAGTCGGTGCGGGTGTCGTTGGTATCTTAAGCGGAGACGGTGTGGTGGCGTAAGTACGAATACGATACAACAGCCCGACGACAAACAGCAAAGTCGCCAAATAAAAAAGAACCGCAATCAGTGCGTTCATCATCCGGCCAGTGATATCGGAGAATTACACGCAGCCAGTAGGCTTTGGCAGCCCTGCGATCTTGCATGCCTGCTTGCCTGGACCATAAGGGAACAAGCCATACAGATACTCGCTATTACCTTTGTCAGCACCGAGTTTTTTCCCGATTGCCTTGGTCAGCACACGAACTGCCGGAGCAATCTGATATTCCTCGAAATACTCGCGCAGGAAATTAATTACTTCCCAGTGCTGGTCAGACATGGTGATATTTTCGGTGCCGGCGATATAGTCAGCTACCTCTTTATTCCATTCGGAGAGATTGATCAGGTAACCCTCTTCATCCGTTTCGTAGCTCTTTCCGCCAACTTCGATATTCGCCATTACAATTCTCCTTTTTGGTAATTACAAGTTAAAGCCAAGATTGGCAGTTTTTATTGTTTGTAACCAGATCGACAAAACCGCCGTAGTCTACAGGCGAGACTCCGTTAATAATGCGATCTGCCAAGCCGCGTGCCTCAAGATCGGATTGCAGCACATAAACCTTGAAACGGCTCATTGCCTCGGCAAGCTTGTTTTCGAAGGCATTGCCGCTGGTAGCAGCATAAACGGCATCTTCTGTGAGCAGGATTTCACCGGACTGAGCAACACGCAGACAACTATCCAACGAGGAATTCGTCAGCGGAGATTTATTGATGATATGCAGCATTTAAATATTCTCCCTTAGAAACTCAAGACCACATCCTGCTGATCCATCAACTCGCTCATTTCGACCCGACCCATGACCGTCACATCAACAAGCAAATCCTCTTCACTGAGGCCGCGTTCTTCCAGCGATTCTTTCTCGACATACAACTTCTCGATGTCGTAGCCTTCCAGTGCACGATAGGCCGGAGAAAAATTCTTGGTCTCGATGCCTTTGGTCTGCTGCCCTTTCTTCAACTGGTATACGCCATCATCCAGAAATACAAGCGAGACATCCTGATCAAAAGCGGCGGTAATCAACACCACCTCCAGAGACTCCAGCGCGTAAATCGTGCCGTGCGGAGCCTTGCGGTTGACGAACATGAATTTTTTAATATCACTCATCTCGTCTCCTCAATCGCCGAACGTGACCAACCGGTCGCACTTAATACCAGACTCAACCAACTGACCCAATCCGGAAATACGGAAACCCTGAGCCAGATTTTCTTCCTTGATGCCGCGACGAAGAGCGGCCGCTACACAAACCACCAGATCAACGCCATGCTCTTCGTTGAGTTTGCTCCACCGATTGACGATATTGCGATCATCTTGTGGCGGCTCGGTCAGCTTCGACGCGTTGTTGACGCCATCGTGATAAAAAAATACACGCCAAACCTCATGCCCCTTGGCGATAGCAGCCTTGGCAAACAAGTATGCGGAATCACTCGCCTGATGCTGGTAAGGCCCCTCGTTAACTACGATTCCTAACTTCATCCTTCACCCCCTCAGAAACGAATATGGGTCGAGGAGTTAAGATTAGCACGCGAACCGCGCCAATCGTCAATCAGGTACTTGGTGAACGGCAGGCCGGTCTTTTCAAAGAAACGCGGCCAGCCAATACGGTCGATCCAGTCGGCTATACGCTCCCACGGACGCGCATCTTCCTTGTAAACGTGGAGGATATTCTTCACCACTTCCGCAACTTCCGGCCAGCGCGGTGCATTATTTGGCAGACCAGAGGCAACCATTTTCATGAAGGTCGGCTTGCCGCGCGCGTTGGAATTCTTGCCGCCAACCCAAATCGCCAGCTTGGAATGTTCAGGATCGTTGATCTGCATCGGCGGGCAGGGAGGATAGCAGGCGCCGCAACACATGCATTTGGACTCGTCAATCTCCAGCGAAGGCTTGCCGTTCACCATCGCGGGACGAATCGCCGCAACCGGACAACGTGCCACCACCGCAGGACGCTCGCACACGTTGGCCACCAGATCGTGGTTAATAACAGGCGGCTTGGTGTGCTGCACGATAATGGCAAGATCGGCTTGGCCGCCACAATTGATCTCGCAGCACGACGTAGAAAGGTGTACACGATTAGGCATTTCTTCTCGCCTGAATTCATCATACAACTCATCCATCAATGCCTTTACCACACCCGACGCATCGGTGCCTGGGATATCGCAGTGCAGCCATCCTTGAGTGTGCGCAATCATGGTAACCGAGTTCCCGGTGCCGCCAACAGGAAAACCATTTTTTTCCAGATCTGCAATCAGCGGGGAAACCTGCTTTTCGTTCGATACGATGAATTCGATGTTTGAACGTATGGTAAAACGCACACGGCCCTCGGCATACTTATCGGCAAGATCGCATAGTTTTCGAATGGTATAAACATCCATCTGACGCTGCGTACCGGCCCGCACCGTCCACACCTCGTCGCCGCCGTGCGCAACATGGTGCAACACGCCTGGACGCGGACGGTCATGGTACCTCCAATTGCCGTAGTTTTTTGCCAGCAATGGATGCAGATATTTCTTGTTATCGGGTACGCCTGTCTCTTTCGGGCGACGCATCTGTACGGGTGCATTCATTATCTATCTCCTCAGGCGGCTTGCTTTTTGGCGTTAATCTTGGCGACTTCCTCGTCCCAACCATCGGTACGAACATAGGGGTTCATGCGTGGCGAGTTAACCATGGCCGGATCAGCATCGACCTCCATCGCATCAAGGAAGTTGGACAAACCGATACGCTCGATCATCTCTCCAGTACGCTCGTGCTCCAGCGCATTTTCTGCAAAGAAATCGATGGTGCGTTGCGCAAAATCGACCAGCTTATCCATGTCCTCATCCGACTCGAGCTTCATGAATGGAATGATCACGGTACCCAGCAGGCCACCGATCTTCAGGTGACTTTTGCCGCCAATCAGTACCGTTGCACCCTTGTCTTTGCCCGTGGCAAGCGCACCCGTCATCACATTAATACAGTGCATACAACGCACACAATCACGGTTATCGATTTCGATACCGTGAGTATCGTTAACCGCAACGCTTGAAATATGCTCTCCGCCCTTAATCTTTTTCAGCTCTTTGAGCTGAAAAGTCTTGGTCGGACAGCGCGCCACCACATCGTTTACCAGCTCGTCCATGCCGTGCTTGGCAAACCATTTCTTGGCAAGCTCTTCATCAGTGCGGATGTTATCGCGCCATGTTCCAATAACCGCCATGTCTGAACGCTGAACCGAATTCATGCAGTCGTTAGGGCAACCGGAAAATTTAAACTTAAATTTATAAGGCAGCGATGGACGATGGATATCGTCAAGGAAGGTATTCAGTACGGCACGATGCGTCTTGGCTTCGTCGTAACAGGATTGCTCGCAACGAGCCGCGCCAACGCAGGACATCGAGGTCCGCACCGCAGGTCCAGCGCCGCCGAGATCGAAACCCATCTCATTGATTTCATCGAACGCCTTCTGCACGTTTTCAGTGGTCGCACCCTGAAACATGATGTCGCCGGATTGCCCGTGGAAAGCGATCAGGCCGGAGCCGTGCTTTTCCCACAGGTCGCAGAACTTGCGCAGCGTGTCGGTATCGTAGTGCATGCCGGGGGGAGGCATCACACGCAGCGTATGGAACTCCGCCGCATCTTTGAACTTGGGCTTTCCATCCGCATCCTTGAGTTCGGTGAAGCGCGGAATCACGCCGCCGCCGTATCCGAATACACCGACCGTACCGCCTTTCCAGTAACCTTTTTTGGTTTCATACGACGTCTCTAGTTGCCCCAGCAGATCGACTACGTAATCCTTGTTTTTTGCCAACTCCTTCAGGCCAGTCACAAAACTGGGCCACGGGCCACTCTCAAGTTGATCGAGGTTTGGGGTATCATGCATCTTCTTAGCCATAATTAATGCTCCTTATCAGTCACGCTGCCTGTAGCTTACTGCAAGCAAACGATTCATTGACCCGGCAGAGGCGGGAATCTTCTTTCTGTCTGGGTTCGACGCAAAAAGCATCACCGCACCCAAATCTCTTGGTGTATTAGAATATTACGATGTACCTCGTACGCATTCCATCACCCTTAGCGGCTATCCTCAATAACCCTTAAGGGTGGTGCCTTGCCTTCCCCCAGTAGTATTTCAAAAGATACCGTTATAACGATAGACTGAACCTTATATTTTTACGGTCTCGTAATATAGCAGACTGCCGGGGGTGCTCGTCCCCTCTAATACATTTTGGAAATCATAACTGCAATGGCACAAACCAGTGAAATAGCAAAAATCAAAGTTCCATTAGGCGGCCAGGAAATCGAATTGCAACAAATAGACCACACCGAAGACGGTATGAGTTTATTGCGCATCCGTATTCGTGAAGGCAAGCGTTTTACGATTTTCGACATTGATCCTGCAACCGCGCATCAATGGGCGGCAGCCATGCACAACTGGGCAAGTACTCAGAAAAATGGGCATGGCGACCAGTAACATTCCAGAAATGGCCGACATGGTGTTCGCGCTTAGCGGTGAAACACCCTCAGCCTCCTATCCCTTCGCCCTCTGGTCGGAGTTACTGCGCTTGGCTCCACATTTGGCGGAACAGGAACTCGCCGGGATCGTACCATTGCGATTGCCTGCAAGTAGTGCAGGAACACCACTTCAAAGACGCGCAAAGATGATACTGCGCTTACCGTCCAAACTCAGCGATGAAATCTCCGCTCACTTGTCAGAGCAGGAGGTTAACGTAAACGGATGCCAACTACGGTTGGGTATGGGAGCAAAACGAGCCCTCCAAGCCTACCCTACCATACACGCGCAAATGGTTGCAGGTATCAACGACGAAGTGTCCTTCATGAAAAACATCCATACGCAGTTAAGCGAGTTGGGTGTATCAGGAAATTTGATCTGCGGAAAAAAATATACCCTTTCCGATAAGCAGCAGGTGATACACGGTTTCAGCTTGGTCATTCATGATCTAAAACCTGAAGCATCCTTAAAATTGCAATATGCCGGATTGGGCGGCTCACGCCAGTTTGGTTGCGGCATCTTCGTGCCTTACAAAGTCATATCCGGCTTGAGCGATGACTAAACGAAGCGTTTCTTTAAACTTGATGGAGGTCTATCATGGGATACACAATCGCGGGAAATGATCTTGAAACGGATGCAGATGGATTTCTGCTCGAACCCGATTACAGCGAAGAAGCGGTAAAGGTAATCGCCGCCGCGGAAAATATTGATCTGACCCCCAAGCACTGGGAGGTTGTCGGCTATATGCGCGATCAATATCGGGAGCATGGGCACACGCCCAACTTCCGCAACATGTTGAAGGGTGTGAATGAATTTTGGCCGGAAGCAGATAGTAAAGGGCTGTATGATTTATTCCCGACCGGGCCGGCAAAACAGGCTGCGAAAGTTGCCGGATTACCGCAGCCTTATGGCAAGGGTGGATATTAAGGCAGCGACGCAGCAATTGAACGGGACACAAAAATGAACACTCAAAACTTGCACGCCAACATCAAACTGGATATGCGGGGTCTCACCTGCCCGACTCCCCTTATTGGAGCCAAGCGCGTAGTCGATGACCTTAAGGTCGATCAAGTTGTTTTATTGATCTCGGACTGTCCCGGCACCAAGGACGACCTATTCTCATGGGCAAAGCATACCCACAACAATGTTGTAAAAATCGAACCCATGCCAGACGGCGGCACAGGCTATTACATCATGAAAGGGAAAGGCGCTATCCATAAAGTCAATGTGCTTCTCGACATTCGCGGAGTACTTTGCCCCGGCCCCATTGTAGAAGCTAAAAAATTGTTAAACGCCATGAACCCAGGCGAAATACTCAAACTCGTCAGCAACTGTCCCGGCATCCGTTCAGATATCATGGGCTGGGCAGAGATAACCCATGTGACAATCATCGACACAGTGGAGTCCGCCGTCGGCGAACTTGAATTTTATATCCAGAAAAACTAGGCGGTTCCCGGCTCAATAAACTATGCGTATCAAAAGCCACTGGTTCAAAAGCGGCCGTAATAAGACTCCGCGCGAAATCGCGGGCGCTTTATCGTTTGTCATCTGGCGTATTGCCGACAATGCACTCAAAAATACCCGCAATGCCAAGTTTGAAATTGCCATCGGCACTCAATATTTTTTATTTCTTACCGAATTCCTGGTATTTTTAATTCAGGTCGCGGATCGTATCGCTTACCGGCAGTTATCGGCCGACGCACGCATTGCATTCACCGGCGAATTGGCGAACCGTGCGGCAGAAACCCTTGCAGAAAACCAGAGTCGATTGATGGGCGACAGCCTTGCCTCGCATAAGAAGCGCTTCATCGACCATCTCAACCAGCGCTCGGGCGAATATGCCGACTTTAACTACGGCAGCGATGGACCCGAGTTCGCCTTCATCCGCTATCTCGCTTTTTGCATGCGCGAAGTCATGGACGAAAAAGATGTCGAATGGGTGATCGATCAAATGATGAGCATCGAAGCGCCCAACGCCGTGGATATGGTGGAAAAGACCATGCGCGATCTTCTTGAAGTTGAACCTCGCCCACCACGCAAACGCTCATCTGTCAGCGGCGACTGAATCATGCCTACACCATTCGATCTGCTCGATGCGAATGCTTACCTGCGCTGGCGCGAACACAAGCTGGCACAAGCCATCACCAATCTTGACGGATTAATCGTCGAGATCAAAGATCCGGCGGCAGTGACACCCATCGAACGCAAAGAATTACTATCGCGATGCCACCGCAGCAACATGGCAATCTATGCCACACATGCCTCGGTAAACGAAAACATCGTGCAACGTTTCGGCGCACAATTCGGCCTCGAAAGACTGGATGCAAACTGGCTCGCGGGAGAGCAAGGCATCACGCGCGTCACAGTATGTGCTGACGATGGACAGAGACAGGCCTACATCCCCTATACCGACCGCGCCATCAAATGGCATACCGACGGCTACTACAACCCGCCCAAACGCCAGATACACAGCATGAACCTGCATTGCGTGCAGAATGCCGCGCAGGGCGGCGAGAACCGCTTGATGGATCACGAGATCGCCTACCTGATGCTGCGCGACGAGAGTGCGGATTGCATACGCGCCCTGTCTGCGCCCGATGCGATGACCATACCCGAACGTACCGACGAGACCGGTGTGGCACGCGCCGCCCAGACCGGCCCGATTTTTTCGACCGGACCGGACGGCACATTGCACATGCGCTACACCGCGCGCACCCGCAGCATCGAATGGAAACAGGATGCAGACACGCTGGCAGCGGTGGCACTGCTGGAAAAGCTGCTCGCTTCGGATACGCCGCATATCCACCACGTTCTGCTTGGACCCGGCATGGGCCTGTTATGCAACAACGTACTGCACGACCGCGCCGAATTCAACGATGACAAACAGCATCCGCGCATGCTCTATCGTGCGCGCTATTATGATCGTATTGCGGAGTAAGCACGAGGCACATCAACAAATACCCGCAAAACAAAAAGCCCGCATCGCTGCGGGCTTTTCTATCACTGCAACTGTCAAACAGAGCCGCTTACATACGGTAGCTGTACATTAGCTGCCCGCTGTAGCCACCAAATTCGGTAGACACACCAGAACCTCCGGTAGCGGTTATCTTTGGCACGTAGACATAGGAGAAGTCCACGCTGGAAACATTGCTAAGTGCATAACCCACTCCCAAGGTCACATGATTCCGTGCAATCGCGGGAAACAAAGGATTCATGTATTTGTCCGGCACCGGGTTATTGGCCATGTTCAGACCACCGCGCAGGGTCAGCGCCTCGTCCATCTTGTATGCCACACCCACCTCAAACACGTTCTGGTCTGCCCAGTTCTGGTACAGCACCGCATCCATCACTGTTCCGCCGAAGCCCTGTGCCAATCCGGATTGCGCGCTAGCCGCATCCGCTGTAAAGGTCATCTTAAAATCCTTCATGACGTTCTTCCAGCCGATACGCTTGTAGTCCACCGCAACCATCAACTGTTCACTGGCTTGATACGCCATGCCAAAACCGTATGTATCTGGCCACTGGAAGTTCTTGACTGCGATCGAGCCTGTCACGGCAACGGGAACCGCTGTATATGCACCAGCCATACCCGCAGTCGTGTATGTGCCATTCAGCACGTTGTTATCAACGTTCGCGTCCATCGTGATCGAGGCACCCGAAGTCTTCAGGTCAGATAAACTCGTCTTGGAGTGGTAACTGCCGCCGATGGAGAATTTCGAATCGATCTTGTAGACGAAACCGATCTTCCCGGCCATGCCACTACCCTTGGCTTGCCCGGTAAACTTCCCCGAATCGGAGAAATCGAAATAACCCCAGTTCACCGGACCACCAGTAGCACTTGGTGCTTGCAACATACCCCCCATCACCATAGCGCCGAATCCGTCTATCATCGAACCACTGGCCTCGCCAAAAGTTTGCGAACCGCCCATGCCCGCCACCATGTCACCGAACTGCTGTCCACTCAGAGCCATTTTCAGATCCATCTGTGCCCAGACGAAGTCGAGACTACCGCCGACAGTAAACTTGTCATCAACCTGATAGGCCAGCGGCGCGATGAGTCGCCCTACACCCACTTCGGAGCGCGTCTTTTTACCGGAACCAGCCGACATGAATGTGTTGCCTTCGTACTCGGTACCCATCCCACCTTGAGAGAACACCGCTACGCCGTATGCCATCTTGTCGGACTTTGTCACGTAACCGACGGCAGGCATAAAGAAAGCTTTTGCATTTGATTCGGCCGTCATTCCGCCCACTTTAGAGGTGATTCTCGGAGCCAAGATACCCAGTGCCCCATCGACTCTGCCGCTGCCCGACATCAAACCCAGCGTAGCTGGATTATTCATGACGGCGGCAGTGCCAACGTCAAACGCCATGGAAACACCACCCATGGATTCCGAAACCGGGCCGTAACCCGCCAGATTCATGCCGTTAGTGGCATAGGCCAGCGGTGAGGCCAGCACACCGGCAGCGAACAACGTAGTAACAATTTTTTTAATCTTCATTTCAAGCACTCCCCTTGATTGATTTAAAAACCTACCCCTACCCAGCTACTGCAAACAAAAAATAATCGCGTTTATACAAAAAGACAGATGTCGGTATCGCCGGCGAAACCCAAGAACATCGCCGCGCCGCCGTATTCACACTGCTCGATGAATTCGCTCTTGTCGAATTCGAACAAGTCGACCGTCATCTGGCAGGCGATGAATTTCACCTCTGCCTCCAGGCACAGGTCGCGCAGCTCGGTCAAAGAGGCCACACCGTGTTTCTTGAGCTTCTGCTTCATCATCATCGTCGCCATGGATTCCATGCCGGGCAGCATCTGCACCATCACCGGCATCGGCACCGGCATCGGCATGGCCGGATTGGCCAGCGGGCTAATCATCACATCGGACAAATCCTTGCGCAACAACTGCAAACCGTAGAAGGTGAAGAACACCTGCACCTCATAACCCAGCGCTGCGGCAGTTGAAGCCAGAATGAACGGAGGATAAGCCATATCCAGCGTGCCTTTGGTAGCGATAATCGCCATTTTCTTGGTAGTCATGTTTTCCCTTTTTGATCAGGCATCAGATTAAAAACAGTGGAATCATTTTTTCTTCATAAAGAAAATATATTTGCCACCCTCTTCAGTCTGGGACAACAGTGGATTCCCGGTTTGATCGGCAAAAGCCTGCATATCCTTGACCGACCCGCAATCCGTGGCGATCATCTTGAGCACCTGACCGGAAGTCATATCCGCAAGGGCTTTTTTAGTCTTAAGGATCGGCAACGGACAAGACAATCCGCTGGCGTCAAATTCTTTGTCAAAATTCATTCTAATCTCCTACTTGTTGTATTTAAAGTAACCGCCGAAATTCGGATGAACATTCAAGCGGAAACAGCGACCTGACGCGCATTATAGTAACAACCGACTTGTGAGCGTCCATACCCATAATGGGGAGCCTGAATAACCCGTTGGAGTTATCTTTAAAGCAGTCATTAGCCGCCCTAGAATGACTATTTCACCTGCACGATTCGAAGCTTGAATGCTTATCTTCGACTGACACCCCTCCGCTTTACGAAACACCTAGCCACACTCTTTGCTGAAATCTCAGCCCGGAATTTCCTGCTGCTTGGATGGAGTATGCATACGGGCTATGACAATGAGGCATTGTAGTCATAGCCATGACCGGAAGGCAACTGCACATAGCGCGCAGCTCTCCAGGTCATTCAAATTCAAAGTGCAAGTGGTTCAAGAGTCTGGTTAAATACGACCACATCGCCGATTCGACCAGCAATGCAAATATGTAATCAGGAAGGCCAAGATGAATTTTTTACGTTGCCTTGTATTGTTTGTCCTGTATACAGCCAACCCGACATGCGCCGACGAAGCCGACATCAAGTCGGTGATGGGGAAAAAATTCCCCTATTCAAAGATCATCAGTATCAGCAAAACTCCCTATTCAGGCTTATATGAAATCGCTTTTGATGATCGGCTGGTTTACACCGACGAAAAAATGGATTTTCTGTTTTCGGGGAATATTATCGATTTGCACACGATGCGAAATCTTACCGAGGCAAGGGAAAAGCAGCTTTATGCAATCGTATTCGATTCTTTGCCACTTGACCTGGCCATCAAAAACGTTAAGGGGACAGGCAAGAGAAAGTTGGCGGTCTTTACCGATCCGAATTGTCCGTATTGCAAAAAACTGGAAAAGGAAATAGTAAACCTGACCGATGCGACGGTATATATCTTTATTTTTCCGATACTGCCCGGCTCTGAAGAAAAAGCCAGAAACATCTGGTGCTCACCGGACAAACTCAAAGCATGGGAGGATCAAATGCTGAGAGAGATTGAGCCAAAATCAAAAATAACGTGCGATACCACAGCGTTAACCGAAATCTCCACTCACGCAAAAAAGTTAGGCCTCAACGTAACACCCACTTTGATCTTCGGCGATGGCGTCATTAAACCTGGCACATTGACGCTCGATCTGATCGAAGAGCATCTCATGGAATCAAGCCCGGAAAATTGAATGCCGGTTTAAAATTCACTCCGAAACCCACACCTCGCCGTTATCAGCGACCTTTTAATAATAAGCAACTGACGAAGTAATTCGCTCCGCTGCAAACTGGCGGACAGTTCATGAAACACAGGTTCATTTCCCAGTCTGCACGCCAAGCGAAAATAACACTTTGGGGTTATTACATACTTCACTTAAGGGTATATACTTTTTCTCAGGGATTACGGAAGTAGCTGGCTTGGCCGGGTAAATCCAAAGTTCCCGCAGTTCATGTTAGGGGTTGACGCTCAAGACAGACAATCGAAAACATACCCCGTCGAAGGTAAATTGTTATCAGAGGAGAAGCCATCATGGAACAAAATCAAGATTTGTCCCGCCGTAATTTTCTCAAACTGAGCGCCGCGAGCGGCGCACTCGCCGTCGGTGGCACGACGGTATCCGCCAGCGCTTTCGCCAAGACAGTGCCATCAGGAAAAATCAAAGCCGCTCTACCTAAAGCCAAGGGGCCCAGACTGGTAATTGTCGGCGGAGGCACCTCCGGACTTACCATCGCTAAGTATGCCAAGAAGGAGTATCCGAAATTCGATGTAGTCGTGGTGGAAAAACGCGACATGTATTCTTCGTGCTTTTCCAGCAATCTTTGGTATTCCGGGGTCATCAATCTGGAATTTCTGGCCGACCACAGCTTTTTGGATGCCGCCAGAAACAACAACTACATTTACTTCAATGCCACCGTTACCGGGCTGGATCGCGCCGCGCGCAAGGTTGTTACCAGCGAGGGCGAGATCGATTACGACTTCCTCGTGCTCGCACCGGGCATCTCCTATGACTACGAAAAGATTGGTGTAAAAGACGTGGGGGTCATGACTGCCTTGCGCCAAACTTATCCGGGCGGTTTTATCTCACCCACTGAACATGTCACTATTCATCGCAAGGTGCAGGAGTTTGAAGGCGGCGTGTTTGTGCAGACCGTACCCTCGGGAAACTACCGCTGCCTGCCAGGCCCTTATGAACGTGCCTGCATGATCGCCTCGGTGATCAAGAAGAATAAGATCAAGGGTAAAGTGCTGATACTGGATGCCAACCCCCAGATCACTATTAAGCAAACTGGCTTTCACGCCGCCTTTGACGAGTTGTACAAAGACATCATCGAGTGGATGCCAAGTTCTGCCGTTACCGGGGTCGATGTGGAAAAGAAAACCATCCATACGGAATTCGACACCATTCCCTTTGATGAGGCGGCGATCTATGCCAACGTGCGCGGTTCCACTCTGATTGAACACCTTGGCTTGATGGCACCTTCAACAAAGAGCAACCAGAAGGAAGCTGATATTGACACACGCTTCTATAACTTTGTCGGTGATCCTCATGTTTATGTGACTGGCGACTCTCGCCCGCATCCTTATTCAAAGAGTGCAAACACTTCCAACACTGAAGGAAAATACATCGCCAAGGTATTGGCAGCGCGCGCGCAGGGTAAAGAGATCGCCTGGGTCAGCCCGCGCACGGTCTGTTATTCGATGGTCGATGCCGACCCTCTGGAAGGTATCAGTGTTGATGCGGGTTACGACTACGATCCGGCAAAAGATATCATTACAGGATTCTCGAAAGACACCAAAACTTTTGAGGCACGCGATGAAGCAAAAGGGAAAGCCACTCTGGAGTGGGCGCGCGGTATATATCGCGACATGTTTGATGCCTGACCGTTAATCCGGGCGGTCACCTCGCAAGAGTGTCCGCCTGATTTTTCGGACTCGCCAAGGGAGGCAATGATGGACAGACGCCGGTTTATAGGGATATGCGCAGGCAGCTTGGCCGCGTTTACTTTGGGTACGCAGCGAACTTGGGCGGAAGATTTCCGGGATTTTCCGCGTGCTCTGCTGATCGACGCAAATGGTGTACCTATCAGGGCATCCGACCTAAGCACTGAGGAAGCATACTTATTCCATTACCCGCACAAAGGGTTACCCTGTTTTCTCATCAATCTGGGGAAATCAGCCGCAGCAGGCCTGACTCTCTCCGGCGACCCTCTGAATGAAAATGGCAGTTCATATAGATGGCCTGGCGGTGTCGGCAAGTCTTCCAATCTGGTTGCTTACGTTGCAATATGTACCCATCAATTGAGCGCCCCCAGCAAAGAAGCGAGTTATATGCGCTACGCGGCAAACGGCAGTGAATTGGCCGGAGATACAGGCAAAATTGTCTGCTGCGCCCACGGCAGCGTATTTGATCCTGTCAATGGCGCAAAACCTGCTTTCGGTCCTGCCACCTACCCACTATTGCCGATTCGCCTGGAACATTATCCCGAAGATGATAGTCTCATCGCAACCGGAATGGCGGGACATCAGCTGATAGAACAGTATTTCAAGAGCTACAAACGCGACCTGATCAAAGAGTTTGGGCCTGGTACATATCGCGAAAATGTGGGAATCAATACGGTCACGCAGTTGCTTAGCCAATATTCAGAAAGTATACCTGCGTGCTGATGCGACATTCCAAACAAGGGGTGGTGGACACTTTCTGAATCGTGCCGAATAAATACTGATAATCCGCTCAAGACGGCCGGAGCTGCCTCAGGCATACCCCACGATCTGGAAGGATTCAGGCTGTGAAATTCAGCTACGCGTAGACACGGGATACAATGAACCAGTTGTATCTGGACGGGATGAAGCCATGAGAATATTTATAGCAAGTTTATTGTTCGCACTCTGCCTTGAGACAGGATTTGCCGAGACGCGAGAAGCGCAGAAGCATTTCTTTGATTTGACCGTGGGTGACTTCAAGAGTGAATTGTCCACCGCCAAGCAGGAGGGCAAAACAGGCATCATGATCATGTATGAAATGGAGGGCTGCCCCTTCTGTTACCGCATGAGGCACACCATCCTCAATCAGAGCGAAGTTCAGGATTACTACCGTGAGCACTTCTTGATCTTCACTGTCGATATTCGCGGTGACATCCCGATGGAGGATTTCACCGGGGAAGCTACCACCGAAAAAGCATTCAGTTTGAAACACCGCGTTTACGGAACACCCGTTTTCGACTTCTTCGATCTGGAAGGGAATCTGGTCACGCGACTTCCCGGTACCGCAAAAGACACTGACGAGTTTATGCTCTTGGGCAAATGTGTTGTTGACGGCAGTTGCAAGACTATTTCATTCAACACATACAAAAAACAGCAGGCAAAATGAGATGTGTTCCGCGCTGTTGGCGACCAATCCTCTCCTGTTGCCTGTTATTTTGCTCTGCGGCGTGCCTCCCCGTACAGGCTGATCCGCTCACGCTAGAGGCCGCCCTGGCGAAAGCGGGGTTTATCCATCCCGATCTTTTGTAAGCTCAAGCTGAAAGGAGCAGCGCAATGGCGGACATGGACATCAGCCGTTCACATCGTGATGCAAATGTCTATCTCGAAGGTATCTTGCGTAGTGGCCACCCAATTCGAATTGAATACATGCGCAGTAGCCAAGCCAACCTAAACCGTCTTGCAGTGAATACAAAAGGTTGCAGCCGTATAACCCTTAAGGGTTATCGCGCTACTCAATTAAAAGTTCTAGGATAATTTTCCGCTGGATGCCAACACATCTGCACCAGACAACAAGGTAACCGCCTAACTTTGACTCTCGACAACAGGTGACTTATAGTCGCCTTGGAGTACGGCACAAGTTTTTCCATAGCAAACGTCTATCTTAAGAGGGGGAGATTGTATGCGCATTAAATCGACGATTTTATTTTCAATTGTTGCCTTGCTAGGCTTGGTAACTATGAGTTTTGCGGCAGATGACGAGCAAGCCGATGGTCGAAGTTTGGCTTTCGACAGAAAAAAGGGAAACTGTCTAGCATGCCATGCGATACCAGCCGAACCCAAGGCCGAGTCACCCGGGAACATCGGCCCACCTCTCGTAAGCATGAAGGAACGCTATCCAGATCTTGCGACACTGCGCGCCCAGATTTGGGATGCCACGCAGACCAACCCCGATTCCGTCATGCCTCCTTTTGGCAGAAACAAGATACTGACCGAAGAGGAACTGGATCTGGTGACTGCTTACGTACAAGGTCTTTAAAGTTGAATTAAATTTTGAAAGGTGCGATATGAACCAATTACGTAGAGCGTTTCTGAAAAACGCGGGTGTCTTCGGGGCAGTTGCGGTCGCGATTGCAGCAGGCGTGCTCAAACCCGGCTCCGCTTTTGCTGCTGCATGGAACAGCCTTGCCTTCACCGCAAAGGATCCTGCCGAAGCAATAAAAAATGCGGGGTACAGTGGTGCCACGGAGAGCAGTAGTATCGAAATCAAGGCGCCGGATATCGCGGAAAACGGGGCTGTGGTGCCAGTGACAGCCACAAGCAATATCCCGGGAACAACCTCCATGGCTATTTTCGTGGAAAAAAATCCCTCACCGCTGGTTGCTAATTTCGAATTTTTAAACGGTGCCGAGCCGTACATTTCCACGCGCATCAAGATGGCCAAAACATCCATTGTGCGCGTATCGGTACAGGCAGGCGGGAAAAACTATACCAGTAGCCGCGAAGTCAAAGTCACGATAGGCGGTTGCGGCGGCTGATCCGGCTTAATCGGATCAGGTGAACCCCATCTGCTGAATTAACAACTCTAAAGAGGATACGAACATGACTGAAGCAATGAAAATGCGCGCAAAAATGGAAGGCGACGTTGCAGACGTAAAAGTGCTGATCCAGCATCCAATGGACACCGGACTGATGAAGGATAAAAAAACCGACAAGCTGATACCCCCGTTCTTTATCAATCAGGTTGTGGCCACATTAAACGGAAAGACCGTTCTGAATGCACAGTGGGGTGTAGCTGTTGCACAAAACCCCTTTCTAGGCTTCAGGGTCAAAGGCGCTAAACCCGGGGACAAAGTTGGCGTAAATGCCGTCGATAATCTCGGCACTAAGTATGATGGCGAAGTAGTCGTTGCCTGATTCTGGCAACAGACTTTGGGAATATTTGATTCTTCCAACCTAGAGGAAAGTACGACATGAAACGGATACTCACATACATAATGGCAGGGCTGTTGCTCGGTTGTGCCCATTCAGGATCCAAAGCGGATCGCTCAGGCCCGGAAGCGGACCGCGAAGCTTTGATCAAATACTTCCAAGAAACCCTCCCTAGCAACATCAAGTTCGAGGATTATAAATATGGCGCACTGGCGATGAATCCGGATGCCATGAGTCAATATGATAGCTTTATGGAGTTCCCGTCCTATTCCATTGATTTGGACAAGGGTCAAAAAACATGGGAAACACCTTTCAAGAATGGCAAGAATTTCCCCTCCTGTTTTCCGAATAATGGGAAAAATGTTGCCGGTAACTATCCCTATTTCGACAATGCCTCCAATCGCGTGGTGACTTTTGAAAATGCCATTAATGCATGCCTCAAGACAAACGGTGAAAATGAGCTTCCGTATGCCGAAAAAGAAATAGGCTTGCTTACTGCTTATGCCAGAAGCCTATCGGATGGAATGACGGTAAATGTCAAGGTGGAGGGCGCTGGTGCGCTGGCCGCCTACGAGAAGGGCAAGAAATATTATTCCACAAGGAACGGACAACTGAACTTTTCCTGCAATAGCTGTCATGTGCAGAGTGTCGGGAAGTTCATTCGCAGTGACCAGCTATCCATGACGATTGGTCAAGCATCCCACTGGCCCGAGTTCCGCGGCGGTACAGACATCGTGACGTTGCAAGGGCGTTTCAAGCAATGTGAAAAGAACGTACGTGCGAAACCGAAAGATGCGGACAGTGAGGAATACAACAATCTTGAATATTACTTGACCTATATGAGTAATGGTCTGCCTATGCAGACACCGGTGTTCCGCAAGTAAGGCCACCTCATCGGATTGACTTGGACTTTACGTCCGGTTAATCCGTTTATTTCTGATGTAGCTCAAAATCCTTTTTCAGGAGCACCTTCATGTCCATGAACCGTCGCGAATTTATGCAGATATTGGCGGTGGCGGCAGCCTCTGGCTTTGCATTGAACAGTCGTTCTGCATTGTCTGCGGACAACGTAGGCGGTTTTTACGACCTACCTGCCTTTGGCAATGTTTCCCTGCTGCACATCACCGATTGTCATGCCCAGTTGCTGCCGATTTACTTTCGTGAACCCAATGTCAACATCGGTCTGGGGCAAAGCCTGAACAGGGCACCGCACTTGGTCGGTGAAAAATTACTCAAGTCATTCGGTATCCGTCCGGAGACACCGGAAGCGCATGCCTTTACTTACCTCGATTTTGAAAATGCTGCCCGCACCTATGGCAAAGTGGGTGGTTTTGCCCACTTATCGACCCTTATCAAGAAAATCCGAGCCAGCCGCCCCGGCTCTCTGCTTTTGGATGGCGGGGACACATGGCAGGGTTCCGCAACTGCACTATGGACCAAAGGGCAGGATATGGTGGACGCCGGCAAGCTGCTGGGCGTCGATGTGATGACAGGCCACTGGGAATTTACGCTGGGTGCCGATAGGGTCAAACAGATCGTAGACAACGATTTCAAGGGTAAAGTGGATTTCCTCGCACAGAACATCAAGACCAACGATTTTGGTGATCAGGTTTTTCAACCGTACGTAATCAAGCAAATCAACGGAATTTCAGTCGCGATCATCGGGCAGGCTTTCCCTTATACGCCGATCGCCAACCCCAGATATATGACACCGGATTGGACCTTCGGCATCCGTGATGACGAGATGCAAACAGTCGTCAACGAAGCCCGCGCCAAGGGTGCACAAGTGGTTGTGGTGCTGTCCCACAACGGCATGGATGTGGACCTGAAGATGGCAAGCAGAGTCAGCGGTATCGACGCAATCATGGGTGGCCACACCCATGACGGGATTCCCGCACCGATCAAAGTCAAGAATGCCGGCGGACAAACACTGGTAACCAATGCCGGTTCCAACGGTAAGTTCCTCGGTGTGATGGATTTTGATGTAAAGGGTGGCAAGGTTGCCGACATCAAATACAAGTTGTTGCCGGTGTTCGCCAACCTGATCGAACCTGATACGGACATGGCAAGCCTGATCAAAAAAGTGCGCGAACCCTATGAAGCTAAACTGGCCGAAAAACTGGCTATCACAGAAGGTACACTGTACCGCCGAGGCAACTTCAATGGCACCTTTGATCAACTGATCCTGGATGCGCTGATGGAAGTGAAAGGTGCGGATGCAGCGTTTTCCCCCGGTTTCCGTTGGGGCACATCGCTGTTACCCGGAGAAGCCATCACGCTGGAACACGTGATGGATCAGACCGCGATCACCTACCCCCAATCAACGCTGACCGAAATGACCGGTGAAACCATCAAGGCGATCATGGAAGACGTCTGCGACAACCTGTTCAATCCCGACCCTTACAAACAACAGGGCGGTGACATGGTGCGCGTCGGCGGCATCAGCTATACCTGCGATTTACGCCAGAGCATCGGCAAACGTATCAACAACATGATGCTGAATGGCAAAGCACTCGATCCGAATAAAAAATACAAGGTGGCCGGATGGGCGCCGGTGGCCGAAGGCGCAACCGGCGAACCGATCTGGGATGTCGTAACAAGCTACCTGCGCGACAAAAAAGTGATCACCCCGCGCAAGCTCAACCTGCCAAAACTGATCGGCATCGAAAACAACGACGGAATTGATTTGGCAGAAAACTAATGTAATGAGCATCAGGGCTTTTTCAGATATTTATTAATTTTTAAGAGATAACAGGATATGGATGCATCTGATGTGATTAAAACGATAGTCTGGTGTGGATTAGGCTTGGGCTTCGTATTCGGATTCACCGCCAACAAAACTAACTTCTGCACGATGGGTGCCGTTTCCGATGTCGTCAATATGGGCCACTGGGGACGTATGCGCGCATGGCTGCTGGCAATGGCTGTTGCAATTATCGGCACCAATATGCTGGCCTACTTTGGGTATATCGATCTATCCAAAACAATTTATACCGGCAGCAACTTCGCTTGGCTGGCCTATATTGTCGGAGGACTGTGCTTCGGGGTCGGCATGACCCTCGCATCCGGCTGCGCCAATAAAACGCTGGTTCGCGTTGGCGGTGGCAACCTGCGGTCAGTCGTTGTGTTCATCTATCTGGGGTTTGCCGCAATGGTCACGCTTCGTGGCATCCTTGGCGCATTCCGCGTCAATGTCCTGCAGGCAGATGCCGTAACGATCCGGTTTGAACATGGGCAGACTCTGCCCGCCCTCCTCTCCGGCATCGGTGGACTCACTGCCAACACGCTGCAGATTGTGATTGCCTGCACACTCGGATTGGCTCTGCTGATTTTTGTCTACCGGGACAAAGGATTCCGCAAGAGTCTCGACAACAACCTGTCTGGTCTGATCATTGGCCTGATCGTGGTTGGTGGGTGGTATATCACAGGCCATCTGGGCTTTGGCGAGAATCCAGACACCCTTGAAATGACCTATCTGGGCACCAACTCACATCTGGCAGAATCCATGTCATTCGTCGCACCTACCGCCTACACTCTTGAATACTGGGCTTACTGGACCGACGCCTCCAACATCGTCACCTTTGGTATAGCTACGGTATTTGGCGTTGGCCTCGGCTCATTTGTTTACGCGCTGATTACCAAATCTTTCCGCTGGGAAGCTTTTTCATCCGCGCAGGATATGTTCTACCACATCATCGGAGGCACACTGATGGGCTTCGGCGGGGTTACTGCCATGGGTTGCACGATAGGTCAGGGAATAACCGGATTGTCGACCCTGTCCCTGAGCTCTTTCCTAGTACTGGCATCTATTATCGCGGGCTCTGCCATCACGATGAAAATCCAGTACCTCATCATGATGCGGGAAGCCTGATCAACGTTTCTCGAATATCACAAGGACAGCCTGCCGAATGCCCAGACAGGTTTGCTTCATACTTTCTTCCTAGGCCGGAACAATCAGGGTAGTCACTGCCATCGCTCCTGCAACTTGCTGCATGATACTTTTGTCGCCGAGTGAAAATGGAATGAGGTGATAGCGCTGCCGCCCGATCACAATCAGATCGGCTGACATCTCTTTGGCAGCAGCAAGTATTTGTTCAACCGGCTGACCGAGCAGAACACGCCCCTGTGCCTGGGGGTATATTGCGGCAGCACGCGCCAGATTTTCCGCGTTGCAACTACTGGCTTCAGTCTGTGCGGACTGCTCCGCTGCAACACTGACCAGCGCCAACGGTATGCCGCAGGCAGCAGAAATTTTTGCGGCGAGTTCGGTTACTCTCGACGAAGCAGGGGCATCGTTTACAGCCGCAAGCGCTTGCCGCTGCCAGAATTCCGCAGCCCGTGGTACCGTCAGCACTGCGCATGGAGCATCGCGAATCACCTTGCTGACCATTTCACCCACCAGCAGATTTGCCAAAAATCCCGGATTGCCGCGCCGACGTATAACGATAAGATCCGCCTGCGAGGCAACAGCCTCAGCCACGATTTCCTGATGGGCTTCCGCGCCGCGCCGAATTTGAATATCCAGTTCCACATTAAATTCTTTCGCACTGGCACGCAATTTTTCAGCGTTGCTCGCCGCCGCCTGCTCTGCGCGCAAAACAAGCTGGGGTGCTTCAACCTCGTATACCGCATTGCTTAACAAGGGAATAACCACTCTCAATGGAATCCCGCAACGTTTCGCCATGCCAAATGCGACTCGCTCCGCACCAGCGTCGAAATTGCTGTGCTCCGTTGCCAGCAGGATGCTTTTAAAAGGGTAATCGTTCATGATCGTCGCCTTAGTGTCCACCGGCTCTGAGGATACCCGATGCAGCAAGCAACTGCACAGCCAATGCGGAAATGCAAAGTGCCACGAAAACCTTATCTTTGCGTTTCAAATAAATCGGGATCACCGCCAACAAACAAACCAATGAGCTCCCGGACAACCATGCGATGCCAATTAAACTGGCAAAATCTCCCTGATTTATCATGGCAAGCCAGTGCCAACCCGTCGGCGCACCTGTCTGCTCCAGATAGTCAGCCACAGGCAAACTCCAAACATTCGGCATTTGTTCCAAAGGTATTTTGGACGGTATCCATCCAAATACGTAAGCAAGAAAGCAGGCTGACAATATTGCCAGGCCGGAACGCGAACCCCAGCTCAACAGTTTTGCGTAGCGTTGTTGTTCCACTGAAATGTGATCGTTATTCATCATTAAATCCATATCCCCAAACCCTTGAGCAGTGCGCGCAAACCAGCGAACAGCAACAGGGTAATGACCAGTTTACGAACTACCGATGCCTTAAGGACATGCAGTAGTCGCGCACCGATAAATGCGCCCAACATCATGCCAATAACCGAAGGAACCGCAATTATCGCCAACACCGCGCCTTTGTTCAGGTATATCCATGCTGCCGACGAATCCACCAGCGTAAGGATAAAGCTCGAAGTCCCGGCAGAAACCTTGAGCGGTGCACCCATCAGTAAATTGAGCACCGGCACATTAGCCCAGCCCGCCCCCATGCCAAACAAACCTGCCAGAAAACCGATGCCGACAAAAAGAAATAATCCGAGCGGGGTACGATGAATCTGCCAGGATATTTTTTTGTCCTGCGAAGCATCATGAAAAACGCCTTGCATGGAAAGTGCGGCAGAAAGCCTGTCCGGTTTGGCAACCTCCGGAAACTCTGATTTCTTGGCCGTAGCCATCAATATGACGATACCCAAAATGGTGAGGCCAAGAGCGATTTGCACCAAGGCGGCTGGCAGAGCCAATCCCACCATGGCTCCAACTATCGAACTGGCCGATGCCAACACAGCCAGGGGTAGCGCGAGCCTCAAATCGGCAAGACCGACACGCAACAGTGACGGCCCCGCAGCCAACGCACTTGCCAGTGCAACCAGGAGTCCTGCCCCGCGCACAAAATCGAGATGGAACGGAAAAAATCCACCCACAATGGGAACGAATAAAACACCGCCACCGACACCGGACGGCACGGCGACGATGCCCAGAAAAAAACAGGTCACAAACAGAGCCAAAGCCCAACCCCACCATGGCATAGCAGAGGTTACCGGCGCAGTTTCAACGGCGTAGGCGGTTCCGGCAAAAATGGTCAGCAGCAGCAATATCAACCCGCAGTTTGCTTTGAGAACACTTCCGGCTCCCCTAATCCTCGACACAACAGCCAACATCAAGATACTCCCTGATAGTAAAGATTCTGCGGATGTTTAGCTTCCGCAAAGAAATACCAGCGCTCTGCCAGCAAACCTACATATTGCGAAAAAAATGCCGCTCCCACCAACGATGCTGACATATGGGAAAAACTAACTGCCAGCGCCACCAGTGGAAGAGCGAACGCAAAAACCAGAAAGCCAACCCTGATTCTATTTACAAACGTTTCGCTTTGGCCATGAAAAAATTCCCGCGTATTGAATGATCCGCCCATCGCGCCCTGGGATTTTTGTGCGATGCGCGGATGCTTGATGCCGATGGCCGTCTGCATGGTCGATTTCGGTCTGATGCGGGCGTTGCGCCACAACGACGCGCTACGCCCCAGCAGCCCCAGGAACGTGATAATGATCGCCCACCCACCCATGAATCCGACCTGGGAGGGCGCAAACATCGCCGAATA
>Ga0224495_10000239_pt1 | contig 44831 bp, 41 predicted proteins | sample SF_Jul11_sed_USG_FD_168128 | JGI IMG/M metagenome (GOLD analysis project Ga0224495, IMG submission 168128) | Sediment microbial communities from San Francisco Bay, California, United States - SF_Jul11_sed_USGS_4_1 | ecosystem: Environmental > Aquatic > Marine > Sediment | place: USA: California...
GCTACACCGCAACCTTTATTCCCAAGCCTCTTTTTGGAGATAACGGAAGCGGAATGCACACCCATCAATCTCTCTGGAAAAACGGTAAAAATCTTTTTGCAGGAACAGGTTATGGATTTTTATCAGAAATGGCAATGCACTATATCGGGGGAATTTTAAACAACGCTTCTCCCTTGCTGGCATTTACCAACCCTACCACCAATAGTTACAAACGACTGGTTCCCGGATATGAGGCTCCTGTCAGTCTGGTATACTCACAAAGAAACCGATCTGCTGCCATACGAATTCCTATAGCGGTAACCGGAGAAAAATCCAGAAGACTTGAGTTCAGAACTCCTGACCCTGCGGCAAATCCTTATCTGGCCTTTGCTGCAATGATCATGGCGGGTCTTGATGGAGTGCAAAACAAAACAAACCCCGGCGAACCTGCTGATTTTAATCTTTATGAAGCAACCCCGGAACAACTGAGTAAAATAAAGGCTGTTCCTGCAAATCTTACCAAGGTTCTCGACTCTCTTCAGACAAACAACGACTGGTTAATGAAAGGAGACGTTTTCAATAAAGACTTTATAGACAATTATATTGACTATAAAAGAAAAGAGGTTGAGCAAATCGTAAACAAAAGACCGCACCCATACGAATTTGTTCTCTACTACGATATATAAAGCCCCACTCTGACTTCTCTGGGAGATGCAAAAGTAGCATCTCCTTTTTTTTATTTTTTCTGTATTAAATTTAAAAATTCCATTCTTGTCGGCTGCGAGGTCTGAAATTCGCCCATCATGCTGCTGGTTGTTAAAAAAGAGTTCTGCTTTTCTACACCGCGCATCATCATGCAAAAATGTTTTGCCTTGATTACAACTGCAACACCCTTAGGGCTAAGGGTATCCCATATTGCATTGGCTATCTGGTCGGTAAGCCTCTCCTGTACCTGAAGCCTTCGGGCAAACATATCCACAATCCGGGGAATCTTGCTGATGCCGATAATTTTTTTATCGGGAAGATAAGCAACACTTGCTTTTCCATAAAATGGAAGCATATGGTGTTCGCAAAGACTGTAAAGCTCTATATCGTCAACGATAACCATACCACTGTTCGACTCATTAAAAATTGCGCCATTTACAATTTCTTTCAGATCCTGTCTATAACCCGATGTTAAAAACTTATATGAACGGGCTACCCTGTCGGGTGTATCTTTTAACCCCTCCCTGTTCGGATCTTCGCCAAAAGCTTCCAGAAGAGAATGGGCAGATGTTTTTACAAGCTCTGAATTGTAATGAATTTTATTTGTCATATTTTGTTAGATTATACTAAAATCAGATAATCAACAAAAAAAAGAAGCTCCTGACGAAAGAAACTTCAGGTAACCAGCTCGTCTTCACCGGCACGGGCAACGATAATCTCGCCCTCTTCTTCGAGTTTTCTTATGATATTTACAATTTTTTGCTGCGCTTCTTCCACATCTTTCAAACGAATTGGCCCCATGAACTCCATATCTTCTCTCAAGAGGGCTGCAGCACGCTTGGACATGTTTCTATAAATTTTATCCTGAACTTCGGTATCAACAGCCTTGAGCGCTTTGGCAAGGTCCTGCTGATCGAGCTCACGAAGAGTTTTTTGAATAGCCTTGTCATCAAGTAAAACAATATCTTCAAAGACAAACATCTTCTTTTTAATCTCTTCTGCCAGTTCCGGATCTTCTTCTTCAAGCGCCTCGATAATACTTTTTTCAGTACCCCGGTCCACATTGTTCAATACTTCCACGATCGCATCAACACCACCGGCAGAGGTATAATCCTCGTTTGAAAGAGTCGAGAGTTTTCTTTCAAGAACCCGTTCTACTTCCCGCAAAACCTCAGGAGATGTTCGATCCATCTTTGCAATTCGCCTTGCGACATCCGCCTGTATCTGGTGGGGCAGTGAGGCGAGAATAAGGGCAGCCTTGTTGGAATCAAGATAAGAAAGTATAAGCGCCATCGTCTGCGGATGTTCATTTTGAATAAAGTTTAAAAGGTGAGAAGGATCCTGTCTGCGAACAAAGTCAAAAGGACGAACCTGCAAAGAGCTGGTCAAACGGTTTAATATATCAATTGCTTTTTGTGAACCAAGAGCCTTTTCAAGAATGCTTCTCGCTGAATCAAGTCCACCACGGGTGATGAACTCCTGTGCCATCATCAGCTCCTGAAACTCCTGTAAAACAGCTTCTTTATCTTCTGATGAAATTTTCTCGAGACGGGCAATCTCGTATGTAATAGTATCAACTTCAGACTCAGAAAGTCTTTTCATTACTTCAGCAGAGACCTCTGGTCCCACTGCCAGCATAAATATTGCAGCTTTTTGCTTACCTGTAAATTCCTGCTGTCTGGCCATAATAGTTTAAAGATTCAATGAATGATAACGCAAAGATCATAAAGCTGTCAAGCTTTTTTATGTCTCATTGAAAACATCTCTTTCAGTAAAAACACTTTATTAAAAAAAGCTTGTAACGATAATATAACTTTTCACATGGGAGTATGAGCGCACTAATAGCAGGCATACCCAGCTGGGTAATTCCCATGATTGAAATCATGGTTTCTATATTGGCATTAACAATTATTCTGGAAAGAGGATGGATGCTTCTTCGACGTATTGAAATGATTGATACCGATGAAGAAAGAAAGCTTCTGGAACTGATCAGAGAAAAGTCGCATGAAGAGGCTGAATCTTTCTGCCGAATGAAAAATCATCCCGCCTACAAGGTGGCGCTTGCCATGATTCAGGCTCGTGAAAGTAAAATAGATATCAGCAATATTGCCGAAGAAGAAAATATGAGGCAGATGTCTTTTTTAGAGAAATATTTGCCTACGCTGGGTACCATCAGCACCATTGCTCCCCTGCTGGGTCTTCTCGGAACAGTAACCGGTATGATTAAAGCCTTCAAAGCTTACGAAACTACCATGGTCAAAAGCGGACAGCTCTTTGGCGGTATTGATGAAGCATTAATAACAACAGCTATTGGTTTGATCATTGCTATTCCCGCCCTGATAATGTATAACTATTATGTTGCCAGAGTCAACATGTTCGCCCAGGAAACAGAAATTCTCATACAAATGGTTACCCAGGAACTGAAAAAGAAAAAATGAAAAAATCAAGAATGGTTATCAAATCGGGCATTGAACTTGCTGCGATGGTGGATGTGGTCTTTCTGCTTATTACCTTCTTCCTGGTAAATTCATCAATTACCCGTAACCCATCCATTAAAATTGACCTGCCCAAATCACTCTCTGCCAAGGTAGATGATCAGCAGAATATAATCATTCATGTAGATGAAAACAATCTTATCTACATAAACAGCGATCAGGTAAAGCTTGAAGAACTGCCTGCACTGCTCAAAATAAAAGTTAAAAACCCCGAAGAAGATCAGATTGTCATAAAAGGAGATAAAAAATCGAGTTATCAAACGATAATTTCGATTATGGATCAGGTAAGTCAGGCAGGTATAGTCCATTTTAATCTTGCAACAGAGCATTAAATTGCAAAATGAAAAAAATATTTACCAGACTCTGGATAATCCGCATAACTACATTCATCTGGGCGGTTCTTTTTGTAAGCTATGTACGATATGCTCTGGATACCCTCTATCCTTTCTGGTCTGAAAATGTTTCTCTGAGTTTTTTTGCCTTTGTAATATTTTTTATAATCTGGTCATCTTTTGCTCTTTTTTTCTTTATTAAGGACCAAAAGCTCCCCTATAAGTTACTCTTCTATCTTTTTTCTCTGGGAGTAATCGCGCTTTTCATGTACAAAATTTTATTGCTTGGCAGCCAGACGTTTTTGTACCGCTCACCTTTTATTTTCACCATCTTTTTATTTCTCTTTCTTTTTTTATTTGTATCAAGACTACCATGCTTTATTATTCACCGTGTTTCGCTGGTAGCCGGTGCAATAGCAGGAATTAAATTACCTGTTTTACTTAATGATCCTCTTATTCTGTTTATAATCGGTTCTGTTTTTATTTTTATTCCCCGCAAATACCTTTTCTCTCCTGCAAAAAAAAGCAGTGGCATTCAGCGAATGCTCCCCTTAAGATACAACCTCGATCTGTTCCGCTACTTTTTACTGGGACTTTCTATATTTGGCATATTTGATCTTTATCGGGATCGGTTCTACCCGGTAATCTTTATTATTGCTACAGCACCGATGCTGCAATTTATAATGTATCGACTAAACAGAAAAAAATACCATATCAGGTATGGTTTGCTGATTCTACCTGTTTTTATCATTGTTCTCTTTGCCGGTTATGCTTATCTCCCCTTCTCATACTGGGCAGCGGCGGGGTATTCACTGCTAAGTATATGGGAGACCCTTTACTTTAACAAAGAAACCGAAGGACATTTAAACAGAGATATTGTTTTTTCGGGCACTACATTAACAGTCATTATTTTGTTTTATTTGATCACACCTGACTGGTTGATTATTATTTCCGGATTTTTTATAGTTTTACTTCTGGCACATATTGTGTACTATTTTTATACCAAGTATAATGCAAAGCTGGCACTGTCTGTTTTGATTCCTCTGCTTATCTGGTCTGGAGGAGTTTTACAAAAATATAGCGAGTCTTATAAAAGAAATTTCTTTTTAGAACCGGCAGATACTCTATCGAGCGGAGTCTCCCTGAAATGGTTTCCTTATTTCTGGGAAAAACCATCTCCTGTTTTCACAAATATTATACCCCAAAAGATGATCTTGAAAACAAAATATCCTGGTGTATTTAAAAATATCAATTATTATCCGTTTCAAAGCCTTTTCTTTACATTAAAAGTAAACAATGATTTTTCTAACAAAAGTTCTATTAAAAATGCAACGATAATTGTTAACATAGACCGTTCCAAACCATATCTCTCTTCGTTTGGAATAAAAACATTATTGGACTTTTTTAAAGAAAAAAATCTTCGCAATATATTTCTTTATTCAGAAGGCATCGATAATACTTCCCGGGATTTTCTTTCACCCTTGTCTTTGCCTAAAACTTTAGACATACCTGAATCTCTCAAGGAACCCTTTTACAATTTTGCCATTGAATTAGCCGATTACTATACCGCTAACGGGAAATATAAATATGCTCTTTCCCTATACATGGAACTTCTTGATGTATACAATACTAAAAATTTATTGAAGCAGATTGCTGATATAAACGGTATTCTGGGCAACCTGAATGAACAAATTTATTTTCTTGAACAACAGCTCTCTTTTCCAGACTCGGTTGCTGCAAGAAAAGTTTTAATGGAACTCTACTTTTATAAAGATAATTTTGAAAAATCAGCCGAAATGGCAGAAGCACTGTTACAATTGGACTCTGAAAACTCCATAACTTATTATGAATGGTATTTTCGTATATTAAAAAGATCCGGTTCTAAATATGAGTGGCAGACACTATATGAAAGGGTAAAAAGATACCAGCCCGATGAACTTCAACATCGTAACACCATTCGAAAAGATGCTCTTCTGCTTGATATCAAAGAAACGATTGCCGCCAATCCCGGATATAATGAAATACTGCAAAAAGAAAAAGACCGTCAGGAAAATATACTTTTTCCTGAATAAAACACTTTATGCTTTTCTTTGGGTCTCGGCACTTGATGGTTGCGTATGAAAAAACCTCCCTTGAGCAGCACCCCCTATCTTTCTATTCAACAACTTGCCTCTGACCTTCGTGATCCTGTTGAGGGCTGCCCCTGGGACAAAGAACAAAATCATAAAAGCGTTATTCACAATCTTGTCGAAGAAACCTACGAAGTAGTCGATACCATTGAAAACCTGGACAACAGCGCTGAAGCCTATGAGAAACTAAAGGAAGAACTGGGAGATCTTTTTTTTCAGATAGTTTTTCACTCGCAACTGGCAAATGAAAAAAAACAATTTAATCTTGATGATGTAATACGCTATTCGCTTGAAAAACTTGTTTTTCGCCATCCTCATATCTATGGAGACGGCGAATCACTGGATAGCTCAGAAAAAGTTTTAACCAACTGGGAGATGATCAAAAGAAAAGAGCGTGAGAAAAAAAATGATACTGGCTCCATGCTCTCAGGAATCCCGGGCTCGATGCCTGCCCTGCTCAAAGCCTACAGACTCGGCCAGAAAGTTGCCCGTGTCAATTTTGACTGGATCGGCCGGGAAGGCAAAGAACAATTGCTGGCCAAAGTGCTCGAAGAGTACAACGAACTTTTGGATGAGCTTCCCGAAGATACAAAGACCTACAAAAATCCAACCGACGAATCCATTATTGCGAAAAAAGAAAGAGCAGAAGAAGAACTCGGCGATCTCCTCTTTGTTACAGCTCAGTTAGCGAGACATTTTTCCATCGACCCGGAACTTGCCCTGCAGAAAGCCAATAAAAAATTTCAAAAACGTTTTGAAGAGATGGAGCATCACTTTACAGAAAGGTTAAATCGCCACGATCACCCATCCGTTGACGAATGGGAAGATGCGTGGCAAAATGTCAAAGCAAAAGAAAAAAAAGAGAAAGCAAAAAAAAGAACTTCCTGAGAAGTTTTTTTTCTGCTTACAACCAGAACTCCGGATATTTTCTCCATTTAACAATATTATTAAAAATCAAAGCTACCACCAGCATGATCAATGTGCCGCTCAAAACCGGCATAAGAACATAATAAAAACCAAGATCATGAATATTGTTTCCGCTGATTACCGCAATCAAGGCAGTTGCACCACCAGGTGGGTGAACAGTTCTTGTTAAATGCATAAAAGCAATCGCAGTTGCCACCGCAAATGCCGCTGCAAACCATGGTGAAAAATAAAAGAGTTTCCACGCAAGAACGCCCGAGATAGCTGAGACAAAATGTCCTCCGATAAAATTCCTGGGCTGCGCAAGAGGGCTTTTAATTGCACCATAAATTAAAACAGCAGAAGCTCCAAAAGAACCAATTATTAAAATCATCTCCATGGGCTCCAGAACCCTCGAGTGCAGCCATGCAACAACCCCGATACCTGCAAGTGCGGCAACCCATGACCATGCAATATCTTTAATGGTAACACGCGGAGCGGGCTCACTGATTGGTCGTAAAAATTTCCACAAACCACTTTTTACCGGAACAGTTGGTTCCTGCCCTTTTTTATGGTGGTCAGCAGCCTTTGCATAGGCAATCTCAAAAACTTTGTTAAAATCATCGGGAGTTATATCAATAAACCCCTCCATCTCCTTCATCGCCTCCTCAATCTCTTCGGGAGTCAATTTTAAATGTTTCTCATTATTTTTCTTCATTATCGATTCCTTGAATATTATTCTCTTAATTAAATTGTTTGTTTGATAAAGTTATTAAAGACCTTGATGATCTAAATAGAAAAAGCAGAAAAAAAACAGAAAAAAGAATCAAAAGAACTTTTCCGGTCTCTTTTTGCATCTCCAGAGTATAAACAGCGCAGAGTATAGTCTCATACTGTGTAAAAATAATTCCCATAGTCAAAAGCATGGATAGTCCATATATCCCCAGAGCGCTTTTTAATACAAAAGCACCGTTAACAAGTGTTACTCCCAGAAGCAATGATGCCAGATACAAATTAAAAAACATGACAGTATCCACAAAGTTATTATTCACAGCAAGATCCATCGACCGTGGAATCATCCAGAAAGTAATCGTGCCAATAAAAAACAAAAGTGATGAAGCTGTATATTTTGTTGTAATTATTTTTTTAAACCAACTGCCCGAAAGACCGGTCATGATTCCCGTTGCAATTGCTCCGCCTAACTGCACACTATAGTGAAAAGGCATATAAGAATCGAGATAATTGTCTACCGGAGGCAATATTAAAATAAAGGTAATCATCAACAAAAAAGTAACCATTTAAAAAACCTCTTTTTTTATTTCCGAAAGAACTTTTTCTTTTCCAATGGATGGATCAATAATAGCCACAACTCTGTTTTCAGGATCCAGTAAAAAATGCATAACTGTATGTCTGAAATCTCCAGAGGGTTCTCTGATTATGTACACCCCAAAATCAAGTAACTGAGCGAACACCTCAGACTCATTGCCGTTAAAAGTATAGAACTTCCATGAATCGCTGCTGCCCATCGATCTCCATAGACTATCGAGATTTTCAGGAGTATCTCTATGAACATCAAAGCTGATACTTACAAAATCAAGCTTTTCCTGAAGTATTGGATCCAGATTATAATGATATTCAGACAAGCGGGATCGAACAATTCCACAAACTTCTGAACAATGCATATACATAAAATCTACCAGTTTATATTTTCCCTTCCAGCTTTCATAATTTACCTTGTTTTCTCTCTGATCAACAAGATTAAATTGCGGGAAATTTCTCGGTAAAGAGCCTGCTTTCTCGAGAAAGTAACCATAAGTTGTAAAATAAGAAAATTTTCCGGTCCACTGCACAATTGCAGCAGACCAGAAAATGAAAATTGTGAAAGGTAATATTATAAAAGAAAAAATATTTACCATTTTTTACTGAGTTGGCTTAAAGCTTTTTTATAAAAAGCAAGAAGACCAACTATTACAAGCAATGCAAAAAACGATGCAATGAGCGCCGTTGATTGACCGCTCTTGACAACTTTTTCAAAAGGAATTGCAGAGTAATCTGCGAACCTTCTGGGTACACTGTTAACACCGGCAACGGCAAACATGATAATAATTCCATATCCGCCTGCAACAAGTGAAAACAAGGTTTTCTTACCGCTCTCTTTTACTTCAAAATAATCAGCAATAAATGCCAAAAACATTAAAACAAAACCTAAAATATAATAGGTATGAAAGTGGCTGGTTACCCACATGGTGTTATGAAAGTAACTGTTCACAACGATAGTTGAATCCACCACAGCAATAAAGCCCCCTACAATCCATCCCATAAGAGAAAGACCAAGAGCTGCCGGAGTAAAACTCCACTTGATACCGCTGCGATAAAATTGTCCAATTGCGCCAAAAATAGTTACCACAGTTGCAGGTACGGTGCTTAAATAAGAACCAACCTGACCAATGATATGAAGTGCAACCGGTTGTGCAAAGTCCATATACAAGTGATGGAAATAGGCAATAATAACAAATACCAGAGCCGCATTCCATGCAATCGCCACCATTTTATTTGCTTTCCAGGCTCTTCCTGTATAAGAAGGTAATATCTCATACACAATCGCCAGACCAAAATACATGGTAATGTTTACAATTGTATGCCCGAATAAAAACACCAGATTTTTCATCATGAGTGCATTAAAATGCATATCAGGATTAATCCACTGAATTAAATAAAGCATAAGCATGAAAGCCCCGAAAACTGTAGTTAACGAACCGGCAATAACACTCACCGAAACAATAATTACAATCGGTGGAACCTCTTCGCCTTTAACATCTGAACTGAAATATTTCCAGCCTAAAAATCCGCTGATGCCGTATCTTACAATAATCGCACGCAGAATATCCAGCTGCCATAAAAGCCATGAGACACCCAGAAACATTAAAGAAACAGTCGCCGCAAGTGGAGCCCATCTTGGCCAGGTACCCTCTAAGAAAGGCAGAGGATAAAGTACATACCAACCAGGACCAAATCTTCCGATTAAAGTAGCAGCCAGCAATAACACAACACCAATTACAATTAACACAAAGTTGATTTTTAGCAACATTGTATTAACATTGATATATTTTGACAACAGATAGGTAATCGCTGTAATACCGCCCACAAACAAAACCCCGGCCATGCCTAACCCGTGAAGAGTCATTACCGCATAGAAAAGATCCGAAGGTAACGGAAGAACTGTACTTTGAACAGCTCTCATCACAAAGCCCAGTAAAACCAGAACAAAAAACAACACCATGACCGTAACTGTCATGAATGTGGTTAATCTGGTAATCTCTTTTTGATTTCCCATAGATTGTGCAGATGTCATTGATTTCCTCCTGTAAAAGCTGCCTCTTCGACCACTTTAATAGAAGAGATCATGGTATGGTGCGCAACCCCGCAATATTCCAGACAAAGTATTTTATACTCACCCGGCTCCGTAAATGTATAACGAAGTTTATTCACATATCCTGGCATAACCTGTGACTGGGCCACAATTTTTCCCTCCGGGCTATATATTGCAAAACCATGATTTACATCTTCTGATTGAAGAGCGAACTCAATCACCTTGTTCACCGGAACCTGCTCGCTGCTTAGCTCCCATGCCCAGATTCTGCCCGTAACATTAACAACAACATCAGGGTTTCCTTTCTTCATTTGAACATAAGGCATCGATTCCGATGATAAAGTTACCATAAGAACTCCTGCAATTACAACAATCAAAAGAGTAAAATAAACTGATCTGATCTTGTACAAAGACGGCTGAAAACCATCTTTTTTTTCTGATGCGCTTGCTCCGACATAATATGTTATCAATCCAATCAAGGATACAACAACAATCGTAACAATCGCTGCAATTTTTACTATCATATTCCCTCCTATATAAAAAGTTAGTAAATACTAACTTGTCGAGCTTCCACGTCAAGTTAATTATATTTAAGATGCACTATTCATGTAAAAACCGATTAAAAAACAAAAAAAATAATAAAAAAAAGGGAAAAGCCTTTCCCCCCGCTTCAACCTGCGAAAAAAACAAAAATTATCCGCTATACTTTGCGCAGTTTTCCGCTTCCCCTTTCTTTATTATAATTTTATTGCAGGGCTCTGTAGAGCACAATATAAAAAAATTCTTGACCATTCAAAACATGATGCCGACATATGTTAAGTATATTCAGATAAAAACAATGAAACAACCCGAAAAAACAAGAAAAATAATTCACATAGATATGGACTGTTTTTATGCGGCAGTTGAAATCCGCGACAACCCCCAGCTTACAGGCCTGCCCGTTGCCGTAGGTGGCCTAAGAGGTAACCGGGGTGTGATCTGCGCAGCAAACTATGAAGCCCGAAAATATGGAATTCGCTCAGCTCTACCCTCAGCCCTCGCACTTCAAAAATGCCCCCACCTCAAACTTATCTCACCCGATATAAAACGCTACGCCCGTGAATCTGAAAAAATACACAAAGTATTTCAAAACTTTACCGATACAGTAGAACCGCTTTCACTCGATGAAGCCTATCTCGACCTCAGCAACTCACCCGCTCTGCAAAACCCCCTGTTCAAAGGTTCGGCAACCCTTGTAGCAGCAGAAATCAGAAAAGAGATATTTAAAGCCACAGGCCTTACCGCATCTGCAGGTATCGCCCCCAACAAATTTCTGGCAAAAATCGCAAGCGACTGGAAAAAACCAGACGGCCAGTTTACCATCGACCCTGCCATGATTGATACCTTTATCAAAGATCTTCCCGTTGAAAAAATATGGGGCGTCGGAAAGGTCACTGCAAAGAAAATGCACGAGATGGAAATTTTATACTGCAGAGATCTGCAAAAAATTTCACTCAAAAAGCTGATCACCCTCTTCGGAAAATTCGGATACGAACTCTACAACTTTTGCCGCGGAATAGACAACAGAGAAATAATTACATCACGTGAACGAAAATCAGTTTCCATCGAAAGAACCTTTGAAGAAGACCTCTCTTCTATAGAAAACTGTCTCGATGAGATGCCCTCTCTTTATGAAATATTCCAAAAACGATATCAAAATTCTGTTGAACAAGCCCCTTTGAGTCATGGTCATGAAACGCAGAGAAAATCTCCCTTTAAACTCTTTGTAAAAATCAAATTTTCAGATTTTACCGCGACCACGATCGAATCCTCTTTTGAAAAAATCGAAATCGATCACTTCTCTTCTCTGTTAAAACAAGCTCTCGAAAGAGCCCCCCACATAAAAGAAAACAAAGTTCGCCTTCTCGGAGTCGGCGTTAAATTTCACCCCGACTCTTTTTATAAACATTCTGACCCGGCTCAACTTGACCTTTTCTCTTCTCTTGCAAGCCATAGCTGAGAGAGTCCACCCTGATAAATTCAACATACCTCCATGACGGGTACGGGGTTCCGTAGGGAAGAATATGCCTTTCGGCCGGTCTGCTGGGTCTCACTTACATCGAATCAAGGATCTCTTTTTTCTTGGTATCAAACTCTTTCTGGGTGATCAGGTCATTTTTCAGCATCTCTTTGAGCTTGTTTAATTTCACCATCGGGTCGTTTGGGTCTGCAGCAGGTTGCTGGCCACCGGCCATACCACCCATCATCCCCTGGCCCATTCCCATTCCTGCCATCATCCCCATTCCCATTCCGGCTCCACCGTCATTATTTGCGGCATCCCTGAGGGCGCTGACTTGCTGCATCTGAGCATAGTTAAGCCCGGCGGACTGGGCAGCGACAATTTCAGCCTGCACATCTCCGATTCTGTTGATCCGTTGCATCGTATCATCGTCGAAGCTGCTCCCTTCAATTCTGAAGTCGTCCATGGTAAATCCGAGAGATGTAAACTCGCGGGATAATTTTTTGTTTAACTTTTGTGAGATCTCTTCTCGCTCTGCATCGATGTCGGCATAAGAAAGCCTGGCTTCGGCAAAAAAATCGATCAGAGGTTGCATGATTCGGGCGCTCATCACATCCCGAAAATTTTCTACTGTGTAGAGCGGGGAGCCACCTACTACTGCGGTAAAGAATTCGACCGGGTTTTCTATGGTAAACGTGTAATTCCCAAAGGCTCTAAGTCCTACAGGAAAGTTATACTTTGGGTCAACATACTTAATAATAGAACTGGTTCCCCATTTCTGGTTCAGAATTTTTGTTTTTTTATAAAAGTAAAACCCTGTCTTGTGCTCACTTTCAAAAGCCTGCATGATCTTGAGAATGGTAGTGATAAATGGAATGTTTGCAGTGGACAACTCATAGAGCCCTTCCTTATTAAAAAGGCCTTCCACTTTGCCTTCGTAAACAAAAATGCAACCCTGTCCCGGCCCTACAATCAATTTTGATGCATTTTTTATCTCATCACCCCTGTCACTCCATCTGTAAAATAGCTCATTTTCCATTGGGTTTTCCCATTGGATTACCGATCTGAATTGATCTTTTAGTCCCATAATTTTCTCCTTCTGACTTGTTTTTTATTTTATCTCGTTCAATGAGTTTTTGTAATTGTTGATTTTCTCCAGTATACTGTCCTGGTTTACATTCATGGATGATCCCGATTTGTTTGCTTTTACGATCGCATATATAATTGCAGCAGGCCAAAAAAACAAGAACAGTAGTATAAATACACCCCAGCTGAATCCACTGCTTGAACCGCCTGTTGTTGTGTTGCGAAGGATCTCCATCTTATGCTTGTTCAGTGTGTCGCTGGCGATTGCGGTTCCGCAGTAGTTGCAGATTATCTTTTCAGAGAGATCCAGGGTTACCTTATTCTGTACTGTATTGCCACACCCCGGGCATTTTTCTGTAATCTGAAACTCTACCTTTAGCTTTCCATCTACAATTTTGTCGTTTTTTGAATCATACACATAATATGCACCATTTTGAAGATTTATTCTGGAAAGATTATTTATTATAAATCTTCTCGGAATACCAAGGGAAGCTGAAAGGTCATCAACTTTGGTTTCCCGGGCAATTTCCAGTGCATTCCATATCGGAATGATTTTATTTTCCAGTCTTCGGTAATAGAACCCGATAATCAGCATGGAAACAGCTGCAGTCATAAAAGTGGTTCGAAAGAGCGGAAATCCAGGCTTAAGTGATTTTAGTGTTTCAGTATCTTCCGGAGATATCTTGCGCCCGTTTAATGTCAGGTTACCTTTGAGTGCCTGCTTATATAATGCTACATCACTTAAGTATACTCCAGCACCAATTAAAGAGATCACAAGCAAAATAGCTCCGAACGGAATAAAGTAATTGTCTATTTTAAATATATTTTTATTCATACTAAACCCTTTCAGCCGATTTTTATTTCATTGATAAGAAATCTTGCGAAGAAATCATGTCAATAAAAATATTTAATATAATACCGTTGAAAAAGAAGATTAACTTTTAATTCCTTTTATATATTTCCTGTGAGATAACGTTTTTTCTCGCCTGCAAACGTTTTGCAGGTTCGCAACCTTTTTGAAATCGAGGACCCGTTTTCTGAGCACAAGATAAACCTCAATCCTGGTGCAAACTAAAACGGATCAGGCCGAGATGGAAAAAATGTGGTCGAGCAATTACGACAGTGACAATATACAAAAATATCTTTACAATAAAAAAAAGATTTTATATGATATGTCATTGTGAAACCCGAGCACCAGCGGCAGCAGGGCGCAGCATGAAATGGCTGTTTGTGCACTTTACTTTTGATTACAGCGGGCAAAAGCCCGGAGCGACTTCGCGCATTTCAGCTTTCACTTCTCCAACCAGCCTCGCTCAAATCGGGGATTTGCTTGTGTGCGAACAAAGCTGGCGAAAGGTCATCTCAACTTCAGACAAAATCAAACGTTAGTCGAAAATGAATGCTGGCGATACTCATGCTCGCACATTTTCAGATAAAAATGTTTTGCATTTGCTGTATTGAACTAAAACGAATTTATAATTTCAATTCTTCGATTATTCTTTACCTAATAACTCCTGTTCATTGTTGATACTGTATCTTCTAATTCTTAATATATGACTTTTAAGCAGAAGGTTACTGAGTCACAGTAATGTAAAATATTTTAATTAGTTCTTGACTTGGTTTTTCTTGCACTATAACTTTTAGTATAATAAGATGATCACATCTTATATGAGCAATAAATCTACCTGTCTACCGGAGTAAATATGACAAATTTAAAATATATTTCTAATTCTATCGGACGTTTCGTATATGGATTAATCAGTTTAAGCCTCGGTATCATCAGCCTTACAATGATGGGCGTTGCCTTGTGGGACATTTGGGTCTCCATACACGAAAAATCTCTTCTTGTGAATGCTCTTCTTGATGCCATCGGTCTGATTGTGGTAGGAATGGCAGTCTTTGATGTTTCTAAATTTTTGCTTGAAGAAGAAGTCTTTCATGGTAGTGGCAAGAAATCCCCTGAAAAACAAAGAGAAACCCTGGTAAAATTTCTTATTATCATTGCGATTGCTGTTAGTCTGGAATCCTTGGTTTTTATTTTTGAAACTGGCAGAAAAGATATTATAAATTTGCTTTATCCAACGTTATTGTTAATCGCCGCAATAATGGTAGTGATCGGCCTGGGTGCATACCAAAAACTAACTCATGATAATAAAAATTAATTATAAAAATCCATGATCTCAATGAGAAAACGCCATTTCAATTTTTTTGCAAATTTTCTGGTTTGACAATCAAAAGCAAATGGATGACACCTATAACCTGGATATATTATATTATAATATATCCAGTCATTGGTATAAAATGAAATTAGGGCAAACATATAAATTAAAATATGGGCAGATAAATCTATCTTAATTATATTCATCGTACACGGCTAAATTAGCTCCTTCAAACCGGCCATTATAAAAACGCGAGGTAATTATGAAAGTTTCGTATGTAGTTCTATATGTAAACGATACCAAGGCTAGCATGAAATTCTGGACAGAAAAAGCTGGAATGGTTTCAAAAGACATCAAAGAAGCTGAAGGTTTTAAAATTCACAAGGTCGGTTTTGCCCATCAGGATTTTGCCTTCGAACTTGTCCCCCTGGACTTGATGAAAGATAATCCTCATAATCTGAATCTGGGAACACCATCCATCTGTTTTGAAGCCCCTGATCTGCCCGCACTAAGAAAAAAATTGGCTCAAGGCGGTGTACAGGCAACAGAAATTGCTAACCATTTTGGTTTTGACAGTTTCTCATTCAGTGACAACAATGGAAAGTGGTTTGCAGCAATACAAGGTTAACAAGCTGAATGCACCTTTTAAAATTCATGAAAGGGAATTATTCTCAAACAACTGATAACCAATTGACAAACAACTCAAAATATTTTACGCTCGTGAATGATTAATCATAAAAGCCAGTATGGCAGACTTACTTTAACGATAATAAACAATACAGAAGGAGTAATAATATAATAGAAATCTTCTGGGTCTCTTATACATTGAAATGAGATGTTTTCATTACTCCACGAATTACTCCGGGGAGAAGTGGATAGCACATCAGGTATTATTATAGTTATCGAACATAAACGCATTTAACTCTTCAGCTCGGCCATCCTGGGTGCGAGTATCTAAATATATGTAGTTGACACTTTGTTTAAAGGTTAAATATATTATGTAACATTCTTTAATTAAATAAACTCATATATTATGGAAAATTATTCAGTTTTATCATTATTCTCAGGGTGTGGAGGCCTCGACTTAGGTTTTCAAGGTGGTTTTACTTCTTTAAATAACCACTATAAACGTAATCCGTACAACATTATATGGGCCAATGACATTGATGCTAATGCCTGCCAAACATACCGTAAAAACCTGAAGCATACGATAGTCTGTGGTGACATTCGGGTTATAATTGCTCAACAACATAATAATTTATTCGACAGCCCTATTCCTAATTCAGCTGATATAGTTTTAGGTGGTTTTCCTTGTCAAGATTTCAGTCAAGCAGGTAAACGAAGGGGGTTTGAGAGCAAGCGCGGTACTTTGTATCAGGCAATGTCAGAAGTCATAAAAAGGACTGCACCATTAGTTTTTTTAGCTGAGAATGTAAAAGGTTTACTGACCATCAATAATGGCAGTGCAATGGACCAAATAATCAATGATTTTACTGCTCTCGGTTATCATATTTCCTACAAACTATTACTTACTGCGGATTTTGACGTGCCACAAAAAAGAGAAAGGGTAATCATTATTGGCACCCGTAAGGATATATTACCTATTTTTGACTTTCAACAATTATTGTCTGGAAAATCTGCAAACTGGATTTCACTGGAAACTGCGATAGGGGATCTAGAAAACAGCAAAGAAGGTGATTTTATCAACCATTATTGGTCGAAGGCAAAGAAAAATAAAGGCCAGGGTAACAATGCGGTTTCAAAAAACCTTCCAGGGCCAACAATGAGAGCTGAACACCATGGCAATATAGAATTTCACTGGAATAATAAACGACGTTTATCTGCACGGGAGGCAGCAAGAATTCAATCATTTCCCGATGATTTTATTTTTTATCCTTCTACCTCTAGTGCATATAAACAAATTGGTAATGCTGTCCCACCAGTATTTGGGTGGTATTTGGCGAGGTCAATTTATAGTTTTTTGCAAACTAACCTTTCCGGGGCTTCTTCTGAAAATCGTAATTTGCAGGTTAGTGTATGATAATAGCTCATAATGATAACTTTGGTATTTTCAATGAAATCATCAACGCTACTCTAAAAAAACTTCATGAAGACTCAAAGACCAGACAAAGCTATTATCTATCGAGAGGCGGTACAAATCTTGAAAAAGATGTTTTCGAATTTATTAAAGAACTCTCTCATGATACAGTTTTCAATGGAAATATTGAGTTAATATCCGGTCAAAAATTTCCTGACATAGTAGCCTACGTCAATAAAAATAAAGCATATGGCATTGAGGTAAAGACGACCTCGCAAGAGAAATGGAAGTCTACAGGCAGTAGCATATTTGAAGGAACTCGTGTAGAAAATGTTGAAAAAATCATATTACTTTTTGGGAAATTAGCAGACCCTATACAATTTAAATGTAAAAAATATGAAGAGTGTTTATATGATGTTGCTATAACCCATTCGCCACGTTATTTAATAGACATGGATACGACACCTGAAAATACAATATTTTCAAAAGTTGGTGTAGATTATGATACATTAAGAAATCTCGACAATCCATTTCAACCGATAAAGCAATATTTTCGAAGTCACTTAAAAGATGGTGAAGACCTTTGGTGGATAGAGAACTCTGAAGAAACGATAAGAGGTCCTACGATAAAACTTTGGGGTAATCTATCTTCTGAAGAAAAGAACGAATTACGAATTGTTGCACTTGCTTATTTCCCAAGTCTATTGAGCAATAATGGCAAAAAGTATTCCCAAATAGCAACGTGGTTAGTATCTAAGTTTGGGTTAGTTAATCACGCATTAAGAGATACTTTTACTGCCGGTGGTCAAATAGAAATCAAAGGAATTAAATTCCCACGAATCTTTGAACATTTGGTAAATGATTTAAAAATTATTTACAATAAAATTGAATCCATTGATACTGATGACCTAATATATTATTGGGGTGTAGATTCAATCGCACAGAACGTAGTAAATACTTGGAAAGCTCAATGCTTAACCCATAGCAAAGAGACACTAACTGAGCAGCAGTTTAAAGTAATAAATAAAATACTTAAATAAGTTTGGGGCAACTCGTTCTTCTGGCTCGTTTGGCGTTTTAGGTTACTAGCGTTTTTATCAGAAAACAGAGGGCAAAAAAACGGCGCAACTTCGTACGTATCGGGTTTCGCAATTTTATATTTTTATTTCTGATTTTACTGTAAAGACATTTTATCTTCTATTGTATTCTCGTAAATGTTCACCCAAATTTTTAGATGCTCTTCTTTTAACCGCAAGGACCCCATATTTTCAGAAGAAAATGATTTGTGCTCGCCTTACTGATTCAGGCCAGCGCCAGGATATTTTAAAGCTTTATCACCAATTTAATCCCGCCCCTGTAGAGCCCTCCGTCCAGCGGGGCCTGGATATTCTTGATAGGTACATCAAACCAATAAAATGTACCGCATTACAAACTTGGAACAACTGTTTTCGGATGAAAACAGTTGTTATTATAATGAAGAATGATCTTAACAGAGAGGTAATATCTATTGCTTCATCCATTCTCTTGGCGTTCTGGCTTCGCCATCTTTAACTATCCACATCAATTTTTTAAAAGCCGATAAATTTTCCAGTGGATTATCCTGGACTACAATTAAATCGGCTTGTTTGCCAACCTCAATGGTTCCGATCTTATGGTCAACACCCATCATTTTGGCTGGAGTTTTTGTTGCTGCCAGTATCACATCCAATGGGGACATTCCGGCTTCGCCTAAAATTTCAATTTCCCGAATCATACTTGGCCCATGAAAAAAACTGATAAATATTGGCCAGTTGGAAGTATCTGTGCCGACCACAATAGGAATACCAGCATTATGCATTTTTATGATAGCTTTACTGATATTTTTTACCGTCCGCTTGATACCTTTTTCCATATTGACATACTTGAATATTGCTTTTATAACAAATTCCGGGATCCATTTCGGTCTCAATTTTGTTATCTCATGCCATACATGATCCCAAGCCTCTGGATCAGCCGCAGTCGTTAACTGCTCTTTAGGAACCGTTAGTTTTAAAAGAGGATCTTCAAGTCGTTCAGGTGTATATTTGATCAGCAACTGCTCGTATGAAGAAGTTAAAGTTGTTGTTACATGCGTGCCAAGTTCTTTTGCTTTTTTAATAAAGCTCTCTGAAGGTGTGCCCGTAGTAAAACCGGTATGCGTAAGAGTTTTGACCCCCATCTCCAATGCCAGGGCCTGATCTTGTTTGCCAAGGGCATGGATATGTAAAGGTAAATTTCTTTGCTTGGTTTGTTCTACAATTATTCTTCGCATCTCTGAAGTATGGATTGGCCAGATATTTACACCACCCATTCCTGGTTCAACGAAAGTTTTTACGCCCACAATATTAGACAAACCTTCATATTCCATAAAGCGAGATGTAACCTCTTCCAGGTTATGAACAGGATCTGGGTGGGGACCCCAGTAAGGCGTAAGAAGATCTTTACCAGGATAGCCGCCAGCTGGATAAAGCATCGGCGCCAATGCATATATATTGGGTCCTGCGCCTCCAGAGTTTAGATAGTCTTGAAATAGTTTTAACATGGACGCTGAAATTCCATTATCTAAAACCGTCGTTACTCCACAGGCCACATAAGCACGCAAATGATGGAATCTTGATTTTTCTAATTGTTCAACGGTATCTTTTCGATAAACAGAACCCGAAACGCTTTGCAGGTGAACATGGGCATCAATCAGGCCGGGAAAAACAAAAGCTCCAGCTACATCTATTTGTAGCGCATTTTTTTTTGATATGGAATTACTGATTTCTGTGATCAGTCCATTTTCAATAAAAATAGATTTTAGATCGTCAGGTATAGATGACGTGCCATTGAATATTCTGGCATTCGTAATCAGAAGATTACTTCCTTTTTCTTTAGTATTCTTTGAATTTTTATTTAATGTGTTCATATCACACCCCCAAAAGCTGTACATTTTATGACATATTGTCAGTAATTATATCCATGTATAATTACATATCGATTGTCAATAATAAATAAGAATATAAAAAACTTGTCACAGCATGCTATAGCCCACTTATAAACATGAGTTAATATGGGTATTGCTAATAGAAAAGAACGTGAAAAAGCTGAAAAACGGGAACATTTAATTAATGCGGCAGAAAAAGTAATTTTTGCCAAAGGTTATGAAAATGCTACGATGGATGATATTGCCCAGGAAGCCGAATACAGCAGAGGAGCTCTGTATTTATATTTCAAGAATAAAGAGCAGTTATATCTGGCTATCGCTAACAGATCAGTCGATATATTTCTGAGAATTTTAACAGAAGAACTGGGAAAAGGAAAAAATGCGACAGAAAAACTCCAAAAAGTAAAAGATACCTATCTGAGGTTTTTTCTGGAAGATCCCGACCATCAGCTTTCACCTCCAAGTCGGTAATGGATAATCTAAGCGAAGATGAAACTACTGCCAAAGAGTTCAATGAAAAGGATTTGCAGATTCAGCAAATAATTGGCTCTGTTGTCATGGAAGGCTTTCAAAACGGAGAATTGGATCATTTGAAAAATATCAATTTGCCGGAATTTTTATTCGCAGGAAAACTTGTTTTATTGGCTATTTACAATAGCATTTTCTCCATTGAAGAACTCTATAAAGACCAGGTACATATGGAATCGGAGAAAATAATCCAAACCGTTTATTCGCTCTTGAAGTTTTAAAAAAGTTATCATATTTAGTTTAAATAAAAAGGGATTTTTTTATCCATCTTCTTTGCAGATAACGTTCGTGCGTATCTGAAGTTTGTATATGGTCTAAGTAGGCCAGACAAATTAACCTCCATAATCTTTGCGAGCTCTGGTCGTAAGCAATGACCATACGCAAATGTGGCCGAATAAATACATTGCTACAATCAAAGATAATTTGTCCTTTACATGAAATCCAATTGAAGAAAATTATCCCGGTGAGACCGGTGTCGCCCAAAGCGGCGTACCTGTTATGCGCTGTTATCTGAAGTTTTTTAGGCAGTTTATTGAGAACTATAAAACATGATTTTTTTTTGGTATTATGGGAGTTGATTATGGAACTGAAAATAAATGTTAATCCTGAAAACATTAGAAAAGTATGTCATGAAGCAGCTGCATTCTTAAAATCGCATAATCTGATTCAAAGTCATATAAACGATATTACATTAGCTATAGACGAGGCTTTAACTAACATATTTGAACATGGTTACTCTGGCTACAAAGTCGAAGGTATTGCCAGAATAAAATTAACGCATAAGTATAAAAAAGTATATATAAAAATTACTGACTCTGGAAAAGCTTATAATTTTAAGCCTTATCAGGTTGGGAATAAATCTGACTATTTAGACAGTAATCATGTTGGAGGCTTTGGAATTTCAATAATAAAAAAGATTACAGATGAAGTTCATTATGATAGAAACTATAATGAGAATATTCTTGTTATGGTAAAAAATATAGAATATGAAAGTAATATTGCGGTATCTCTTCACTCTAAATCATCAATTGGCTATCTTGAAAATGGAATATTTAAAATAGTAACAAAAAAAGATTCTATTATAAATTTGGAAGATGCAAAACATCATTTTCAACAGTATATTGATCTGATAAAGGAAAAGCCTGAAAAAGCTGCATTTGGGATGATCATTGATACCCGAAATATAAAAATGATTTCCAAAGAAGCAAAAGATTATTACATTAGTCAAAAACCATTAGGAACAATAGCTTTTGGAATTATTATAAATTCTATTTTTGGGAAATGGTTAGGAAATTATTTTATCTCACGAAAAAAAAATAGATCACAACATTTAAAACTTTTTAATTCTGAAAGTGAGGCCTTGTTTTGGATTGAAACTTTCCGCAATGAAATAGATACAGCAAATTTAAAAAATTTCAGGTAAGGATTATATTAGTGAATCACCCCCGAAATAATAGACAGAGGGCGTAGGCAAACTAAAAATGAGAAAATTTTACCATGAAAGAAAAAGTATCAGATGAATTTAAAAATGAAGTCGTTCGGCTTGTTTTAATCAGTAGAAAAACGCAGTGACAAATTGCCAAAGAGCTCGGAGTTTCAGAGTGGGCAATTTCAACATGGAAAAAAGAATTCGATTTAGAAAAGCCTGAAAATCGAGAACTGAAAATATCGGCTGAAGAAAGAATTCGGCAGCTTGAAAAAGAGAACTTTGTTCTTCGTCAGTAGCGGGATATCTTAAAAAAGGTAAAAACGAAAAGCCCCAAAGTCTGAATTGCTTTTTCACGCTGGTCGTGGTTTGCAATATTGTTTCAGAATTTTGCGTGATGCATGAAGCCATTATCAAATGATTTCGAGTACGATCAAAATAAATACTAAAAATGGACCTTTATATCAAAATGTTTCTTGTGTCTATAAAACAAGATTTATTTTTTCATATTTAATAATATTTTTAACCAGATTGGTTGTTTTTCGAAAAAAATAATATAAAACAATGTATAATATTATAGGTGCTAACAAAATGAACACCAGAATTAAATGAGAAGGAGACTTTTATGAACTATACAATAGTCAAAAGCCAGGTAAATTCGAACAAAGGCAGATCAGATTATGCGGAAAGATCACGGGGGACGAGTCGATGGAGACAAAACCAGATTATTGAGAAAATTGCGTATGTATATACTTTAACCAGGGTAACCATTCTGGCTCTTTTAACCAGTCTGCAGAATCTTCTGGTGGAGTATATGGCCATGGGTTGCAGTAATGATTTTGGGTTTGCTTCTTTTTTTTATAGCATTCGCAAAAGCATTCGCAGAGGTTTCATTGGCCCCAATGAAACCAACAAGCCAAACCGGAACTTTAACCGTATTTCTGCCCGTGAGGACAGCCAGCGCCCTGAGGCGGTTATACCTTGCAGAAAAAAAAGCAAATCGATGATGAGCAAGTTCCAAAGTATCAAAGAAAAATTAATATCTATATTTTCAGGAGAATATAGGTTCCATGCCATGAATAATTACAAAAAAAATAATTTAACACCTGAACAATATGCCGACCTGGCACCAGGTGAAATCGACAATATGAACCGGGTAGCTGCGAAATTGCAACCATTGCCAGAGTACCCTAACACCAGGTTTTTTGAAAATAATTTTATATTATTTAATATCACCTACAGAATACCGCAATATTATTTCGTTTTACCTTCGTAATTTCAGTCGATGTTTATGAAAAACCATTACTGTGCGCACTTAAAACTTCAATTGAAAAACAGCTAAAAAAGGCCTTTTTTGGGGCAAACTTCACTGAAGTTTTCAAAAACCATTGGCTTGTTTTGACCAAACATCGATTGAAAAACGGCCTAAAATGGCCTTTTTTTGACCAAACTTCAGTTAAGTTTTTCAAAAGTAGTGGCTGGTTTTGGGTAAACATCGGTGAAGTTTTCGAAAACCATTGGCTGGTTTTCAAAAAGCATTGGCTGGTTTGAAGAAAACTTCGGCGAGGATTTCAAAAACCATCGACTGGCTTGAAGTAAACTTCGGCGAATATAATCTTTCTTCTTACCGCCAGAAAAAAAGCATTTAGCGCCTGGTTTAACCTGAACTTTACCCCGGAAGAAAAATAATTCTGGTGATGAACATGTGCATCTACAATAGTAGAAATTTTTACGGTCTCTTAAAACAGGGAATGAGATGTTTCCATACGAAGCCCGAATTGCTCCGGGAAAAATGTTACAGGGGCGGTGTTACTTGAAATTACGTTTGCTATATCCATTACTCCACGAATTGCGCCGGGGAGTACTTTATTACAAATGACTGCAAAAAACATACGTTCTGCCTTGCAAACCAGAAGCATAATAAAAAACCTGCAGTAAAAAATTTCACATAATCAAAATGATTGATTTCTTAAATGCTCAATGCCTCTACTGAGAATACTGTAGAAAATGTGCTGATTTTTATTGACAATTTATTTATTAATTTTATCCTTACTTTAAAGGTTTTAATTATGTTTATAAAAAATACTTATTCCAGATTTGAAACAAAAATACAGGGCAAGATAAAAAATGCTGTTATCATTTACCCATATTTATACCAAAATCCTTATTATGTTTTACCACCTATAGGCGCTGAATATTGCCAGGCCGGTTTAGAATCTTTAGGTATAAATACCAAATTATATGATATGCGATTTGAGGAAAGTATCGACAACATTTATAACGATATTATCAATTGTGATCTGGTATGTATTTACGGCCACATCGAATATAGTCCTTTATATGGGCATTTTGAAAAAAATATTATTAATAAGATCTTTAATATCATTCCCGAATCTACACCGATTATTGCCGGTGGCAAAGGCTTTTTTGAACATGAACAGCCATTTGAAAAATATAAAAAAATTGACATTGTAACTCTGGGGTCTCCTGATATTCCCCTTCAATCTTTATTTAAAAATCAAAAAATTGATTCTATTTCAAATATTATTTATCGCAACCTTGATAACCATCCAATAAAAAACCCGAGAGAATATTTAGATTTGTCAGAGAATATCTTCCCAAGACGAGACTTGAGAAACCCAAAATATTTATACCATGCTGGCTCAAACAAGCTTGATATGATCTGGAGTGGGTATGGATGTAATAACCGATGTACCTTTTGCAATGAATTTGGTAAAGATTATGATCGAAGCCCAATGAAATATAGAGGAAGAAGTTCTCAAAGTTTATATAATGAGATAAAAACTGTCGAAGCTGGTATTGTGGCAATCTATGATGATAATATTACCACAAATATGACTGTATTAAGTGAATTATCTGATCTATTAATTGAAAATAAAATATATAAAAGTTATGTTGCTGCTGGCCGAGTGAGTCATATTCTTAAAGCAGGTCTCGAAACAATAAAAAAACTCGAAAGAGGTGGCTTTATTGCATTAAGTCTTGGAATGGAATCTGTAAAAGATGATACTCTAAAACTCTATAGAAAAGGTCTCAACCAAAAAATGTTAGTAAACGTTATGAAACTACTGAATCAGACTAATATTATAGTAAATGGAACTTTTCTATTAGGCTCTCCGGGTGAAACAGAAAGTGATATGGATAAAATATCTGAATTTGCCAGAAAGTATAAATTAGACAATATTAGTACCAATAGACTTCGAATTGAACCCGGTTCGGTATTATATAACCTTGTAAATGATGCCAATGGCCAACCAATTGAAAATCTCAAAAGAATTGAAGGAGATGAATTGGCCAGAATAAAGTATAAAATTAAATTTGGCCAAAGAAATCCGTTACGAATCACACGGACTTTTTTAAAACTTTATAAAAACAAAGGGTTAAAAACCGATCCCACATATATAATCATCAATGCAATAGAATTGTTTATCAAACACACATGGATAGAAAAATCACTGGTTATACCATTAATACTCAAAATATTTAAATTTTTATTTAAATTATCAATAACTCGCCATTTGACACGCTTGTCAGCAACACTATTTATGCCGTTAATTGATTTGCTTTTATTTTTCGGTAGTTTAATCAATAGAGTTAAACCTGATAAATTTAATATCTTACCGTCTATTTTCTTAATCCTGAAAGATAATTTATTTGAAAAACACCGGGAACTGGCACAAAAAATGAAATGATCATTTCGAAAGAACGTTCTGCATTACGTCTGCACATTACATTCGCCCAACCTCAACATATTCAGATCGAACATTGATTTGTATGTCTCAATGAGTATACTGTTCGAAAAATTTTCGCATTTGAATAAATCATATAGCATGTACCATCACATTTGATAAATATACCGTTTCTCGATTAACATACACAAATTAAACAGGAATTGAATACACACCTTTTCAGAGCATGCATAAAAACTTACGCCTGAGCAATTTATTACAAATGACTGTAAAAAATGTGCAGCAAAAAATGGAATTTGTTAGGCAAACGTTTCAATACACTCCCCGAATTGCTCCGTGCAGAAGACATAATGCGTACTGCGCATAACAGCTGGCAAAAGCTCGGCGCGACTTAGCACGCCTCGGGTTTCGCAATTATAGATTCTTATTTTTGGTTTTACTGTAAACACATTTTCAGTGTTAATGTATCTACTGATTGCTCAACCAAATTTTTAAAGGCTCTTCGTTTAAGCGCAAGGTCTCGCACATTTTCAGATGAAAATGTTTTGTGCTCGCCTTGCTGACTCAGAGCCTCTAAAAACTTCATTTGCCCTCGAACGTTATCGAAAATTGGTCATTAATTTATGTGGGGTACTTCTATGAATTATACTTTAAAATAATTGACAAAGCACGACATTCGTGCTACATTGTCTATATGAAAAATATCACCTTTAAAGCAGATGATGCATTAATAGAAAAAGCTCGTTTAAAAGCGAGGCAAGAAAATCGTTCTTTAAATGATGTGTTTAATGAATGGTTAAAAGTTTATATATATCCCTTTGAGCATGGCAAAGATTACCGAACGATTATGAACAAGTTATCATATGCGAATTCTGGCCGTTCATTTACTAGGGATGAATTGAATGAAAGATAAATTCTTTATAGATACTAATATATTTATCTACTCGTTCAACACCAACGAAAAACAGAAAAGGGAGAAATCCCAGGAAATTATTCAAAAAGCGCTTGAAACAAAACAGGGGTGCATCAGTACACAAGTAATTCAAGAGTTCATCAACGTTGCCACAAAGAAATTCGACACTCCATTAAAACAAAAAGATTTAGATTTATATTTGCATGAAGTTCTTTTCCCTCTATGTACAACAAATACAAATTTTGATTTAATTGAAAAGTCATTAGACATTCATTATAAACATAAATTTTCTTATTATGATAGTATGATAATTGCAGCAGCATTACTTAATAACACAACCCTCTTAATTACTGAAGATTTAAATACTTCACAAAAGGTCGAAGAAGTTACCATCCTCAACCCGTTCATTACTTAATGAACAACTTTCGATAATAACGCTTGACCTGCTCGCACTCGACTACGCGGGAGCTCGGGTTTCACAAATAGATTTTACTTTAGGGGTTCATTTTGTAAAGATATATTTATTCTTCTAGGTTTTGTTTGCATTTGTTCAACCAGATTGCCATCGGCTTTAGCTGATCCAGGTGGATAAGAGGAACCGTTCCGGTAACGCACAAACCGGAGGTTTGTTTGTGTGCCAGCTTGTCTGCTTCGACAAGCTCAGCACAAGCCTCTGGCAACCAAAGGTAAGCACAACACGTTAGACGGACATTAATCATGGTGAGGGAATTTGTCTAGAACGCTGGCCATCCTTGGCCTGGAATTATTTTCATTCCTTATTCTATAAATATATTGTTATATATATTGACTCAAAATATAGATTAATATATTTTGAGTAGTTAAATGTTTTGTGCGGCAGTAATTTAAGATAAAAATTCCGATAATGTATTTTACGTCCAGATTTGACGGATTTTACACGGTTTGATATTGTGCTGTGTTAAGGGAATCCTCCTAGATAGATAAACATGAATTTAGAATCCTGGATAATATATTAATTTGCAAAAATACTTGACGCATTTAAATATCGATATCTTCTGTTAATATGAATTATGGAAAATATGTTTTACTGATATTATTATTTGTATACACAAGATATGCATATGCGCAACCTTCAGGCAAACCGAATTTTACGAATATATATAATTATTTTTCAGACCAAAGTAATTATAAAAAACAAGTACCTTCGGAAATTTATACTCAATTGGGCATAGATATTTTTAAAATCGATGGTGATATATGGCCCGTGCAAATTTTATTTGCAGTCAAAAAAGAAAACAAACAAGATATAGTTATATTATTAAAAAGAGATGGAGAAAGTGCAGGTAGTTTTGCAGAATTACCAAAAAAAGATCTTTTTTTATTTATTTTAAATAAAGAACTAATGATTGCAAAAAATGCATTTCAAATTGAAACAATAGATGAACCAATACAAATCAGTTTTACACATGATTGTTTTCTGGAAATTTCAACCAAATTTCAGGAAAGAGAAATCGATCGGGAGAATTTTGAAATCAAAAAAGGTTTATATTATACAAAATACGAAGATTTTGCACTGTTTGAAAATAAAATTAAATCCTTTTCTGATTATTCTAAAAATGATTTAAGAATGATAAGAAATCATATATTTGCCCGGTATGGTTATATATTTAAGTCAAAAGATTTAAACGATTATTTTTCTAAATACAGCTGGTATAAACCAATGAATAAAAATGTAGATAAATTTTTAACAGATCGTGATAAACGGATTATGAATAAAATTTCACTTTTAGAAAAATAAGAGAAATTTAAAATTTAAAGGTCATTTCGGCGGAAAATGACACTTTTCGCTGCCGATAATGTATTTTACGTCCCGATTTGACGGATTTTACATGGTTTGATATTGTGCTGTGAAAAGGGAATCTTCCTAGATAGAAAAGGGAGGCTACGACATCCATGTCTCGCTTCCCTTGTAATAGCCCCCCACCATGATTAACGCTGCGGTCGCTACGCTCCCCTGGCCTTCGGCTCACTTAACAGCGCATAACAGGTTCGCCGCTTTCAGCGGCTCCGGTCTCACAATTTTACTTTCTAAAATATGGATTTACAGTAAAGACAATTTATCTTCTATTGCTATCTCGTGATTGTTCGACCACATTTTTTGATGGTCTTCATTTAACCGCAAGGACTCGCATCAAACTGGAATTTGGTTTGTGCTCGCCTTGCTGATTCAGACCATCAAGAAATGTCTGTTATGCGCAAAAGATATACGCAAGTTTAAATGGTCTAGTCAACACATATGTAACTCTTTTCATAAAAACTCTGCCCCGGATCTTTTCCATGCCCACCACTCATCGCCCGGGCAACTTGAATAGAAGTAATTGACATCATAATTCATTTTTTTAAAATTTATACAATAAATTGATTTCAAAAAATCTATACAAAATATATATTAATATTTTAACTAAATGAATATCAGAGAGTACGCAGAAACCGATATCGATGAAGTCATATCTTTATGGAAAAAATGCGACCTAATTGTTCCATGGAATAACCCGGAATGGGATATTGAGAGAAAATTACAAGTCGACCGCCACTTGTTTCTGGTAGGTGAACACGATCACAAAATTATTGCATCTGTAATGGGAGGTTATGAAGGGCATCGCAGATGGATTAACTGCCTGGCGGTGAATCCTGAATATCGTCGCAGAGGGTATGGAAAATCCATGATGACAGAGGTAGAGGCACGAATCAAAAAAATGGGTTGCCCTAAAATTAATTTACAGGTAAGGGCAAAGAATCCGGATGTTATTAAATTTTACCAGTCATTAGGGTTTCTGGATGATAATCTTATCAGTCTGGGAAAGCGGCTCGTCAAAGATCCTCCCCACGATAGATGAACATCACTGATACCTTTTATACAAAGGACAACGTCCACAACTGGCATCTGCGGTGTACATTTTCGGCCTTCAGGTTCAGATCGCACATCAAGCAAAAAACAAAATCTCAAGGGTTGAAGCTGAATCTCTGATATGAAACCTGCCTGGCTGTTTCAGAGATCTTCTATCGATTTTCTGAAATCTGCAGGACTTGCCCCGGTATGTTTTTTAAATATTTTATAGAAGCCTGAAACAGATGGAAACCCTACTTCAAAACCAACCAGAGAAGCATTCATATCAGGTCTTTCCATCAGTATTTTTTTTGCCTCATCAATCCGGTACTGGCTTATGTATTCCCGATAACCTGTTCTCTTGCTTCTGTTAAAATACTCCGACAACTGCTGTGGCGAAAGATCAAGATGTCGCGCAAGTTTTTGAAGTGTTAAATTTTCATTACGATAAAGCTTTTTATTCTGCATCAGCGATTCAAGGCGATTTTCCAGTGAAATAATATCAATATTGTTTAACTGGCTTTTAGAATATCCAATAGGCTCTTTTCCATATTTTTTGCTGAAATTTACCAGGGGAAAATAATTTTCTATAATCTGCAGAAAAACCAGCAAAAGAATCCATGCACCAGGTAAATACATATAAATAATATCAGTAACATAAATTCCTGAGGCAATAATCATCATATGTATAGCTATAAAAAAAAGCGTCGCGATCATTCCTGAATAGAGTGCAATAATAGGAGAAAATTTATATCCACTTTTTCTGAAATCATGGTATACCGCACTGATGTTTATATTTTTTGAAATCCTGCTTTGAATTGTATAAAGCATATGAATCATATAAAAAAACAAAATAGAAACAGGAATTCTGGTAGGCATCAGTAGTGGATTATTTTCCTGAATTGATCTGGTTGCCAGGGAAATTTTAGTTTCTATGGGAAGAAAAATCGCTGAAAATGAAGCCAGCAACATTACCAGAGAAGGAATAAACTCCATAATATACCGAACTTTTCTTCTCTCCTTCATTTTATAGAGAAACCATACAATCCCCCATGTTAAATTGATAATCGATAACAAAGGAAATAGTCCATAAATAAAAGGGAGTTTGAGAAGCGTTCCATCCATGAAAATTCCAACATAGTAATGTGTCATGACAAAATGGGAAACTATAAGCGAAAAAAGCAGTGAAGAAATATTACCAGATACAAAATAAGCGTAAAGCTGCACTATTGTCAAGCCTATGTAGATTACTGCAAAATAATAATAGATATCATTCATTGAAATAATTTATATGGACAATTTCATTAAAAGAAATATCTGATCACCTATAAAAAGTATTATTTTTTCGAAAAATTCTTCTCCGCTGATCCGTTAGGAAGACAAACGAGCATTTATGTGCTATAGAACGGTCAACTTATATATGTCAGCAGGAGGAATATTAAATGAAAGGGATTATCTTTACTTATCTGGAAGAATTTGTTATTCAAAATGCAGGGATTGAGGCATGGGATTTACTCCTTGAATCAACACCGCTTAAAACCGAAAACGGAGTTTTCGTAAGTCCCGGAAACTACCCGGATGAAGACCTTTTTGCACTTGTGATTGCCGGGAGCAACCATCTGAAACTTCCTATGGACAAGGTTGTATATTCCTTTGGTGAATTTGTGGCCGCAAAATACCACCAGGATTATGGTAATTTTTTTAAACCAGGTTTAACAACTAAATCTCTGTTACATTCAGTCGACCAGATAATCCATGTTGAAGTAAAAAAGTTGTACCCTGACGTACATCTTCCTCGATTTCAATATGAAGATCCAGCTCCTGATAAACTTGTTATGAAATATTATTCGACAAGAAAACTGTGCGTTCTGGCAAAAGGGCTGATAAATGGTATTGGAAATATCTATAATGAAAACGTAGAGATTCATGAACCGGTTTGTCTTCATAAAGGTGACGATCATTGCCGACTGGAACTCACTTTTACAAAAAAATAATTTAATCAGAAAACGGAAACAGATATCTTTTTTATTATTAACCTATGAAGGAAGTATATACAGAAAAACAAAGACAAACTGATTTTTTGTTTTTTGTACTATCAGGATTTGGTCTATTATATTGCTTTGCGGGAATATCTAATCTTGCAACCCAGGGACGCCCTTTCCTTGGGACTATAGAGATCGTGATGGGAGCATCATACCTCTTTCTCTACTATCGAACGAGACACTCTGACACCATTACCTTTGCATCATGGTTTCTGGTATTAAGCATGTTCATTTTTTTTATCCTTTTTTTTTGCCAGAATAAAGGGAATCACTACTCTATTGCACTTTCCTTTTTTGTTCCTGTAATGGTTTTTATACTATTTCCCAGGAAAACAGGATTATTTCTTTATGTAGTATATTCCATCGCAGTTTTATCTATCTTTATTTTTCATGCCTACAAAGAAAAATATTCCCCCTTATCATCGCATATATTAAATATTTTTGTTGCCTTTCTTGCTACCGGCGGCATCCTCTATTATTATGAAATTATAAAATCGGATGCACTTGAGTCATTAAAAAAAATATCTGAACTGCTTTCTGCCCAAAAAGAGAAACTGGAAAATAACTACAAACGCAGTAAAGTAAAAGAAACCATTTTAACAAATCTGATTGAAGAGAAAACCCGTGCCGTTTTTCAGGAAAAAACTTTATTAGAAAATAATTACAAACGCAGTAAAGCCAAAGAAACTATTTTAACCAACCTGATCGAAGAAAAAAGCCGGGAGCTTTATCAAGAAAAAACATTACTCGAACGCAACTATAAAAGAACAGTGGTCAAAGAATCTACACTTACCCGCTTTATTGAAGACAAGTCTCGTGAAATATATCATGAAAAAGAAAAAAGTGAAAAACTGTTATTAAATATTCTCCCTCAATCTATTGTAGAAGAATTAAAACAAAATGAAGAGGTAAAACCACAACATTATGACGCAGCCACAATAATGTTTACCGATTTCGTGGGTTTTACAAAAATTGCCGAGTCGACAATTCCCGTTAAACTTGTAAAAAATCTGGATTATTGTTTTTCTCAATTTGACAAAATAGCAGAGAAACTGAAAATTGAAAAAATTAAAACTATCGGTGATTCCTATATGTGTGCAGGTGGTCTTCCTGTAGCCAATAATACTCACCCTGTAGATGCATGCCTTGCAGCCCTGAGGATGATGAGCTTTATTCAACTGTGGAATCAAATCAGAGAAAAAAACAACTTGCCGCGCTGGGATATGCGGATGGGCATCAATACAGGATCATGTATGGCTGGCATTATCGGTAAAAAAAAATTTGCTTATGATGTATGGGGTGACGCAGTAAACATTGCCTCGAGAATGGAATCAAGCGGTGTGGCAGGCGAAATTAATATATCAGAAGCCACAAAAATTCTTGTTGATCCATTTTTTATAACAGAGCCGCGCGGCTTTGTCAGCACAAAAAGCAAAGGGGAAATGGCCATGTTCTTGCTCAGAGGAATTCGTCCGGAACTTTCAAAAAACGATAAAGGTACAAGTCCAAACGATAAATTTGTAAAGCATTATCTTGATAGAAAAAATTATCGAAGCCTGGCAATTTAATAATCTTATCTGCTTCGATAAAATACAAGCTATATGCTCTTCAAGCATCTCTGAAATTATCTTTTTCAAAAAGTAATTGTCTATATGCCTTCTTTCCATAAACTTGGCTTATTCAAAATATTATTTAATGCCTCCGGTAAATCCAAACTCTTTCCATCTTTAAGTGCAGAATGCAGCTGAGATATCCCAAACTCTTCCTGATTCTTTGCACCAAATAGACTACAATTGCAAGTTCATGCTTTTATGTTAATGATTACGAAGAACCAAAAACTCTATAATTAGAATATCATGTGATGCGATGTATGAAAATATTAATACAGTCGATTTCTTATGATTGTCCGAAAACATAAAAACTCTTCTCGATTCGGCCACGAAAATGAATTTAATAGTAGACGAAATATATGAACAATGGACAATAGAACAGGCACCAACAACGAGCAATGCATTAGAATAGGTATACTGATACGCCTTTTTACTCAGGTAATAATGACAGTTAAACAAAAAATATTCGTGTATCTACTGCTTCCTGTTTTTATTTTACTGGGACTCATTCAGTTGCATAATTACCGGAAAAATAGAATCAATATAGTAAACCAGATACGCCAGGGACTATCAGAAAAATCACAAAATTACGCCAATAGAATTGATTCCATGCTGAATCAGGTGAGCTCGATTGCCATTACAACTGCCCAGTTTCTATCCGCCGATGAAAATTTATCAGACATAACCCTATACGATGTGCTGCGCCGTAATGTGGGTAATAATCGTCTGATCTATGGTTCATGCATTGCATTTGAACCCGGATTATTTAAAGGGCGTCGTTTGTTTGGCCCCTATGCATATCGATCCGGAAATAGTATTAAAACCCTTGATGTCTCTGCAGATTCTTACGACTACACAGCACCTGAATGGGAGTGGTATAACGCCCCGGAAAAATTCTCTTCTCCTGTCTGGACAGAGCCATTTTTTGATCGGGGAGCAGGTAATATCATTATGGTTACCTTTTCTGCTCCCTTCTATCGTCATGGTAAATTTGCCGGAGTTGCTACCGTCGATCTTGACCTGAGTCATCTTTTGCAACTTGCAGGAATCAATGATGAGCAGGCGAATTTATTTATCTTAAGCAAAAATGGTAATTTTGTCTATCCACAAAACAGCAACTTGTTGATCAGCTCCATAATGAACAACTCTTTCGGTTTTTCAAAAGAACAAGCTCTTAAACTCGAGCCCCGGCTACATGATAATCTCAACGCCCCATCGAGCCAATTCGTAGAATTGCCGCTGTCCCCAAACAAAACACTTTGGGCCAGCCTTGCGCCTATCAAAACGGCAAATTGGAACTTTCTGGTGCGTCTTGACCCCAAAGCGGCACTGTCAGAAATGTATAATCTCGAAACCTGGACTACCCTGTTGATATTGACAACACTTCTTCTCGGAACCTTGCTCGGGTGCTACCTTGTCGAACGCATTATCAATCCGATCTCACGACTTGTAAAAGCAACAGAAGAAATCATACGTGGAAATTTATCAGTCACCGTTTTGAAAGATAGCAATGATGAAATAGGGCATCTGGCAAGTAGTTTTTCTGTTATGGCACAACGTCTGGCTGAGCGCGAACAATTATTGAAGCATATGAATGATGTACTCGAATCACGGGTCCATGAGCAGACACACGAACTCCAAAATGAACGAGACAAGCTGCGATTAAAAAACCTGAAATTGGAATACGATATCAGTCTTGCCCGTGAAATTCAGTATAACCTGATCCCGCAGAAAGCTCCTGCTGATAATATTGCAACCCTCTATAGACCAATGCAGGCTGTCGGGGGAGATTTTTTTGATTTTATCACATTTCCTGATTCTGAAAATATTGGCATTTTTATCAGCGATGTTTCAGGTCACGGAGTTTCTGCAGCCTTTATCACTGCCATGATTAAGACGATGGTGCTGCAATCAGGCCCAAGACTTGAGGACCCTGCAACCCTGCTTCTTCACCTGAATGAGATTCTCCAGAATCGAACAGCCGGAAATTTTATCACTATGTTGTATGGAATCTATGATCCATTTAACAATACATTTTTATATGCCAACGCTGGTCAAAATGCACCGTATCTTGTTTTGGAAAATGAAATCATGCAACTTAATCAAAAATCTGGTCCACCGGTTGCAATTGTTCCTAATCATCACTTGCATCACATCGACAAAGCTTATACAAACAGCACAGTAAAACTTCCATCAGGTGGTAAGCTTGTATTATATACCGATGGATTAACCGAAGCAACTGGACACCAGTCAGACGACATGTTTGAAGAAATCATCCTACCCAAATTTCTAAAAGAACACATATCGCATCATCCGAAAATATTCCTTGCCAACTTGTATTCAAGACTTGTGCAATTCCGGGGATCAGAAGATTTTGACGATGATATTTGCGCAATATGCCTGGATTTCAATGAAGAAGTAGCAGCAACGGTAGCTTGAATTTAATTTATTACAGATTATTTACAATGCATTGGAGCGATAAAAATAAATCAGATCAACTTTAATGCTCAGCCAAATCCCTATTCTGTATTTTATTAGCCCCTGTCAATTTACCACATCATGAATGCTTCACATGGGCATCCCGCTGTTTTTAAATACTTCTTCGTAGAAATCCGGATCGAGTTAAAAGTCGGCATATAAAATCTTATTGACAGCAGATTCTTTATATTTTTCTACTTGAAAGTTCAGGAAATATTGATGCCGAAATTAAAAATCCAGAAATTCTGGGAGAATTTTGAACAGCTTATCTTTAACACTATTCAGCATAAGAATAAGGCATCACAGATTATTATATCTATATTATTTATACCGTTATCTATAGCCCCCTATATTGTTTTATATTTATATAACTTCAACTCGATAACGGTAAATACAGTTATCTACTGGCAGTCAGTTACTGTTTTTATGAGTAATCTTCTGCTTCACTTTATATCATCATTGATGATTTTAATAATTCATATTGTATTGATTTTTACCATAACTTCCATTCATCTGCAGTGGTCTTCTGAATACTTTTTTCTTTTTACCATATACCTTTCTGCCGTCTATTTTTTCAGTTACGGTTTCACAAGATTAAAGCGTAATGATTTGATAAAAATGAAAAGTCATGTGCAGATTTTAAGAGATAAACAAACCAGACTTGAAAATGTTTTTGATAATGAATTCTACACCATACTTCTTATAGACTCGCACAAAGAGATTCTCGAGAGCAACGACACTTTTTTTAACTCTTTTTTATATGATCGAAAAGATATTTATGATTTATCATTATCTGAATTAATCGCAGAAAATGACCGTGATATTATCATCTCAAAATTAGATCGGGGAAACAATTTTCAGATGGAGGTGAATGCCCTGAAAAAAAATGGAGAGGTTTTTCCCATAGAAATCATATCTAAAGAGTACACAGAGGGGGGCGAAATTTATAAAATCTGCTTTATCCGCGATATCACTCACCTCAAAGAGATGAATCTTCAACTGCAGACACAAAAAAACTATCTGCAGAAAATTCTCGATGCCTTTCCTTTCCCTATGTACCTGATGAAAGTCGATGACTCAACTATGCGCGCCGCCAATAAAAAAGCGGAAGAGCAAAGCCTGAAAAACAACCTTTCTATTTATGGATTTAATCGAAATGATTGGGATTCTACGCATATGGAATATGTAAAACTAATAAAAAATACAGGGGCGCCGATACTCAACGAACATGAATATGTCGATTCCATGGGTGGGGTCAGAGTCGTTGAAATATATGACTGCCCGATTCTGGACACAGAGAACAATGTAATAGAAATCGTAGAAACTATCATGGATATTTCAGCCCGAAAAAAAGCCGAAAAAGAGCTAAGGCACGTTCTGCGTGAACTTCAGTTCATGAAAAATGCACTCGACGAACATGCAAACGTTACCATATCCGATGCCCAGGGAACTATAATCTACGCAAATGATAAATTCCTGAAAGTCAGCAAATATAGCAGAGAAGAACTCATTGGGCGATCTCATCGAATAATAAACTCCGGCTCTCACGACAGAGCTTTTTTTGCCAACATGTGGAGTACCATTATCAGTGGTAAAATCTGGCAGGGAGAGATCTGTAACCGTGCTAAAGATGGTTCCGAATACTGGGTTTTCACCACTATAGTCCCTCTTCTTGATGAATCAGGTGTTCCTTATCAATATATTGCCATTCGTACCAATATTACCGAACGCAAACAAATTGAAGCAGAACTAATTCAAGCCAAAGAGATAGCAGAGGAAGCAAACAAGGCAAAAAGTACATTTCTTGCCAATATCAGCCATGAAATAAGAACTCCACTAAATGGAATTATCGGAATGACCGAGCTGACTCTGGCAACACAGTTGAGTGTAATTCAAAATGAATATCTTTCCCTGATCCGTTCATCCGGGGAAAACCTTCTTTATCTAATAAATGAAATTCTCGATTTTTCCAAAATCGAAGCAGGTAAACTGAAAATCAACAGAGAAAATTTTCAATTTCGAAATCTCTTACGTACCACCCTGCATATGTTTGTATATGAAGCCCGGAAAAAAGAGATCATCCTTGGCTTTGATTTTGACAAGTCCATTCCGGATATTTTAATTGGGGACCCCTTACGTATTAAACAGATTCTTATTAACCTGATCGGAAATGCGCTGAAATTCACCGATGAGGGATTTGTAATTTTATCTGCCAACCTTGATGAAACGAATAATGTAAACAATAATATCATGTTAAAATTCAGTGTCATTGACTCAGGGATTGGTATCTCTAAAAAAAATCAGGCTTTGATCTTTGAAAGCTTTACGCAGGAAGACAGCTCTACCACAAGAAGATATGGCGGAACAGGCCTGGGAACAACCATCTCTAAACAGTTATCACTACAAATGGGGGGCTTGATTGGTGTTATCAGTCCGGTAGAAAATACACCTTTTAAATCCAAACATCCCGGATCAGAGTTCTGGTTTACCATTCGTGTGGAAGAAAACAATGATGAAAACAAAAACCTGCTGAATTTCCCTGTTCAAAACCAGACTCCGGTTCTTATAGTTTCAGATGGTTCTGAAAAAATGGATGATTTTTTACAATTATTGAACGAGCTTGGATTTAAAGTGGAAACTCTTGAAATAAACCCCGGCTTACAGAAAAAGATTCTTGCAATCACCCAGCCTATAAGTTATATTTTTACTTTAATAGATTCGAAGAATCAATGGAAACAGACTTTAAGAGATTACAAATCAAACTCTCACCTACTGAACTCTAAAAATATCGTATTGTTATCAAAAGACATCACAGACTATTTTACCTACGATGCCTTTATTGACGAAGCACTCTATTATCCTGTCAGCAAAAATGAGCTGATAAAAACCTTGTCATTACTGGATTACGACAATACCCATAAAAAAACCGGCGAAAAATTTGAAATCAGAATGCAATCTGAAGTTACACCTAAAAAAAATAAACCTGTTAACGAAGTAAAAATACTCGTAGCCGAAGATAATGAAGTAAACCAGTTGCTTGTAAAAACAATTTTACAGACTTACGGATTCCAGGTGACCATTGCAAATAACGGAAAAATTGCAACCGAATATGCCGAAAAAAACGAATATGATATTATTTTCATGGATCTTCAGATGCCCGAAATGAATGGATATCAGGCCACTGAGAAAATTCGCGAATCAATATCTGAAACTATTCCCATAATTGCAGTAACAGCAAACGCCTTTGCTGAAGACATTAAAAATTGTTTTAACGCAGGGATGAATGCTTTTATAGCCAAACCCTATAAAAAAGAGGCTCTTTATGAGGTTATCGAAAAGTGGGTTAATTTTTCATAGCTTTCTGCCACAAATAAAACGAGTCTTTCCTGATAAATCTTTCTGCTTTCTAATGTCAGAAAACTGAAGAGATTCCATCATTCGTTCCACCTCATCAATAAAAACAGGGTTTGTCTCCAGGTATAGCATTCCATTGGATTTCAGGTAAGTATATGCCCCATCAAGAAGCTTTTCATAAAATGTTTTGTAATCTCTAACCACAAGTGCAATTTCAGGCTCATATTCAAGGACAGAAGGAGCAAGCTTTTCAAACTCCCGGGGTAATACATAAGGTGGATTGGAGACAATTAAATCATACATAATTTCATCTGAAACTTTTTGGAACAAATCACTTTCTATAAATTCGGTTTTTCCCCTGCTCTCATTCTTAAAAATGTTTTCATAGTTTTTTTCTGCTACTTTCAAAGCATCCTGGCTTATGTCAATCAATGTCAATAATTCAAGCTTCTGCTCTGCGGCAATGGTTAATCCAATACATCCCGAGCCGGTACATAAATCACACACCGCCCCGTGTGCACTTTTGTTTAATAAAATCCACTCTATCAACTCTTCTGTTTCAGGACGCGGAATGAGGACACTGCTATCAACAAAAAAACTTCTGTTAAAAAACTCTTTTGATTTAATTATATATGCTGTAGGCATTCCAAGACTTTTTTTATCGATATATTCTCTGAATAATTGCACCTGGTCTGATTCCAGAAAAACAGGGTCATTTCGTAAAAAAATTATCTTGTTTTGTCCACTTATAAAATGCAATAAAATTGCAATCTCATTTAAAGGATTTTCAATACCTTTTGAATATAACAAATCTCTAGCTCTTTCAATTTCAAAAGTTATGTCAATTTTTTCCATATTTTCTTGCCATTTTTTTTATTAAAAAAGGAGCAAATCTGGAAAGAAAAAAAGCCATTTTTTCAAAGTAGCCCGCAGGTGTAATTTTTTCTTTATTTTTAGAAAGAGCAGCTAAAATTTTTTGTGCTACATCTTTTGCAGCAAGTCCTTTTTTTGTACGCTCACCCCTGTTATCTCTATTTTTACCAATCGCATTTTGCGAAAAATTTGTATCTACATATCCTGCATTCACTGTTAAAAAATGAATTTCAGGGTGTTCTATGCGCAATGACTCAAGCAAACCATTTAAAGCTCTTTTGCTGGCCCCATACGAGGAGCGATTGGGCAAGGCAATCTCACTTTGAACACTTGAGATAACCGCGACAAAACCATGTGATTTTTCCAGATGAGAAGCAACATCCCTGAACAGATAAACCATCGAAAAAAAGTTTGTTTCGAATATCCTCCTGAATAATTTATTATCCATATCCAAAAATCGTGATCTCATACCGACTCCGGCACAATGTATAATTCCATCAATTCTGTGATACCTTGCAAAAGAAAATTTTACAAAACGGGAACAATCAGCAGCTCTGGATACATCACCCTGAAAATGCGCATAATTTTTTTGAGCATCTTTTGACGAAAGGATTGCCCTTCGCCTGGACATTCCAACTACTATCGCTCCATCGCCAAGTAAAGCTTCGGCCACAGCCTTTCCGATACCAGAAGATACTCCTGTCACGAGAATTATCCTGTTTTGAAAAAAACTTCTGTTCATATAAATGATTTTACACTACCATATGGATATAAAATGTTGCAGTGTATATAAAGTTTTCATCTTATAAAAAACATGAACAAAATTGATTCAGGTATTGCCAAAATTAATCAAAAATATACAAGGCAAATTCTGGCAGATTATAAACCAGACACGCCCGTTTTAAAAAAAGTTACTGCATATATCAACAAATATTCCTCTTTTATAGTTACCACCCACGCTGGAGCTGACCCTGATGGAGTCGGAAGCGAAATCGCCATTTATCATCTGTTGAAAAAAATGGGAAAAAAAGCAGTTATTATTAATAATGAAAAAGTACCGGGCAACTATCAATTCATGCTGGAGAATGTGAAAATATTCACTGTCGACGAATGGGATCTTGCAACAAAAAATATGGATTTTAAAAAAACGTTTGTTTTATTAATGGACTTTTCGGAAATGCATCGTTCTGAAAAGTTTTCAGCACTTGTTAAAAACAATAAATTGAGCTATGCGACCATTGATCATCACAATTTTAAAGGATCCGGTTTTATCTGCAATGATACCAACTATTCCGCAACCTCAGAACTTATCTGGGATCTGTATCATTTTTTGAATATTAAAATTACCCGACCGGTAGCACTTGCGTTGTACTCTGGAATTATCGCTGATACCGGCAACTTCAGATTCAGTAAGACAACCTTTCGAACTCACCTTGCCGCCGGAGAACTGCTTTCATTTCATATCTCATCTGACTTTATCTATCGAAAATTGTTTGAATCAGCACCTCCAGACAAAATCATATTTCTGAAAAGAATTCTGGCAAAAACAATTTTAAACAAAGAAAAAGGGTATGTCGCAGGATTTATTTTTAAAACCATGTTTAACAAACTAAAGCTTGGTGATACACCTTCTGATGGAATTGTAAACCTTTTGCTTGCTGCTGATGGAATTAAAATCGCCGCTTTAATGACCGAAACACCTGAAGGGTTTTTAAAATGTTCATTGCGCTCTGTTGACGATATTGATGTATCCAAACTTGCCGGGAAATTTGGAGGGGGGGGACACAAAAATGCCTCCGGACTATTCATCGCCAAAAAATTCAAAGATGCCCAATTAATACTGTTAAAAGAACTCGAAGACTTTTTAACATAAAAATTTTTCAGAATTAAATTGCCTTAAACAAATAAATTAAATCTCGTAAATGGAAATATTTTTATACGGCTGGGTTTCTGAAGTATGATAAAAAGCCAGTACCTCTGTCTTTTTATCTTTTTGAATATTAAATACAAGCGATGTAAGATGCTCTCTTAATAAAAAAATACCTCTTCCATGAGAATCCTGTATTCCAATAGGGAGCTTTGTCTTTGGATCTTTTGATAACTGTCGGTGCAAGCGATATAATATCTCTTTTTTTCTCAATGTTCCGTGCGGGTCCTGACATGCAAGAATAATCCAGTCATCATATATTCCGTATTGTAGCAGTACAAAATCCTCCTCATCAAGAACTATATTGTCAAGCGGCTTGAGGATATCTGCTCCGGCAGTTTTTACCTGATACTTGTAGTCTCCATCCTCATGAACAGGTGCCCGGACCATTGCATTGGTGATAATTTCATCGAGTATCAACTTGATCACCGATACAGGAGCTTTTTTCTTTTCATACATCATTTTTGCAATAATGTTCATCCAGTATCTTTTATCTTCTGTTGATTTTAACACAAGGCTGAACATCTGCCTGTTTCCCGGAACTATGCTGTTTTTCATTTCAGATGGAAAAAAAACCTTTATATCGGGAAAATATTTATCTACGCCAAAAATATCCCCATAGATCAACTTGTTTGCCATAACCTGGATATCATGAAGACTTAAATTGGAGTGCTTGGTGATAACCTGGTCTATAGATTCATCATATATATAGTTTATAAAATCATTAATCTCATAAGCTGTAATAAGCGCAACCCTGGTTCTGGGTGATTTTTCTTTTACATAACGAACCAGATCAAACCCAGATGATTCCTTTAGGCGAATATCAGATACAACCAGATCAAAAAACTTTCCTGATTCAATACTTTTGTCTATTTCGCACACTGCTGAATCCATATTATTGCACGCAGATACCAGAAATTTATTCGTCAAATAATCATTCATTGCAATCAAAATGGACTCGGCATCTTCTACAAGCAGAATTCTGCTTTTTTCATCGCTAAAAAGATTATTTTGTATTCCTGATTCTGAAGTCAATTTCATAACTTTTAGTAAAACTAATTTATCGGCAAATATATATTAAATGAAGTCTGCTCCCCTGTGACATTTACTGAAACCAGTCCATTGTGTTCATATAAAATTTTCTGGACAATGTATAAACCCAGACCTGATCCATTTTTTTTAAGAGAGAAATTAGGTGTAAATACCAGATGAACCTTGTCCTGGGGTATGCCTCCAGCGTTATCTGTTATTTTTATATCAACCATGCTCTTCTTATTAATTACACATTTACTTAACATTATGTCAATGCAATAATTGCTACTTTTTTTCTGATTCTCCTGAAATGCCTCAAGACTGTTTTTTATTATATTGATGAAACATTGCTCTAACTGATGCTGAATTCCCACAACGAGGGTGTTTTTACTTATCTCCCACTTCCAGTTTACCTGCGGCAAAATTTCAGGATTCATGCGAAGAGCAGTCTCAAGCGAAGAGATTATAACAGACTCAATTGATAAAAAGTGTGCAGCAATATTCCTTGTCGCAGTAAAATTACGTATGTCATTAATTAACCCAGAGGCTCTGATTAAATCTTTTTTAAATAGTTGTATCAATTTGTCCACCTGATTCATATTAGGTTGATCTTTTTTCAAAATATTCTCAAAGGATTGAATGGTTAAATTCAAACCGGTCAAGGGATTAGACAACTCATGAGCCATACTTTTTACAATCAATCCAAATCCTGCCATATTTTCTTCCGGTAATACATTACGATCTATTTTATGATCCAGTGGCCTGATTATTTCTATAAAAAAATAATCTCCATTTTCGATAAAAATCTTGAACGAAAAAGCAGTCAGCTTTACTTTATCTCCATTAATAACTATTGTTCTTTCTTTTCTGCTTTCTATAGTCTGGCAGAACAGGCTATTTTCGGAAATTATCCCGGAAATGCATCCTTCACAAGCATAGGAGCTTTGATAAAGAAACTTATGGCAAGGATCTTTTATTTTTGCGGAGGGATCAAAATAATCAACCTGATTATAATATCTGTTTTTAAATAAAATGTTATACCCGGAATCAATGATAAAAGCAGGAGCATTGATTTGCTCTAATAACAATCGGTATGAATATGTTTTGGAAAATATATTTTCTGAATCTGACATCTTAATTTACCGGATATGACCTTCGTGGTATATCCGGTAAATTAAAAATCAAGGAGGAAATTAATAAGAAAGAGATTTTTTTAAAGCCTCTACCGTCTGATAATCAGTACTTGTTCCGTACAGTGTGTAATATTTATTTGTATAACGGAACATTCTTTCGAAATTCATAAGGTGATTCCAGTAAAATTCTCTCTTGAATTTGATGCGTGTAGGATTCGTCAGGGTATTTTCCATGGATCCAAGAGTGATTTCGTAAGGCTCTTTGCTGTTTACTGCTGATTTTATTATGATATCTGCATTGTCATCAGTTGCAGGTGTCGGATCAACAACATTAGTAATGGTTTTTGTTTTATTAGGATAGTTTTCCTCTATTACCTCAGACTCAACCTTGGATAAGGTAGTACCATTAAAATACAGTTTGATACTTTTTTCCATGCTTCCTATAATTTCATTGGATGCATGTTCTGCTGCAATAAAATCGTAACTTTTCATTTCTATATATTCATCTGTGTTTTTTACAATGGTCTGGTTAGGGCTCATTGTTATTTTTTTATCTTTTAGAACTGCATAGGTTGCCAACTGCTTGTTGAGCTCAGCCAATTTTGTATCAAGTATTTTTTCAACATTCTGTAGCTCTTCTGATTTCTGAAGATCCGGATTATCATCCTGGGAAAATATGGCTGTTCCACTCATTATAACTATCATTAAAATAATCAATCTAAATACTGTTTTCATCATCGTCTCCTGTTTTGGGTAGTATTATCATCGTAATTTAGTATTCCAATGTTAACTTTCCAAAA
>Ga0224495_10000240_pt1 | contig 44815 bp, 44 predicted proteins | sample SF_Jul11_sed_USG_FD_168128 | JGI IMG/M metagenome (GOLD analysis project Ga0224495, IMG submission 168128) | Sediment microbial communities from San Francisco Bay, California, United States - SF_Jul11_sed_USGS_4_1 | ecosystem: Environmental > Aquatic > Marine > Sediment | place: USA: California...
AAACTGGCTTTTTGCTGGAAGCCCGCGAGGCGCCCACGCAAGCTGTGCAATATTCTCCATAATTCAAACGGCAAAACTCAATGGCCTGGAACCTTATTGGTACCTCAGATATTTGTTTGAAAAATTATCATCTGCAAATACAGAACAATTGAAAACAGTTGCACCCCATCGTATTGAATTAACCGCTTTTAAAAAAAGTGGCGAAAATTGACGCTTACAATGAATCAATTACTTTAAATGCCTCGTCGCGTCTTTGTTGAAAATTAGCTTCCATTGAATCTTCAATCAAAATAATTATTTCTGCGCTTTTGCCTTTAAATTGCTCCAGGCCGTCAATATGGATATCGTTCGATTGAATTTTCTTATGTACTTTTATTGCATTCATACATCCCCTTTGACATACCGCAATGTCGTTGTCAATTCGTTATGGATACACCTTTATGGATACACCTTCAATGCACATACCCCGACTGGTTTTTAAAATTCGCGCTGGCAGCCGCCTCAACGCCAGAGGACTGCCCAACGCTGCTTTTGGCATTGACAAAAGTAGCCGAGGTCGCGCCCCCGCTGCCGGCATTTACAGATTCCTGAAGCATTCCATACAAAGGGCTGTAATGAATGGTACTGGTCAAGTGCGGTATGGCGAAAACTTCGGGCGATAGCGTTTCGCCGCCGCTGTTGATCGCGCTAACCTTGTAATAGTAAGCCGTTCCATTAATCACCAGCGGGCCGCTGTGAACAAACGGCGATGTCTTGTTCGAAAGTTTGTTGGAATTAATGGTGATGCCGGTTATGGCGTCCCAGTAAATATTGTACGCCGTTGCGCCGCTCACCGGACTCCATGAAATCGTCACCTGGGAATCGCCCGGCGAGGCGCTTGCATTGGTGGGCGCTCCCGGAGCTGCCGTGCTGGGCGTTGCCCCGCTGATTCCCGAGGGCGCGCTTTCGCCCATGGCGTTTACCGCCGTTACCAGGTAGTAATACGCCGCTCCGTTAATGAGTCCGCTGTGGGTATACGGAAGGCTAACGCCGCTTATTTTATTGCCCGTGGCGGTGGTCAACCCCACGCCGTTTCCCCAGTAAATGTTGTAAGAATCCGCATCGGTGACGGGACTCCACGAAATGGTAACCCGGGCATCCGAAGGCGCGGCGGCAATTCCAGCGGGCGCAGCGGGTATCAAAAGCGGCGTATCGCGCCCGGCAATGTGATCTGCGCGGCGTTTTATATCGGTGTAAAGATCGCAGCCTGAAATAAATAAAAATAACAGCAGCAGGGAACGGATATGTCCGATCCCTGCTGCGAGAAATTTTTGTAAGGAACGGTCTCGACAGTTCCCTGAGGTGATCTGTGTATTACGGGTACTGATTTTAAAAAATAATTCGCTCATATTTTATTTCCCCTGTTTCGCTAAAAATCTTTGTGAAATTCCAGGCGAATATAGTAACCGGCATTGCCCTGAAGATATTCCGGCGCGGTCAGCGCCACAACCTGCCCCAGGTTCTGGTGTAAAGCGAGCCTTTCATAACCCTTGCCGTAAATCAGCGTATCTGCTATGGAAACTGCATACACCGATACCAGGGCTATGAGCGCATAGCCGCGCATTTTCGATGAAAAATTTGCGGCGGCATATTTACCTTCCAGTCCGCTGGTTGCGTTTTGATAATCCTTGAGTTTGTTGCCATAGTCGATAAAAAAATACGTCATGGCGCCGGCAGATGCCCCCCAGAATCCCATGTAAACCCAGCCGCGCGGCTGGGCTGCGTACACATGTCCCAGACCCGGCAGCAGCGCATTGCGCCAGATCATGCCGCCCTGCGTAACCGAGGTGTCGTGAATCATCTTCGTTACCACTTTTTGCTCCACCGGCGGCAGTTTGTCTTTCATGGCAAAACTCATTTCTTCGGCCAGTTTCGAGATAGAATCAAACATGTAGCTGTCCAGCGGCACAGACTTTGTGCGCGCTAAAATAATGCGCCCGCCGGGAATTTCCACGGCCTTGGCAAAAATCTGCATGTGATCGCTCAATGCGGCAAAACTGCCAATAACCACCACATCGACTTCGAGCTTTTTTCCGCCCCTCGTAGCCGTATCTTCGCGAGCGGCGTCTTCTTTTTTAAATTCTCCGCCCTCGGTGAGTTTTTTCCATTCAGAGCGCGGCAAAAGTTCAAAGTTTCTGGTTTTATCGAGCGGCTCAAGAAAGGCGTCGGCGATGGTATCTTCGAGGTATGCATAATCGGCGGCTTTCTGGCTGTTGACAAAGTCAAATATGACGACGCGCCGTTTGACCAACAGCGGCTTTTTAGTTTCATTGGCCGCAACATGCGATACTGCCAGTAGAAATACAACGATCCAGGCCAGGCCGCCGTATAGGGATTTAAAGTTGAGTTTTTTCATATAATTTTAAGAATGAATAACGTATTAGCGACTAAAGGCGATAAAGTCAAGATTTTTTTTAACAAACACTTTGCGAAATTATCATTATTAACTTGACAATCTGTGTTTTTTAAAAGTTTTGTCGGTTACTCAATTCCGGAGGGATAAATTGCCAAATATACAATCAGCCAAAAAAAGAATGCGTCAAAACGTAAAAAAGCGCGTTCAAAACAGAAATAAAAAGTCATCTATCAGAACATTCGAAAAAAAAATCAGAAAATTTACGCTTGAAAAAAATATCGAAAAAGCAAAAGAAGTGCTAAGCGGTTATTTCTCGCTGCTGGATAAAGCGGCAAAAACAAACCTGATTCATAAAAATGCCGCCAGCAGAAAAAAATCCCGACTGACAAAGCTGGTAAAAAAGAATGAAGCGGGTACCCAAACTCCGGCCGAATAAAAATACCGGGCGATTAGCTCAGTTGGTTAGAGCGCCTGCCTTACAAGCAGGAAGTCACAAGTTCGAATCTTGTATCGCCCAAATTTACATTAATCGACATAAACAAACCTTTTTTTCTGTTCTTCCGTAAGTCGGCGATTTAAAACGGACTGCATATATCTTGGGCTGTATCGGCGCGACAAATGTACAAGAACGACCTTTTCATTCTTGAATAAATTTGCCTCTGATATAATCTCGTCCAGATGGGTGTGACCCCATTTGCGGGCTCTTTCCACATTGCGTTTCTCGTCAATATAGGTGCATTCCATAAAAAGCACGGCGGCGTTCCTCATCAGCTCATTTTCCCGGATAATTTCAATGGTAGAATCACCGGAATAAGCAAATATGGGAATTTCTACAATTTCAAAAATATCTTCGTGCTCTTTCAGACGCGCGATCTGCCGGCCAGACAGGTGCAAATATTGCTTTTTTAGTTTTTTTGTTGTTTTTAAAATTACATAGCCAAAAGCGCTCACTCTGTGGTTGGCTCTGACAGACATTACATGAAGATCTTTTTTTATTTCAATTTTATCGCCGACTTCAATTCCGGCAACATCACACTTGTAGTCAAACTCTTCGATATCCTGCCAAAGTCGGGTAATTTTGGATAAAGGTTTTTGTACTGATTTGGGGACATAAATGGTGCCCGGGTTTAGTTTTCGCAGGGAACGCTGGCTGAAATAATAGGAAATTCCAGACGCATGATCCAGATGCCCATGAGATAAAAAAACAACAGGTATATCAATCAGGGCATCGGGGCATTTGCCTGTGTCAAAGGCAACTTTAAAATCAGGTAAGATATAGCACGATTCAATGCCTCCGGTACTTTCAAATTCTACCCGGATATTTTTGTGTGTAAAGGATTTCATTCACCCTTGTAAAATTCTTCCCCGGAAGGGTAATTTTTTTGCCGGACATCCCCGGAAAAATTTTCAATGGCATTGAAGATCTCTTTATAACCATCCATATACTTTCTGACGAATCTGGCTGAAAAATCAGCGTCAAGTCCAAGCAGATCGTTAATGACCAGAACCTGACCATCTACTTCCGGGCCGGCTCCAATTCCGATAACCGGAATTTCAAGCGCCGCAGCAAGATCCTCGCCAAGCCCGTATGGAATCATTTCAACAACAAGCGCAAAAATTCCGGCGTCCTGCATTTGAATGGCCTCCTGGATCAGTTTGTCCCGGTCATCCGGATTTTTGGCCTGTAGTCTATAACCGCCGGTTTTCAGAACAGACTGGGGCATAAGTCCAAGATGACCCATGACAGGAATTCCGGCTCGAATAATTTTTCTGATTACATCCATGAACTCGATTCCACCCTCAAGCTTTACGGCGCTGGCTCCTGTCTCGCGTATGAGTCGACCGGCATTGGCAACGGCCTGTTCCTCGCTGGTGTGATAACTTAAAAAAGGCATATCCATGATAATAAATTTATCGGGCGCTCCTTTTTTTACAGCGCGGCCATGATAAACCATGTCGTCCATGGTGACACACAGGGTATTTTCTCCCCCTTGAAAGACATTGCCAAGCGAATCGCCCACGAGAAGTACGTCGAGCGAAGTTCGCGCCATGACTTTGGCTATGGTAAAATCGTATGCGGTCAACATGACTATTTTTTCAGATGCTTTTTTTTTGGCTTTGAAATCAGAAATGGTTTTAATTGGTTGAGTATTCATATTTTTATAGTATATAGCCTGTTCATGATTTTGCGGTAAAAGCTCGGCCAATATTTTTCTTACCCAGCTTCGCGCATTATTCCAGATATGAGGAATTTCCAGATTCTGGCTGCGGTATTCTCCGGCAGACCACCATACAATGTCAATGTCAATTTCACGGGGACCGTAGCGGTACGACCTGGATCTTCCTGTTTCAATTTCAGTTTTCTGGACAATTTCCAGCAAATCAGCGGGACTCAAATCCGATTGCAGCAGCACGCCCACGTTGATAAAGTCTGGTTGCGTTTTCACCATTTCCGGACTGGTAGCGCAGGCATCGGTAGTGCGGATAACCGTCAGACCTTTTTGCTCAAGGCGTTTTATGGCAGCGCGAATATTTTCCGGTTTGTCGCCAAGATTGCTGCCGAGAACAAGAATGTACAGATGTTGAAATTTCATGAGTCATTTTTACTTCTGACTTTGCGAGCCGAGGAAGTCGGCTACTGTTTTTTCTTTATCCTTTACGCTGGCAATATGTTTTGCAATTATTTTGTCGTAATCAATTTCTCCGGTTTGAATGTCAAAGCGGATAGACTCCATGGGCTGCAAATCCAGATCAAATTTATAGGCGCCTGCTTTTTGGGCATATTCGCGAGCTTTTTTCCAGTAGGGCAATGCCTGTTGATAAAATCCCCCGGCGGCGGAAAACGAGACCTTGAGATCGTCGGCAAAATCCAGGTTGTAAAAATATAAATGCCGTTTGTCGTAAAGAGCGCCAAGACTCAGGTAAGAGCGCATAATCATAAGGTTCAGGTGCATAAACATGAGCAGCCGGTATTTATGGTATTGCTCCCTGGTCTCAATTTTGCATAGCGCCTGCGAAGGATGCCTGAAGCGCCGCTCCAGAGCCGTGTTTAGGAAATAAATATTTCGTCGTATTTCGGGCTCTCCGTAGAGCATTTTCAATCCGTACATAAGAAAAAAATCTTCAACGGTCTGCGGATGCCACTGGTGCAGTTGCTTGGGAAGCCAGTCTGAAAACTTTGTGTACATATCCGACTGGTCATAATAATAATCCAGGCGGAGTTCCGCAAACAGAGAGTTGGAAAGCGCGGCAAAAACAGAGATGGCCGCAATGTAGACCTTTATTTTTTTCATTGCTTAAGGTATTATCGAACATTCTCCAGGGTTCTTGCACAAAATAAAGGGGGATGGAAAGAATAATTCTATAAATGATGAATGCTGAATTTTAAATCAAATTTTTCAATTAGCGTGTTTTTGGGCGCAAAGCGCCCAAAAACACGCATTTTACCGAATTCTGACGTGAATATCGAAGTTCTTGCCCAGACCCTTAGAGCTTCATATTCCCACCAATTTGCAAAAAATTCTTTTGCACAGAGAATGCTGTTATTTTTATGACAAAGAAATAATTTATGAGCGGTCTTGATCCCGTACTAATGCTTAAAACTTTACCGGCCGTAATTATCGGTCTGACGGTGCATGAATTCTCGCATGCATGGATGGCTTTTAAATTGGGCGATAAAACTGCCAATGATATGGGGCGACTTTCTTTTAATCCCCTGAAACATATTGACCCCCTGGGTTTCCTTTTTATTTTAATTGCTGGATTTGGATGGGCAAAGCCTGTCATGTTTAATCCGGAAAACCTGAAGCACAAGCATAGCGGCGAAATCCTGATTTCCCTGGCCGGCCCGGTTTCAAATCTTATTCTGGGAATACTTTGTTTTGTTATTGTCCGGGGTCTTTATGGAGTTGATTTTTTCCAGACAACCAACATTGGCCAGGGTACAGTCAACATTGTATTTATTGCAGGCATAATAAATTTTGGTCTTTTTATTTTTAATTTAATTCCATTGCCACCTCTGGATGGATCCCATGTATATTTGACTTTTTTAAAAGTAAAAAATCCTGCTGTATTTAATTTGTTCTATAAATATGGTACAATGGCTTTATTTATTATTATTATCATTGAAAATCAAACAAAAATAACCTTGCTTCCTGTCCAACCGGCAATAAATTTTATTGTTAATTTACTGCTAAAATTATTGGATTTTAATTAGCATAAAAATGAAAAAATCCATTAAAAAAATTCAACATAGAAGAAATATTTCGCGAGAACATGTAGATAAAAAACTTCGAAGACGGATTACAATGTTTATTGTAATTGTTTCCTCCATTTTGAGCGTTGCAGTATACAACATTGCAATGAATAAAATTACTCCCCTGCCAAGCCTGCTTGGATTATGCGCGGGTACAATAATTGGTCTTGTGGCAGGACGCATGTTTAAAATGTCCTGGGATGAAGAAACGGAAAAAGTTGTTTCGCGTCTTGACAGGATTGGCGTGATTTTTCTCGTTTTATATATCGCTATTGAAATTGGCAGAAAATGGGTATTTGGTTACTGGATGCACGGCGCCAAATTAAATGCCTTCGGACTTATTTTCCTCGGTGGACTACTTTTGGGTAGATTACTTACAATGATGAAGAATATTAAAAAAGTCTTGATCCAGGAAGAAAAGCTGATTTAAAATTGTAGCTCCGGAGGGATGAGAGTTCGTCTCACCCCCCAAAAAAACTAATTCCTTTTTGTTATCTTAAAAGTTACACGTCGGTTTTTTTCGCTATATGGTTCATCAATCAAGTACTTTGTTCCTACCCCTTGATATTTTAATTTATCAGAAGATATCCCATTTTTTACAAGTTTATCGTATAGAGTTTTTGCCCGCCCCGTTGATACATCCTGGTTTATTTCATCGCTTCCGGATTGATCCGTGTGACCTTCAATCAACAGTACATATCCATCAGGAATTCTGGCGCTCAATTCTTTGAGCACGGGAAGTGATTTTTCAATCCATTCGGTGTTTGCAAGAGAAGTCTGATTTTTTTTGTAGCCCGTCACTTTTCTCTCGTCCAATTTTTTATTCATGTCTTCAAGCAGAGCTTCCGGAGAGCCTCCTTCTGATGAGAGAGAAACTTTCTCGGCAGGTTTTGCGGTTTCTACTACCGGTTTTGGTTCTTCTTTTTTTTGTGCTGAACCGCAATTGATTGTGTACACAGTTAGTACAAGAATCCATAATATGGACGTTTTTTTGAATATCATTTTTCAATCCTCATATGTTTTTTATTTAGAAATGTATTTATACAATCCATTTTACAAAAATACATGTTATTTTTTTGTTTTGGGACAAACCATGAATTTTAACCTGGTTCCGTATTTGCACAAGGATTAAATAATTTCTGGAACAATTAAATTTTTGTATGATGCGCGTGTAAAGGAATTTTTTATTCATTTTTGTGACATAAAAATTTTATTTCACACGCCTGCTTGCCTGATTTTGTTTTACATGGCAAGTTTTGCTGCCGCCTTACAGCTAAAAACTCCATTGTATGCCTCCATTGATGGCTCCTGCAATGGGGTTTTCAGAAAAAATTGCATATTTTTCTCCCAAGCCTGCGCTTATTTGCAAATATATTTTCACGTTGGAATTTATGTTGAAATTGGAAAACAAAACCGGCATAACAGAAAAAGCCTCAAGTGAAATAAATGCGCTTATGCCCCATGTAAACAACTCGACATCCTGAAGTGAAACAATATTGAAAAAAAGGTAATGTTGATTAAATACAAATGGATCATATTCCGCCAGAACCCCGGAAAAAAACAACAGATGAAATTGATTCAGCAAGGTATTGCCTGTAGCATATTGTTTTTTGGTTTGATCAAGCGCATACGTTAAAGAGCGGTATGTATTTCCTGGAATACCAAAACCATTAAAATAATAACCGGCCGAAATATCACAATTCATTTTTTTGAAGAATACAGCTGAATAGTTAAACGAAACAAGAGACTCCATAAAATATTGCTGACCGGAGTTTTCAACGGGAGTAAATGAATAATATGCAAAACCGGAAGTATTTTTTTCAGACAAGCCATATTGCGCTCTGCCATTGGATATCATCAGTTGCCAATCCATGTTCAAGGTTTTTAGAATCCTCCAGATCATTTCCGATCCAAATCCAAAATGGTTTTGCGTTTTACGGTCTGGATTGTTTTCCCAGAAAAAATACAGGTCAGTCTGGATTACCGGAAAATTAAAGCTGTTTTTTGCCATGAAAATGCTGGCCGGGTTTATCCAGTATAAATATTCAGAAATCTTTTTCCCTTCTTGATTGTTTCCCATATTATGATAGGGAATCAGGGGAATAAATAATAGATCCATATGATAGATGTCTCTTGAATATCCCATTTTTATTCCTGGAAATGAAATCGGCGTGTATTCCTGTATAAATTCTCTTGGGGGCAGATAGCGTTCAAAAAAACTGACTGGATTTCTATAAAAGCTGTTTCCCATCTTAAGAGGGAGAACTCCGCCCGACAGGCAAAAAATATTTTCATTGTTGATCGATAAATTCAGGTTTAACGATAATTCATAAGCGTAAAAATGTGTAAAGGATAATTCCTCATTAAACATGGGGTGAATCATGTCTATCGCTTGTCCGGATGGGCTTGAGTCTTTCATGGTTTTTAGCGCCTGTGCTTTTGTGTTTGTTGTGCTGCGAATTCCCAAGTCTATATTTGTGCTGAATATTCCGGAAAATCTTGCTTTTTGAGAATATCGTAATATCTGACTAAATATCCACGAGTCAAAAACAGCAAAGTTTTGATCCGGTAAAAATATGGAAGTCCCGGGGAATTGTTTTTGAACAACAAGATCCATTTGCAATCCTGCTAATTTTTTTTTACCTGACTTGTTTTCATCACCGGAATTTTCAAATATATCAAACTCTGAGTTTGGTTCCTGGCCGGAATTTAGGGAATATATAAAACTACCATGATAAAGGCAGAATATGATACCTGCCTGAAAAAAAGCTATATATTTTTTTCGAATTTTCATAACATTCACTCGCCTGCATTTTCCAGAGCGGAGGGATTAAAGTAGTAATCTGGAATATCAATGGCCTGTACTGATGACATTTTAATCAGCGAATAATCATTTTCCAGAAGCGCATTTACAATCTTGATTTGTACCGGGTAAATCTGGTTATGGTCATCTGCTTCATACTTTACAAAATATATTTTTTTCAAAAGTATCCCGGAACGCGCATACGCCTCGAAATAAAGAATTTTTCCTTTAACGTAATAATATTTTACCAGGCCATATGGAGCGTTTTTATTTATTGCCTGAAAAGATAAAATATAATTTTGCGTATTCCTGTCATGCTCGACCTTTATAAAATTGTATAAATTAAAAAGCGATGAGCTGACAATGTCGGTGAGATTTACGCTGCCGCTCAGGTTCATGCTCGAATTTATCACAAGCGTTTTTTGAATTTTCGGAAAATATTGCCATAGCTGATCGTTGATCATCAGAATTTTTTTCCCCAGATCTCTTTCGGGATAAGAAAATATCAGCAGCGTTTTGTTGCTTTTACTGTACACCGTAAATGTTTTTACAATGGGCTTTTGGTTTGGAACAAAGGTCGCCAATTGAAAAATGGCCCGGTACTCTTTGTTGTTTACCGATAAAATTTTACGAAATTCTTCCAATATTGCTTTTCCGTTATCCGTTTGATTTACGGTTTCTTCGGGATAGGCCGGAAACGAAAAAGAACCGGTTAGCAGGGTTGTTAATATAAAGAATTTTGTTTTCATACCATTAGTATAGGCTGGTTTTTTTGAATTGTAAATAGGACTTGTGTCCTTTTATTTTAAAATGAAATAGTACGTTTGTACTTTTTACTCAATGGTATTGTTAATCAAATTCAGGAGTTTACCGCGTGTGGGCGTTTTTGCTTTTTCAAAAATATTGGATATGTGATTTCGGATTGTACTGGGCGATAAAAAAAGTTTGGACGCGATTTCCCTGTTGCTCAGACCGGCGATAATCATTTCAATAATTTCAATTTCGCGGTCGGTAATTTTATATTTTACAATAAATGCATGGGGGATTTTTTGAGATTTCTCAACATAAATTTTTCGGGCTGCCTGTATTACAGCCAGACTAATAATTGAAAAAACCAGGAGATTCAACGGCTGCAGAAAAATTCCAACGGGATATTGTTGTTTCAAAAGTTGATGTCTTTGCGCCTCGAAATCAAAATATACCAGAATAGTCGAAACTATACAAAATACAATTAAATATTTTGCGGCAAGTTTTCGAACCGGATCATCAATACTTTTATATGCACGAAAAACAAGAATATTGGAATAAATAATGACAATATAAAGAATCAACACGCCCATCCACATAAGAGCAAGTAGCCAGGGGTTGATCAGAAAAACATCCATCAACGACTTAAATGTATTTATGTATCCCCGACTGAAAATGACAAGACCATTAACCATCGAGAAGAAGGATAATGCTGCAAAAAACAATTTCACTCTTTTGGTATTTTCCTTTCCGGCTACTGCTCTGAATAAAACAGGTATTGTGTAAATTACAGGCGCGCTGAACAAAAGCATGCTGGATGTATAGGCAAACAACATTTTTATCATATTGCTGAACAATCCCATATTCAGGTAAGCATAAAAAGTTAGAGCCACAAAAAAAACCATAACAATTGTTGCGGCAAGATGAAACAAATAATAGCGAATAATCTCCAGTCTATATTTTTGATATAAGAAAATATAAACGCCTGCCGTCATTAGAGCCGCCATAAGAGAAAAAATCAAAAACAATAGATAAAGGTGAGCCATGGGAAAAACGAAATGTAGACAGGGTATTGGGTGACAAGAAATTATTTCAATATTTTTTTCAGCAAATAATTTATTTTTCGGGCTGACAGGTACATGAATTTATAGAAAAGCATGGCGGCATTTTGGTCGTTGTTATCCTGCTCTGTTATGGTTAAAATTATATTTTGCGCATTTATGGAAAGCGCCTCATTGGCATGAGAATATTTTTTTATTTCATTGTCGTTTGCGTCCAATTTTTTATAAATATCATTTAGCCTGGCATTACCGGCTCCTTGAGCTGCCCTGGAAAATTGAAAGTTTTCAAGATATAAATTTTCCAGCCTTTTACATTCCTTAAGGATATTCTTCAAGGCTGCAACAGCTTTTTGGTCATTAGCGGGGCGCTCCCCATTCATGATTAAATCTAACGAACAGGATTCGTTTGCCGAATTTTTTACAATATCCCGTAAACTTTTATGGGTAAATCCCTCAAGATATGCGCCCCTTTGGGTTGCATTATAAAGATGTATGCCGGATTTTTGTACTTTCATTGCCTGTTCCTGAAACCATCCGGAAAATACGCGAAGCTTGTCGTTGGTAAACAGGGCGCCATTTTTCTCCGGTTTTGCCGAGTTATCTGGATCGGCAATGGATTTCTCTACTTTTCTTGGAGGAATAGCCCGCATCTGGAAAAAATTGTGCATTTCAAATCCCGAAAAACGGGTATTTTTATTGTACACCATCGCCTCTAAAACCGAACCTTTGACATGAGCCAGTTTGTCTGAAAACGACAAATCCTGTCCTGTTAAAATAATATTTTCCGGATGTAACTTTATGGCGAGGTCAAATGCATTTGTGCTTACCGAGCCGCCATGAGCGATTTCTCCGCGCGATTCGTTCTGACGAATCACAAGATCCATATAAAAAGGGTTGTCCCACCAGAAAACCGGAGCCTGGATTTTATCGAGATAATGGCTGGACTGGTAACATACAACCGGATCCATAATCCAGATGCTGCGATTGGCCTCCGGGTTCATTGCAAAGTAATGATTTAGCCATTGTGGGTCGGCAGAAATTACAATATCGGGAAAAATATTATTCTTGATTAGCGGCATGAAGGCCGTATCTGCTGCTATTAAAAAAAACTTTAAACGATTTTCTCGTAGATCAGAGAAGCTTTCCGAAAGCGAAGGGCCGGCTCCGCAGACTACCACATTCTGAATTTGTCCTTTCAGGGTTTCAATTATGGCGCCAAGTTTTTTTCCCTGAAGGAGTTGTTTCATGTTCAGAACGATATTTTTGTTCCAGATTCCCTGAAACTTGATTATGGTGGCTTGATTAATCGACCGCTTGTACATAATGGAATCCAGTTGATCTTCCAGATTTTGGCAGGCAGTCGCATGGATCTGAAAGGATGCCCTGTGTTTATACAGCCGAATGGCGTTCAGGTTTTTATTTTGAAAAAAAACCAGAGAATCTTCGAGCGTATCCATTTGCGGATCGGGGCAATAGTATATATATATTTTTTTGGGGCAATGGAGAATATCAGACAAAGAAAGACAATAAAATAGAGTTTCCGGATCGGTTTCAAAAACAAGAATAGATTCAATTTGCGGGTTTTTCATGGCCTCCATGAATGGATACCCGATTCCTGCGCTGAGAAAAATCAAATGTCTTGTTTGGCTGTCAATGGTATTTTCCATTTGCCTGACGCCTTCTCTTTGCGGATCGCGGCGCGAATGGTACCAGATGCCATTTTTCTCAAACCCATTGGCCAGAACATTTTCTGTATTTGCCGCCCAATTTGTTTTGTTATCCTCAACGGCCAACAGAAGATTTTTTATGGGCGATAATATTCTTTTTTTTGATTCAAGAAAAGCCAGATTTTTATTAAATTGAAGTTCATTAGCGCTCATGGGTTTTTCTAAAGAGTATTCTTTTCTCATCGGTGGAAATCAAAATTTCCTTTCGCATAATAAAACCGTTCTTTTCAAAAAATATTTTTGATCTTGAATTTTCCGGAACAATGTACGTCCAGATTCGGTTTATATTTTTTTCTTTTATTGTATTTTCAAAATGCCTCAGGAGAATCGATGCATAGCCATTTTTGTAGTATTGAGGACGCGTTGCAATGATGTGTATAAAGGCTTTTGTGCGATTGCACGCGCCATACAGGTAGCTTACCAGTTCCGAGTCTTTATACAAGGCAAAGGATGAGTCGGCAAACAACAGACTGAAAAGCGCATGATGATACGGACGAATAAACTCTGTTTTGGAGAGCCAGAACAAATCCAGATTTTGTAAAATTTTCCTGTGCTCTGATAAAGACAGACGCCTGATTTCCAAAGAAGCTTTTATTTGCAAGATATGAGCAATTATACGGAATGATTGTTATCGTCAACAAGAACAATAACAGGTTTGTGTACGCCTGCCTCTTCCGGCGAATAATTTCCATACGTGATTATAATGATTTTATCGCCCTTGTGACCAAGCCTTGCCGCTGCCCCGTTTAAGCAAATAGTTCCGGAGCCTGGCTCGCCTTTTATTAAATATGTAATCAGACGGTGTCCGTTGTTGATATTTACCACGTGAACCTTTTCAAATTCAAACATACCGGCTTTTTTTAGCAAATCACTATCCACCGTTAAACTGCCTTCATAAAACAAATTTGCCTCTGTTACAGTAGCGCGGTGAATTTTGGATTTTAATAGCGATATCATCATATGTTTCAACCCCCCTCCTGAATACAAACAATATATATCCCGGGATTTAAAATGGCAATATAGTCATAATTTTATTTCAGGACATCGTGCAAACCCGGATTATTTGCATTTCGGGTCTCTGGCTGTATTTCAGAGCTTGGACATGAACCTCAATAATCAGATCAAAATGTATTAAAATGCGCGTTCATGCCCAAGCTCTGTTTCGAGTTCCTGCCGGGCTCGCGGCACATGCAGGAAAAATACGTATGGGGTGCCGGAAAACGCCGTTTGCAGGCAGGGGAAAGACATTTCCCCTTTAAAAAATAAATATTAAACAGCGGCAAATTTCCATGTCCGAAATTGCAACGGGGTGTAGCAGGTACTTAATCTTATTGACCGTACAAATACTGCTTTTACCATTTGATTTATTATGAAATCTGGTTTAAAATTTTACGCAATTATAGTCGGCATCCTGATCTGGATCACAAATCCGGCGGCAGAGGATTTGCCTTCCGGGTATGAATTTATCGACAGTCTGATTAAAAGCCAAAAATATGATATGGCCGATGAGAAACTAAATGAACTTTTAAAGACCAATCCGGACAATCCCGACGCTTTAATGTTTAAAGGTATTCTCATCTTTTATCGGGATGCAATAAGCCCTGACGAGAAAGAGGCCTGGCAGGGCATCGATTCCATTTATGAACCGGATTTTAAGGCCAACTCTTTTGAGAATTCTTCGATTAGTCCGGAAACTGCCGCTAAAATTTCCGGATATTTTAATAAAGCCCTGAAAATAGATCCCTCCCGGATGAATATTCAGCTTGGATTATGCTACGCGTACTCCAAAGCCGGCATGAAAGAAGAGCTGATATCGAGATTACCCGAATTAAAAAAATATTCTACTCCCGCCGATAAAATGCAATACAACATGTCGGAATATGCCCGAATCCTTGCGCGCCAAAAAACAGTCATGGATGGAATAGATGTCTTTAATGAGATCATTAAACTATATCCCGAAGACGGTAATATTGTAAATGATATGGGCGTCCTGTATTTTGAAAATGGAATGCTGGACGAATCCATGAAGTATTTTCATCAAGCCGAAAAAACAGGAAATCTGGACCGAAACACGCTCGAAAATCTGATGCTTGTTTATTCCCTTACCGGCGATTTTAAAAAAGTGGAAATCATGTCCCAACTGCTTTCCAGCGCGGACAAAAACAACCTCAATGTAGTTTACGAAGCTCTCCATCAAAGGCTTCAGGGCGATCCTGACTGGATCGAAACGCTGAAAAAATTTCATTCGAGAGGTAACGACAAAGATGATGTCAACCTTTTTGTAAGCGCCCTTCGAAAATCAGCATCGCAGGGAACTTTTGAAAAAATGATCAGCACGGCGCATTATAACCTGCCTGCTCCCTTGCTTGTACTGAACTATGAGTGGGCCATAAAAAGGTTTCCAGATCAGTTCGATACGCTTTTTAATTACGCCGAATTTTTAAATTTCTATCGGCATTACCCGAAAGCTGTGGAAATTTTTAAGAAAATAATTGATCAAAATATGACATTAAATGGAGACGAAAAAGAAAAGTTTAATTTTTACTATGCATGGGCGCTGTACAGCTCCGGGAAAAAACTTCAGGCTCAACAATACTGGAAAAAACTGCTCAGCAGCGATGACTTTTATCGAAAAAGCGCCGCAAGTTTCTTTTTGGGCAGATATTATTACGAGAAAAAGGATTATACAATGGCGAAAAAATATCTCTCCTATTCAAAAGACAGCCCGGACAAATCCAAATATGCCGAGTTTAGCCTGAACATTTTCAACAAAATAAAAAAATAACTTTGTTGTCAGGAAACCGCTCTTACTTCTGAATATTGTCTGAAAAAATCAAAATCAGAATTTTCGAATGCCGATAACCGTAAACCCATTTCTTTAAAGTATGTCTTTAGAATATGCAAATGCATGATTTCTTCATCGTCCGGATTTGCTGCCGATTCCTGTGCGGATATTACAAGAAATGTCTCTTCAATTTCCTGATGGAAACTTTCACTTTTCCCGGTAAATATCATTACAGAAGCAATCAGGTCAAAATGAATCGTATCGATAATTAAATCAAATTCATCGTCGCTTTTTTCCCAGTGCTCCGAGGCAATGTGAGTTTGAAAATAATCTCCCCAGGTGATCACGTCGGGTTTTACTCCGAATTTTGCTTCGATTTTGTCCACTTCGGAATTTGGCAAATACGGCCTTGCGGCTACCTTATCGACCAGTTTTTTGAGATATCTCAATCTCTCAACTTTTCTATCTGAAATTTTCTTTTGTGCAATCATATCATCGATGGCCGGATTAATATCTTTCATATAATTTTTATCGGAAAAATAAAATATTATTGCAGTCTTTTTTCTTTCCGATATAAAATTATGATTAAAAAAAATTACCGTTATTATCTTTTCATTATTGGTCTGTTGTTTAATGCTATTCCTTTAGTAGCGCAGGAAGCCAAAATTAGTCCTTCTGAAAAACAGGAAGCTATATTTTTAAATCTTGCCGAGAGTTTGTACAAAGACGGCGAATACAATCGAGCGCTTTCGGTCTACCTTGACTTTGTAGATCTTTATCCGGATTCTTCGTTTCTTGTCAGGGCTCTGGAGACCATGGCCGATCTTTACGAGAAGCTCCAAAAATATCCCGAAGCCTTGAATATCTATGAAACCCTCTATCAAAGAACAGGCACGTCCAGCAGCCGTGGTCTTTTTTATTATTACAACCAGGCCAGAATCCTGAATATTATGGGCGATGTGGACAAGGCGGCTAAAATATATGACGAAATTGTAAAAATCAGTCCCGACAGTCCCTATGCAAAAAAATCTCAAATAAACAACAAACTCAACAGTATTTTTAATCAGGATTCATAGTATGACCAACGAATTGAGCCGGTGCGTGTTTTTGGGCTGCCTAAAAAGTCGAAAGTTCACCACGGAGGCGCGGGTGCGTTAGGCAATGCCTGCGCAAGCCATCAGGATGCACGGAGATTTTGATGAACTAACGCCTGAAAAGGCATTTATTTCGTATTTTCTCCGTGCGCTCCTGTCTTCGTGGTGATATCTTTTTCTTTTTGGACAGCCCCAAGAACACGTCAGTCTAAATCATTCTGACTGAATTTCGAGTTCATGCCATGCTCCCCGTAGATAATTCTTGACAAAACGATATTCTGAATTAAAAGGACATGCGATATGAGAATCAAAATAATTTTGTATTATCTTACTTTTGTCTTGCTGACCGGCAGCCTGTATTCAGGCATGTTAGACGATTTCAAGAACAAAAATCAGCAAATGCTGACGGACTTTAAAAAAGAAATTTCCGATATGCAAAAAGAAATTGTCAGCCGAAATCTAAAATTTCGTGTTGAAATGAATGACTTAATGAAAAAGCAAATTGAGGAGATCACCGGATTAAATATACCAGATAAAGCTCCCGAAAAAGAAAAGCGGCATGAAGAGGAGCCGGTCAAACCCGACAGAATAGAGCCTGTTCCAGACCAACCGGCAAAGAAGGAAAAAAAACCACAAGAGTCGGCTTTTGAAGATAAACGAAAATTTTGCGATGTTCATGCGCCAAGTTTTGACTGGCGAACTTACGGCATTGTTACTCCTGTAAAATATCAGGGAACCTGCGGAAGTTGCTATATGTTTTCTGCCATGGCTTCCTATGAAGCCAATTTTAACCTTTTTTTTGAAAAACAAGTCAGTCTCTCCGAACAACACTTCCTTGACTGTGGGGACAGCGGATCCTGCAATGGGGGATGGTACGGTACTGTTTTTGAAAAAATGCAGGAGACCGGAGCTATTGATGCAAACGAATACCCCTATAAGGGAAAGGTATCATCCTGCAGCGTAAAATCCCGGGGTCAATATTTTTCTCTTGACACGGGTTATGTGGGAAAATACCTTCAAATCGCTTCAGTACCCCAGATTAAAGATGCTCTTTGCAAACATGGGGTGTTATCTTCATCCGTATATGTCACGCGTATGTTTACAGCTTATGCAGGGGGAATTTTTGATGAACATGCCAAAGTCGAAAAAACCAACCATGCCATTAATATTATTGGCTGGGACGAATCCAAAAAATCGTGGCTAATAAAAAATTCATGGGGAGAACAGTGGGGTGAAAAAGGCTACATGTGGATTGAATATGGTTCCAATAACATTGGACTTGGAACTGAATGGGTATTTCCCAAAAAAATAAAATAGGATGTTTTATGCAAATGAAAAAATATTTTACAGCATTATGTGTTTTTATTTTTACAACAAGTTTTAATCCCGTATTTGCTGGAGGCGCCGGAGTTTATGGAATCATTTCTTTTGTATCCGGAGATGTTACCATTACCTCCGGGCAAAAAAGTTTTCCTGCAAAAATTGGCGCAAAAATTCAAGTCGCAGATTCCATTGTAACCGGGAATGGAATTGCCCGAATTCAGATTGCGGGCACATACATTTGTCATATTGAGAAAAATACAAAAATTACCTTTCAGGAAATTCTTGAAACCAACGAAAAGGACTCCTACAATATTAATTTATCCACAGGCCAGATATTATCAAGATTAATTCGCGAAAAAAACAAAAAAGCAAACTTGACCATAATAACACCGACTATCACCGCAGCTGTACGCGGAACCGATTTCATGGTGAGCGAAACTGAGAAATCAGCGCCGGCGGAAGGCGAAAAAAGTATAACCACGGGGGTGTACGTAAGCCAGGGAATAGTTGAGGTTGAATCCCCAGGCAGGGAAAAAGTGAATGTAAACGCAGGAGAAGAGGTGAAGGTATTGCCCGGAGAATTAAGAAAATCCATGATGGAAGACTTTATAAGCGCAAAAATGAAAATTCTGGATGAATTGAAAATTATGAAGGAATTTAACTGCAAATTAATTGAAGAGCAAAAAGAAAAAAATCGTAAACTACTCGAGGAGATGAAATGAAGATATTACTGTATAATGGCGGCCGGGAAAAACTTCTGGTTCAAAAAACGAATATATATTTTTTTGTTTTTTTGTACATTTTTTTAATGATTTCTGGATGCGGAACATCGAAATCCAACATTAAAACCACATCGGAAGAAGGCTGGACAACCGGCGAAGGAGTTGGTTCTATTGTGGACAATGAAATTGGTAAAGCCAAAGATGATGCCTTAAACGACGCCAAAAGAGACGCCGTAAAAAAGGTGATTGGAACGTTAATAAAATCCAAAACGGAAATAGACAGCGGAGTTTTTCAGGATTCCGAACTCACCGCAAAGTCCGAGGGATTCATAGACACCTACAATATTCTCGATAGCAAAGCAATATCAAAGTATGAATACCAGGTGCGCATAAAAGCCAAGGTCAGCAAGGCCAAGATAGAAGAAGCCATTGAAGACATGATCTCGCAGCAAGCTCGCCCCATAATGATGGTGTTTGTCAGCGAAAGTACTTTTGGAAACAAAGATGTATCAGGACAAAGCAAGGCCGGTACTGCCATTGAGTCTGAATTTACAAAAAAAGGATTTCCTCTTGTTGACCGGGCTACCTTTGAAAATATTCGAAAATCAAAAAATGACAGAATTATGGAAGCGTTAAAGGGTAACAATAGCGCTGCAAAGGAAATTGGAAGTCTCGGCGGAGCCGAAATTGTTCTTGTGGGCGATTCCGTAATTTCATCGGCGGGGCCAGTAACCGAAGGGTCAAAACTGATTTCTGTCCAGGCCGATGTCAGCATTCGTGTTATTGAAACAACAACTGGATCCATTTTAACTACCGGGCAGGAACATGCAGCCTATCCACACATAAATATGCAAACTGGCGCGGTTGAGGCCACAAAAAGAGCTGTGGCATTATTATCAAAAAAATTAATTCACGATATTGCCAACAAATGGAAAACCGGGAAAGCGACGATAATCGATGTATCGATTTCCGGAGCAAATTATGAACAGGTAAAAAAAATCCGCAGCGAATTGCTCGAAAAAGTCAGGGGTGTAAAAGCTGTACATAGAAAAGAAAACTCGGGAAACATTTCTATTTTACAGGTCGAATTTGAAGGAGATTCTTTTACATTTGTTGACCGGGTGATTGATGCAAAAATGACCTATCCCCTGACGACCGGAAATGTAAAAAGGAATTCAGTAGATTTTCAAATAAAGTAAAAAAATGAACGGAATGTCTGCGGAGATAAAGAATCCGCGCAGAATTCAAATTTAAAATTAAAAGGAGAAAAAAATGAAGAAAAGTGTAAAAATTGGTTTGAATTACCTGGTATTAATCGCAGGTATTCTCATCATAAGTCTGACAGCGTCGTGTGGAGATACTACCGATACCATGATTAAGGGTAAATCGTATAAAACCGAAGGATGGATTAATGACGATACTTTTGTTGTTACAGCGCTGGGTGCGCCTGCGCCTGATGCAAAAGGTTTGGTAAAAAGAAGAACCCAGTCAAAAGAAGCTGCTATTATTATGGCGCAAAAAATGATCGTTGAAAAAATGATTGGAGCCCAGCTAAAAGGCGCTTCTGCCGTCAAAGATGGCGAATCTGCAGGTATTGTTGTTACCAAGGAATTTGAAGGAATGGTAAAAGGCGGTTCAGTCGAAAAAATAACATACGATGAAGATGATAACTGTGAAGTTTTATATCAGGTCGAAGGACGCGGTTTGAAAAAAAGAGCTGCTCTGGAAATCGAGAAACTAAACAACAAATAAAAACCTTTATCAGCCTGCTTGAAGAATTTTTTAAAACAGATAAAACTCAGGCAGGCTGAATTTTATCTGTTCCAAAAATGATCATCCAGTCCTGCTATTTAAGATATCTTGTAATTCATTAAATACTTGTTCTGGCGTGATTTCAATCATGCAGGCATGATCTTTTCTCAAACAAGGATTGCTTCCGTTGATGGAGCAGGGTCTGCAATTGAGATAATCAAGCTGAACAGTTTTACTTCCTTTTGACAGGGGAGCATATCCAAAATATGGATGAGATGGCCCCCAAATGGACAGCACCGGTACTCCCACCAGCGCCGCTACATGCATATTGGCTGAATCCATGGAGACAACAAGATCAAGGTGTTGAATAAATTCCAGGTCTTCTGAAAATGAATATTTACCGGCAACAACGGTGGCAATTTCCCCAAATATTGCATTAAGATTGTCTTTTTCTTGCGGTCCGCCAAGAATATAAATTTCACCCGATAAATTTTTTTTAATCAGAGCAATCACCTGTGCCACATTTTCAGAAGGCCATTCTTTTAAATGATGGCGGCTCGTTGGAGCAATTCCAATATTAATGATTCCGGATGGAGGAGTTATACCTGTTTTTTCGGGAGTAATTAAATAATGAGCGTTATCGGCCTTGACGGGAATACCGGCATCCTTGAATACTCTACGGTATCGTTCCACGGAATGCATCAAAGGTATTAAAACTTTATTTTTTCTTCTGGCCATTTTCCATTTTTCAAGACGTCCCTTGTTTATTCGATATGTTTTAAGGTTCAGGAAAAAGCAAAGAATTCGGGTTCGATAAACGCCATGAAGATCAAGGATAGCATCAAAGTGGCGCATCCTTTTTACTTTGCGTGCAAAACGCCATAATTGTATAAAACTTCCCTCTGTTGCCACATGAATCGGAATAAACTGCAATCGTTCGATACCATAAAAAAAAGGTTGAAATTCAGGGCGGCTCACAAAGGTAATATTTATTTTTTTATCAATGGCGACAGCTTCCCTTAGCGCGGGAACGCATAACGCCACATCCCCCCTCGCCGAAAATCGTAAAACAAGAATATTCATCAGATTTCCTAAAGGGATTTCTTGTATAGAGATGGATTTAATTCCGGGTCGTTGTACATTTTTAATTGTCGATATACTTTCATATATTTATTGCCTGATGCAATATCCCACATCAATTCATCAAAACATTTGGACAAATCTGTCATTTGCTGATTCATAATAGATAATTTCTCCGAACACGTCTGGAGGTGAACTTTACTGCCCCCTTTTCTGTTTACTTCAATCTTCATATGAAATATTTTCAAACACAATATCGAAACCCTGTCTAATATCCATGCCGGACTTTCCGAGTTCATGCGGGCATCTTTTTGCAATTCAATTTCCGTGTGATGAAATGATTTTAAAATCCACTCGTCAATTTTTTCAACCGTATCATTTCGATTTTGATTGGAAAGATCAATTTTCCTTTTTATCAAAAGAGCCTCTCGTGGATCAATTTCAGGAGCGCGAATTATATCTTCCAGATGCCATTGGACGGTGTCTATCCAGCATTTAGTGTAGAGAAGATTCTCTATGGTGTTTGAATTTTCATCAAACGGGTTTTGAATCAAATCAGTAACTTCATCGCGTATATGATAATCCTCAATAGCTTTAAAAAATATTTTTTCGCAGTAATCGGCGTTTACAGGGATATTCATTATTTTTTTGCTTTATTGGTTTTTTTTGCCGGTTTTCTATTTAAGGATTTCTTTTTTTCTTTTCTCTCCGGGTTTTTTGTTTTTTGTGAAGAAATGCTGAAATCCCGTATCATACACCTCATTGTACATTTTTCGGAGAAAATTGTTTCAGAAACTGTCTTGAAACTGTTTTTTTTAAAAAATTTTATTCCTTCTTCGGTAAATGTCTGCAAAAAAACAGGTTTTTTATCTTTTGCTGCGTGGTCAAGAATATTGGAGAGTATCAATTTGCCATACCCCTTCCGACGATATTCGGGATGTACAGCAAGGTAAAATAAATGCCAGTATTCTCTACCCGCCATGTGATCTTCCCGTAGTTTCCATGAAAAATCGATAAACTTCATCACTTTATTAAAGGTTCTCAAGCCCAGAAAGAAAGGAATGAACAAAAAACCGGACTGAATCATGGATAAAACCGAAATTTGCCTTCCGGGAGGTATGGACATTGTTACAGCTATTACCCGATTCTTGTGCAGGATAATATATTTTTCTCCAAATTTCTCGAGTATTCCGGAAATTGCATTTATCAATTTCAAGGTGTGTAGCCTTCTTTTTGCGGGGTTTGGCGAAAAAAACACAATTCCCGGATCATCTGCAAAAGATTGCGCAATTAACTGCACCGCCATCGTTTCATATGTTCCCGAACATTTTTCAATTATTGGCTTCATGTTTTCTTATGCTATTCAGGTTTTGAAAAACATCAATATTCCAATAATCACAAAACCAGCCCCCGCAAATTTCTGAAGGTATGCCGGATTTATTATATTTGCAAGAAGTTGGCCGGCAAAAACCCCAATGGCTGACGTGGTAATCAACGCAAGAGAGGCGCCTGAAAAAATCAAAAGCTTGCTTGCACCCTTTTCTGTGGCAAAAAGAAGAGTTGCCAGCTGGGTTTTATCTCCCAACTCGGCAAGAAAAACAGTTATAAAAACGGTAAATAATACTTTTATTTCCATATTACCCTCGCTGAAACTTAACAGACAGCCAATATTATATTCACGAAAAACTTATTATTGCAACTCTCTTGTTTTGCAAATATATAAATCAGGATACACCTGCAAGCTTTTACCTGCTCTTCTATAAAATTGACAGGGGTACTCGAGCATGGGCATGAACCTCCATAATCAGATCAAAATGTATTAAAATGCGTGGTTTTGGGGCGCGAAGCGCCCCAAAACCACGTTAATTTATATCATTCTGACTGAATATTGAGGTTTATGCCCATGCTCGAATAATGAAATTGCGAAATGCAAAAAGAAAAATATAAGAGTTGACAATACAAATTTTTGATGAATTTTCAATAAAAGGGAAAAAAATGGTTTCATGTATAATTTGTCATAAACAGAATTCGAAAAAATTATTGAATAAAAATGGTTATGGTCTGGTAAAATGCAAAAACGATGGTCATATCTATGTAGAAAATCCTCCGGTGGGCAAACAATTGACGGATATATATTCGCTTGAGTATTTTGAAGGCAGCGCTGCTGTTGGGTATCGCCATAATGTTTTTACGGCATCAGCAAAACAATTATCGAGATCCGAACGACGGGTTCAAAAACTCAAGAGATTTTTTCAGAGCGGCCGTGTTTTGGATGTTGGGTCCGGTCCTGGATTTTTTGTAAAAGCGGCATCCCGGTATTTTGAAGCAAACGGTTGCGACATATCACAGGCCGCTGCCGATTTTGCAAAAAAGAATCTTCAAGTAGATATTTGGGTAGGAGATTTTGTGGATTATCCTGATGCAAAAAATTCCCTGGAGTGCATTACCATGTTCAGTCAATTAGAGCATACTATCCATCCGGAAGAAAATTTGAAAAAAGCTGCCAAATTGCTTGTGCCGGAAGGTTTGCTCATCATTTCCCTTCCCAACATAAATGGTTTACCAAGATACGTTCAGGGTAGATTCTGGAGAGGTTTTTCCATTCCGGAACATTTGCATTTTTTCAATCGGAAGAATCTGGAAATAGTATTAAATAATGCGGGATTTTTACTTTTAAAGCATAAATACAGCGAAAACAATTTCTTCCGGGATACCAATTATTTTTATGCAAAAAAATTGAGTTTATAATTTTAGCATAATTTCCTGATTTTCTATATTCAGGCCTTTTTTTAGTCCGGGACTGATATTTTCTTTTGCAATTTGAATAACGTAAGGCAATATTTTTCTGGATAGCGCAATGGATGCGCTTCCTGGTACGGCTGATGGAAGATTTGCTATCGCGCTGTGAACCACTCCTTCTTCCATGTAAACCGGTTTTGAATAGGTGCAGGGACGGGTGGTTTCAAAGCAGCCTCCCTGATCGACGGCAATATCAAATGCCACGGAGCCTTTGGGTAAGAGTTGAATCATTTTGCGGCTAATGATTTGCGGCGCACGCCGGCCATAGACATACACAGCTCCAATAAGAACGTCTACCTGCGGCAATATTTTCATAATATTTTCATAAGAACTTTCCAGAATGGAAATACGAGAATATTTTTTTTTCAGCATCACAAGAAGCGACGGGTTAATATCAACCACCGTTAACCTTGCTCCGACTCTATATGCTGCATCTAACGCGCTTTGTCCCGCCGCTCCAGCTCCCAGGATAAGAACATGCGCCGCTTGATGAAACGGATTTTTTCCCAGTAACACCCCCTTGCCTCCATAAGCCGACATTAAAAAGCTGGAACTCAACGAGACCGACAAGTAACCGGCAATTTGACTCATTGGGGTCAGCAGGGGAGTTTTTCCATTTTTTTGCACCGTTTCAAATGCATATGCGGTTAAACCTGTCCCGGCAAGTTCGCGGGTCAGTTGCGGATTGCCTCCGAGATGAAGAAAACAAAACAATGTATGATGTTTTGCAAGCAGCGGAATTTCAGTCGGCTGTGGCTCTTTTACTTTTACGATAATGTTTGCCTTTTTATATAAAGTAGCCGGATCGACAACAATTTTGGCTCCAACAGATTTATATTTTTCATTGCCAAAGCCTGCATACTCTCCTGCATTTGCCTCAACAATCACATCAAAACCATTGTTGATTATTTCCAGACAATCCGAAGGGATTAAGGCCACCCTTGTTTCATTTGCTTTTGTTTCACGCGGAATTCCAATAATCGCCCTCGCCATAAATGACAAAACTTATGGGGGATGTGTGCGCAAGAATTTTTCGTAAACGTGAAAAAAATAATACGATGAACGGGACAAGGACGGGAAAGCCCGCGCGATCGTGCCTATGCAGGAACTTCGATATTCAGGTCAGGATGTTGTAAAATACGCGTTTATTGAAAAATTGTAGACGATCCCGACTGAGCATATGATATTAGTTACGAGAATTGGAACAGGAAAAAAATTTCAATGCGGTCGACATGGAAAAGAATACAATTCACACCAGAGTGGCCGAGCTATCCATCGACGAGGATGGAATTGTGCATGACCATTGACCATAAAAATGGTCTTTTCAGCAATGATCCCATGGATATTCTTGCGGCCATTAAAAAAATCACCGGAGGGCAAAAGGCCGCAATTTTGGGGAGTTCCGTCCATTTCAGGATTCCTTCGCGCGATGTGCGGATTTTTGCCGCCAGTACGGAAAACGCAAGGGACATCAAAGCCGCCTCATCGGTCATTACAAATCCGGCAGCAAGGATATCAGCCAACTTCTTTATGAAAGTAAACAAACCCCCGTTTCCCTTTAAATTTTTTTCAACGGAAAAAGAAGCCCTTGGCTGGCTGAAGCAATATATCCAATGAATTTCTTTGAATAATTTTAATACGATGCAGAAAGATCCTGTAAACGATTCACGAATTGAAAAAATTCTTCATCTGATTACTGAATTTGCTTCGGGTAATCTGGATGCCCGCGAGAAGCCTTCCAATAAAAACGATGACATTGAGGGCATCATTGGCGGCTTGAACATGCTGGGCGAAGAACTCAAAGCCTCTACCGTATCCAAAAATTTTCTTGGCAAGATTCTGGATACTATGGTGGATGGCCTGATTATTGCCGATTCCGGTTTAATCATACTTGATGTCAATCCTGCCATGGAACTGCTAAGCGGCTATGATGCAAAAGAGCTGGTGGGGAACTCGCTTGAAAAAATTTTTGGCGACCACGACATGTTTAATTCGCTGTCGGGTCATTACTCTGGAAACGAATATTTTGCCGCGATTGAAACGACCTGTTTATCAAAGGAAAATATTAAAATACCTGTATCGGTTTCGATTTCCTGCATAAACGATCATGAAAATCTTTCCGATGCATATGTTATTATCAGTCATGATATCAGCGAAATCAAAGAAAGAGAATCCCAGATACTTGCCGCCAATCAAAAATTGTCCTCCATTCTGGAAGCCCTGCCCGATTTATTGTTTGAGGTCGATTTAAACGGTCTTATTCACAACTATTATTCGCCCCATTCAGGAAGGTTTGTTTTGCCCTCCATGGAATTTATATATAAAAACCTGTCCGAGGCTTTGCCAGCTTCGGCTTCTGCATCAATCATGGAAGCAGTTCGGGCGGCGAATGTTGACGGCTGGTTCGGCGGAAAACAGTTTGAGGTAACGATCGAAAATGCAAATTTATGGTTTGAAATTTCTGTAAATCAAATGATTGGGGTACAGAGTCTAAGTCCGCGGTTTATTGTTCTGCTGCGAGACATTACGAGACGCAAGAATATTGAAGATGAATTGCGCATTGCGGCAGTAACTTTTGAAACCAACGAAGGTATTGTAATTACCGATGCACAAGCCCGGATTATCCGCGTGAACTCGGCTTTTCAGGAAATAACCGGTTACAAAGCAGAAGATGTAATTGGCAAAAACCCCCGCATAATGAGCTCCGGGCGGCACGACAAGTCGTATTATGCCGACATGTGGAAACAGTTGCAAACACGCGGAACATGGGCAGGCGAAATATGGGATCGGCGTAAAAACGGGCAGGTGCATCCAAAGTGGCTGACCATAACCGCCGTAAAAAATCAAAAAGGCGAGACCACCCAGTATGTAGGTATTTTTAACGATATGACGGCACGCATCAAGGCCGAAGAAGAAATTCGCAACCTTGCTTTTTACGATACCCTCACAAACCTTCCCAACCGACGTTTACTTATGGATCGCCTGCGCATGGCTCTTTCTCTGTCTGGTCGCACAAATAATTTTGGGGCAGTATTGTTTTTGGATCTGGACAAATTTAAAAGTCTAAACGACATGAAGGGTCACGAATACGGGGATAGGTTATTGATTGAAGTCGGGCAACGCATTGTTTCCTGCGTCAGGGAAGTCGATACCGTGGCAAGACTTGGCGGAGATGAGTTTATAATTTTGATAGAAGAATTGGGTTTGGTTAAAAACTCTGCCATGCAGAAAGCGGCGATGATTGCCGAAAAAATTCGCAGCGCCCTGGCCTTACCCTATCAGTTTGAAGATTATAAGCACTTTTGTTCCACCAGCATTGGTATATGTTTGTACAAAGGCAGCGAAATAGCTGAAGGAGTTTTACTTAAATCGGCAGATATGGCCATGTATCAAGCCAAGGAGTCTGGGCGCAATACTGTTCGCTTTTTTGATCCGGATATGCAGCGGGCAGTGGAAAACCATGCAGAGCTGGAAGGAAATCTCAGAAATGCCATTGAAAAATCCCAGTTAAAACTGTATTATCAGGTTCAGGTAGACCGCGATTTGCGCCCGATTGGGGCAGAAGCCCTGATACGATGGGAACATCCCGGTCAGGGATTTATTTCGCCGACGCAATTTATTCCCATTGCCGAAGAAAGCAATTTGATTCTGGACATAGGTGCGTGGGTACTCCACAATGCATGTCGGCAACTTGCCATATGGAACAATGACGAAAAAAGGCGTCACCTGACACTTTCAATTAATGTGAGCGCCCGGCAATTTGGACTTCCCGGTTTTGTGGAAAGTATTACCAGCGCTATCCAGGAACATGGCGTTGATCCATCTCGCTTGAAACTTGAGTTAACCGAGCATGTCCTTCTGAGCGATGTAACAAACGTTGTGGCAAAAATGCATGCCCTTAAAGAGCTCGGTGTATGGTTGTCTATTGATGATTTTGGCACAGGTTATTCTTCCCTGTCTTATTTGAAGCGCCTCCCTATTCACCAGTTAAAAATAGACCAGAGTTTTGTCAGAGATACAGCTACTGACCCAAATGATGCCATGATGGTGAAAACCATTATCAGTCTTGCCCAAAATTTCCATTTAAACGTTATTGCCGAGGGGGTTGAGAACAAAGAGCAGCTTGATTTTCTTGTGCAAAATGGATGTATGGCATATCAAGGCTTTTTGTTTGGAAAACCCGTTCCTCTTGCAGATTTTGAGGCGCTTGTAAAAAAATAATGGGGGGATGGGACAAACAGATACCGCGGTGGGCGGCGTCCGCCGCGTCGCTATTTACCTGCGTAAGCGCCTCGGCATGAACCTCAACAATCGGATCAAAATGTATTAAAATGCGCGTTTTTGGGGCGCTTCGCGCCCCAAAAACGCGTCAGTCTAAATCATTCTGACTGAATTTCGGGGTCCGGCCCAAGCTCTCGTGAGTTTCAGGCACTTAAAACATGCTCCCAAACTCACGCAGGTAAATTGAAGAAAGATTCGCTTTTTCCCGAAAATTTCATCCCAAAATGGAAAATCCCTGCAAATTTTATACTCCCTGCCATAAAATCAAATTGGAACGCTGGTTTTACCTGCGTGAGTTTGGGAGCATTACTTAAAAAAATCTCTATTAAAAAAAGGGTTGTAATTGCAGATTTCTTTATGAAAGTGACATAATGTTGGAATTATCTATTCCTTTTTTGGCTTCGGTAATTATAACCATCCTGCTTCGCCGTCTTGACAAATCCAGCATTAATCTTCGAAAGTTAAAAACTTTAATTGAACGCGGGCAGAAGGAGCTGGTAGATATCGCTCTACAGAAAAAAGAAGAATTAAAAGACGCCAGCACCCAACTTGATTTGCTTCTTATCAATTCTGATAAATATCTTGGCGAACTTAAAAGCGAATTGACCGGTCTCAAAAATACCGTTTCTGAAGTTCAGGGCAGTCGCGCCGGTCTTCTCGAGATGGACGGCGAATTGCAGTCGCTGGAACTAACCACCAATTCTGTAAAAGATCAGCTTCGATATATAAACGAATCGCTCGATAAAATTGACCAGCATCAAAAGAAAATAAAAAATCTGCAGGAATACATAAAAAATGTAGATAACGACGCATCAAAAATGGTAAAAAGTTTTCAAAAAGCCATTGGAGACAAGTCTGAAGAAGTTGTGCGCCTTATGGAAGCCAAACTAAACGCAGTATCTTCCGAAACCCACGATTATCAAAAAAAACTTCGCGACGAATTGCTTGAAAAACACGGTATTTTGTCTCACAAGATTACCGAGAGCTACAAGGAACTTGAGGGTTCTCTGCGAAATAGCGCTAGGGGGTTAACCGCGACTATCGAAAAAGAAGTCCACAGCCGTTTTTCGATCCTGGATGATCTGGACGTCCGGATCAGCGCCAATGAAAAATTATTAAGCGTTCATCTTCCGGATCTTGTGGAGCAGCTCAAACTGAAATTTCAGCATGATCTTATAGACAGTCAAAATCAATTGGAGAATTTAAATAAATCTATTGTTCGCACCGAAGATGACTTGCGAAAACGTTTTGAAAAAATCCATGCAGAAATTGATGAAGAGCGGAATACCTTGTTTCAGAATTTTATTGAGGAAACAGACAAGATCAGGGATCAGATTCATTCTCTGGACTATGACACTCTTGCCAAGAAAGATGAATTGATTCGTTCTGTCAAAGAAGAAGCGTCCAAAATCCAGGGACAAATTACGTCATTTGAGAAAATATACGATCATGCCCGGGAAAATATTTACAAGCAGGTCAATGCCCAGGAAGAGGAGCTTGCAAATCATCTGGTCAGACTTCAACTGGCGATTCAATCTTCTCTCGATACGGTCAACCAGGAGTCTGACAGAAAAAAAACTGAAATTGAACTTTTTCTCGCCGGGGTAATTAAATCTTCAAGCGAACAAATGGCGTCTCTGGAAAAATCTCTTGAACATAAATCAGAAAATCTGGCGGAAAAGCATAAAGAAAATGAAGAAAAGGTAAGCGATCGCCACAAAAAGTTTGAAAATTTTGTCGCAAGGGCTATGATTCAGGTGGAAGAAACATCGAGGGAAAAAGACGAAGAGTTTCTGGAAAAAATCAGCCAGTTTGAAAAAAACCTGAAACAAGGCGAGAGCGAAATTGAAAAAAGGCTTGGAAAATTTGAAAAGCTGATAGAAACTTCTTTGCGCCTGCTTGATTCAAAAGCAGCCGACAAAAAGGATGAACTTTCAGAATTTGTCGATAATGAGTTTGATAAAGTAAAAACCAAAATTGATTATTTTCATGAGTTATTTAACGAAAACTCGGGATCCTTGACCGAGCGTGTGCGTGAAAAAGAAGATCAGCTTTTACTTCTTGTTGAAAACTATAAAAAAGCGGCTGAAAATACCGCTTCTGAAATAAACATTCAATCTGAAAAAGAAAAAGAAAAATTAGGCGAATTTATCACCGGTCAGTTGAATCTGGCAAAATCAAAATTTGACTCATTTCAAGGCCTCTATGAAACTGGAATGAATCAGGTTGCCAGTAGCGTGGACAAGGCTCAGAACTATTTCAATGAGCAATTGTCCGGATTTGAATATAGTGTACAGAATACCATTGATTCGCTTATTCATGAAACCGGAGAACGCAAAAAAGGAGCTGTTGAATTTTTTTCTGAACAATTCAGACAAATGGAAACAAAATTCCATGAGCTCAATAAAAATTTTATGGAAAATACGGAAGAATATAACGCCGGAATGAATGAGCGCGAGAATCTTCTAAAAGAAATGACTTCCAGGGCGACAGCCTTTATCCAGGAAAGCTCGGCAGCCATTGCTGAGGACGCGCAAAGACAACAGCGCGATTTCTCGCAATCTATTCAGGCAGAACTCAAGAATGTTGAAGACAAACTCATAAACTTTCAAAATACATATTCGGAATCCATTCATTCGTTTGAAGACAGCCTTGAAAAAAAAGATCGGGAGCTGGAATCCAGATTATCTCATATGGAGGATGTTTTGGATTCGTCGATCCGGATGCTGAATGAAGAGTCCGGGAAGCGCCGCGAAGAAATCAGCGCATATGCCGATACGGAACTCTCCCGCTTTGATAAAAAAATAGATGAAATAAAAACTATATATGAAAAAAATTCTAACTTTGTAAGCGGTAGTCTGAAAGTCCATGAGTCAGAAATCAATCAGCTGGTAGATAATTTCAGGGACATTGTACATGCTTCGGTTCAACAAATTGCCGATGAAGCCGAAGCCAGGAAAGACGAGATACAGGGCTATACGGCAGACCAGTTCGACGCACTTCAAAGTAAAATTGAAACTTTTAACAAGATCGTCAACGAGGGTTCCGAAAATTTCCAGGAAACTGTCCATTCGTCAACAGAGGGTCTGGAAAGCAAGGTTTCCGGAATTGAGGAAGAAATAAAAAAAGTTTTTGAGAGTATTCATGCTGAAAGTCAAAAACACAAAAAAGAATTAAGTGATTTAATTTCAAAAGAAATTAAAGTAATAGATGACCGACTGGAAGACTTTGCAAAACTTTATCAAACATCCGAAAATTCGATTGAGGAGAATTTTGACACGCACCAGGAAAGCCTGATGGAAACGATAAAAGTTATTCAGCAGACGATTGCCGTTTCAATTCAGGAAATTCACGACGAGTCAGACAGGAAAAAAGCAGAAATTCACAAATATGCGCAATCCGAAAGTGCTGAATTAAATGCAAAAATTTCAGAACTGGACAATGTATTTAACCGGGCGATAGAAGAAATTAAAGCAAAAGTCCGGGAAAATGATACCCAGATGGAAATCGAGAAAGGATCTCTTGAGAAATCAATTCGCAGCGCAATTGATCAGGTGTTTGACGAGAGCGAAGACCGAAAAAATGAATTTATAAAATCTGCCGAAGAAGAACTCGGAAAGTTTCATGAAAAAATGGGCTCCTTTCAGTCGGTATACAACGAGAGTATTGAGAACATACGCAAGAAATCTGAAATGGCTGCCGATGAGGTGAACGGACTTATTTCGGGTTTAAATACTGTCATTGATAATGCCATGGCGAAGTTTGAAAATCTTGGCTCCGAGGAAATGGAAGAATTGCAGGTTGAGATTAACAAGGCCGTTGAATCTGTACAGAAACGTGCTGAAGAAGTATTTCAGGAATCGTACGATCAGTTTGTTTTTGATGTCAAGGAATTTCGGGAAGAGTTTAATCGTGTTCAAAATCAAATTGAATCTCTGGAGTCCGTCAGCGAAGAGCGCTATAAACAATTAAATAACGAAATTATCGATGTAAAATCCAAAATCCAGGACAACCTTTCTTCCTATGTTCAGCAGATCAAGAAATCGGCAAAAGATTTAACCGAAGTTTTTGAAAAGGATTTATCCGGGAAGCTTTCCTATGTATCGAAACAAATTGAAAGCCTTGAGGGGGAGATTGAAACTCTGCGAAACAGGTCAGTAGAGGAAATTGAAGGCAAGGTTTCCCCGCTTTACAGTAAACTGGGAAATATCGAAAAAAATCTGCTTGAATCGCAAAAACATTTAATGGATAAATGGAGCGAGGAAACAGCCCAGGTAATGAAAAAAATTTCAGAAAAGGAAATTTTATTTTCCCAGTCAGCCGAAAAGTGGGAAACACAATTTGAAGCCATGACCCGCAATGCGCGCGATAGCGTTCACAAAGGTTTTGTAGATCTCGAGAAAAAGCGTACGGATCTTCTGGACAGTTTTGACAGCACAATAAATCAAAAAATGTCCGATGTCGAAAGATTTTCCGGAGAATGGTCGGAAAAAAATGAAAAAACTCTTTCCGAATTAATATCGTCCTTTAAGTTAAAAATGCAGGAAAAAGAAGATTCCGCGTTTGATAAAATGCAGCAAATGTCGGCCAGGTTTGGCGAAATAAAAAAAGAAATTCAGACCAGACATGACTCGGTGCTGGAAGTACTACAGGCCGAGAAATCAAGTCTTGAAAAAGAGATGAAGCAATTAAGCGAAAAGCAATTGCAGCTCTTTAATATGGAAATGGACGGGCGCATTGAGAAAACAGCAGAGATGATGCAGACAAGTTCAGACGCCACCATTGCAAAAATTGAAAAAGAGATTTCGGGCTTAAGATCAGAGTTTAAGGAAATTGAGGAATCAACCCGCGAAATGATAGCAAGTTTTACGTTTGATAAAAAAGAATTGTTTAACAAAATTGATAAAGAAACAAAACTGACAGCAAAAGAAATAATGGGTGTTCAAGAGGCCTTTAACCGACTGAAAGATGAAATGAAAATTCTGGATAAGGCTGAAAAGAGTACCGAAAAGGTAAGAAATGTTGTCAAGATTCTTGAAGACAAACTAAACGCTGCCGAAGGCAAAAGCGCTGAAATTCAGGATATTTTTCGCCGCGTCGATGAACTTAAAGAAATGCGCCTGAAACTGGATGCGGAATTAATGATGCTTGCCCAAAAAAGGGAAAAGGTCGACAAACTGGAAGACCAGCTCTCGCTTATTTTAAATCTGCGTGATGAAATTGAAGAAAAAGGCGAACAGCTTGATATGGTAAAAAGCAAGGTGCAAGATATTATTGGCGCCCAGGAACAGGTAGATGTATATCGAAGCCGCCTTGATAATATTCTCGAAGAATTTGTTCAGCAGCATACGCTTGTGGAAAATGTTCTTGGTACTATTTCAGGTCACCAGAAATCCGTTGATGAAATTAGCGGGCGCATGGAAGCCTTAAACGGCACGGTCAAGGTTGTCGATGAAAGATCCAGGTTGTTAAAAGACCATATGGATTCTCTTGAAGTAAAAATGGAATCTCTAAAAAAACACGAAACAGAAATTGTCGATGTTAAAAATAAATTTCTCGAGATTGAAGACTTGATCCAGGACATTGAAAATCGTAAAAAGCAAATTGATACTTTGCGCAAGCGTTTCGAGGAAATGAGAATCTCCATGAATGACAGCGTTATTTCCATAGAAAAAATTGAACACAATGCCGAAACAAAAGTAAAACAGCTCACCGACCTGATTAATGCTTCGGAATATACAGAAAAAATCACTTCAAAGGTATCCGGGAAAGTGGCTCCCCAAAAAATAGGCGTCGACAAGAAAAATATGATTATTCGGCTTGGGGAAATGGGATGGTCTGCAGATGAAATTGCTTCAAAAATTAATATGGATTTAACTTCCATTGAAACAATTCTTTCAACATCTATCCGCCAATAGAGCCTGGACTGATTTAAATCATTCTCACTAAATTTTGAGTTCATGCCCAAAAGCTAAGCAGTTAAACTGCAAAGCATCTTTATTTAACTTCTTCTTTACGTGGGACTTGTTTTGCTCATATTAGCCTATGATGGTTTCGTTATTAAAAAAAATATTTCAAATTTTCATAGCGATTGCTATTTTTTCCCCCGGAGTTTTGTATAGCGATAATCATAATGGGTTGAAAACACTTGAGTTTAAGGTTTTTGGAAAAAAGGGACAATCTATCCAGAAAATGACAATAAACAGGATAAAAACAGAAACATTTGTTCGTTATGTAGACAGTCTTGGTGAGAGTTCCGAAAATATTTTCAGCGATGAATGGAAACCCTTGCAGATAAAATATTTTGATATCCAAAACAGGGAATATCTTTGGATAAAATTTGACTATCAAAACCGGAGAATAATATCTAAAGGAAGAATTAAAAAAAACTATGATCTTGAGGAGCCGGTGTATGACGGCAATGGCTCCATTTTCTATGTTTTTTCAAAAATACTGCCCCCAAAAGATAAAACCATTACATTTCATGTATTTCAAGCGAAAGAAAAAAGAATTGTAAAAATGTATATGAAATATCTTAATCAGGAAAACATATACATTGGCGGGAAAATGGTACAAGCAAATGTATACGAAACCGGCCTGATAAACGGGTTTTTAAAATTTTTTTGGCCGTATAAATACCATTACTGGTTTTCAGTTGAAACGTCGGAATTGCTGCGATACGAAGGTCCAGTTGGGCATGAAAGCAGCGAAATCATTGAAAAGGAAATTTTATGAGAATGCGAAAATTGGGAAAGCAGGGGCTTGAGGTGTCTGCAATTGGGCTTGGCTGCATGGGAATGTCTGATTTTTATGGATCGCACAACGATTCGGAATCCATCCAGACTATTCACCGCGCCATTGATCTTGGAATAAATTTTCTGGATACGGCTGATATGTACGGAATTGGGAAAAATGAGGAACTTGTAGGTAAGGCCTTGCAGGGAAAACGCGACAGGATAATCCTTGCCACCAAGTTTGGAAACGTGCGCAGCAATACCGGAGAGTTTTTAGGAGTAAACGGCAAGCCTGAATATGTTCGAGCTGCATGCGAGGCAAGCTTAAAAAGGCTCGGGGTTGATGTAATTGATCTTTATTATCAGCATCGTGTAGATGCGCAAACGCCGATTGAAGAAACCGCAGGCGCAATGGCGGAGTTAGTCAAAGAAGGTAAGGTAAAATATATCGGTCTTTCTGAAGCATCGGCAGCGACCATAAAACGAGCGCATAAAATTCATCCGATAAGCGCTTTGCAAACAGAATATTCATTGTGGACCAGGGATGTGGAGAGCGAAATACTGCCCACGATCCGCGAGCTTGGAATTGGCTTTGTTTCCTACAGCCCTGTTGGCCGGGGTTTCCTGGCCGGTCGCTTTCACAAAAAAGAAGATTTTGAAAGCGGAGATTATCGAGCAAGATCGCCTCGCTTTGACGATGCAAATCTCACAAAAAATCTGGAACTTCTGAAAAAAATTGAACACATGGCTTCGGCAAAAAAGTGTACACCGGCACAGTTGTCCATTGCATGGGTTCTTTCGCGCGGTCAGGATATAGTCCCTATTCCCGGCACAAAAAGGATTCAATTTCTTGAAGAAAATTCACGCAGCATGGATATCAGTTTAACTCCGGAAGAAATAGAAACTCTCGATAAAATGTTCCCCCAGGGAATTGCAGCGGGGGATCGTTATCCGGAATCCGGGATGAAAACGGTAAACCGCTAAAGAAAAAAGACTTTTCAGGCTATTGGCTAAATAAAGAATGCTTTCTCAATTGGAGATATCATATGAATACATCAATAATGGAAAAATTGCACCTGGAACAGGTATCAAAACCCTTAAACGTTCACGTCGGGGATACCGTCAAGGTACATTATCGCATCAAAGAAGGTAATAAAGAGCGAATCCAGGCATACGAAGGAATTGTAATTGCCATTCGCAATCAAGGCGCTGGCAAGTCCATTGTTGTACGGCGTGTTAGTTATGATGTAGGCGTTGAGAGAATTTTCCCCATTTATAGTCCGACCGTAGAAAAAATTGAAAAAGTAAGAAGCAGCAAAATCAGAAGATCAAAGCTCTACTTTCAGCGAAAACGAGCAGGAAAAGAAAGCCGTTTGACTGAAATTAAAAAATCAAAAAAAACAGACTCTGTGTTTGATAAAGCTGAGAAAAGAAGAAGCTCTGCGCCAAAAACAGAAATTGCTGCCGTTGAAGCACTGGCAACTGAAACTCCTGCTGCAAATTAATTTTTCAGACGAAACAAACCCTTGCAAAAATACATTCCGGGAAAAACCGGATTTTAAATCGTGAAAGATGTTCAAAAACTGATTGAGGTAATTCCGGAGGAAAACAGAAAGAATACATTTATAATTGCCATGGATGAAGTGGGTCGGGGTTCTTTTTTTGGACCCGTTAGCATTGGCGGTGTCCTTTTTTCTCTAAATGAATTGCTTAATTCTGCAATATATCTTACAGATGATTGGCAAAAAGAAGTAAAAGATTCAAAAAAGCTCAAAGCGCCTGTAAGAAGCCGTCTTGCACTATTGATTGAAAAAAAATATCCTTCCCATGTCTCGCATGTTTCAGTCGGCTATATAAATCAATACAATATCAATCGAGCGATTCAGTATGGGGTTTATCGAACAGCCCGGAACCTGATTTCAGGTTTATCCCGGATAAATAAAGATTATTTTGTTCCGTTTATTTTACTGGATGGAAACTACCGCTTTCAGTATCCGGCTCTCCGCATGAAAGAAGAAATGCCCTCCATATATTCTATTGTAAAAGGTGATGATAAAGTATTTCATATTTCATGCGCTTCAATTATTGCCAAAGAAAAACGCGACGCAATGATACAAAAAAGCTCTTTAAAATACGTCGGTTATGGTTTTGAGAAAAATGCAGGTTATGGAACTCTGGAACACAGGACTGCCATATCCAGTATGGGTCCCACAAGGTTGCATCGAAAAGAATATATCAGGAACATCCCAAAGGACACAGATTTTTATTCGCCTGCATACTTGTCTTCAGACCATTGACCTTTTTGAATAATTTTCCCTTGTTTATCATACATAATTCCGGTTCCCTGACGTTTGGAGTTGCGAAATTGTCCTTTATAGTATGCCCCATTGCCGTACTTTCTCATTCCAGAAATCATATTGTCATCTTTAAATTCTCCGCTAACAATGAGTTCATCCGAAAAAGTTATGGTTCCATTCCCGTCTCTTTTTCCATCTTTCCATTCGCCTTCGTACTTGCTGCCATCTACATATACCATTACACCGTTGCCGTACATTCTATCTTCTTTCCAACCGCCTTCGTATTTTTGCCCACTGGAAAAAGCCATAACTCCTTTACCGTCTCTCGTTCCCTTATGAAAATCTCCTTCATAAAGCGCGCCAGTTGAGTCTGCATACTGAAGTTTCCCTTTTCCATCGAATCTGCCAAGAGAAAAATTTCCCTCGTATTTTGATCCGTCTGAAAAAATAAAGACTCCCTTTCCATTTTCACAGCCGCCTTCCTGGCAGGCTCCCTTTGGGACGTCCAGAGATGATAAATTCAGATAAACCTTTTTCTTTACATAGGAAAGAACAGTTACATGTAAAGCAATGATAAACACGGGAATTAAAGCTAACATTATTTTTTTTCTCATAAACAACCTTTGTAACTGGAAATTCTATAGTCATTTCAAGTGAATTACACAAATTAGAAACTGTTTTTTATAAATCACCAGATATCGATAACCTCTTTTAGTGGGTCCGCTCCTGCAATCTTTTTTTGATCAACCAGCCATTCATAGGAAAAAACCTGGTTTCTTCCATGTTCTTTTCCATAATACAATGCCTGGTCGGCTTTTTTTAGAGTATAAAATATATTTAGTGGATAATCAATTGCAGTATAACCTATGCTTATGGTGAGTGTTTGTATCTGTGGAAATGATGAATTCTGGATGGTTGTTCGGAGGCGTTCGGCAGCATGAAAAACATTTCTATGGGTAGCTTCCAGGGTTAGAATAACAAACTCTTCTCCGCCTATTCTAAAAATCGTATCCTGTGCGCGAATGTTTTCTTTCAGGATTCTGGAAAACAAGATGAGAACTTCATCTCCAATCATGTGGCCAAAACTATCATTAATTTTTTTAAAAAAATCAATATCTACAAGAATCAGAAAATCCTGTTTCCCGTAATCGTAGTTCGGATCTTGCAATGTGTTGACTTTTCGATCAAAGGCCCGCCGATTATAAAGGTTTGTTAAAAAATCCCTCTCGTTAGATCGTATTGCGTAGTAAAAATTAATGAATATATTAAAAAATACAGGGGTAACCGGATCCGGATGTTCGATTATTTCGTTAATCTGGATTTTAATTATATATTGCATTTCTCTTTCAAAACTTAAAGGAAAAATATAAGTGGTCATATGCCCTGTTTTTGAAATATCGGATATTCCACTCGAAAAGCATTCATTTAGGTCGGGATGATCAAGCAACAATTCCTCGGCGGAATTTTTTTCGAACATATTTATCAGGGTGATGATTGCATGTTTGTTTTTTTGATGCGGGAATTTTCTTTTAAAATTTACCTTATAGTAATATAATTTAATATCCGGAAATATTTCGGCCAAAACTTTTGAAGACTCCCTGAAAAGGCTGATTTCATCTTCGCTCTTGCTTAATATTTCAAGAGCCTTCCATAACTCTAACCATTTGATTTTATCCATAATTATTGTTCAAAGTATCGTCCCTTCATCGAGACAAGAGCAATAAATTTTTATCCTTTGGCATCACCGTTCTATTAATAATATTTTCCTTTCACTCAATTTATAGTAAAATAGGCCTATCGGGGAAAAAATGAATTTATTTGAGGGAATGACCTTTATGTATAGAAGACTCATATCCAGAGATGATATTCTTGAATTTGCCAGAATCAGCGGCGACCATGGAATACATCATACCGACCAAAGCCAGAAGCTGTTGGCTCATGGTCTATTAATCGCTACACTACCAACAAAACTGGGCGGCGATTTAAACTTTATTGCAAGAGAGATAAGTTTTGAGTTTCTAAAAGGAGTTTATGAAGGGGAAACGATAACCTGTATCGGAAAAATTGAAAAACTCATGGAACAAGACACCAGATTCAAGGCAGAACTCTTATTCTCCTGCAGCAATGAAAACGGCGAAATTGTTTTAAAAGGAAAAACAAAAGGGATGATCTGGAAATAAAAAATGCTTCTTACCCAAGCTCAATAGCGCCCCCAGAACTTCGGTATTCACGTCAGAATGCAGTAAAATGCGTGGTTTTGGGGCGCGAAGCGCCCCAAAACCACGCTAATTTAAATCATTCTGGTTGAATCTTGAGCTTCATGCCCAGGCACAAGAATTATACTCTTTTCTGACATTCGACGAAAAATATTCTTTTCATTTTGAGCAGATCGAAAATTTTATCGTTGAATTCACAAGGAGAAAATATGCCAAAAGTAAACAGATATGTAGATATCAGCACAGTAGACCGGGAAGCGAAAAAAGATTATATTGACCGTCATTCCCCGTTTATACATTGCGCTGGAAGCGCAAAAGCCGGTGAGAAGTTTCAAGTTAGCGTCAAAGTAGGTAAGGAATATACTCATCCGGACGATCCAGATCATTTTATAGAATCGGTAAAACTCTATAATGGGGAATCTATTCTCGGAGAAGCCCGTTTTTTATCAGGAACCCTCGGAGGATTGGGAGCAAAATCCCAGGCAGAAGTTACTTTTAATTTAGTCCCGTCGTCGGGGAAATTACATTTAACGGCCGTCGCATACTGCACCAAGCATGGCTTATGGGAATCTGATCCTGTTGAAGTTGCCGTAGCATAAGACTAAATTACTTGACAGACCATTTTTAAGACTCTGTTTGTCCAAGCACGAAATGCTGCCATAGCTCAACTGGTAGAGCAGCTGCCTTGTAAGCAGCAGGTTGGGGGTTCAATTCCCTCTGGCAGCTAAGGAAGGGCAGGTACCCGAGTGGCCAAAGGGGACAGACTGTAAATCTGTTGGCTAGCGCCTACGAAGGTTCGAATCCTTCCCTGCCCACATTCCAGGCAAACGCCAAACCAATGAGTGAGGAGATTAAACAATAGAATAAATGGAGAGAATTTTGAGAAGGCGCACAAATGTGTTTTTTTAAAATTAGCTCCGGTTATCTATTTGTCCAATAACAGCGATGGATTCTCCGATGGAAGGGATCCGTGACGAGCTTTTATCCGGGAATTTTTTTGAAGCCGGAAAAAAGTCCAAACTATGGCTGCAATCCTTTTCTTATTCCGAAAAAAAAAGCCCCCAATATAAAAAGGCAGCCGAAGCATTTGTGTATTCACAATATTTTCTTCACCGCCAGGATCGTATTTTTAGAATGCAAACCGACGATCAAAGAGCCCGGTATTATCTGGAGTTGTTGAAGGAATTAAATCAAATTAGAGCCGAAAACGGATTTGAAAAAGCTGACAATCCTGTCTGGAATAGCGTCGATCTGTATCTGCATGCGAGAATAGCTGAAAATTATGCAAGGGCATTTGCCGGTCAAAAGTCGTATAATCTGGATCAAGATGAGATAATTCAGTTTTCCGTATCGCTGCTGGTTCTGGAGAAATGGAATGCGGCCATTGAAGCCCTTGATTTTTTGCTTCGCTTGAACCGCCACAGTCCTGTCATCAACTATCTAATGTCATATGCGTATGATAAATCCGGACAAAAGATAAAGTCTCATTTTCATTTGCGAGAAGCGCTTTTTTTCAAACCCGATGTTATTTCACAATATCCTGAATTTTTGACGGGAGATATTTTTGAAAAAATATGGCATTCATCATATAATGAAGAAGGTGCGGATGCGGCAGGAAAATCTCGTTACAGCGAATTTTCCCTTCTTTTGGAAATTAATGGAGTTTATAAGAGCAATCTGGATATTTCTGAAAAAGAGCTTTTGAATATCGAGAGAAATTTTTTAGATAAATATTCTCTTTATGAAAAGGATAAAAAAAATTCAAAAACTGATATTTCCGAATTATTGCGGTATTTATGCTGGCTAATTTCATCATATCAGAGCCTTGCTGTTTACGACAAGGTAGAATTTTATCGTAAAAAAATGATCGATATTAGCCCGGAAACCTGGGAAACTTTTCATAGTAAAAGAATTCAATAATCACTTGCTTGCAAAAGCCCACCGAACCTGGCAGGAACGCGAAATTCCGTCCGAATGATTTTGAGTGAAGCAGTTTTGTGGCGATTCGCGCCCCAAAACTGCGCATGTTTCCGCATTCTCACGTGCATACCAAAGTTCATGCTTGGGCGCCGCCCTGACTTTTTTGCGATTGAGCCAGAAAGAAACTTGCTAATTTTTTTTGTTTTTTTTCCGAGAATAAACCATGGAATTTCGTCCGCCCGGTTTACTATATGCGGGATTATTTTTTATTTTACTTTGCATTTTTCCTCTTTCCGGGATAAATGCGGCGCCGCAACTCAAGACTATTGATACTCCTACTGCCGCCACTCTTGCCAAAGGAGGGTACAGTATTGGCATCTGGGGTTACGATAACGGAGGAATTTTTACCCGCGCCTTGATGGGCATCCACGATAGTATTTTCCTTGGAGTCTCTTTTGATACTCAAAATCTCATTGGATCTGGAGCTCCTGTATTTAATATTCCTGGAGTTATCGGCAGAATAAAAATTACAGACGGGTTTGATGACTTTCCCCTGCTAATTGCGGTTGGATATGATGCATTTTATGGTAATGATTCAGCATCAAGTTTGCGTCAGTCCTGGACGTCGCTGAGAATGATTTACGGACCATACGTTGTTTTTACAAAACCATTATTCCTTTTAAAACATGAACAATCTTTTAATTTAGGATTGAGAACACCTATACAGCCTGTGGCAAGGCCGGAGGATACATCGCTCTTTCTGTCTCTCAACTTTCCGATTGGCCAGTTTATCCCCATGTTTGAAATCGAAAGAATATTTTTTTCAGTAGCTCGCTTTAATGAGATACTCTTTAATATTGGTTTTAGGTACGAACTTTATGATGATTTCGCCATTGAATTAAACCTGTTAATGACTTTCAACCAACCCGCCTCTCGTGTTTTGACCTTTGAATATGTAGGCGCTTTTTAAGCTTAGTCCCCTTTTTTCGCAAAAAAACCAAGCGGTAAGAATATTTTGGCTATTGTATGCCCATCTTGCCTGATAACGTCAAAATCGTTGACGCTAAGATTCATGTTTTTCAACATTACTGTAATTAACGGAACTCCAAGTCCCGCTCCTTCTTGTTGTTTGTCTCCCGAATCACCATCACCATCACCATCAAATATGTAGCCCATATTTGAAACTTTTCGGGATTGATCAATGCTTTTTTGCAGTCTTACCCATTCCACATCCGATGGAACTCCATCATTGATTATTTCAATCAAAAGCCCGTTATCCATTGGTTTCATTACAAATTTTACAAACAGGTTTTTTTGCCTGCACAGGTTTGCAAAATTCTCAGCCATATGAGTTTCAATTTCCGTTTTAAAAATAGACAGCCAGTTTTCATAAGGCAAATCAGAAAAACCCATTTCTGCCAAAAAAAAGTCCAGATAAATTCTCTTGTAAGTCGCTTTCAGGGAATTGGTTAGCAATTCCCTGACAATTAAATAAATTGGGCCGCTTAAATCAGAGCGATTTAATTTTCCCAGAACCTCTCTTAGCTTGATTAAAAGTTGTTTTTCATCGCCGCTATACAAATCATAGAAGTCAAATTCAATGGCAAGTTCTTCGGGATTAATGGAAAATAACTTTTTCCAGGGATTTATCTCCCCTCTATGCATTACAGAAAAACTCATATAAGACGATTTACAAATTTAAAAAATTCATCATCCTCAATGGCGGATTTAAAGTTTTCTTTAAAATACACAAGATTCTCCTGACCAAGTTTTAATTTTTCTTCCAGTTTTGCGCCATCTATGTCGTCCTGACTGGAATAGTGCCCGTACCCATATTTCTTGGCAAGATAATTTCCATAAGATACAATATACAGAAGCATATTGTCTTCAACAAGATCACCGGTAAAGTTCTCGTGTTGATTAAATATTTTTTCATACAGTTCTGGAAGCTTCCATTCTTTTGCGGCTTTCATACCTACGGTCATATGAGAAACTCCAAAAACGCGCTCCTCGGCCACCGGAAATGAAATATTTTCCTCAACTACCATATCAATTACACTTATGAATTTACGCCTGTCAATGGCATTCATTACAACTTTGCCAATATCATGCAATAAACCTGCTACAAACGCTTCTTCTTCAAGATCGGCGCGTCCCATCTTGCGGGCTAATTCCTTGCAAATTACTGATGTCGCGGTGGAATGTTTCCAGACATATCTTTGAAACCGCGAGTATTTTCCGGTTTCAAACAACGATCTTGAATTTGCAGCCATAGCCAGAGACCTTACTACCCTGAATCCAAGCATTGCTATGGCATGCTGAAGGCTGGCCACCTGATTTCCACGAGAATAAAAAGAAGAGTTTGCCGCTTTCAAAATAGTTGTCGACATATTTTGATCGGCCTTAATCAGATTACTCAATTGTTCAAAACTTGCGCTGCTACCGTCATTTAAATTAAGCAAACTCGCCACCACCTGCGGCTGAATTGTCAGCTTTATGTTTTTGATTTCTGCATCAATATTCACAATTAACCCATCCTCACATATTACTTTTTCAGAGTTTAAACCCGTTGATCCACCATTATACTTATTAATATCTAAATTCGATGTCAAGCTAATTTATTCATCAATTTATTCATCAAAACTTTATTCATCAAAACTGCCGGAGCAGCAGTTCTCGGTGAATATTTTTATAGCTGGATAAACTTAATTTCGCTGGTACAGGAATTGGCTTTTTACTTATTTCACGGCAAAATATGCTTATCAGGCATCGTTGAATTCAAAAAACAGCGGTATTTTGGGTTTTATCAGGTTAAAAAACAAGA
>Ga0224495_10000241_pt1 | contig 44737 bp, 35 predicted proteins | sample SF_Jul11_sed_USG_FD_168128 | JGI IMG/M metagenome (GOLD analysis project Ga0224495, IMG submission 168128) | Sediment microbial communities from San Francisco Bay, California, United States - SF_Jul11_sed_USGS_4_1 | ecosystem: Environmental > Aquatic > Marine > Sediment | place: USA: California...
CAATCTCAGCACAATTTACTTTTAACGTTACCTTCGACGACCCGAACATCACCATGCCTGAAAGCCATGTCTATACCCTTGAGTTTTGGGAATGTATGGGCGAATGCAAGCCCGACGAATACGACAAAAAAACCGACAAGAAAGCTGAAATTGTCATTTATTATTCGGTGGTACCGTGATTATGAAAAAAGGAGAAAATATGAAAAAGTTTTTTAAAAGGTATGTTTACTGGTTATTAGGTTTTCTGGCAATTTTGCCGGGTATTTTTCCGATACTTCCCCAGGCTGCAAATGAAGTCATTACGATTAAACTTTATAATTCAACAGCAAGTCGAAATATTGCGCTTTACATTACAAATGAAAATACTGACGAAAAACTTTATGCCATGCCCTATTCGGGCGGCGCAGAAATAAACGGTACAGACGCAGGCGGTAACTTCATAAGAATTGTAGAAGGCGCAAACCAGGCTTATACGTACACCGTAACTTTGTTGATTAATGTAGATAACGAAGGGTCGGTAAATCAGGCTGATCTCGGTAAAACGGTCACGGGAGTAAAAGGCGGTAGCGACGTGGTAATCGATAATTTAAATTCGCCGATACCGCTTGAAACGATAAACCTTGCTTCGCAGCAGAATTCTGTTTTGGCAAATCAACAGGCAGGCTGTATGCTAAGCGAACAAAGCTTTAACTATGCAACATCGATTATCGCAGGTAAATCCTACGGGTTTAGCGCCATATCTGTTATTTTTTTTAACTCTACGGGTAATTTTGCTGCAAACCCCATGATGGCGCCTGCCGGTAATCACGGTAATGTACTTTGCGTAGTTGATATGAATCATAACAATGTAATAGACTCCGGCGATCATTACAGTTTTGGTTCCAGAGTTGGTTCGTCGAATACGAATTATGCCCTTGGAGCATGGTCGATTGTACCGTAATTAGAATTGTTGGCCGAGCGGGGCGTTTAGGGTATTATATAAGGCGCGCGAAGCGCGCCCTATATATTCCCTTTAGCTGCCGCCGCGAATTTGTCGCGATGTCACGCGTGTATAAATCTTTGCCATTAATATTCTTTTTTGTTCATATTACGTTGGCAATACATTGCAACCGTAAATTCAGGGAAAAACCAAACGACCCACTTTTTGCCAGACAATGGTATTTGCATAATAAAAAATATCCGGGCGAAGATATAAACTGGTTGCCGGTTTACAATGCCAAAATTACCGGCAAAGGTGTTCATATCACGATTGTCGGCGATGGGTTTGATACAGAACATCCTGATCTTGTACAGAATGGTCATTCGACTTCGCAGGCCCGCAGCACCTTAGGTAACAGTGACCACGACCATTTCGTACCAAAAAGAAATATAGGGATTCATGGTACGCCGATGGCCGGTCTCGTTGCGGCAATCTGTAATAATGGAATCGGTATTTGCGGGGCGGCGTCCGGCGCCGAACTTTTATACAATGATCTTTTACTTATACCCGATGGTAAAAAAAATGGATTACAACGTTTAATAACATCTATCGAATCTGACGCCGCGTTCAGCGATATTTCGATTAACAGTTGGGGCGGCGAAGACTTTACCGGTCAATACCAATCATTAGACAGATCCGGTTCGATGCAATGGCAAACGGCGATGGAAAATGCGCTTAAAACAGGCCGAAACGGCAAAGGTACAATTTTCATTTGGTCCGCCGGTAATGGAACCCAGGTTCCGTACAGGGAAATTGACAATTCAAATTACGATGAGCAGACTAACTTTTATGGCGTTATGGCTGTTTGCGCCGTTGATAAAAAAGGCATGCGAGCTTCTTATTCCGAACGCGGAGCAAACTTATGGGTGTGCGCTCCGTCGTCTTCGGCCATGGGTTTGAATTCTGACGAAATGATCACGACAAATGTTCATACAAATCGCAGGCTCAGTAATTCTGTTGGTTCCACAGCTTTGCCCGATCAAGACTACACAAGTCGTTTTGGCGGAACTTCGGCTGCTGCTGCGCTCGTTGGCGTCGTTGTAGCATTGATGCTTGAGGTTAACCCTGATTTGACATGGCGCGATGTAAAAATCATTTTAGCCGAAAGTGCCCGAAAAAATGACCCAAATGACAGTGAGTGGCAATTCAACGGCGGGCAAAAAATCATAAAGGAAAATTCAAAGGAAACCCGTTACCATATCAGCGAAAAATATGGCTTTGGGGCAGTCGATGCAGAGAAGGCTGTTTCTTTAGCCAGGAAATGGGTCAATGTTCCGTCATTGGTTATTTATGAAACCAAACAAACCTATGCTGACCATAAAATTTATGCAAGTGACTTTCAAAGCAGTGTAGAAATTCATTACAGCGGTATTTATTTTATTGAATATGTAGATATTTTTATTTCTTCAAAAATGGTAGATTCAGGTAGTATGACCATCTCCCTGATTTCTCCATCGGGTACAAAAAGTGTACTGCAGGGACCTCATGACTGCCTTAAAAATCTTAAAAAAGTTCCTTGTGTAATTCCGTCAAAATGGCGATACGGGTCGGCGCGACAACTTGGAGAAAGTCCGAACGGCGTTTGGCAGTTGATGGTTGCTAATGCTTCAAACCCGGGTTCTATTTATGTTAAAAACTGGTCTATGAAAATTTACGGTCATTAGCGCGACCAATTCGGTTACATGGCCAACCCCCTAAGTTACCAATAAAAAACTTGTATCTTTAAAAATCGCTTTACACTTTACTTTTCACCGAGGGCTTGATTGTTTATATTAACCATATGCACACTCATGATTCGCCTCATTTTCACTCCGATTATTCAGACAACGTTTACCTCGTAGGAAATCCCAATGTCGGCAAGTCGGTGCTTTTTTCGGCTCTAAGCGAAAAGTACGCAACGGTGTCGAATTATCCCGGAACGACGGTAGAAGTTACTAGAGGCTATATTCCAAAAAAGCGATGGCTGGGCGAAGGCAAATTATGCCTTGTGGATACGCCAGGCGTAAATTCGTTAATTCCTTTAAGCGAAGACGAACGAGTTACCAGAGATATTTTATACGAACACGAAAAAATTACCGGAGAAAAGCCGCGAGTGATTCTTGTCATTGACGCTAAAAATTTGCGGCGCGGTCTCATACTTGGTGTGCAACTTACCTTTGCAAAGATTCCCTACATCGTCGTTTTAAACATGATGGATGAAGCCACCAGTTCAGGGGTGTCCATTGACATTAAAAAACTTTGTAAAATGCTGACGGTGCCGGTTATACCGGCAATCGCCATTCAACGAGAAGGAATTCCTGAAATATTAAATCTTTTAAGAAATCCAATGTCGCCTTCTATAAATCCTCTTTTAATCTCATCAAAAATTGGAAACTACATCAATACTTTATTACAAGAAATCCCTCCTCTGGCGGCATTATCCGTAATCACTGCAGATACAAGTATCCGGGCTTTTTTAACCGAAAGTACAATTCAAAAGGTTGAAAAGCTCCTGGTTGAAAATGACGTGAACATGCACTCCCTTCAGTTAGTCTGGCGTGAAAATGCCGATAAAATTTTATCTGAAGTATACACACGCGACATTCCCGCCAGTACGGGCTTTTTAAATAAATTCAGTCGTTTAACCATTCACCCTGTAGGAGGTTTTACGGTTCTTGCCTTTGTTACCTATGTTTTGTATAAATTTGTCGGAGTTCTGGGGGCTGGGCTCGGCGTAGATTTTCTTGAGAAAAAGATATTTAACGGTTACATCACTCCGGCAATAAAAAACATTTTTGATATTTTCCCAGTCTCTGAACTAATTAAAGAAATGTTCGTAGGCCCGTTTGGTATTTTATCCATGGGCTTAACCTATGCCATTGCCATTATTTTCCCTATTGTTTTAACTTATTTTTTTGCCTTTAGTTTTTTGGAAGATTCAGGGTATCTGCCGCGAATGGGCGCATTGTTAAACAACTTCTTTAAATTTATGGGTTTAAACGGCAAGGCCATTTTACCCATGGTGCTCGGCCTGGGTTGCGACACAATGGCGACCATGACGGCCAGGGTAATGAACAGCCGAAAAGAAAGAATTCTGGTTACGCTGCTGCTAGCGCTTGGCGTCCCCTGTTCTGCCCAACTTGGCGTCATCATGGCCTTTGCAACCTACATTCCCTTTTTTTACATGTTCCTGTGGATGGCGATCGTTGTGGTGGTTTTACTTTTAGTCGGTTACATTTCATCAAAATTAATTCCAGGAAGAGTGTCTTTATTTTTACTTGAAATTCCTCCCTTGCGCGTTCCAAAGCTGCAAAACCTGATCATGAAAACCTACATTCGAACAAAATGGTATTTAAAAGAAGCCGCGCCGATTTTCCTTGTGGGTACATTTCTTCTTTTTGTTCTCGATAAATTGCACATCATTTCATTTTTAAACGAAGCCTTAAAACCAATAACGGTCATCGGCCTTGGTCTTCCGCCGGAATCTGCCCGAAGTTTTATAATGGGTTTTTTAAGACGCGATTTTGGCACCGCCGGTTTTCTTATGATGCATGAACAGGGACTGTTAAGCCCAAGACAGGTACTTGTTTCGCTGGTCGTGATCACGCTGTTCATTCCGTGTGTGGCAAACTTTCTCATGATGATCAAAGAACAAGGTATTAAAATAGCGACATCTATGTTTCTTTTTATAGTCCCATTTGCCTTTCTTGTCGGAACCGCACTTAACTACAGCTTAAAAATATTTGGAATTTAAAGGGGAAAAGCCTTTCCCCTAGGGGTTGTCTAATAAGTCAAAATTTGAACCGTGAAGACGCAAAGAACGCAAAGGAATTAAAGAAAATGATAAGAAAAATCCCTTTATTTCTTTTTATTTCTTTACTTTGCGCCTTCGCGCCTTTGCGGTGAGACTTTTTAGACAGCCCCTTACCCCATACAAATTTTCGCAGGCAGAAAATCTGCCGGCAAATCTCGCAGTTACGGAAAGTTAACCTAATTGAAAAGCTTTATCGGCAACTTTTATCTGGCCGGCAATTCGCCAGGCAATGTGATCTTCTGAATTAAAGTGAGGCTTAAGTTCTTTGGTTAAAGTTTCAGTGTAAGCGACTGAAAACATGGCATGAGCTTTTACCACTTCCACCTTGTCTTCTTCATTTCGATAGTGTAGAAAAACAGGGTACTTTCCTTTATGTTCAATCAGTATTTTCTTGATATCTTTAATCTTGTGTTGAAGCGATTCCTTTTGCTTTTCAGATAAATAAAGATGAAGACTTTTATTAACCCTTTCGGTCAATGTATCGATTGAATAAATTTTATTGGCTAAAATTTGAAAGACAGGCGATTCGCTGTCTCTGTAAATGGTAACTTTGGCGTCAATAATTACAATTTGATTTTCTTTTAATAAATCGCCCGAAGTCTTAAGAACTTGCTCATAGACGCGGACTTCTGCTCTATCGCTTAAGTCAGAAAGAACAAGACGCGTAAAACTTTTACCGCGTTTTGTAGTCTGTTGTTTTACGTCTTCAACAACGCCGATAAACGTTAAATTCCGCTCGGAACTAAATCCGTCGTCAATTTCTTCCAGAGAAGTGATCGTTGTCTCAGACAAAATCTCCATATATTTATTTAACGGATGCGATGTAAGATAGAGTCCCAGCGTAATTTTTTCATTTTGAAGTTTTATATTTTCATCCCATTCGGGAATTTGTGAAGTTTTAAAAACATCCGTCGAACTGGTATCGCTGCTTTCAAATAAAGACGACTGCCCCGCATTGCGATCTTTTTGCAAAACACTGCCTTGAGATAAAATGTCTTCCATATTTTCGTAGAGCGACGATCGATGGTAGCCCATACTGTCAAATGCCCCGCTAAAAATCAATGCTTCAAAAAGCTTTTTATTTATGTGACGATAATCAACCCTTGAGACAAAATCAATCACATCGGTAAATGGTTTTTCTTTTCTGGCTTCAAGTATAGATAAAACAGCAGTACGACCTACCCCTTTTAAACCAAGCAAGCCGTAACGAATGGTATTGTCGTTTGTAATTGTAAAATATTCATCCGACTCATTGATATCGGGAGGTAAAATTTCAATGTCTTGAAGACGGCTGTCGTAAATAAAACTGATTAATTTTTCTGTATTCTCGATATCAGAATCCAGTATTGCCTTCATGTATTCGGTTGGGTAATGGGCTTTTAAATATGCTGTCTGGTAGGTGATCATTCCATAGGCGGCAGAGTGAGATTTGTTAAATCCATATTTACCGAATTCGGCCATGTTGTCAAAAAGTTTACCCGCCCAGTCGCTTTTATGCCCCCGCTCAACAGATTGATCAACGAACTTGCTTTTAAGCTGATCCATCACGTCCATTTTTTTCTTACCCATGGCTTTTCGCAAACCATCGGCTTCAGCCATCGTAAAACCGGCAATGATCTGTGAAATGAGCATAACCTGCTCCTGGTAAACCATCGTTCCATAGGTATCTTGAAGAATGCCCCTGAGACTCTCATGTGGAAATGTAACCGCTTCTTCACCGTTTTTACGACGAACGTAGTCTTCAGTCATTCCTGACTCAAGCGGACCAGGTCGATACAGGGCAATACAGGCAATGATGTCTTCGAATCGTTTCGGCTTAGATCTAACCAACAAACGTGTCATGCCTGAATTCTCTAACTGAAATATTCCCTTGGTTTTTCCTTTTTGTAAAAGTTCATATGGCAGCGCGTCATCAAGAGGTATATGGTTAATGTCGATATCGACTCCTTTTCGTTCTTTAATTACATCTAGGGCTCGTTGAATGATGGTGAGATTTTTTAAACCCAGAAAATCCATTTTAACAAGTCCGACTTTTTCAAGAGGGTTTTTATCGAACTGTGAAATAACTGCGCCGGTTTTACCATCTTTAGCGACGGGAATGATTTCATCCAATGGCTTTGGCGTTATTACTACACCGGCGGCATGCTTGCCGGCATTTCGGGGAATTCCCTCGAGGGTTTGCGCAACTTTCCAAAGGGTCTTTTCTTTTTCTCCTGAATTAAAAAAAGCCTTGGCCTCTGGTGTTGTCTCAACTGCATCTTTTAAACTGATACCTGGAGTTTCAGGCAGGTTTTTGCACATTGCATTGATCTCGGAATAATCAAAGTCCATGACGCGCGCAACGTCTTTAATAACCGCTCTGGCTGAAAGCGAACCAAAGGTAATGATCTGGGCGACATGATCTGCTCCATACTTATTGATTACATAATTTATAACTTCTTCACGACGGTCTCTGCAAAAGTCAATGTCGATATCAGGCATTTCTTTTCTGGATGGGTTTAAGAAACGCTCAAAAAGGAGGTCATACTTTAAAGGATCAATTGCTGTAATTCCAAGGGCATAGGCAATGATTGAGCCTGCCGCTGAACCCCTTCCAGGCCCTACCGGAATTTTTTGACTTTTGGCATAATTAATAAAATCGGCTACAATTAAAAAATAACCTTCAAAACCCATTGTAGCGACAACGGATAACTCATATTCGGCGCGTTTTTTGTACTCATCCGGCAGCCCTGAAGGAAATAAACCTGCAAGACCTGTGTACACAAGCTTTTCAAGATACGTTTTAAGACTCATTCCGTCAGGTGTTTGAAAATCCGGCAAAAGAACATTGCCAAATTCCATTGTAAGATCAATCATGTCGCTGATGCGTCTTGTATTGTGGAAAGCTTCAGGGTGCTCTGGAAACAAGTTAAACATTTCCTGAGGAGACTTTACATAGAACTCTTCGTTAAATCCAAACTCCAGAGGTTCATTGATTTTTTTGTTCATCTGAATACGCAACATGATGTCTTGCGCCTGGTGATCTTCCCTGCGTAAAAAATGAGCATCGTTGGTTAAAACAAGAGGAATGCCGTTTTTTTTACTGATTTCGATGGAACCTTTTGCGGCAATGACCTGTTCTCGAAGACCGTGATTTTGAATTTCAAGAAAAAAATTCCCTGCTCCCATGACTTCATTTAAATGTCCGGCAAGCATTGACGCATCATCAATTTTATTGTTGAGTATTTTACGATTTATTTCACCGGCAAGACATGCAGATGTTGCTACAAGCCCGTCGGAATGTTGAGCTAGAATTTCATAGTCTATTCGGGGCTTCCGATAAAAGCCCTCAAGAAAGCCGCTGGAAGAAAGTTTAATCAGGTTTTTATAACCAACATTATTTTTTGCCAGTAAAACCAGATGATAGGCCTGACCGTCAGATATGCCCTCTGCATTTTTTTTATCAAAACGTGAGCCGGGGGCAATATAAAACTCCTGGCCAATTATGGGTTTTATCCCCTCATTTTTAGCTGCTTCATAAAAATCAATCGCGCCAAACATATTGCCGTGATCGGTCATGGCGACTGAGTCCATCCCCATGGCCTTAACCTGTTTCATCAGATCTTTTATACGTATCGCACCATCAAGCAGAGAGTAAACGGTATGCAGATGCAGGTGAGTAAATTTTTCAGAAAAGCCGTCATTATACGACATAATGTCAAATATCCGCATTTAGAGGTCGCGTCAATGAAAAGCAGAAAATCAGTTAAATAAAATTAATTGTTAAATTTATGTTTTCGAGCATTACTGATCCACTTTAAGAGCTCTGCTGAAACAAATGAAATCCAGGGAACGCTCAAACAATATAGAAGTTCGTACAAAGAAAGCGGACTTGTTTTAAATATTTTATTTAAAAATGGTATATAAATTACGCAGATCTGCAAAACAACCATTAAAAAAAACGAAGCGCTTAGCCAGTAATTTGATTTAATATTTTTAATAATCCCTGTTTTAAAAAAACCTGTTCTCTCCGATTTAATGGCAAAGATTTGAGTCAATTGAGAAAATGACAAAACCGTAAAAACAATGGTTTGCCAATGATTTACTGCGATAAATAATTTTTGACTGATCAAAACAATCACTGTGATTACAATACCTGTCGTAATTATATACTGACCAAGTCCTCTTGCAAAAATAGATTCTTTGGGATGCCTTGGAGGCAGATTCATGACATCAATCTCTGCTTTTTCGTTAGCCAGTGCGATAGCCGGCAAGCTGTCGGTAATTAAATTGATCCATAATATTTGAACAGGTATAAGCGGAATTGGCAGACCTAAAAAAGGAGCGATGGTGATCGTAATTACTTCAGCTAAATTACCGCTTAAAATATACCTGATAAATTTTCTAACATTATCATAAACCCGTCTTCCTTCGGTAACTGCCCCGACAATGGTCGAAAAGTTATCATCGATCAAGATAATGTCAGAAGATTCACGCGCCACATCGGTGCCCCTTTTGCCCATTGCGACTCCAATCTCAGCGAGTGTTAGCGCAGGGGCATCGTTGACTCCATCACCTGTCATGGCAACATATTCTCCAGCCGATTGAAGTGCTTTTACAATTTGAACTTTTTGCAATGGCGAAACACGCGCGTATATTTTAATTTTTTTAACAATTAAGTGAAGATCATCTTCAGATAATTTTTCAAGCTGCGACCCAGTTATAACACTATCCAGTTCAGAAGCAATTGAAAGCTTGACAGCAATATTTTTTGCTGTTTCCGGATGATCGCCGGTTATCATGACAGTTGCAATTCCCGCCTTTTTACAAAGCTCTACCGCCTCTTTGGCAAATTCTCTTGGCGGATCCATCAGTGCTGCGAATCCTAAAAAAATTAAATTTGTCTCATCTGATTCATTCAGGATTTCTGGAATCTGATCGAGTATCTTATATGCAAATAAAATAATTCTATAACCCTTTCTGGCAAATTCCTCTGCCTCTAAACGGAATTTCATTAATTCGTTTTCCCCGTAAATTTTTTTGGAACACCTTTCCAGTAAAATCTCCGGAGCTCCTTTGCAAAACAGTATAAACTTATCGTTTATTTTATGAACAGTTGACATACGTTTTCTATCCGAATCAAATGGCAATTCTGCCCGCCTTTCAATTTTAATTACGTTGTTATATAAAGACTTATTGTATTTATATCCCGCTTCAAGAAGTGCAGCTTCCGTTGGCTCACCTGTAATTTCACTTGCTTCTTTTTGAGCATCGTTGTTTAAAATAAGAGACATTGCCATAAATTCATCATTTTGATGCTTAAGTGATTTTTCGCTTGTTTCAATGTCATTGTTATGAAAATTTTCTGCAGGAATCCATCTTCCATTTATAAACAAATGTTCAACTTTCATTTTGTTTTGTGTTAATGTTCCGGTTTTATCAGTGCAAATGTACGTTATGGAACCTAGCGTTTCAACCGCAGGTAAAGAACGAACCAGGGCATTTATCTTTACCATTTTTTTAGCTCCTATAGCAAGCGCAATGGTAATTACAGCAGGAAGAGCTTCTGGAATAGCTGCCACAGCCAGACTGATAACGGTTAACAACATCAACACAGGCGATGTCGACCGCAAAAGACCCATAAAAAAAATAATCAAACATGTAGCCAATATAATCAGTGTTATACGTTTGCTAAAAGCAATTAGGCGTTTTTGCAACGGAGTTTGTTTTTCTTCAGATTGTATCAGCATGGCAATCTTGCCCAGTTCGGTTTGCATACCTGTGGCAGTCACAACAGCCTTGCCCCTCCCTTTAACAACACGGGTTCCTTTAAACACCATGTTTTGTTGTTCAGCTATATTTTGAGCGGAAATATTTTTTGTATCAGGTAAAATCAAATCGGCTATTTTCTCACGTGAAATAGATTCGCCAGTCAAGGCAGATTCATCAATGCTTAACATATTTTGAGAAATGATTCTCATATCGGCAGGCGTTATACAACCCGTTTCAATAAAAACAATATCGCCAGGAACCAATGATGTAGTGGAAATATCCTGTTTTATACCATTTCGTAAAATCCTGACCAAAGGTGCTGCCATATTTTTTAACGCTAAAATGGCACGATCTGCCCGATATTCCTGGGTAAAGCCAATGATGGCATTTAAAATTACAATAACCAGTATGGCAATCGCATCAATATATTCGCCAATAAGAGCCGAAAAAACCGCAGCCCCCATCAAAATTATGATCATAAAATCTTTCAGTTGCGAAAATAAAATCAATAGCGCCGATTTTCTTTTACCTTCCTCAATTTCATTCTTGCCGTATTGAGCTCGCCTGAGCAAGACATCATTTTCACTTAATCCGGTTTCAGGATCTGTATTTAATGTTCTGCAAACTTCTTTTATATCCGATAAATGCCAGTTTAAAGAATCCATATTAAACGCTCTCAATTACAAATTACAGATCAATGTATTGCTGATTAAAAGTTTTTTATAAAGACGACAATACAATCGATCTTCAATTATAGACAAAAACTATTCAGAGGGTCGAACAGGAATTCCCTCATTAATAAGGTAATTCTTTAAGACAGGAATGTCAATTTCCCGAAAATGAAAAATAGAAGCAGCCAGAGCGCCGCTGGCGCCCGTTTCAAAAGCTTCTTTAATGTGCGGCATAGTGCCTGCTCCGCCGGATGCGATTACAGGAACTTTCACTGCTTTTGCGACAAGGCCGGTCAATAGCAAATCATAGCCTTTTTTGGTTCCGTCTCGATCCATACTCGTAAGTAAAATTTCACCGGCTCCAGCTTCACAAGCAATCTTTGCCCATTCTATGGCATCTGCCCCGGTTGGAGTTCGACCTCCATGCAGATAAACTTCAAAAAATCCTCCATTGAACTTTGCGTCTATGGCACATACGATACACTGACTGCCAAAATGTCTGGCGCCCTCGGTTAAAACATCCGGATTTTCAAAAGCGGCGGTATTTAAAGCGACTTTATCTGCCCCTTCGCTTAAAATAAGCTTCATATCTTCCAGATTGCGAATTCCTCCGCCAACAAGATAGGGAATAAACAATTTTTCAGATACTTCTTTTACTAGATTTAATATAATATTTCTACGGTCAGATGATGCTGTGATGTCAAGAAAAACAAGTTCATCTGCGCCTTGCTTTTCATACTCAACTGCATTCTCAACAGGATCACCCGCATCAATCAGATTTAAAAATTCTATGCCTTTGACAACACGGCCATTTTTTACATCAAGACAAGGGATAATTCGTTTTGCCAACATATTTAAAACCTTATATATAATTAAAAAAGGGGGTTAAAACCCCCTTTTTTAATTTTTTATTTTTCTTTAATTCTATCAATTTCCAATTGGGCTTTTTTCTTTAAACCTTTCGCGTGAATTTCATATACAACTTCACAGTTGTCTTCTTCGTCAAAAGTTTCTTCCACAATCGAACCGCCCTTGATCATACCCTGAAATTCTTTGGTAACCACAACTCCGGCAGATTCACCATCTTTAACTGCTGATGCCCCTTTAATTTCTGCTCCGATCATTTTTTCTACAACAAGCTTTTGAGCCATAGTTAAAGCTGCTTCTCTTGCCTGGGTTTTTCTTTTTACCATTCCCTGAGCATTTGGACTTGGTGCCCCTAAAGCTGTAACTCGGAATGTATCATCATCCATCCACCCCTGAGTTTTATAAGTCTTACCTTTAACCATTTTATCGGTTGTTTCCCCGCAAGAAGAAATAAATGCAGCTATAGATACTGCTACCATTAGAACTACTGAATTTTTTCGAAAATTTAATTTTCCCATATACACTCCATAAAATTTTATCCAACTTTTAATTAGATACCAGACAGAAAGTCTGTATCACATTGGTTTATTGAAGACTGTTAAATAAAGAAGTCATTGTCAACAAAAAATTTAAAAATCAACCAATCGATCTGTTATTTCATTTTTTTATTTTAACTTAAACTCGACATAATTTCTTCTCACGTCGCCTGTAGTTAGAGGATAAGTCAGATTTGCGTCAATAACCCTGTCGGTAAATGCAAAAGAATCACCTTCAAATTCTATCTGCAAAAGAGTGATGTTACCTGTACTCTCTTTTCTATGAACAGCTTTTACACCTCGAACTTTTTCAATAAATTCGCTGCGAATTTTTTTACTTTGCGAGTAATCTGCACCAATGATGGCAACGTCTATTATCGTAAGTTTTCCTGTTTTCCACTTTTTTGAAATTTCTTGAATCAGTTTTTGAGAAAGCTTTGCGACTGATTTTTTAGTTGCTTCAACCGCGCCTGATTGGGCATTTATATGAGGATAGGCAGCATGCTCCTGGGCAACGGCAATTAACGCCCCTGTTGTTGTTTCAATAACTCTTATGCTTACATCTGATTGATAAGAAATCATTTTGGAACCTTCCGCAACAGCGCCTGCAGAAGTAATGTTGGAGTTACCTACAAGTACAATCTGGGCTCCGCCAAGCGAACCAATTTCCTTCGCTGCATTATTATCACCCTTTAATGCTCTGGCAATATTTTCCCCCTGAGCTTTACGAACTTTTTCAAATGTCGCGCGATCAACCAAAGGAAAACCTTTTTTGGTAAATTCAGACTCCACAGCTGTACCGGCAATGTTTTGGGAATCTGTATTTGGTTTCCCCAGTAAATTTTCATTAACAAAAACCATCATGGTCGGTCGTGCCTGTTGAGAAATCATATCTTCAATGGCTTCTTCTAGTTTTGCTTTACTAACTTTTGCTCTGATAGTTACCTGGTATTCGTATTTTGATATAGCCCGACTTTCAAGAATTTTATACGTTTCAATTAGACCTTCTGATTTTGCCGTGATATCGGAACTCTGAAAAACACCGCTGTCAATTTCAGTACGTGAATTAATCATCGTGCCCAAAACTTTTTTTACAGCATCGCGTTTTGCATCATTGAGAGCATCGTCTTTTGCCTTTCCAATTTCGTTGTCATTAATCGTGCCAATACCTTCAGCATTTACCCAACCTTCACCAGATTCTTTTTTTTCCGTGTTGGAAACCTTGTCTGATCTTACGTTTGATTTCGTTGTTTCACACGAAAATAATGTAAACGCAAAGATCAAAAACAATAATACAATCAATTTATTATTTTTCATTTAAATTCCTCCAACATTTTTCTATTCTTTTCTTTCTGTTCGTCAATTAATTTACAATTATACTCTTTCATGATTCTCAATTCATCCAGAATTTTCATCTTTGTCGCGACATAGTCATCAAGGACATCTTTAATCAACTGACCCGGTTCAACTGCCGCCTGTTCCCCTGACTTTACATTGATTTTCTGAAGATTTTTCTTTCCTATTGTTTCAACGTCAACTGATCCATTTTTTACATAAACACCTGATGGTATAAATTTTTCAGAAGCAGGTTCAACCTTCGCGGAAGGTTCTTGATCATTTACGTTAACCATAAATTCTGTACCTCTTACCCCTGCCGTAAATGTTGGTGTTGATATTGTAAGCTCGCTATGCTTGTTTTTGTCATGTATAAGTCTTGAAAATACCTGACCTTTATGTAAATCAATATTATACGATTTTATACTTGAACTCTCCAAGATTTTTTTAAATGTTACAGTGGTATTTTTTTCAATATGGCAAATATATGCATCTGTTATTTGAATACGAATCATGCCATTTTTTGTAGTAATCACGTCATTTTCTTCTACTTTCATGCTTAGCTTTGCCGGTATGGATTTATTGTTTTTACTGACGGTTGCCTCGCCGGATACAAAAGATACCAAGCCATATACGCTTGAATTATTTTCAGCGAATGTGCTAGAATTAAATATGATCATTATCAGAACAAAAATCCCCTTATAAAAAAATTGATTTATAGTTTTCATATATTTCCTTTCTCGTTATTTACTTTCCAATGGAGCAACCCATGTTGTTCCTGTACCTATGTTATTTGAACCGTACTCAATCCACATATACCCTTTTTCACCCCATTGCTCACCCCAGGAATTTCTCATAAGCCATGCTTTCTTGCTGTCGTCCCATCCCACAATATTGATAGCGTGATTAACTCCGGAAACCTTGGCATGTTCATCAAAAATTCCACCGGCATAGGCGGTGAACATACGGGTTGCAAAAACAGCTGATGATAAAACACCATGTTTACATAAACCTTCCTTAATCTCTTCAACACTTGCCATTTTCAGATATTCTCCGATATAACCGGAATCCATTGCAAAATACTTTTCGCCTGACTTAACACTGCATGTCGAGTTTCTTGCTTTATAAGGATAAATTGCTTCTTCCAGTCCTCCTGATTTTGTCATTTTATCAAAAACAGAACCGTACCAACCGCCCTGACATTTACCAATATTTTGACAGTCCAGAAAATGTTGCTCAGATACATCTACATTTTTTTTATAAAATAAATTATAACCAGCCTCATAGGACGCCATAGCCGAAAACATATAACAACTGCCGCAGGTTCCCTGCTGACGAACCGGTGACACAATACCGTATTTTCTCCAATCAAAACTTGCCGACTTGGGATTGCAATATTTTCTTTGATCGTCAATTTCTTTTTTTTCGGGTTCTTCGGATTTCTTTTGTTCTTCTTTTTTTGCCTGCTCTTCTTTGTTTTTTTCGTCAGGTTTATCGGGTCGAACATCTTTCTTCTTCGGTATAACCAGACCCGTGATGTTTGAGATTTCCTGTTTCATTTGTTCATTCATTTCCACTCGAAATTTCAAGTTTCTTTCTACGATTTCAGACTGCATATCTGCAATTTCTTTTTTAAAATCAGAAAGTAGTTTTGTATTTTGATTTTTAAACTCATCCAACATTCCAGATATTAAACTTCCAGAAATTAAAACAAAAATCCCTGATGACACTATAATTTTTTTAATTTTCATGATTATGTTATGGCGTATACAGCTTCTACGCTCGTCCTATTTCATTATTTACAGCTTAATTAGAAACAATATTTAACTCATTTCGATAAAATCAATGACAATTACCTTGTATTTCGTTTCTACGTTTTGTCAATAATTATAAAATAGAGTTATAAAAAATAAAACTTATCGTAAACAGGGCTAATTTATTTTTCGTTCTGTTTTATATTTGTTATACTTATAGAATGAATATAAACGTAAAATCTTCTTTTGTACTTTTTCTAATTGCGGGTCTTACCATTCTGACCACTCATATTTTTGCAGGAAAAATTGATTCTACAACGGTAAAAAATGTTGATATTTCACGATATCTGGGAACATGGTATGAAATAGCTCGATTTCCGCACAGCTTTGAAAAAAATCTGGATCGGGTAACGGCGAATTATTCAATGAGAGAAGACGGTAAAATTAAAGTAATCAATAAAGGTTATTTACCAAATGGAAAACTCTCAGAAGCGGTCGGCAAGGCATATACTCCAAATCCAAAGGATTTGTCAAGGCTCAAGGTTTCGTTTTTTTTGTTTTTCTATGGCGACTACTTTATTCTTGAGCTTGATGATAAAAATTATTCCTGGGCGATGATTGGAAGCAGTAATGACCATTTTTTATGGATTCTCTCCAGAACGCCCGAATTGGATGAAAAGACATACAACATGCTTCTTGCCAATGCAAAAAATCGCGGCTATGATCTTTCAAAATTAATCAAAGTTAATCAGAAATGATTGGCAATAAAAAACCACGAAAACATTTTAAATTTAAAAGCTTGTTTAAAAGCAAATTTTTCAAGTTTTCGTGGTTTTTTTAAAGACAATCTGCGATGAAATTATTTCAAAGCTGCGATTGCTGCTGCGTAATTTGGTTCTTGGGTAATTTCAGGAACCTGTTCTGTGTAAGTTATTTTTCCGGCTTCGTTGATAACTACAACTGCACGTGAATAAATTCCTGCAAGAGGACCGTCAACGATACGAACGCCATAGGTTTCGCCAAATCCTTTTTTATGCATTTCAGAAATAGAGATTACTTTTTCAAGACCCTCTGTTGTGCAGAATCTTTTATGCGCAAACGGTAAATCCATGGAAGCACAAAGAACAACGGTGTTGTTTAATTTGTCAAGTTCAGCGTTAAATTTACGTACAGATGACGCACAAACTGCTGTATCCAGACTTGGAAAAATATTAAGTACGATACGTTTTCCAGCGAAGTCTTTTAAGCTCACATCCGAAAGGTCACTTTTGGTCATAACGAAATCAGGAGCGGTTGAACCCACTGCCGGTAAATTGCCAATCGTATTGATCGGATTATCTTTTAATGTAATTTTTGCCATTTTATCCCCTTTTAAATAAACATTTCGTTCAAATTAGGCAAAAAGTTGCCGAACGACTTTTTTTACAAAAAATTATTTCTCATATGTGTCAGAATGTTGTCAAAACGGGCAATAAAATTATTTTTAAATTCAATTTTTATTTTTTAAAAGGTCTTAACACGCCCTCCTTACTTATGAATTCTTCTGAACAACATATAAGAATAAACAAAAACGCCCAGAACTGAAACGAGTATTTCTCCAATGAGGAAATAAAATACCCAGGGCTGATTAAAAAAAGAAAAAGCTGCCCAGATTAAACCTGAAATTACAAATATATATCCGCCAGCGCGGTGAGTTTTTGTCCATACCTTTTCGTCAGAAAGTGTCCACGGAGTTCGGATTCCCAGGGTATAATTGTGTCTTATCACAGGCAGGTAATTTCCAAGAATCATAAACAATAGCCCTGCAGCAAGTTTTACGACAAAGACAATGTCTATATTATAACCCAGTGAAAAGCCTATCGTTATCCAGTGGAGACCGATCATAAATAAAATTATTGGCATTACAATGGCACTGTAAGCCCCTGCATGTTTTTCATAGCTGTCTTTTCTCGGATCAATTTTCGGAATCATTAAAAAGAGACCGTACATTGCCAACGGTAAAACTGCCGTTAGAAAAATGGCAGCACGCGGGCCATATCGGTCAATCTGCCCGTTTATTCCCCAGTGTAGAGGTATTTGTTCGGGTAAACTGGCGTAAATCATTGCGGTAGCTGCCGCGGAAACTATACTCAGCATTATTATAAATTTATTTTGTTTCATGTTCTGCTCCTTTGATATCATAAACCCACTCAATAAGCTCCTGGAACACAGTGGTGTTGATGCTATAAATTACATTTTGCCCTTTTTTTTCAGACATTACGAGACCGGACTGTTTTAAAATCTCAAGATGATGGTTTAACGATGATCCTTTCATTTCAAAATGAGACAAAATATCGCCTGCATTTCTGTTTTTATCTTTTAAAAGTTTTAAAATTTTTCGCCGGCTTGGATCTGCCAAGGCCTTAAATAAATCGTTCATGTTGACCTTCCTGATCTCTATTTAAGAATTTAGCTAAATATCTAAATATTGGCAACTATTTTTATTTATGTCAAGTCTGCGCGTGGGGCAGCGAAGTATCGTGTTTAAAACTGCGCATTGCGCCGGTTTAAACACATACGTAGCGGGGGGCGTGCTACGCCCCTGTTAGTTAATTAATGTATAGATTGAATTGTAAAGCTGATTGATAACATTATCTATTTCGGTTGAGTTGTTTAAAATAATTTTCATTGATTCTGGTATTTCATCGGGAACCTCATACAGATCATCAATTTTTTGTTTATCCGTGATTCTGGCATCAGAAATGGAGCCTGTCTGCTGACGGTGTTTAAGCCGTTTAATCTTTTCAGTCTCACTGGAATTTACTTCAATAAAGAATGTTTGAATTTTAGAAAATTTTTCGAGAACCAGGCGTCGGTATTTTTTTTTGCTGAAGGTTGCGTCTAAAATGATACCGTTATTTTCTTGAAGCATTTTCTCTGCGCTTGAAAGTATTTCATTGTATACTGTTTCCGTAAATTCCGGCGAATAAATTTTTGATTTTAACTCGTCAGGTGTTTCGGTATGAAGATCAACCTTTGCCAGATTTTTTCGTATAACATCTGTCGATAAAATTTGAAGCCCTGAATCATGAGAAATTTTTTTAGCAACGGTAGACTTGCCGGATGCTGTTTTACCCATGACAATAAATATGGTTGGCCGGTCTAAAGTAAGAGAATATTTTACGGCAAGAGAAAGAAATTTTTCCGCATTTTTTACCGCAAGCTTTCTTTTTTCATGAGGTATTTCATCTTCTTTGGACACAATACAATTTACCTTTGCTCTTACCAATGCCCGATGAATCTTGTAAAATGCAAGAACAGATTCTTCGTTATAACTTTTAAAATAGCGCAAAAATTTATCTCTAAATTTTAATGAAATTATATTGTAATGGTTAAAATCCAGTTCCATAAGTAAAAAAGCAATATCATTTAAAATATCAATGTGCCTGAAACTGTCGTTAAATTCAATGCAGTCGTAAATTGAAATATTTTTATCTTGAATGTAAATGTGCTCTAAACGAAGATCTCCGTGGCCGTCTTTTATAAATTCCGGCGAATATCGATTTTTTAGTTCATGTATATGACGCTTGAAAAACAATTCCAGAAAATTTTCAAGAACATCAAGAGTATGAGCCGGTAAAATTGCGTTAGCGACTTTTTTTAGTTCGTTTAGATTGGTTTGAAACATTTTCAGTACAGCGTCAGGATTTGCATCCCTGATAATTTCAAGACATTTTTTGGTTGGTTTTTGTGAGAAATAAAATTTACCGAGTTTTTCAATTAAGAACTCCATGTGCTGATCTGATAAAGAATTATTTTTTAAAATATTTACCAGGCAAAACTCCGGTTTCAGGTAGTTCATTTTTAAGGCATAGTCATAAATTCTGCCGGAACCGTGAAAAAATTTTTCAAAAGACAATAATCCCTCAAATTCGTAAATTGGTACGATTTCAATATAGACATTGCCGCAGAGTCGTCGATTTAATTCAATTTCTTTTTCCAGATAAAATTTTCGTTTTTCAAGACTTGAGTAATCCAGAAAATCCAGTTTAATGTTCTTTTTAATCTTAAAAACATAGGGGGGGGCAATGGCAACAATTGAAATATGTGTTTGAACAACCTCTACAAATTCAGGATCATAATCATACGATGACGATAACGATAAAAACTCAAGAAATTTTTTTTCATGTTCCTGGACCATTTCTCAATACCTTATTATAAATTTAATCATAAATTTAAAATGAGGTAATAATTATGAATTTTTTTATTTTGTAATTAAATGATATAACCAGAAAATGTACATCGCCTCTGGTCTCATTCGTACATTGATGGGTAATTGAATTTAAAGAACTTTGGATTAATTTGCCCGTTGAATCATTTAACAGGCTTTCATGGAAACCAGCATTATACAATATTCTAATATATTAATTTATTCTTGATTTTTCGAACGATAAAATGAAATGGTCTCAGGAATGGAGGGAAAATGAAAAAATTATTAATTTTGGGTTCCGGAACAGGCGGAACAATTGTGGCAAATGTTATGCGAAAAAAGCTTAAATCGACGGAGTGGGATATTACGATCATTGACAAAAACGTTGATCATATTTATCAACCTGGTCTTCTTTTTTTACCATTTGCCCTATATGGCTATGAAAATGAAACTGCGGTAAAAAAAGATAGAAGAGATTTTATTCCATCAGGAGTTAATTTTGTTCAGGATGAAATTAAATCAATAGACAAGAATAAGAAAACAGTAAAAACAGCAAAAGGCAGTTACACATATGATAAACTTGTCATTGCGCTTGGTTGCGATGTTCACCCTGGAGAAATAGAGGGTATGAAAGAGTCTATTGGTAATGGAGTAAATACTTTTTATTCTCTTCCAGAAGCGTTAAGGCTTCAAAAAGATCTTGCCAATTTTAAAGGCGGAAAGGTGATTTTAAATATTGCAGAAATGCCGATAAAATGCCCGGTTGCGCCGCTGGAGTTTATTTTTCTTGCAGACTACTATTTTACAAAGAAGGGAATCAGGGATAAAGTGGAAATTAATTTATGTACACCTGCTCCTGGAGCATTTTCAAAGCCGATTGCATCTGAAATTATGAGTCACAGCATGAAAGACAAGAATATTCATCTGATTCCAAATTTTCCGATTGCATCAGTTGATAATAAAAAGAAAATTATAAAAAGTTTTCAAAAAGAAGAAACAAACTACGACCTGCTTGTATCTATCCCGCCAACCAGAGGAGCAGATATTCTGGATGATAGTGGTTTAGGTAATGGAGCCGGTTATGTTGATGTTGATCACCATACCCTGAAGGTAAAAGATACTGACGACATATATGCTGTTGGTGATGTGTGCAACGTTCCGACTTCAAAGGCCGGGTCAGTAGCTCATTTTATGGCGGAAGTTGTAATCGAGAACTTGTTAAATGAAATCAATGGTAAGAGTATTCATCCTGATTTTGACGGACATTCAAATTGTTTCATTGAGACAGGGTTTAAAAAAGCATACTTGATTGATTTTAACTATAAAATCGAACCGCTTCCAGGAAAATTTCCATTACCGGGAATAGGACCATTTGGACTATTAAAAGATACAAAAATGAACCATAGAGGTAAAATGGCATTTCGCAACCTTTACTGGAAAAAACTGTTAAGAGGAAAACCACTTGCTCCTTTTAATTTGGTTAAAAACAAATTACAAATGGCAGGTAAAGATACCTCTTTACTAAAAAAATAGATAGACCAAAATCTCTACTGAATTGTAAAATTGATTTATCAATGATAAGGTTCAGTAGAGTAATTAAAATTAAGCGCCTCTAAGGCGATCATAAAACTTAAGAGGCGTTTAATTCTTTATTGCTCTTTAGTTTTACCGTAAAAATATTCCTCTGAAACAGCAAGAGAAACGATTGCGCCATTTTGATCAACTAAAGGTAACTCAAAATCGGACCATCCGCGAACTCCTGTCTTAAGAGAACGGACATTTTCAAATCCCATCTCCTGTAAGGTTTTACCGGCAAGCAAGCTTCTATTTCCAGAGCGGCAAAGCAAGATAATTTCTTTTTGTCTGGACTCAACCAACCAGGGAACAGTATCTCGAAATCCACTGTCTGCGGCTGTCTCCAGAATTCCTCGCGGTATACAAACAGAACCTTCAATATGCATGGTATCAAACTCATAGGGTTCTCGTATATCAAGTAAAACAGGTGAGTTCCCCTTCTTGAGATAATCATTTAAATCCCAGGGAAAAATCTCTGGAACTGATTTTCTTGCTTCTGCTACGAAATCTTCCAGTTTTTTAACTTTCATTAAAGTGTTGCCTGCTATTTTTTCACTCATAGATAATAGTATAACAAACATTTTAAAAATGGCCATAAGAATATTTTAATTTTCTAATATTATTTATAATTTTCGGGGGCAAGAAAGCGGACATATACGAGGCAAATGGTAACTGTTTTTCTTGAAAAAAGTCCTGCGATGTTCTTTACTTTGTACATGCCCGCCAGTATAAGACAAGACTTTAATTTTCTGGCAATGCTTTATTTCATATATCGAAACTTAAGTATTTCAAATCCCAACCAAAAAACAGAAGCCGTCATAGAAACAGCTCCAATTAACACGAAAACAGGAGGCGCGCCAAGTAAAAGCTCAGCCATGATTCCCATCGGCATGAGCATACCAGACAGGGCTTGGGTGGTTTCTGTACATTTTGGTATAATAAATACCCTTTACGAGTTATTTATAGCTGCTTCCAACATCCCTCATTTCAGCGGTGTAAAGGGGGGCAGAAAAGTTCATCGTTCTGCCAAAGGCGAAATCAGCAGCCCCCCTCGCCCGAACACGGTTTCGGGCTACCCCCCGAATGATTTTAAAAGTTCTTTTAATTGTGTAAGTTTATTTTCAGCTTCAGACTTTTTTCGGTTTTCTTCGTTAATTAAATCAGAAGGGGCGCGCTCGACAAAATCTTTGTTTGAAAGTTTTTGATCCACGACCTTGATGTATTTTTCAAGATTTTCAATTTCTTTGGTAAGGCGCAATTTTTCTTTTTCAACGTCGATCAAGTGGTGAACATCGAGAATGAGTTTACCGATATCAATCGGGGTAGAAATTCCTGAAAAAATATTTTTCTCATATTCATTTTCACTAAAAACCGAAAAATCTGTTAAACGGGCCAGATTCATGATGTGATTTTTTTGAGCAAGTAAAACATTTTTTGTAGAGTTTTCATTTGCGCTTTTTACCACAAGGGCAACCTTGAATTTTTCGCCTGGAGGAATCAAGAGCTCGCCGCGCAGATTTCGAATTTTATATATCAGGTGCAGCATTAATTCGGCGGCCTGCCATGCGCCGTCGTCGGTTTTTGGTAATGAGTTAACATCGGGCCATGGGGCCGTTATAATCAGCGAGTTTACATGTTCAGAATTTTGACCTTCAAACGAAGGACTGCGAAGGCTATACAGTTCCTCGGTGATAAATGGCATGATCGGGTGAAGTAATTTCAGAGCGCCTTCAAAAGTAAAATTTAAAATCCATCGTGTGGTATCAGCCTGAGAGTCATCTTTAAGCGAAGTTTTTGACAACTCAAGATAATTGTCGCAAAAATCTTTCCAGAAAAAATCATAAACGCTCTGGGCATAATCGGCAAAACGAAATTCGTCAAGGCAATGTGAGCTCAAGCTTATTGCATTTTTATATTCTTTTAAAATCCAATGATCAAAAGTATTTAAGTTGCCGGGGCATTTGACCGGCATTTTGTAATCAGAGGGCAGATTCATTTTAATAAAGCGTGCTGTGTTCCATATTTTGTTACAAAAGGCGCTGTAACCTTTAAGACGGCTTTCATCATAGACGATGTCTTTTCCTTCAGGTAAAATACTGATCATGAAAAAACGAAAGGCGTCTGTGCCGTATTCTTCCATTTTCTCAAGCGGGTTTACAACATTACCCTTTGATTTACTCATTTTGTTTCTTTCAGCGTCGCGAACGAGGCCGTGAATATAGACCTTGCGAAAGGGAATGTCTTTCATGAAGTGAACGCCCATCATGATCATGCGGGCGACCCAGAAAAAAATAATGTCAAAGCCGGTCACTAAAACTGAAGTGGGGTAAAATAAATCAAGCTCAGTATTTCGTGCTGGCCATGAAGTATTTTCAGCGCTGTCTTTTTCAGAAAGCAGTGTTGAAAACGGCCAGAGACCCGACGAAAACCATGTGTCAAGAACATCGTTGTCTTGCTTTAATTTATCGTGGCCGCATTTTTCGCATTTGGCAGGAATTTCCATGGCAACGTGTACGTGTTTGCATTTTTCGTTTTCACAATAATACGCTGGAATACGATGCCCCCACCATAGTTGTCTGGAAATACACCAGTCTTGAATGTTGTTCATCCATTCGAAGTAGGTGTTTTCCCATCGTTTAGGTAAAAACTCAATCTGGCCATTTTTAACAACATCGATAGCTTTTTGAGCCAGTGGTTTAATGTCGACAAACCACTGCAAACTGCTGATGGGTTCTACGAGCGTCTGGCAACGATAACATTCACCGACAGCATGTTTAATGTCTTCTGTATTTTCAAGATATCCTGAAAGTTCAAGATCTTCGAGGATTTTTTCTCGCGCCTTCTCGCGGCTGATTCCTGCATAAATGCCGGCTTTTTCGTTTGTCTTTCCATGGTCGTCGAGAATTCTCGTTAAAGGCAATTTATGACGTTGTCCAGCTAAAAAGTCATTTGGGTCATGGGCGGGCGTGATTTTTACGGCGCCGGTTCCAAACGCAGGGTCTACAAAGTCATCGGCAATGACGGGAATTGATTTATTTACCAGCGGCAGCCAGACTTTTTTCCCGTGAAATTTAAGATAGCGTTCATCGTCGGGATGAACGGCAATGGCCTCGTCGCCAAGCATGGTTTCAGGCCGCGTTGTCGCGACCATAATAAAGTCGCCGTTAGTAAGTGTTTTTTGTATTTCTTCCGGTTTACCTGAAAAAGAATCCGATACGACGGGGTATTTAATATAATACAATTTTCCTTTGCGGTCCTGATATTCCACTTCAATGTTTGAAAGCGCGGTCACACAGTGGGGGCACCAGTTGATGATCCGTTCGCCCTGGTATATTAACCTGTCATTATAAAGTCGAACGAAAACATCGCGGACAGTGTGCGATAAGCCTTCATCCATTGTAAAACGTTCATAATCCCAGTCTACAGATTCGCCAAGTTCACGCTGCTGGTGGGTAATCATGCCGCCGGACTCTTTTTTCCAATCCCAAACTCGTTCCTGAAATTTCTCACGACCGAGATCCCATCTTGTTTTATTTTCTTTTTTTAAAAGCTTTTCGACAACGTTTTGGGTTGCAATGCCGGCATGGTCGGTGCCTGGAACCCAAAGGGTAATGTCGCCCTTCATTCGGTGGTAGCGGGTTAAAATATCCTGAATGGTGTGATTGAGTGCATGACCAAGATGCAAGCTGCCGGTAACATTCGGGGGGGGAATAACAATTGAAAACGTTTTGCCTTTTTCTTTAAGTTCTTTTATTTTTTCAGGAGATAAATTTTCAGTATTATTTTTCCAGCTAAAATAGCGGCCGTTTTCCCAGACTTTATACCATTTTTTTTCGAGACCGTGCGGGTTATATTTTGACGACAATTCGCCGGCTTCATTATTTTCTGTTTCATTTTTTAAAGGATCATCAGGCATATCGTCAATTCAATGTTCTGAAACACCGTGTCAATTTTCAAATACTGATTTTGTACTCTGGCAACTCATCTGTAAAAAAAGTATAAAACCAACCTTTAAAAAAGTGCTTTTAAATAATATATGTATATACTATTAAGCTTAAATTTTGGCAGATTAAATAAATTAGTGTTATATTTAAATAACTATTCAGTATAAAATAGAAATAAATGTTCACTAGGAGAAAAATGAAAATTAAAAATATATTTAGTATGGTTCTGCTGATATCAGCGGGATTGTTTGCTTTTAACTGCAGCTCAACTCAAAAAAAAGATGAGCCGGTTGTTGAAAAGAAAGAAGTTCCAACAACGAATGATGCTGCGGTTTTAAAAACAGAGGCTCCCGGCCCTGAGTCTATTATAGAAGAGGCAAATAATAAATTAAAAGACAAGTTTATAACAGGGTACGAAAAAAATCAAACGAAATTAAATGTACCCGGCTGGGTGAGTAATTCATTGCCTGAAGTAAAAGCAATTTTGGCAACCATTCCTGAGGGATATTCATTACTGGTAGAAGGCCATGCTGACGAATCAGGATCAAGCAGTATAAATCAGAAAATATCTTCTGAACGCGCAAAAAATATTTATGACCTGCTTGTAGCAAACGGAGTTTCTGCTAAAAAACTTAAACACCAGGGCTTCTCTAATAAATATTTATTAAGCGGCATTGATCCTCTCGACGGGAAAAACCGCCGAGTTACTTTTAAAGTTGTAAAGCAGTAGTTTGAAATTTTAAACAATAAAAACAGATAGGGGGAGAGCTCTCTCTATCTGTATAAATGCAACATCATCAACTAAAGATTATATAGTCCGTTGAGATATATTGTCTGGAAAATTTATTTTGAAAAGTTTATCGAAAATCCGGTTTGTTTTTTAGCTTCATACATGGCCTTGTCGGCTGCTTTTACAAGCGAGGTTGAGTCTAAAGGTTTTTCAGGCGTAGAGATTGCTATCCCCATGCTGCATTTAATTTCAGAAATTTCCTTGTTTTTTTCAAAGGATTCTTTGATTCGATTACAAACATTTTGACCGTCTTCAATCGTGCTTTCGGGTAATATTATACAAAACTCATCTCCTCCGTATCTTGCTCCGATTTCGCCATCTCTGATCGACTGCCTTATTGACTCTGCTACATTTTGAAGTACTTCGTCGCCGCGCTTGTGCCCTTGAGCATCATTGATTTTTTTAAATTCGTCAAGATCAAAATATATTAACGTGGTCGAGTGATTTCGTCTTAATCCTCGCGATAATTCCCGTTTTAATTCGGAATAAAATGCCTGTTGATTTAATAATCCTGTAAGACCGTCGTGGCTGGCTTGTTCTTTTAACAATTTTGTGCGATCTGAAATCACTTCTTCAAGAGAAACCGTATAATGTTCCAATTCTTCCTTGCTTCTTCTTGTTTCGTCCATTAAGCTGTAGATATAAGTATCAAAAGTTAAAGACAGGTCAAACATGATTATTTTTTCTATTGCAGCCATTCCCGGGGCGCATGATTTACACAGACCTTTGTGTTTTGCAATAATGAGGTTACGTAAAATCGTGCTTAAATTATGAACAGCCGACACGTAAAATTTCGGATCAACCCCGATACGTTTGTGAACCACTCCGACTCGAAGGCGGGAATGAACATAGTCTTCATCGTATTGACCGTCAAAAAGAGTTAATATATAGCTTCGCTGATGATTTTTTAATCTTCTGAGGGTTTCAGCGTCGCCGATTACCCTGTCCATTTCATCAAATGGAAGAATTCTTTTATAAAATTCTTCAACAATTTCATCAATGTTTTCAACCACATTTTCTCTGTAAGATACCAGAGCCTGAACATCTTTATCTGTAAAATCCAGATATTCTTTACGACGTTCAATTTCTCTTTTGGTGATTTTAAGTTGTTCAATAAGAGTATGGAATGTTGTTTTCATAAGATGATTGCATGAGATAAATATTTTTCTATTAAGTCAACATATTTTTAATTTTTAAATTTATACAGATGATAAATACAATTGTTTAATTTTAAAAAAACTATATATGTTTAAAACATGTCGTTTACAAATTCCATTTAACAAATAAAAAATCTATCAGAACAGGGGGTAGCCGCAAAAGGCCTGCCTTTGAAGGCGAAGGGGCGCTCCCCTTTTTACAACCGCCTTACAAATATTGAAAAAAACAATATACGAAAGGTATTCTTCTAAAAATAAGGCATTGCTTTTTAAAAGCTGTGAATTAACATGCATTTGCAGCGGTAGCTGGTTGTAATTTGCTGCCGATTGCTGAATGTAAATAAAAAACGAGGAAAAGTATATGTCACAAAAAACTCCAAAGATCATTTATACGGAAATTGATGAGGCGCCTGCATTGGCAACCTATTCGTTATTGCCGATCATCGAAGCCTTTACAAAAGTCGCCGGTGTTGCCGTTGAAACCCGCGATATTTCACTTGCAGGCCGAATCATTGCAAACTTTCCGGAAAACCTGACGGATTCCCAGAGAATTCCTGATTATCTTACAGAATTGGGTAATCTTGCCAACACTCCTGATGCCAATATTATTAAATTACCCAACATAAGCGCTTCTGTTCCGCAATTAAAAGAAGCTATTAAAGAATTACAATCGCAGGGCTATAAAGTACCCAATTATCCGGAAGATCCGCAAAATGACGCAGAAAAAGAAATTAAAGCCAGATACGGCAAAGTACTGGGAAGCGCTGTAAACCCTGTTTTACGAGAAGGTAATTCTGACCGTCGGGCAGCGGCATCTGTAAAACATTTCGCGCAAAAAAATCCTCATAAACTGGCAGCCTGGAGCCCTGATTCAAAAGCTCGTGTTGCGCACATGACCGGCGGCGATTTCTATGGCAGCGAAAAATCAATGGTTGTTAAAGAAGCTGCCAATGTAAAAATTGAATACGCTGGAAAAGATGGTAAAACAACTGTTTTAAAAGAAAAAACAGCCTTGATTAAAGATGAAGTCATTGATACATCTGTCATGAATGTTAAATCATTGAGAGCATTTTATGAAAAAGAAATTGATGAAGCCAAAAAAAATGGAGTCTTGTTGTCGCTTCACTTGAAAGCAACCATGATGAAAATATCTGACCCGATTATGTTTGGTCATGCGGTAACTGTTTTTTATAAAGATGTTTTTGAAAAACACGCGGCAGTTCTAAAAGAAATCGGCGTCAACGTCAACAACGGCCTTGGCGATTTATACGCTAAAATTCAAAAACTTCCTGAAGCGCAAAAAGCACAAATCGAAGCTGATATTCAGGCTGTGTATAAAAAGCGCCCTGAACTGGCGATGGTGGATTCATCTAAAGGCATAACCAACCTCCATGTACCAAACGACGTCATCATTGACGCTTCGATGCCGGTTGTTATTCGTGAAGGCGGTAAAATGTGGGGCACGGATGGAAAGCTTCATGATACTACGGCGATGATACCAGACAGATGTTACTCCCGAATGTACCAGGAGATGATTTCCGATTGTCAAAAGAATGGCGCATTTAACGTTTCAACAATGGGAAGTGTTCCTAACGTTGGTTTGATGGCGCAAAAAGCAGAAGAATACGGTTCGCACGATAAAACCTTTACAGCGCCTGGAAACGGCGTCATTCGCGTTGTGGATGCTTCGGGAAAAACCCTGTTGGAACAAAACGTCGAAGAAGGCGACATTTTTAGAATGTGCCAGACCAAAGATGCGCCAATTCAAGACTGGGTAAAACTTGCAGTAAATCGCGCCAGAGCAACGGGAGCTCCCGCAATTTTCTGGCTCGATAAAAACCGTTCGCATGATGCGCAGATCATTGAAAAAGTAAATATGTACTTAAAAAATCACGACACAAAAGGTCTTGATATTCAAATCATGGCGCCGGTTGAAGCCATGAGATTTTCACTTGAGCGTATTCGAAAAGGTAAAGATACCATTTCAGTAACCGGTAACGTTCTTCGTGATTACCTGACTGATTTGTTTCCGATTATAGAACTGGGAACCAGCGCTAAAATGCTTTCTATTGTACCTTTGATGGCCGGCGGGGGAATGTTTGAAACAGGCGCTGGCGGTTCGGCTCCAAAGCACGTTCAGCAGTTTCAACAGGAAGGTTATTTAAGATGGGATTCACTCGGCGAGTTTCTTGCCCTGGTTCCTTCACTTGAACACATAGGTCATTTTTCAAACAACAAAAAAGCGCTTGTATTGTCAGAGACATTGGATCAAGCTACTGGAAAAATTCTGGACAACAACAAGTCGCCGGCAAGAAAAGTAGGCGAGATTGATAACCGCGGCAGCCATTTCTACCTTGCGCTGTACTGGGCTCAAGCTCTGGCCGCACAAACAAAAGATGCTGAGCTTCAAAAGCATTTTACACCTGTGGCCAAAAAACTTTCTGAAAATGAAGCTAAAATTAACGAAGAGTTGATCGCAGCTCAGGGAAAACCTGTTGATATGGGCGGTTATTATCACCCTGACAAAGCCAAAACAGAAAAGGCTATGCGCCCAAGCGCAACCTTAAATTCGATCATTGGCTCCATTTAATTAAACGGATTGTCTAATAAGTCAAAATTTGAACCGCGAAGACGCAAAGAACGCAAAGGAATTAAAGAAAATGATAAGAAAAATCCCTTTATTTCTTAGTTTGCGCCCTTCTCGCCTTTGCGGTGAGACTTTTTAGACAGCCCCGCTTTAAAGCCCGCTCAATAAGTTATTGTGTCTTTTTAGAAAACTCCGGATAATCAATATCCGAAGCAGTAACAAAATGAGTGGGCTTTTTTATTGCCCAAAGAGCATATAATATTTCTGAAACTGGCTGAAATTTTAGTTTAGGCCTTGCTAATTTACCAGTACATATGCAGCATTAAACGATAAGATCTTCCTGTGACGGTTTCAATGGGGTCGCGATAACGTTCATTGGGTAACGTATATTCATAAAGTTCTGATCGGGAATCCAGTAAATTGTAAACGTCAAAAGATAAGGTTGTGCTGGTTTTTCCAACAGGTAATTTTAATGCAAGACGAACATCCCAGGTTAGAGCAAATGTATAACGCGGTACTCCATCAGGGGGCTGCGATCGATTCTGGTTTTGAATGATCACAGGCCCCTGATTTAACCCCTGTGCAATGACCATATGCCCGAATGGTTCGCCGTCTCTGTAACGCACTGTATTTGCAAGCGTTAACGGACCGGCATTAAACCCAAAAAGAATATTGATTAAATAGCCGCGTTCGCCGTCGGTGACGGCAAGATTATGAAGTTGTTTGTTAGGATCGGCGCTTGATTCGGCAAATCTGCCCATGTCGTTGTAATCGGGACCGTTTCCGGAAATGGTATATGCCTGGCTGTAATAGGTGCCGAGGCCTAATTGCGCAAACCAGGGATCTTTTTCATCGTTTTTCTTTAGTAGTTGAATTTCAATTCCAGCGTGGTAGCCGTCATGGGTAGAATTTGTGAGCATGTAAAGTTCTTTGCCCATTGCGTTTAAACTTCGATTATACAAAACCCCTCCAGCGACATCTCCTCTGGCAATTTCAGAGTAACCGGAATTTACAGAAGGATCAAATTCAACATTGTATAAGTTTGTATATCGCTTGCCTTGAACAGAGATCATGGCCCGCCATTTTTTAGAAAAATTATGCGCGATGCCAAAATACAATTCGTCTCTGGTCGGGTATTTCATGTTTTTTGACAAGGTATGATATTTACCGCCAGTTTTATTATAAAGTGTTCCCCTTTCGGCTGCCTCAGGAATTCCGTTTCCGTTTGAATCTGTCCATGAATATCTACCGCCCGATGGCGAATCAGGATTTAAAAACATAAGTTCATCTGATGATACCGGAATTGCATCATGCTGAATACCGGTATATACTTCCCATTTATTGCCGGGGTTGCTGAAAAGTTTTATACCTGCAGTTGGGTCAAAGCGGGTTAACAGATATTTGCCGGATGAAAAACCGCTTTCAAAAAGTCCACCTGCTGTTATTTCCAGTTGAATTGACTGCCATTGTTTTGTAAACTGAATTTCCGGATTTTCTCTAATGAGGTATTGTGAGTAAACATCATTATTGTCATAAATGGTAACATCATAAGCGACATGGTTAAAAGTGTGCGCCGTTATGTTGTTTACATAAAGATTTTTTTTATGAACCCCTTCGACCCGCATTCTTGAAAATGCGCTTACATCAAATATCCACATGCGCGTGATTTTATTAAAATTTAAATTGTTGGCTGCAAACCATGTATGACTTTCAGACGGTTCTGGAATTTTGCCGTAAACAATTTCATCTTCAAGGTCAAGCACAACAGGGTTTTTATTGTTTTGAGAATATTTTTTATGTGCATAACCTGCATTTACTCCATATGAAAATTTTTCATGTTCCGGATCGATGGATGCCATAGTAAACAAAACGGAGTCGCTGCCTCCATGTAAAGTCTTGTCGTCTTTGTTTCCGGTTTCGATTCCAAAATGATCGCGATCAAGATGCTGATATAAAACTGATGAGTTAAGGTTCTCGGTAATGTTTTGTCCGAGGTAGATTGTATTTCTGTTTCCGGATTCATAACCATTTAATGTTGTGAAGGTTCTTTGATGAGAAATGCCTTCGTAAAATACTCGAGCCGGCAAACGGTTGATACCGCTAAATCCTGAAGAAATTCCGCCTTCCGGCGAGGGAGCCATTGATCTTCTTTTGTAACTTGCCCCCCAGCTTTGCGCAGGTTCCCTGTCCATTGAGTTTGCAGGAATCCAGGTATCGCCGCCAAGGAATCCGGCAATAGCGCCATATAACATTTGATCGTCGTTTTCATTTTGTTGTATTTTCCAGTTTAAACCAAAATTATGGGTATATGAATACAGGGGGGATAAAGTTTCATAAGAAGTCCAAAGATCAATCGGCAAGTAAATGAAAGGTCTTCCCGGATCTTCAGGGTTTGTAATGTCCAGTGAGTTTAAGTGATAACGCAGCCATTTGGTTGATTCTCCATGAATGGCCAGCGTTACAGGTTCTAATGCTGAAAACCCCCCATTATCGGGATTTGAAAGTACAGCGCCGGGATACCAGTATTCCAGAGGTGAAAAATTATGATTACCGTTTGGTAAAACGTTCATGTCGTTTCGGGTAAATTCAAGTCTCCAGAATCGCCAATCCATAAGAGGGTTAAAAGGTTTTTGAGTTTTATCTGTTGAGGAATTATCTGAATCTATTTTTATACCTTGTGCAGCGTCATTGTCTGGTTCTGGAGTTTTCATTTCAGCTTCTTGACTATAAACTGCTGCGTGTGCCAATATCAGAAAACATAAAACCTTGATTTTAAAAAAATGCATGATAAGCTAAGGTACAGGTGTTGTACTTAGGGTTTCTCCTGTATCATATTTTCCATTTAAATTAGCGTCAAGTACACAGGTCTCATTGTAGGCATTAGCACCAAGCGCCGCAATTTTTGGAAATGTCTGGGTTATGCCTCCTGAAGTCACGATCGAAACAGGGAACCAGTCGCTTAAAACCAAAGTAGAGTCTTTTAAGTCAAATGGGTATTGCGGCATAGAAGAAATCAGCGCGCTGCTCCAGGCTGGTTTTGCCGTGGGCATATAAATACATATTTTTTGTTGACCGGCCGACGGCAAAGGCGTTGCGCTTGAAAATGCCGTCAAAGTTGCAGCTTGATACGGTACATTAAAATTTGTATAAATATCTGAGGTATTTACTCGGATCGATTGATAGGTTCCAAAGTCGCCGACATCGAGAATGCCGTTTCCAGATTGATCGACGTAAATTAAAACATCTGCAGAGGTAGTGTTTTGCGACAATACTATTTCGCCAAGCAGTCGGCCAGATGCATCGATGTAAAGGGCATAGTTTGACGGGTAGGTAAAAGCATTGTTTCCCTCCCAAAACCGAATGTACGTTTTTGACCCCGGATTAAAGCCGCTTAATGACAAAACAATGCGAGGTCTTGTATCGTTTAATTTTGAAGGGTTTGGAACGCGATCTGAGTTACAATTTGTGTTGACTAAAAAAACAAAGCAAAGCATGAACAATGTCCATACATTCGTCGTATTGGTGAAACGATAAAATTTCATATTGATAATAGTGACTTATTTTTTAGCTTTATTGGTTTGCTGATAATCGGTTAAAACAACGACAACTCTTTTTATTAAAGGAACATTTGCGCTGATGAGTACGGGTATAGAGTTTTCATCGTCTGTGAAAAAGATATCTACCTCACTTTTTACATTAAAAAAAATGTTTCCTCCGGAGGGTTTTTGATTTGGATTTGCCAGACCTGATTTTACATGAATAACCTTTACTTTGCCGCCTAGCGCCGGTACATCAAGTATATCTTTTCCAATGACCTGTATGATCATGTGTTTTTTAACTCCGGCAGGTAATACTTTTAATGTATAGGTTTCACCTGTTTTGGGATGGATACCGGATGATCGCAAAGTATAAAAAATACCAATCAAGTCCTGGTATTCGTTTCCGTCTATATAGTATTCATCAGTGGCATCTTTTTCAGGGGGTTGATCATGAGGCAAACCGGATTCAACAAATTTTACTTCACGTTTATTTACAAACACTCTATTATCGCTTTGAAACCGATAAGCTCTGCGCATGTACATATAGCCATCGTAAATATCTTCATATGCCATATATGATTTTTGAGTTTTATAATTCCACATTGCCCCAAAATTACCGCTAATGTAGTAAATGCCTTTAAGGCTGTCAAAGGTGTCTACTCTTGTATTTATTTGTAAAAATTCATTGCCGGTTTTTACGGTTCTCATTAAAATTGAGCCCACTGAAATTCCCTTTACGTCAATGGAAAATTTTAAAATTTCATTATAAAATGCCGGAACAGGTTTTTCTTCTTCTGAATAAATGTTGGTAAAAATAACCAGAGCAAGTACCAATGTAGAAATTTTATAGTTAATAAATTTCATAATCATGCTTAGAATTTGAGACTATCTTTTTAGCGAACATGGCGTCTACTGAAAAAGCATAGAAAATTTTTTTATCTGCAGGAATACTCATCTGGTGGTAATCAAGGTGACGACTTTAATTTGTTTTCGGTCATTCTTTTTTCAAGGTGGATGTTTTAGAATGTTTTTTTACTTGTCAATATCCCATGAAAAAGGTATTTTGTAAATAGAGGTATACTTAAAAGTAAATTATTAAATTTATGTATACATAAAGTGTTATTAAACAAAAAATAAATTTTAAATTTATATCTTTATTTTAAGGAGATCATATGAAAACTCTGGAACTAATTAAAAATACTCTGGATAGTATTCCTATCATGACTTCATGGTATCTTTCGGCTATTGATGAGTTTAAAGGGAAATTAGAGGTCTATAACAAACAATCTCCGGATAAACTTGAAGATCTTGAAAAACATGCGATGATTGAAAGTTCAATTTCTTCTAACCGTTTAGAAGGTTCAACCATTGCCAGCTCGAGAATTGAAACTGTAGTTTTTGGAAATTCACTGTTAAAGGATCGAAGTGAAGAAGAGGTCCGCGGTTACCAAAAGGCTTTAAGCTGGATTCATGACCAACATGATAAAATTGATGTCACCATGGACACTATTCTTGAATTGCATAAAATGATTCGCGGCGGAAAAGAAGACGCGGGAGAATGGAAGGTAAAAAAGACCGATGACATTGAAAAGCTTCCTAATGGAAAACCAATCAATGGTTTTAAATCGCCGGATGTTAAAGAAAGTATTCATCTTTTAGAACAAGCCGTTGAATTATGGCATGAACAAATTGATAAAAAACGAATTCCGCCGCTTATCTTGCTGTCAGCATTTAACTTTGACTTTCTTTGTATTCATCCGTTTCAAGATGGTAATGGTCGCGTATCGAGATTATTACTTGTGCTTCAACTTTACAAACTTGGATATGATGTCGGCCGTTTTGTCAGTATTGAAAGAATCATTGAAGAGAACAAAGAGCGTTATTATGAGTCTTTACAAAAAAGCTCTGAAGGCTGGTCTGTATCTAAAAATTCAATTTGGCCATATACAAATTATCTTCTTTTTGTTTTAAAAGAAGCCTATGGTGAGCTTGAGAAACGGCTTGAAAATTTACCTGAAAATTATCGATCTAAAACATATATCATTATGAATTTTGTAAACAATTACATGGGGCAATTTAATCTTTCAAAAATTAAATATTATTTGCCAGGGATTAATATGGAACTCATGCATAAGATTCTTAAAGAACTTCAAAAAGAAGGTAAAATTAGAAATCTTGGCCGCGGGATTAATGCAAAATGGATAAAGCAATGATCATCTGATCGTTGCTTTATTTTATAATTTCTCCATCTTTTAAAGTTACTTTCTGTAAAGCATGTTTAACTACGCGGGGATCATGAGTACTGAATATAAAAGCAACTTTGTGTTCTTTATTCATTTTCTGCATGATATCTATAATTTTTTCGCTATTTTCACTGTCAAGATTTGCGGTTGGTTCATCTGCAAGAACAATGGCTGGTTTGCCTACCAGGGCTCGAGCAATGGCAACACGCTGTTTTTGTCCGCCGGATAATTCATCTGGTTTTTTTTTCATATGATCTTTTAAACCGACTTCTTCAAGCAGCATGACAGCACGTTCTTCTTTTTCTTTTTCATTGATGTCGTTTCGAATCATAAGCGGCAGCGTGACATTTTCTTTGGCATTTAAAACGGGAACCAGGTTAAATCCCTGAAAAATAAATCCAATGTTAAATAATCTGTAATTTGACATTTCATCAAAGTTACTTAACAGCAGTTTTTTTTCGCCGAGATAGATATTACCCTGAGTCGGTTCAACCAAAAGACCAAGAATATTCAACATGGTTGATTTTCCAGAGCCTGACGGTCCCGATATTGTTAAAAAAGCCTTTTCAGGTATTTCCAGGTTAATATTTTTTAAAGCATCGACCTTGCTGTTTCCTGTTCCGTAACTCATTCGAATATTTTCAAGTTTCATGATTGGCATATTGTCTCCTATATTTTTGCTATAATAATGCAATGTAGTATTCCAGGCGAACCTGGTAGTCAAATGGAAAATAGTTTCCATAAAAAGATGTGGAGCTGCCGTATTTGTATAAACCGGCTAATGAAATTTTTGATGATTTATCAACTTTATAATCAGTTCTAAGAGAAAACAAGTATTCCTGATCAAAGGGATTTGTAACTACGTTTAATGCAACATCAAAAATATCTTTTATGTTTACTGCCAGCAAGCTTGCTACAAAATAATGGCGCATTGGTGTAGCTGCCTGATTGTTTGAATTTGACGACAATTGGCTTAACCATAATTTTTTTTGATCAATAGCCAGATCAGGGTAGTTTTGTAAATTTTCCTGACGATAAAGGTATTCAAGTGTTAACGTTGTGTAGTCGCCAATGTCAAATCGAAAACCAGTTAATGCATCAACATAAAATTTTCTATCAGGTTCAGCTACGATTATATCAGAATGTGGTTTTTCATAAAATAAAATCTCACCGTGCCATTCAAGGCGGTTTAAAAAATATCTGGAATATGAAATTCCTTCTTGATTTTGTTTTTCTGTGTAATAATAAATGGCATTAAAATCTCCCTTGAAAATGTCGAGATACAATCTTGCGAATTCTCCCTGTAAGTCGGTATTGTAAGATTCAGTTTCTTTTGAAACACCTAGAGGGCTTCTTGGGTTCAAGATAAATTTATCACGGTTATTTGCCGGCATTCCGTATTTATCCAGAAAAAAACCTGGCAAATAAGCGGCGCTGATTCTCCATCTGGATAAAATTTCGGTTTTAAAATCGCCGTCAAAAGATAACTGAGAAAGCCAAGCGCCTTCCCTTTGAGCCGGTTCGCCGGGCAATGCTGATTTTGGATTATGACGGTCCATTGGATTTTGAAATAAACCAGGCGAAAAAATGCGTCTGTATTTTCCAATTAAAAAAGACATACCCTGCACATTTGTACCCTCAAAAAACAATTCATTTAGTTTTAACCAGTCGCCGGCTCCTTTTTTAAAGAAAAAAGAATCGGCAGGGTATTGGCTGGATATTTTACCCTGCACATCTGTTTTAATTACCATGTTGGCATTTTGTGGTAATTTCGTATGACGGGTTAATTCAAGATTCATTTCTGCTGAAGCGCTTTTTCCCTGAAACAGCCCATTTGCAACCGCTAAATGTTGAGTATCTGTAATTGGTTGATACGAAAAATTTCCTATGGAATAAAGCCGATATTCATATTTGTTTTTTTCAGGATCATTTGATTTAAGATCTTCGCTGTTTTTTTCGTCTTTTTTATTCTCGTTGTTTATAACATTTGTTTTTTCAATGGGCGCATCTTCAATGATGGCATCAGGGATTCCCTGTGCAGTGATATCTGCAGCCGATAAAACGATAGACATAAAAACAGTTATAAACCGCATAAATTGAATGATCTTTATACTGCGAAATTTTACTGACTTTAATAAAAAAAGATCATATGTTTTCGCGCTGATTTTCATTTTACTTGCCGAGATTATCTGGTTTAAAACGACTTTCTGAGAGTCCCTGTGATTTTTGAAAGTCTTTTACGACAAGAACTGTTCGCTGTCCGGTAATTACATTTTCCATTATCAATGTCGCAGGCCGGTTAATTCCATGAAACTCTTTTACATCCCTGTATTTTAAAGTTTTTAAATGATGACCGGCATTATCGTAAAAATATTGTTGAACAGGCTGAAGGTCTGATTTTAAAACCCACAGACGAATTAAAAAATAAGCAGCGCCGGAGTTTTTTTGAGAGGTCATGTCGATTACGTATTGAGTTGGCGATTCCTTGACGACTTTAACATTATAAAGATCCAGCCAGTTTAATCTCAACACATCAGCGTTGTTAAAATCTCCATTACCGATACTGTCGCGATCAGCAAGGCGTACGATTTTACGAGAATCCGGTAAAAAACTCCAGATTTCGCCGTTAATGTTTAGTATCTGACGTCCTTTATCTCTGGGAGGTTCAAAAAAAGAAACGTGAATGGTTTTACTGTCTTTAGCGATAACTTCAAGCGAGTAACTTTGTTCTGATTTATCTACCCTGTAGTTTGTAAATGCATACCGTGCAATCCATTGGCCAGGGGAAAGTTTATTTAAAACATTTGAGACGATTTCTACAGCTTTTGAATCGCTTTGTTCATTTTGCCCGTAAAGATCATTGCCGGATTTAACCAACAAAGGTAAAATTAACATTGTCAAGACGATCAAAGGCGTTTTTGTAAATTTATTTTTCATTGTATTCTCCTTAATATTTAATACAGTCAGGTTTCATTATGATTCAATTATTATATATGCGTTAGCGCATCCATTGGAGTTAATCGAGAAGCTATTCGGGCCGGGTACAATGAACCAACAACGCCGGAAACCAGTCCAAAAACTACCGTTAAAAATATAAAAAAGAAAGTATTGAAGGGATGCAAAATAACCAGATCAACAGTGCCTGGTATTTTAAACGGAACTCCATGATAACCTAAAATAGCTACAATGATTGAACCTAAAATTGCTCCAATAACACTTCCGGCCAGACCAAGTCCCATGCTTTCGATCAAAAATAATTGAATGATGTGTTTACGTTTAAAGCCTATGGCCATGAGAGTTCCAATTTCACGAGTTCGTTCAGATACTGTCATAAAACCAGTTACAATGATGGCAAAAATCACAAAAATCATAATAACCGCCATGATTACTGAAAAAACAATATTTTGCAGACTCATGATGTTGCTGAAAAATTTATTGATTTCATCCCATGGTTCAGCAAGTAAATCAAACTTTGCTAAACGTTGATTTAATAACTGAGAGACTTTGTTTCGATTGTTTGTATCGTCAAGAGAGATGACCAATTCATTGATTTTACCTTCGCTGCCGAGAAGTCTTTGTGCGGCAGGAAGCGTCATGTAAATCATGGTTTTGCTTGCCGTAGGATTTGGAAAATCAATGATCGCGGTCAATTCGCCCTGTAGCGAATGTTGTGCGCCGTTTGGATCTGTCGTCATTAAAATAAGTTCATCGCCAATACCTGCGTATTCGGGGTGACCATTTACCATGGTTGAAAAACCTTCTTTCATCGTTGTGCCAAGCATGATCTGATGAAATTCGCTTACGCTGGCTTTTAAGTTTTTTGCAGTTTTGGGTGATACAGGTTTTGCTAAATTTACAGGACGATCAAGAGGAGCATCTTCAATATCTGAAAAGCTGATAGAATCGAGAACAAGATCTTTTTCAAGTGATGAATCCAGAAAGTGGCCGGCATCTTTTTTAACCATATCTTTAAGTCTGGGGCAGACACGATTTTCTCCTTCTGGATCAATACCTATACCCATAAATGGTGTCGTTGTCTGTGATTTTTGATGATTGATGATTCCGCCGAAAAACAATCTTTCGGTTACTCCGGTTACGTGAGGCGTATCCAGGATGATGTGTTTAATTTCTTCGGTCGATGTAAACAGGTAGTCATAGGATTTTGAAGGAAGTGCATTTCTAAATCCGTTTCGAGTTACCTGGATATCTCCGATTTCAGCTTTGGTATTACTTTCTTTAATCTCTTTCTGCAGGCCGTTTAAAAAACCGCGGATATTAAATAAAAATGTAATGCCTATGGCGGTTACCATAACCGTTAATAAACTTCGACGAAAATTTCTAGTTATATTTTTTAAAGCCAGTATGTAAAAGTTTTTCATATTTTATCCTTAATTTGTATTTAAAATAATATGTCAGAGCTCATGTAGACCAAGAATATTAACCTCTTTTATAGTGAGTAATTACTCACTCAAATGGTCAACTCTTTTTTTTAATCTAGTATAAAAAAAATTTTATTTGCCATTTTTAATATTTTTTTATAGATAAATTACTTTCTTTTAATTAATCCATTACACAAGATATCGATCATGGATTTAATTTGCATATCATCATCCCATTCTTCATCTGAAGATAAAATAAATCGTAAAATTGAGTATCCCAGAAAAGAAGACATCACCATGCGAATGATGATGGAAGGATCAAGATCAATGATCACACCTTTTTTTTGGTGGCGTTTGATAAATTCAGAGACCATGGGAAACATTTTTTCTGTAAATTGCTTTTTCGCAAAATTTTGCAATTCTGCGTCAAAGCTCATTTCCTGGATGATAATTCTCAGAAAAGTTCTGTGCTTTTTAATGAAATCAAGTCGTTCATTAAAAAACAAATTTAAAAAAAACCGTAAATCTGTGTAGTTTTCGGAAAGAATTTTTTTTGTTCTTAAAATAGTTAGCGGAAGAATTGTTTTCTCAACTGCCATAAAAGCAATTTTTTGAAACAACAGTTTTTTATTTTTAAAATGTTTGAATATTAAACCTTCAGCTACACCTGCTTTTTTAGCAATTTCTCCCGTAGACGTTCCCGAAAACCCTTTTTCTGCAAAGATTTCCAACGCAGATTCGTATATCTTTTTTTGTTTTTCAGTCATTCCCGAAAAATATAATTCATCTGAGTAGTCATTGTTGTCCATTCATAACAGCTGCCGATTAAAAACAGCCCGTCAAGCTTAACATTTAAATTATTTCATGATGATCGATTAGCAAGGATTTAATACTGTAGATTTATACCTTGGCGCACAGGCTCTGAATGTCCGAACTTTAGTCGGAACATAAGAATATTATGGATTGAAGAGTAAGATGCCCTTAAATGTATGGTCGTCAAGATTGGAAATGTAATATATGAATATAATTTATTTTTTATTAGGATTAATTTTATTGGTCATTGGTGCAGAGTTCTTGGTACGTGGCGCCTCTCGCTTGTCATTCGCATTAGGTATATCACCACTTGTCATAGGATTAACAGTTGTAGCATTTGGCACGAGCTCACCTGAATTAGCTGTAAGCGTGATCTCTGCGATAGATGGCAAAGCGGGTCTAAGCCTAGGAAATGTAGTGGGAAGTAATATATTTAATATTCTCTTTATCCTTGGAATTTCTGCGATGATTATTCCCTTAAGTGTTGCACAACAAATCATTCGTTTTGATGTACCCATTATGATTGGTTTATCATTCTTGTTGTTAATTGTATCTCTTGATGGAAATATCAGTCGTATAGATGGCATTATTTTCATTTTAGGGTTACTCCTTTATACTTTCTATATTATTAACAAAAGCAGATCGGAATCCAAAAATGCCAAAGAAGAGATTCAAACTGAACGAATAGAAACAAAAAATGGATCATGGGAGTGGATTAAAAATTCAGGATTGGTTATTTCGGGGCTCATACTACTCGTCGTTGGCTCCGAATGGTTGGTCGATAGCTCAATCACTTTTGCAAAAATGCTCGGTGTAAGTGAGATCGTAATCGGATTAACCATTGTTGCCGTAGGCACTTCCCTTCCGGAATTAGTAACATCCATTGTGGCCAGTATTAAAGGTGAACGAGATATTGCTGTAGGCAATGTTATTGGTAGTAATATTTTTAATATTATGGGAGTTTTAGGCTTATCCAGCATTATTCCTGAATCGGGTATTGCAGTATCTCCATCTTTTATCGGATTTGATTTACCAATAATGATTGCTGTGGCATTTTCATGCTTGCCTATATTTATTTCTGGAGGTCGAATTAGCAGGTTTGAAGGATTTCTGTTCTTTGGATACTATATTATGTATACAACATATCTTGTATTAAAAGTCACAGGGCACGATAAATTGGAAAAAATCAATAGCCTTGTTATTTATTATGTACTTCCGCTTACTGTTGTCACATTACTGGTCATATCATTTCAGGAGTATAAAAAAAGGATAAAACCAATCGGCTAAAGGCAATACAACTTATTCAGATAACGTCCGACGGCACTCGAAGTTAAAATGACTCTTCAGGCGCAGCTTTCTTTTGTATTGCGGATGAGCAATCAATTAAACTCTGGTTTGATGTGGCTCTGGGGGTTAAACGAAGGTCGTCTCACCACTTTTAAGTAACTAAATAAAAAAAGAAATTTTCACGATATGAACACTTAAAATAATAAACCCAGCTTTTTAGATGACTTAAAATCACCGGGTTTATTATTTCTCAACTGTTAAAAATCAAGCAGCTTTGCTTGCGGGTTGCGCTTTTTGTTTTTTTGCTTTGGATTTAAAGGGACGAATTCCAAAGTTGCTTACAATGGGATTTTTTTTGCCGAAAAAGCCATAGAGCATCGACTTATACCTCATTAATTCGTCTTTTACAGACTTTAGCTGGGCATTGTATTCCAGATAATGCTGACTGGCATCTGAACTTGACTTTTCATAATTATCTCTTGTACTTTTAAATTTGCTGATCATCTCCGTCAGTGATTCTTCTGAAACCACAGACGGAAAACCAGGCATGTCTTTGTAAGCTTTAACCCCCTGTAACATATTCTCTAATGTTTCTACTGTCTCATTGTAAGACTTTACATTGATTTCCGGCATATTTTCCTCCAATAAAAAATTTTTGTGTTCACAATTATAATTAAGAATCAAGCGCAATTTTTACACTTCTGGTTTATAAAATGTAAAAAATGATATTTTAAATTGTAAACTGTCATTGAAAATATATAAATTACCATTTTTATTGAAAAACCATGATTTTATATATACAAATAAATATTTCATTATAATAAATCATTAACTTTATATTTGAAAACGCCATTTTTATTTCAAAACTATCAGTTTATTATATTCAATGATCCTTTATTTTATATAAGTATTCTTTTTTAATTACAAAATAATAATTTTATATATTTTATCACTGTTGGTTGTAATATGTTTTAGATTTTTGCGGCTATGAGAGGTCGTGCGGTCATAATCAGAATAGGTGACATGTTATTTCGTCTGGTGATATTTTCAATGTCGTAGTTTTATAAATTGAAAAATACCGGCTTTCTGCATCTGTACCTGAATCTGTTACAACATATTTACTTTTGATCATTCCCAAAAAATAGTCATCCGAATCAAGTTTAATATCATTAACTATTTCAATATTTTTTGAATTTCACATAAATTTGTTTCATCAATTTTATCATTTTCTACTTTAACAAAAACAATTGTCGTTTAACGGCATATATTACTTTATCCTCATTGTATCTTTTAACAATTTTTCCAATAGCGCCATTTTTAAGGAAAGCTTTTATTTGGGAGGTTTCATCATGATTTTCTCTGAGCGTTAATCCAGATTTTGCATTTACGATAAAATTATCAGATTCAATATATTTTCATTTGCCGTTTATTATGTTATAACATATATTATGTTTGTCATTTTGTATTCTATGGAGGAAATAATTATGGGCCAATTATCAATATATATCGATGATGAAACATTAAAAAAAGTTGAGGAAGCAGCTAAGAGTCAGCATATGTCAGTTTCCAGGTGGATAACAAGTCGCATAAAAAATTCATTTAAAACAAGCTGGGATGATAACTTTTTTTCGTTATTTGGTTCAATTAAAGATGATTCGTTTAAACGCCCCGATCAAATCGGTTATGAACATGATTCTATGAGGGAAAGATTGTGAATCTATTTCTTGATTCTAATATTTGCATTTATTTTTTAACAGGTAAATATACAGTTATAACGGATAATATTAAAAATACGGATCCAATTCGCATAAAAATTCCTTCAATAGTTAAAGCTGAGTTGATCGTAGGGGCGTTAAAAAGTAATAAACGAGCCGAGAATCTTAAGTTTATAAATACATTTCTTTCTTACTTTGAAATTGTACCTTTCGGCGATAATGAGTCTGAAATTTATGCGGAAATTAGAGCGAACCTGGAAAAGAATGGTAAAACAATTGGCCCAAATGATCTGATTATTGCAAGCACTGTTATTGCAAATAATGGTATTTTAGTTACAAATAATGAAAAAGAATTTAAGAGAGTAAAAAATCTCCGTGTTGAAAACTGGATCAGTTGAGCAAATACTTTAGCTAACAGGCTTTTGAAAACTACATTTGCCCCGCAAGCGTTAAATGAAAAACCGTACCTATGCTTTGGTACATATAATAAAGATTTTACATCATAGATTAATATAATAAAATTCCCGTAACCCAAGAGCACCCTGCGCCCGTGCCGGGTGCAGGCGAAGAGAAACCAGAATTGGAGATATGATGACAAAGCTCAAAGACAATAACAACAAAGAACCTGCCCGTACGCTGCAAGCAGGCTGGGAGCCCATCGAAAAACAACTCTGGAAAGCGGCAGATAAACTTAGAAAAAATATCGATGCCGCTGAATACAAACATATTGTTCTTGGACTAATATTCCTTAAATACATTTCCGATGCCTTTGAAGAGCTTCACTCAAAACTAAAAAGTGGTACTGGCGATTATGCCGGCGCAGACCCGGAAGA
>Ga0224495_10000242_pt1 | contig 44734 bp, 42 predicted proteins | sample SF_Jul11_sed_USG_FD_168128 | JGI IMG/M metagenome (GOLD analysis project Ga0224495, IMG submission 168128) | Sediment microbial communities from San Francisco Bay, California, United States - SF_Jul11_sed_USGS_4_1 | ecosystem: Environmental > Aquatic > Marine > Sediment | place: USA: California...
TCCGTCCTCGGCAGCAACGGCCTCACCCGCACCGATTCCTTCCTCAACCTGCAAGGCGACGGCAGCGAACATGCCGCAACCAGCGTGACCCGCATCGACAACGCCGACGGCAGCCGTACCTATCGCGTCGACCTGACCGGTGTCGCCAAAAACACCGCCGTCAACCTCAGCTTCGACCTGCTGGGCTTCGGCCAGGACAACAGCCACGTCACCCTGAGCGACATCCGTGTTTCCGGCCTGCCGCAGTTGCATGACGATGCCGCCACTCTCGCGGAAGACAACCTGCTGACCTTCGATCCCTTCGCCCAGGCCGATGCCGCATTGCGGCCATTACTGGCGGCGACCATTTAAAAGGGGCGGGTTCGCATTAGTTTTTAACATCAGCCAAAGTCCGCAATGTGTCGTGAACTGCCGCTAGGTTTTCAAGAAGCGGACACTCATAGCAACCTGAATCAAATCATCTGCTGTAGTCCGCTCAGGCCGAGAACCGGTCCATCGAGGTTTTTGATTTAGTGTCCGGGCCATATGAACTATCTAGTAAATACCCTGTAGCCAAACCGTACCACTTCCCTGCTTTTCGGGTGTACCTGTAGCAATTTTCAACTGCTCTTGAGTGTGGCGAGCACTGGTAAGGTGTTGATAATTAAAGATGCGCCCGTTTAACTTCCCTCTTCCGAAGCCAAGGGTCGTGGGTTCGACTCCCGCCGAGCGCGCCAAACAAAGTGGAAAGCCGGTAACCTGGTTCTGGTTACCCGTTCTGGTTGCAAAACTCTTTTGACTCACTTCTGCTTTTTAATCAATCCTGCTATCGCTTGGGTACGCGCCTGTTGAATCGCGGTGGCGATGGTGTGGGTGCCGGAAAGTTGCTTGGCGATCCCGCCTGCGTCTACCGCACGGGCGGTAGCCAAGAGTTGCAGCAGGTAATCTGCCTGCGGATAGGTATCGTTTCCATGGCTAGTGCGACCGCGCGCATCCGAGGAACAGGCTTGCAGCAATTGTTCAAAGCGCTCGGGTCTGCGCCAGGCATCCGTTGACTGGAATAATTTGATGACGGTGTCGGCGCGCAATTCGGTGGCGCGGTGAATATCACCGTGATAGCGAGCGGCCAACAGTGCAAGGTCGCGGCAGTCGCTTGAGGCGCGCAGGCGCTGCGATAATTTTTTTACCAGTTCGACGCTGCGCAATTCATGGCCGATGTGACGCGGCAGGATGTCGGGTGGTGTGGTGGCCTTGCCGAGGTCGTGGGTCAGCGCGGCGTATCGCACTTCCAGCGCATAGCCCTGCCGTGCTGCATCGTCAACCACCAGCATAGTATGGATGCCGCAGTCGATCTCGGGATGATATTTCTCTGGTTGGGGAACTCCGAATAGTGCGTCCACTTCTGGGATAATCTTTGCCAGCGCATCGCAATTGCGCAACGTTTCAAAAAACCGCGACGGTTTTTCTTCCATCAGGCCGCGAGCGAGTTCCTGCCAGACTCGCTCGGCAACCAGTGCATCAACTTCGCCGTTGTTTACCATCTCGCGCATCAGTATCTGTGTCTCCGGTGCGATGCTGAAACCGAAGCGTGCGGCAAATCGTGCTGCGCGCAGAATGCGCACCGGGTCTTCGCCGAACGCAGGGCTGACATGGCGCAGAATGCCGGCGCGCAGGTCGGTGATGCCGTTGTACGGATCGATCAGATTGCCGTGTTCGTCTTCGGCGATGGCATTGACCGTAAAGTCCCGGCGCATCAGATCCTGCTCCAGTGTGACATCCGGCGCGGCATAAACAGCGAATCCCTGATACCCGCGTGCAGTCTTGCGCTCGGTTCGTGCCAGTGCATACTCTTCGTGGGTCTTGGGATGCAGGAATACTGGGAAGTCCTTGCCTACCGGCTGAAAACCTTGCGCCACCATTGCTTCCGGCGTGCTGCCTACCACTACCCAGTCACGATCTTGTATCGTAAGGCCGAGCAGCCGGTCACGAACTGCTCCTCCGACGCAGTAGGTTTTGGCTTCAGGGGAGATGGGGCTTCGTCCGGTCATGGTCGGGAGATTTTGATGTTATGTGGCCCAGACGCTGCTTAAGCGATCCGGGTGGTGAGCCAAATTGGTCGGCGTAGTAGACGGTGTTGCTCATGACTTTCTTAACATATTCCCGTGTTTCTTCGAACGGTATCGATTCGGCATAGATTGCTCCTTCCATCTTTTGGCTGCCACGCCACTGAAGTGCGCGCAACGGCCCGGCATTGTATGCTGCCGAAGCCAGCACCGGGTTGTTGTCAGACTGGGATAATACCGCTTTCATGTAGTAGGTGCCGAGTTGCAGGTTGGTATCCAGATTATGGAGCAGGGAACTGTGGTAATCCTTTAAACCGAGTTTGTTGGCAATCCATCGCGCGGTGCTGGGCATAATCTGCATCAACCCCGCCGCACCCACTTCGGATTTTGCGGCGTGCGCAAAACGGCTTTCCTGTCGCATCAGTCCATACACCCATGCTTCATCCAGATTGTTATTTCGGATGTGCGATTGCAGTGCATCACGATAGGGTGCGAGGTAGCGCAGACTAAAATCGTGCAGGTTAACGGTCATGTCCGCCGCCCCGATTGCGCGGTCGTACATTTCATTGCGCCTGGCGACTTCGGCAGCGGCCAAGAGTTCGCGGTCATTCATGTCACGCACTACCCAGCGCCATTCTTCCAGCGCCTCACTTCGCAGTCCATTACGGTAAAGCGCAATGGTGCGCTGGACGTTAGGACGGGCCGCGACTTCACTGATGGAGTGCTCGCTGGGCTTAAAAACAGCGTGCTGCTCACTAAATGCGGGTAAATCTGCTAGCTCATCTGCAGCCAGTTGTCCATAAAAGTGGTATTCGTTGCTCAGTGGTACGAACAAGGCTCTGGCATCGAGACTCTTGCCTATTTCACTAAGCGCGCGTGCTTTCCAGTAACGCCATGCGGGGTCGCGCTGCTGCAAAGCAGACATTGCGTCAATGGCGGATGACACATCGGCCCAGCTCTGAAGGCGTAAAGCTGCCCTAACCTTCCATGCGAGTTGTCGCTCGTTAAGCGGAATATCCTCAGCTTGTTTGTACCATTCCAATGCGCGGTCGTCGAGATTGCGTGCGGCCTCATGACCCAGCCAGCCGTAAAAATAACGCTGTTCTGACTTTGGGAAAAACACCGAGATTTTTGACCAGCGCATAACGGCCATATCCGGATTTTGCTTGGACAGACGGTGCAGCGCAAACAGAATAATGATGCGTTTGTCTTCGCTTGAATTTGCCAACGACACTGTGCGCAGATAACGATCCGGATCGGCGGAAGCCTTTCTTAATTCGGCAGCCAGTCTTGTGGAGCTCCCTTCTATTTTTTCAAGAAGATAAGCGCCGAGCGTAATGTTGTTGAGTTCCAAGGACAGGCGCAGCCGCTCGCGAAGATCCGCGCGGTCAATAATGCCTGTGTCGCGCGCGGCATCAAAAAGCATGCCGCAACTTTCCGGCAGGATGTTACCGTCAAACCATAATTTTTTTGCGTCACGCAACGACAGAAGATAGTTAATGCGTCCCCGTGATTGAAGCTCGTAACATAACAGTTCGTTATCTTTGTTAATCAGCCGGGGCAATTCCGCATCGAACAGTTCCCAGCGCCCATTTTTGGCTAGCATCTTGAGCCATTCCCCGCGTAACAGGTCTATTACAGGCGAATCTTCAGGCCGTGAAAGGAAAGCGGTCACTATCTGCGGATCGGCGTTCTCCAGATCGAGGCGCAACTGGTAGTAGTTAACATAGACATCCAGCAGGGATTTTTTCAGGCGCGGGGCGTATAGCGCAAGTTTTTTTGCATTGCCTGCGAGAAATGCATCGTGTGCAGCGATAAAATCGTTGTCATAAGCGGTCGGTGCGACAGTGGAACCAATGCCAAACGATGAAAAAATCTCCGAGACAACACTTGTGTCGGCGCCGCTGGCAGTATCTTCCGCCAGTACGGACGGTGCAACCAGTAACAAAGAATAAAGTAAAAACCGCATTGAAAATCATCTGGTAAACTGTGCCGTTGAGCATAACATATCATCGAATGTGTACCCTTCGATGCATTCACGATGTAGGTTGTGAAAAAGGGATTCTGTGCACAAACACCAAAAAGCTTCGATTTCCTGCAATAATTGCGGCAGTAATTATAAAAATAATCAAAGAAGGGTTTCATCATGATGAGTCAAGACGATTTGAAGCGCGCGGTCGCCAAGGCTGCGATCGAGTATGTGCCGTCAAACTGCATAGTGGGCGTGGGAACCGGCTCCACAGCGAACTTTTTCATCGACGAGCTGGCGCTGATCAAAAATAAAATACGCGGCGCGGTCGCGAGTTCAGAGGCTTCGGCAAAGCGTTTGCAGGGGTACGGCATAGAAGTGCTGTCACTGAACGAGGCGGGTGACTTGCCGGTGTATGTTGACGGCGCGGACGAGATCACGCGCCATATGCATATGGTCAAGGGCGGCGGCGGCGCGCTGACGCGCGAAAAGATTGTTGCTTCAGCGAGCAAGAAATTCATCTGTGTGTGCGATTCCAGCAAGCTGGTGGATATGCTGGGCAAGTTTCCGCTGCCGATCGAGGTAATTCCGATGGCACGCAGTTCGGTGTCGCGCAAACTGGCTGCCTTGGGCGGGCAGCCCAAACTGCGCGAGGGTTTTACCACCGACAACGGCAATATCATTATCGACGTAATGGGCCTGCAGATCATGAATCCGGTCGAGCTTGAATCGGAGTTGGATCACATTGCCGGCGTGGTCACAAACGGCTTGTTCGCGCGCCGTGCCGCCGATGTGCTGCTGCTGGGTACGCCGGAGGGTGTGAAGACGATGCAGGCGTAGCCTGTCATCATCGTGTCATATTAACCGTTTATGCTGTGCGTTTGCCTAACACGAGGAAAAAATTATGAGCAGTAGCGATCACATTTCACGCCAGTTCGATGCCGATCTGGAAGCCATACGAGCCAATGTGCTACAGATGGGCGGAATGGTGGAGAGCCAGATTAAAAGCGCTGTCGAGTCGCTGGTTAGCGGCAATGTTGCCCTGATGACAAAAGTGATCGCCGATGACCACCGGGTCAACGCGATGGAAGTAAAGATAGATGAGGCGTGCAGCCAAGTGATCGCGCGCCGTCAACCTGCGGCGGGTGATTTGCGTCTGGTGATGGCTGTAATCAAGACAATCACCGATCTTGAGCGTATCGGCGACGAGGCGGAGAAGATCGCGCGTATGGCCAAACTGCTGTCGCAAAAGCAAGGGCTGGCCATTCCGCGCTATCAGGAGATCAAGCATGCCGCTGATCTGGCGCTGGACATGCTGCGTAAATCGCTGGATGCTTTTGCCAGACTCGATGTGGTAATGGCTGCGCAAGTGGTGCGGCAAGACGATCAAGTGGATGAGGAATTTCGCGCCATCATGCGCTACCTCATTACATTCATGATGGAAGACCCGCGTACTATTTCCACATCGCTTGAAATACTTTTTGTGGCGAAAGCGATCGAACGTATCGGCGACCACGCCAAGAATATGTCGGAGTATGTCATCTACATGGTCAAGGGACGCGACGTGCGCCACATCACTGTGGACGAGATCGACCGCGAAATTCAGCAGTAGTGCAGAAACAAACTACTCTTGCAGCCATTGATCTGGGCTCTAACAGCTTTCGTTTGCAGATCGCAAGAGTGGAGGGCGATCAGCTTTATATGCTGGACGGTCTGCGCGAACCGGTAAGACTGGCTGCCGGACTCACCGCCGAAAAATACCTCAATGCCGAAGTTCAGCAGAGCGCGTTTTCAGCTTTGGAACGCTTCGCCGAACGCTTGCGCGACCTGCCGCACGATGCCGTGCGCGTAGTCGGTACCAATTCGTTGCGCGTTGCAAAGAACGCGGAAGATTTTATACCGCAGGCCGAGCACATTTTGGGGTTTCCTATTGAAGTCATTGCCGGGCGCGAAGAAGCTCGGCTGATCTATATCGGCGTGGCGCATGGTTTGCCGCCGTCTACCGATAATCGTTTGGTCATTGATATTGGCGGCGGCTCTACCGAATGTATCATTGGTAACGGCTTCACCCCGCTCAAAATGGAAAGCCTGTATATGGGTTGCGTCAGTTTCAGCAACCGATTTTTTACAGACGGGAAAATTACCAAACAAAACCTCAAGCAAGCAGAACTAGCAGCCCGTGGTGAATTTGAATCCATCGTTGCGGACTATCGGGGGCAGTGGCGGCAGGCTGTCGGTTCATCGGGTACGGCCAAGGCGATTGCGGAAATACTGGAGTTGAACGGCTACAGCAAACATGGCATCACCCGTGAAGGACTCGATAAGTTGCGCGCCCATTTGCTGGAAGTGGGCGATGTAAAAAAACTGGCACTGCAAGGTTTGCGGCCGGATCGCGAGCCGGTTATTGCGGGCGGATTTGCCATCATGTATGCGGCATTCTGCGAGTTGGATATAGCGCAAATGGATACGGCTCTCGGGGCATTGCGCGAGGGCGTGCTGTATGACCTCTGGGGGCGTTTTCACGACGATGATGTGCGCGATGTGACCGTAGATCAGTTCATGCAGCGGTATCATGTCGATGCAAGTCAGGCCAAGCGGGTGGGTAAACTGGCCCGGATGTTTGCACTGCAATTCTTCAACAACGAAATAAACGAGGCGGATACTCATATGCTCGATTGGGCGGCCAAACTGATCGAGATCGGCATCAGTGTCGCACACAGCGGCTATCACAAACACACCGCCTATATCCTGGCTAACGCCGACATGCCCGGCTTCTCAAAAAAAGAGCAGGCACGCCTCAGCATGTTGACCCTTGCGCAGCGGGGTAACTTGAGCAAATTCAAGGAACGGATCAAACATACCAGCGACATCGTACTGATGATGAGCTTGCGTCTTGCCGTATTGTTCTGCCGCAATCGCAGCGACATAAAGCTGCCTGCTTTGCAGGGGCGGTTCAGCGGCAGCAAATTCCATATCTCAATCGATGCGGATTGGCTGGCGCAAAACCCACTGACCGAGGCCGCGTTGCAGGAAGAGACCAGGCAGTGGAAGGCGCTGGAGATGAGCGTGCAGATAGAGTCGGCTTAAGTGGTGTTACACGGTGTTAGTGATGTACCAGCTTAGGATAGCTATTCGTACTTTGCACGCTTACTCTAGTTGTTACGCTTCGGCATTGGTTTGCTGAAAATCCACAAGCTCAATTGATTGGCCTATTTTAGTTGCCAAGCCGAGTGGCAGGCGATGCATTTGGACATTGTGGAGGAAACCATTTTCAGAATTTCCGTTGCGGGCTTTCCATCTGCTGCCGCCGTGGCGATATCATCCATGTCGCGATGTACGCTCATGCCGAGCTGTTTGAATTCCAGTGGCAGTTTTGCCATCAATGCCGGATTGACATCCGCTGCACTGGCCATTCCCGCTTTAGCGGCTGCCTTGCGGATCTGTTGCATGTCGGTATTATTCGCGCCTTCCAGAATGCCTTGAGTTGCAACCAGTAGACCGCGCATCTCGGATAACACCAAGTCGCGTTCGGCAGGCTGCAATATCACAGCGGTTCTGCCGTCGGATCCTGCCGTGGTGTTGCCGCGTATGAAGAACCAAGCGAACACGACGAGGGTGACAACCCAGAGTAGTAAGGCGAGGCGTGCGATTTTATTGGACATGATGAGGAGTTCCTTGGGTTGATTATGAAAGTGCGCAGGGTAAATAGATTTTTTCGCGATGTCTGTGCTAATAGTCACATAACTTGGAATACGGGTTGATTTTCGAGATGTTCAACTTAGCCACTGAAGCCCCACTTGCTCATAATCCTCACCCTCTGTCAGCAAGCCGGTCAGCTTGATGTTGCGGCTTTTTTCGCCGAGCATTACCTCATAGATCGTGTCTGGCACATAACCGCCCGGCTCCATCAGTATCGTCGCGTTTGCGTAGGAGTTATTTGCGTCGGGGAGCAGGATGACGGGCAAATAATCGTAGGCGAACGAGCCTGAACTGCTTTCCCACGCGGATATCTTTTCGGTGCCCCTGCCGAGCGTGCGCAGCCAGACCGATAACGGTTTTTTGGCGAGCATTTCAATACCGACATGTACTACGCCCTGTGGGTCGGTATGCAATCGGCGGATCATACCAACCCACCATGTCGTATTGTTCTCCGCTTTGAGTCCGCACAGATCGCCGATTTTTACCCAGTCGTTGGCACTTTTTGGGATCACCCCTCCGATTCCGGTGAGACTCACATCTGAAACGGACCAGCTTTCGGTGTCGTAATCAACATCTTCTTCGGTGGCAACCAGATTGATGTTGGCACGCTTCTTCAACATGGTCACCTCTTCTTCGGAAAGATTCACGGCATTGTCAATGTCCATATGTGTAACCAACTTGCCGATTGTGGCGTAGCTGTGCACTACATCAATGTTGGCGTGAATGGGTCTGCGTTCCTGATGCCTGTGAGGATGATCCTTGCCCCAATACAGCCGCAGGTGTTTTAGCACGGTAAGCTTGCCCGCCGGGGTGAACTCACTGCCAAAGCGAAGCTCCTGATGAATTAACCCCTGCTCATGCTGGGAGATGATGTCGGTCAGTTTGGGGACTGCCTTGGCTGCGCCGAAAAATCGCATCGTTGAGGTTGGCTGGATATCTCCTGTGACAGGTTCTGGGAGCCCGGGTTTGGCCAAATCGATCCAGAATGGGCAATCTGGATCCGGCATATCCTTGAAATCAAAAAAATTCGCCATGCGTGCCGCGACACGAAAACACACTTCGATCTGGTCATGCGCCAGCGTTGCCGGGGAAGAAATATATAGCATCATCGCCCGCAAAAACTCACGCTGAGGGCTGATGTGAAGTGCTTGTCTGGGATAGGCGAAAACCAACATTTCGGCGCATTGATGTTCAACGGCGAAATTGTAACCACTGAACAGGTGATCCCAGACCTGCTGTTCGATATCCACATAATGCATCATCTCTATTTTCATCTGCGATGAGACGGCGCGCATCCATCTAACGCAAATCACCGGCATATGATCCGCCAGTGTTAAAGGCTTCGTTTCGGCTTGCTGGAATTCGTGTACACACAGCGCATAGGATCGGTTAAGCATTTTCATGAAAGCATGCAGTTCATGCCACAGGTGCATACCCTGAAAATCCTGAAGATGGGGCTCGCCCAAATATAACTGCAACAGTTCCGAGTAATAAGGCTGCCCGGTCTCATCCAGCAGCATGAAGATTTCAGCCCGAACCTCGGGCATGAAACCCGGAGTGTCCTTGACGGAATTCAGCCAGGAGGTGATTTCGTCCAGTGCCTTGAAGGAGTCATCCGGCAATACCGCAAGCAAGCGCTTGGCTTCTGCCACACTAAACATCGGATGATCCGGCTTGTCCGCGAATATTTTTGGCATGGAGAACATGTTTCGATTCAACCTCGGATTTTTAAGATTCCCGCGTTCTCATCATAACGTAATGACTTGGAATGGAGAATGGCCTGAGTGGTGAGCAGGAATTGAGATTACGTTTTGCTGGATTTGTGTAATGGATTTCGATTAAGGAAGCGTCTTCCCAAGAGGCGAGTAGTGCTGACCAACGCATAGATCGCCAAAAATGGATCGAGCAGATAATCCCAGAGATTGCTGGATTCATACCAGTTGAGTGACCATGTGAGCGTGGACAAGACGATACAGAGGACAATCAAAGTGGATTTTTTGAACCATGCAAACAAAATAATCAGCAGCAATGCGGTAATGAAGAATGGATCGCCATAGCCCATGCGATAAGGGTCGAACATACCAATACCGAGTGCCAGCGGATAAAAGGCGGCGGAAGTGAACGCGACAAGCATTAGAAGGGCCCTTGCTTTCGGGGCTGTAGTGCCGACTCTGGGGAAGAGTTGGCTGAGAATCTTTGTTACCGGTACATTCAATAGCAATACGAGTGTGGTGATGCTCAAATCACCCGTCACGCCGCGTATATAGGCGGTTATCGGCATTTCACCGAAAGGGAGGAGTGACAGCACAAACACCGCGCCCAGAAAAACCACCAAACGTACTTTGGGAATATGTGCGGTAGCGGGTATTTGCATCAGCATGGCCACTACCGCGATGGCAGTGCTTCCTAGCCCTGTCAGATCAGTGAAGTTGGGCATTGGGTGAAGTTCCTATGGCGGACTCATTCAAGCGTTGGATCAGCCATGTGCTACTAAAGCTGACGTGTTTGATAAAACTGCGATTCCAAGTGTAGACGAGGTGAAGATCACCATTGCGTGTCTGGATCATGTAGGGGTAAGAAAATTCGAATTGGCAGCTTTGCCCCGTGCATTTGTTGCGTTGTGCCGAAGCGGCATAGGCGGAGGGGTCGGTAATGTTGCTATCGGTTGCGCGCGCCAGCTCTTCGGAAAGTTGCAAATAGCGAACCGGATCGGTAATTTGCTCGCGCTGATCTTCAAGCACATAAATGGTTTTCCAGCTGGCACCGCCGTCGGATGAAGCTGCCAGAGACAGAACTTCGCGATTCATTTCAGTGTCATTAAGTGCAACCAGTATGCGACCATCCGACAATGCAACACCGGAAACAGCCGCATCAGGATTGGCCAGCGTGGTGAGCTCAGGAGCACTCCAATGCCTGCCGGCATCGGCTGTTGCGGTAGCGATTACCCGCTTCTGAGATGTTCCGGTATGACGCATCAATATGATCGCTTGCTGCTGGTTTTTGATCAGCATCACCGGCTGTATACCCAATCTCCCCGAACTTAAACGCTGCTTGTCGATAACCTCTCCTGAAGGAGAAAGGCGCAGCAGTTCGCCGAATTTACCGATGAATTCATGGTAGACAGGCAGTCCGATAGTTCTGTCGTTGTACGCGAACGGTGAACCTTTAACCAGCGTGCTGATATTTATGAATGGAGAAGTGACAAGCCTTCGTGGCGGGCCCCAAGTTGTACCCTCGTCTGTGGATGTGATCACCGTAATAGAGCTGCCTGCCCAGCCGCCTACCGAAACAGTGACGTAGAACAACTGTAAGGTTCCGTCGGGTGTGCGTAAAGGAACGGGGTTGCCGATTTTTTTGACGAATCGCAGTAGCGCGCGTTGCGTCGTGTTTCGATCCACGATACTGACATCATCGCTCCATTTGTCGAGTTCGGGATCGAATACCGCAGTGCGAATTTCGACATCTGCTGCCCCTTCGCGGCTACCGGAAAACCAGAATGCACGTATACGTCCATCGTTCATTTCGAGCAGAGAAGCAGCGTGGGTAGAGACATTCTGGCGTGGCGAGACGAAGCGGGTACGCATTTTCGCAACGAAATCGTCCGGATCCAGAATCTGGGTTGGCCATTGAAACGGGGCGGGAGCGGGAGCACGGGAAGATTTATAGAAAGCCAAACTAAAGGCCAGCGCCGCCAGCACGAGTAATAAAAATTGGCGGAGCGACGGTAGCGCCATCAGCGACACTCCTGTGCGGGAGACTGCGCAACGGCGGAAACTTTGACGGCGGGGGACGCGATCATCACCTCGCGCGCGAACAGGTTTTGCATCACCTTGCCTTCGCGCAGTATCTCCTTTACTTCGGCAAAACTCTGCCGGTCGCGGATCACCAGACGCTGGCCGATAATTTTGCATTCGTTGCAGGTGTGGTTTTGCGGGTTATCCAGTAGCGGCAGGCGAACGGCGAACAGCGGGTAACGCGCGGCCAGGTCGGTTGCGGTGAGGTGCTGAAATTCGGCATAACCGTGCACATCGGCACCGGGCAGCTCGAAGCGATGCCCCTCGTCTTTCGCCCTGAAGTTGCACGGCACCCACACCTGTTTGCCTTTTGCGTATAGCTGCGCCTCTGCACGGAACTTGCCGGGAGCGCCGTCGAACGGGCTCATGAAAACGGCGAAGCTCAGCAGTACCAGCAGGGCGACGACGTTTACCGCGTGGCGGGTGAACTGCCGCAGGAAGATGGCGGCCAGCAGCAACAGCGCGGTAACGTCCAGCAGCAACCAGAACAGCGGCGAGTACAGCTGCGCAACGGGCATTTCGGCCTGCAAACGTACTGCCAGATAAGCCAGACCGGCAACAGCCGAACCGGCCAGCACCAGTGTCGCGACAAAGGCTTTGCGGCTGATCTGCTGCCAGTTCAGTGCGCACAACAGTGCGACCGCGGGCATCGCCGCCAACAGGTAGCGACCCGAACGCTGGCTGGGCAGTGCGAAACTGATGAACAATGCGGCGATCCAGATTAACAATAGCTTTTCTTCGTTGCTCAATTCGCTGCGCCGTTTGTACATCAGGATAAACATCGCCACGACAGGAAAAGTGAGCAGGCCGGGGTTGGTCAGGAATGCCGCGGTGAAGCTCCAGATGCTGGAACCGCTCCATAGCAATTTGGCCAGATAGCTGGGCCCGTGCGGGTCGAATTTGCCCGCGTTCTCGCCGACGACGAATTCCTTCCATATTGCCATTGGATCGGGGTCGAGCACGAACCACAGCGCGAATATCCCGACTGCGACCGAGACGGTAATGGCGACCTTGAGCGCGTCCTGTTTGAGGAATTCCTTGATGCGGTAATCTCGCTGGTGCAGATACCATCCTGTCAGGCCGAGTGTGACTGGCAGACCCAGCGCGAAAGATTTATATAAAAACCCGATACCGATACCGATGCCGAATAGCAATGGAACGATGAAACGCGATGCGAATGTCATTCGCCAATAGAGCAACACAAAAAATGGCATGAAGATCCAGAACACCTCGGGCGAATTCGTCAGGAACGGGCGGCCGAAACGGTAGGTGGTCAGAAAAGCCAGCCAGGTCAGCGCCGCGATAAAGCCGATCTCCCTGCGTCCGGTCAGTTTGCGGCCGAGCATGAACAGCATCGCTGCGGTGAGTAGCGTGTAGATCACGTTCGGATAGCGCAGCTTCCAGCGATTCCAGTCGGTACCCCAGTTAGTGGTGACGATTCCCTGCCAGAACAGCAGCGGCGGCTTGGTGTTGCGCATGTTGTCCATCTGCGACTGCAGCGGCAGCATGTCACCGCTCGCGGCCGTCAGACGGACGATGTGCGCGTAGGGATACTCGTCGCCGTTTTTAGGGATGTGTTCGCTGTCGAGTCCGTAGAAATAAGTGAATACCGCCAGCAGGCAGGCCATCACATACCATCCGAGGTGCAGTCTGGAGTCAGTCTCTTTCATTGGCTGATGAACCATTGTTTAGGTCTTGCGCGTCATCAGGCTTTGGGATGATGGGTAGGGCGATTTCGTCTACCGGCTGGTGGCTGCGGAAGGTCCAGAGATTATTCGCCATGAAGTTGAACAGGCTGGCGATCACAATGGCGGCTGCGTTTGCGGCCAAATAGTGGAAATACAGTGTGAACAGGTTGGTCAGGAGTATTTGCAGGCCGGTACCGACCCAGCATGCCAGCGCATATTGGCCGAAGTGCAGGATCAGGTGCTTGTCTGGACGATGCTGGCGGTCGCTCCAGGTCCAGTGGCGATTCCAGTAGAAGTTGTTTACGGTCGCGAAGAAGATCGCGACGGCCAGTGACAGGTTGAGGCGCACTATGGGTATGTCAACCGTAGCGAAGACAAATTCCCGAAAGACGTACAGCACTGCGAGGTTGACCACTACGCCGGATGCGCCGACAGTGCCGAATTTCATGAAACGCTTTTTGAACACCCATGCTGTCAGCGGGTGGCGCGCAAATCTGGCAAGCGCGTTCATACAGTTTTCTCCAGCATTTCACGGGCCTTGTGAAGCACCTCGTCGACGCCGATTTGTTTCAGGCACTGGTTGTCGCCGTCGCAGGGTGAAGTGCGATGGTTGTAAGCGGTGAGGCAGGGTGAACAGGGGAGTTGACGGTGGAAGCAGTAGGCATTATCTCCCAGCGATTTATAGAGCACCGGTGTTTCCGGGCCGAAAAAAATGATGGCGGGCAGCTTGGGCGTGAGCGCGGCGAATTGTCCGGGGCCTCCATCGTTGGTGACCAGCAGCGAAGCACGATGGAATACCGCCAACAGATGCCGAACCGAACGGGTATACCCGGCAAGATTGACGCAGTGCGGGTCGTTACAATGATCTACTACGGATTGAGATATCTCGCTGTCATCCTTCATGCCGATTACTCCGACCGCGTAGCCATCATTCAGCAAAGCCTTGGCCAGCCGGAAATAGTGTTCAGGTGGCCATGCGCGTATCGGCAACATACCGCCGCTCGGGTAGATCAGTATCAGCTTTTTGTCCTGGATAGCCGGGAATGAATCGTGCAACTCCCTGCATGCATGCTTCAATTCATCGTTGGGAAATTCCAGTACCGGCGTCTTTCCGGTATAGGGCTCGGGCAGCAGCTTGGCGACCGGGTTGGTAGTGGATTCCAACGCCGAGGCCAGCGTCAGGAATTGCTGGGTCAGGTGGCGGTAGGGGTTGTACATCACCGGACGATTGAGGAAGGAGCCGCGATACAAACCTTCCTGGGTGTGGGGATGAAAACCCACACGCAACGACGCACCGGAAAGATAGGAGAAAATATTGCTGATGCGCGCGAATAATTCGCAGTCGATCACAGCGTCGATCTTGAGATTACGCATCGTGCGTATTGCCTTGAGACTGTCGCCGACCAATCCCTTCAGGGACTTGTCGTTCAGGGTCAATATGTGTTCAGGCGGCACTACACCAAGCATGTCCAGTACCTCGCGGTTTTTGGCAAACATCAGGAAGTGCAGTGACGCATCGGGATACTGTTGCTTCAGACGCATCACCATCGGTTGCGCCAGGACCAGACTGCCCATTTCGGACAGCAGGATGATCAGGATCTTTTTTGGGGGGGTGCCGTCGGGATTGTTCGGCAGGATACGATTCACCAGCGAGAACAACGCGCAAATCGGCACACCCACATAACGATCGACTGCGCGCTGAAATTGGATGTTCATGAGGTAGGGGAATCGGCTCCGAAATTGAAATGCAGCGTCGCTTTGAGCGGTGCGATAGCGGCGAATTATCTAAGATTTCACCATGTGAAGCAACCTGCAACGGGTCGCGAAAAGAGGGTTTGGCAGGGTGAAGAACACGCGCTCAATACTTTTAGACGAAGAAATGCCGACAAGAATGCCCGTACAGCATTATTTTTATCCGCTGTTGCGCAATCCTGTAGCAATGCCGTTGATGGTCAGATGAATTCCCCGCTTTACCAGTTCGCTGTTGTCTCCGGCGCGGTGGCGTTCAAGCAGGGAAACTTGCAGGTGATTGAGCGGGTCGATATACGGTGTGCGTGTTAACAGGCTGCGCGCAAACATCGGGTTGTCCTGCAACAGCGAGGTGTTTCCGGTTACTTTGAACAGCATTTTTACGGTGTCATCCCATTCGCGTTCGATCGCGCCGAAGATGCGCTCTCGCATCTCAACATCCGCTACTAACTCTGCATAACTTGATGCGATGCCCATGTCGGTTTTGGATAGCACCATATCCATGTTGGACATCAGGCCGCGGAAGAAAGGCCAGCCCTTGTACATCGCCCGTAATTGCTCCAGTCCGGGTTTGCCTTCGCGTTCGAGAAACTTTTTCACCGCAGAACCATAGCCGAACCAGCCCGGCAATAAAGTGCGATTCAGTCCCCAACTGAATACCCATGGAATGGCGCGCAAATCTTCAATACGATCCGATGCCTTGCGTGACGAGGGGCGGCTGCCTATGTTCAGTTCGGCAATTTCGCGGATCGGTGTCGCGGTAAAAAAGAATTCAGTGAACCCCGGGGTTTCGTATACCAGGTCGCGGTAGGCGGCAAACGCATCGAGACTCAGTTCTTCCATGATGCGGTGATATTCCGGCATTGCGCTGTCCGCGCCGTGATGGTGCAATAGGGTGGCTTCCAAAGTGGCGGCGATCAAGGTTTCCAGATTGCGGCGACCGATCTCGGGATTGGAATACTTGCTGGAGATCACTTCACCCTGTTCAGTGATGCGAATCTGGCCGTTCACACTGCCCGGCGGTTGCGCCAGTATCGCGTCGTAGCTGGGGCCGCCGCCGCGCCCTACCGTGCCGCCGCGCCCGTGGAAAAGTCTTAACTCGATACCGTGTTTGGCAAACACCTGAACCAATTCAAGCTCGGCCTTGTATAACTCCCAGTTGGCGGTGAGATAGCCGCCATCCTTGTTACTGTCGGAATAGCCCAGCATTACCTCCTGCGTGTTGCCGCGGCTGGCCAGTAACTTGCGGTAGTAGGGAATGGAGAAGAGGTCGTTCATGATGACACCGCAACCCCTCAGATCCTCTATGGTCTCGAATAGGGGAATAATGTTGATGTCTAGCTTGTCGCCATTCTGGAGCAGGCCAACCTGTTGCAGTACCAATGCGAGTTCAAGCATGTCGCTCACTGCATCGGTTTTGGAGATAATGTGATTAGGCAAGGCGGCGGTACCAAAGCGCTCGTGAATCTGCGCGGCGGCCTGCATAATTAGCAGCTCGCTTTTCACGACATCGCTGTACTGCCCGATATCCGACAGTAAAATTTTACCGGATTGCAATGCTGCCAGCAGTACCTCTCGGCGGCGGCTCTCGTCAAGATCGGAGTAATCCGCTTTGCCGCTGCTATGCGAGAACAATTCGCTGACGGTTTGCTCGATGATTGCGCTGTGCTGGCGCATGTCCAGAGGCGCCAGATGGAAACCGAACACTTCGGCTGCGCGGCGCATGTTCGCCAATCGGCCACGCGCCAGATATATCGCACCGTGTTTGTATAGTGATTCAATCAGAATATCCAGATCAGCCATGAAGGCTTGTGGTGAAGCGTAGGGCGTGGCGTTTTCGTCAACCGGACGCAGTTGGGCCACCTTGTGTCCCAACTGCTTCGCGGTGGCCGAAAGGCGGGAATAAATCAAGATCAATGCCCGTCGGTAGGGCTCGTCGGACCTGCTGTTTGCCTTGTCCGGCGAGGTATCGGAAAGATTTCGCAATTCGTCGCTGACGTCGCACAGGCGGTCTGATAGGCTCAGGCGCGTACCCATGATATGGGTTTCATTCAGGAAATGCTCCAGCGCGAGCGCGGAATGTTGTCGTACGGCATCCAGCATTACGTCGTGGGTAACGAAGGGATTGCCATCGCGATCGCCGCCGATCCAACTGCCGACACGAAGCAGCGGTGGAATTTTGATGTCATCGCCGAAACGGGCTTCCAGCTTTCGTTCCAGACTGGCGTAGAGTTTCGGGATTTCGCTGAGGAAAGTGTAACGGTAAAACTCCAGACCGTTCTTGATCTCGTCCCGCACGGTCAATTTTGCAGTGCGCAGCATACGGGTCTGCCACAGAATCAATATAAAACGACGCAGGGCATTTTCGTTATCCGCAAGATCATCGGGTGTCATGTCCATGCGGTCGCGATTTGACAGCAGCCGGGAAATGATCAGCTGGCAATCGAGAATGCTTTTGCGTTGCACCTCGGTCGGATGCGCAGTCAGCACCGGCGAGACCAGCGCGCTGTCCAAAAATGTCTGCATTGTTTTCTTGTCGATCTGTTTCGCGTCGGCGCGATCCAGTGCCAATGGCAAACTGCCGTCTTTGGGCGTGCTGCCTGCTTTGAGGTGGGCGCGGTGTCTTCGGTTGTGGTGCAAGTCTTCGGCAATATTCGATAGCTGGGAAAAATAGCTGAAGGCACGCACGACAACCAGAGTTTCGCTGGTCGACAGTCCATCCAGTATTTTTTCAAGCTGCACCCGGTCACGGTCATCCTGAGTCTTGCGGAAACTGACTGCGGCCCGCCGCACATTCTCGATCAACTGGAAGGATGTTTCTCCCTCCTGTTCCCGCAACGTGTCGCCGAGGATGCGCCCGAGCAGGCGCACATCGTCCCGTAGCGGCAGGTCTTTACTTGATATATCGGCAGGTGCGGAAATAAAATTCATTGCGTTCTCGGGACAAAAGTACGGCGCACCTTATGTTAGAATGCGCCGGATATTAATTACATAATCTCAGGAAATACTATGACTCAGATATCCTTTAAAGCCCCGGCCCGATTAGTGATAGCTTCACGCGAAAGCGCGCTGGCGATGTGGCAGGCGGAGCATATCCGGGACAGATTGCGCGCATTATATCCTCAAACCGAGGTCAGCATATTGGGCATGACTACGCAGGGAGATCAGATTCTTGATGTCACACTGTCAAAGATCGGCGGGAAAGGGTTGTTTGTCAAGGAATTGGAGAATGCGCTGGAGGACGGGCGAGCAGATCTTGCCGTGCATTCCCTGAAAGACGTGCCGATGAATATGCCGGAAGGTTTTGTGCTGGCCGCAATCGGTGAGCGGGAAGATCCGCACGATGCGTTCGTGTCGAACAAGTTTGAGAGTTTGTCCGCTTTACCTCCGGGCAGTGTGGTGGGTACTTCCAGCTTGCGCCGGGAGAGCCAGTTGCGGGCGCGCTTCCCACATTTGAATGTCGAGCCGTTACGTGGCAACGTACAAACCCGTTTGCGCAAGCTGGACGAGGGGAAATATGCGGCAATTATTCTGGCTGCCGCAGGGTTGAAACGTCTGGGCCTGGGAGAGCGTATTCGCGGCATCATCACTAGCGAGGAAAGCCTGCCGGCTGTCGGTCAGGGTGCATTGGGTTTCGAATGCCGTGCCGATCGTGCAGATATGATCGAGTTGCTGAAATCACTGCACCATCCTGATACCGCAGCCTGTGTTCTGGCGGAGCGCGCCATGAGCCGTTCGTTGGGCGGTAGTTGTCAAGTACCGCTGGGCGGGTTTGCCGAAGTTAAAAATGGCAAGTTGCGGATGCGCGGTTTTGTGGCCAGCCCGGATGGCAAACGCATGATGCAGTCCGAGATTATCGGTGATATCGCCAATCCGGAAGCGCTGGGTGACAAGATTGCCGATGAGTTGCGTGCACAGGGTGCGGATGCGATTCTCGCCGAACTCGCACTCTGAGTTGCCGCGATTTAATAATCGCAGCAGCTTTTATGGTTATAACCATATGGCGAGAATAATCGTATCCCTCGGGGGAGCAGGAGGCTCTTGCACAATATGGTTGAGGATTTTCCGCTAAACGGATTGAAAATAGTCGTTACTCGTCCGCGTGACCAAGCTGTTTCGTTGGCGCGTCGCATAGAGCAGGCTGGCGGCACGCCGTTGCTTTTTCCCTTGCTGGACATTTCGGCCGTGCCGGATACGCGCGTGCTGCACGAACAAATCTCCCGCTTGGCACAATTTAATTTGGCTATTTTCATCAGTCCGAATGCAGTGCGCTTTGGTATAGAGGCGATACGCGCGATGGGTGAAATGCCGCTAAAGTTGAAAATTGCCACTGTCGGGCAGGGCAGCGCGAAAGCCTTGCGGGATTTTGGGGTGACTGATGTTATTGCACCTACCGAGCGTTTCGACAGCGAGGGATTGCTAGCTTTGCCGGAACTTCAGAACATCTCCGGGTGGCAGGTGATGATCTTCCGTGGCGATGGCGGACGGGAGTTACTGGGGGACATACTCCAGGAACGTGGGGCAACGGTCGAATATGCCGCCTGTTACCAACGCAGCAAGCCGCAGCAGGATGCCGGTGAGTTGCGTGTCGCGACCCCTGACGCGATCACCGTGACCAGCAGCGAGGCATTGGGTCACCTGTGGCAGATGATGGATGACGATTTGCGTAATTCATTGCGCGATATCGTCTTGTTTGTCCCGCATGAACGTATCGCCGAGTTGGCCAAACAGCAAGGTTGGCGCAAAGTGATGTTGACCGGCTCGGGTGATGAGGGCTTGTTTTCGGCGCTGATCGCATGGGCTGGGCAGAAAAGGGGCGGCAGATGAATGAAAGAGGTACGCGATGAGCGAACAGACTCCACAACCGGAAGATGCAAAAACTCAGGCGGCAGTATCGCCTGATCAACCGACCCGTGAGCCGCCAAATATGGCCGGCAAAAACCTGCACGGGGGGGGGCTGGCCAATATAAGCCTCACCCAGGTGATTCTGCTATTGCTGATAATAGTCTTCCTGTGGCAATGGCTCGAAGGACAACGAACCATCAATGATATGCAGCGGCAATTGGCAGAAAGAATCTCAGAAATGGCCGCCAATAACAAGGCTGCCCAGATGTTGGTAACGCAAAGCCAGGATCAGATGCGTGATCTTGCAGTCAAGGTGTCGATGATGGAGACTCGCTATGCGGAGGCGCAGAATCAGCGTGCAGCACTGGAGACTTTGTACAACGATTTGTCGGTCAACCGGGATGAAACGGTGTTGGCCGAGGTTGAGCAGATGTTGTTGAATGCCGAGCAACAATTACAGTTGTCCGCGAATGTAAAGGCCGCACTGATCGCCATGCAGAGCGGTGATGCCCGGTTGCAGCGCATGGACAGGGCGGCATTCAACGGGTTGCGCAAGGCCATCGGTCAGGATATGGATAAGCTGCGCGCCTTACCCTCACTGGATGTTGTCGGTATAAACCTGCAACTTAACAATCTTATTGCCGTTGTGAATGAGTTGCCGCTGGCCTACCAGAAGCGAGCTGAAAATCAGATGGTCAAGCAGGGGGTGTCGCCAGAAGGTGAGGCGACTTGGAGAAAGCTGCTGCGCGAGCTATGGCTTGAATTAAAACAATTGGTGATTATTGAAAATACGGGTAAAGCAGAGATTCCTCTACTATCTCCAGATCAGGAATTCTTCCTGCGCGAGAATCTCAAGCTGCGCTTGCTATCGGCTCGCTTGGCGTTGCTGTCGCGCGACGAAAGCAGTTTCCGGCAGGAATTGAAAACCGCGCAGTTTTGGATATCGCGCTATTTTGACGGAAGTTCGAAACAGGGTGTGAGGGCTTTGGGCGATCTGAAACAATTGGTTGCTTCGGATATTGTCGTCAGGTTGCCTGACATAAGCGGCAGCCTGCTGGCCGTGCGCAATTACCGTACCAAACAGGAGCATATGGCGGAACGCAGCCTTTCCAAAAAGGGTGTGCGATGAAGTTTCTGGTGTGGATACTCGGTTTATTCGTGGCAGCAGTCGTTCTAACCCTCGCATCGCACAACTCCGCCTATGTGCTGGTGGTATATCCGCCGTATCGTATCGAATTGTCGCTCACGCTGTTTATTGGTTTGGCGTTGCTCTTTTTTATCAGCGGCTACATGTTGGTTCGCATGGTGGACAATGTGCTGAGATTGCCGGATTTTGTGAACGCATTCCGCCGAAAGAGAGCGCAGGAAAAATCACGCGCGCTGCAGAAAGAAATGTTGGGCGCATTTTTCGAGGGGCGTTACGCGGCGGCTGAGAAGGCAGCAGAAAAAGCCATAAAATCAGGCGAGCATTCGACTTTCTACGCCATCATTGCGGCGCGCTCGGCACACGAATTACGCGAATATGATAAACGCGATGCCTATTTGTCAGCGGCGGAAGACCTGACAACGGATGATTCTGCAATTCGCCTGATGACGGCCAGTAAATTCATGCTCGATCAGCATGATCCGCATGCTGCATTGAAGGCACTGAAGGAATTGCGCGACACCGGGGTCAAAGGACATCCGGGCGCGATGTCTCTGGAACTGAAGGCGCAACAGCAAACCGGTAATTGGGATGAGGTTTTAAAGCTGCTCGACCAGATGGAAAAACGCAAACTGATCGATGAAACAGTTGTGGCACAGTTGCGCCAGCAGGCGTGGCTGGAAAAGATTGGTCAGCAGAAGGACCTGGAGAGCTTGAACGCCTGCCTGAAAAAAACTCCCGGAGATTTAAAGAGGCGCGCCAAAATTGTATCAGCCGCAGCGCGCGCGCTTATCCGGTATGGCGGTTGCGCGTCTGCGGAGAAATTACTCTCGGACAGCTTGAATGCCCAGTGGGACAGCGAGCTTGTTACGTTGTATGGAGACTGTCTGTCGGAAGATACGCTGGTTCAAATTCAGCAGGCCGAAAAATGGCTCAATCTGCACAAGCAGGATGCCGGACTGTTGCTCGCGCTTGGGAAGTTATGCCTGCACCAAAAATTGTGGGGTAAAGCACAAAATTACCTTGATGCCAGCATCAGTCTCAAACCCACTCACGCTGCCTATACGGTTTTGGGTCAGCTTGCTGAACGTCTGGGGAAGCTGGACGATGCGTCCGGGTATTACCAAAGTGCGTTAAATCTTAAGCAGATTCCGCAGTAATCTAAAATAATTTAGAACGTGCCTGCGGCTACAGTATTTAATCCTGATCTACTGCTGTCCGCAATATCTCGCGGCAATTCAGAATAGAGCAGAGCAACGGCGAAATGCGAATTTTCTTGCAGGTTTAATTTTTGGGCGCGAAGGTGAACGCATCCGAGAAAAATGCATCGACTGGCAATTTTCGCCGGGTGGTGAAATCGCGGTGTGCGGCTTCCACGACAACGGGCGCACCGCAGGCATATACCTCGTGTTCGGACAAATCGCTGTAATCATCCAGCACGGCTTGATGCACAAATCCGGTGCGGCCTTGCCAGGCATCTTCAGGGGAGGCTTCTGACAGCACAGGCGTGAACTTGATGCCGCTACGCTCCCATTCCCGGGCTTTTTCCAGCATGTACAAATCGGACAGTTTTCGGCCGCCCCAGTAAAAATGCATCGTGCGCTTTATGCCGGTAAACAGAGCATGCTCAATGATGGCTTTAATAGGCGCGAAGCCGGTGCCGCTGGCGACGAAGATGATCGGTTTCTCAGTGTCTTCGCGCAGAAAAAAAGTGCCGAGAGGGCCTTTGAAGCGCAGCAGGTCGCGTTCTTTCATTTCGTTGAACACGTGATGGGTGAATACGCCTCCCGCGATATTTCGAATGTGCAGTTCGAGCACGCTGTCGTCATGGGGTGCATTACCCAGCGAGAAGCTGCGAGGTTTTTGATCCTTGAGTAGAACATCGATGTACTGCCCCGCGAGAAATTGCAAACGCTCGTTAGTGGGCAATTTTAGCGAGAGCACCATTACATCCGGGGCCGGCTTTTCCATTTTTTGCACACGGCAGGGCATCGTTTTGACCGGGATGTCCCTGGCGGCAGACACTTCACGGCATTCCAAAACCAGGTCGGAAAGCGGTTTGGCGCAACAAAATAAAATCATGCCCGCCGATTTTTCCGTATCGGTCAATGTTTCTGCCTGGTATTTGCCAGGATCAACATTGCCCTGCACAACCTTGCCCTTGCAGGTTCCACACACGCCATCCCGGCAGCTGTAGGGCAACACGTAACCATGCTTGATCGCCGCTTCAAGGATAGTCTCGTTTTCCTCGATGGGGAAACGGTGCTCACTGGGCTGGAGGACGATGGTAAACGTCATTGAGGGTTTTGTGGATTGCGCTAAAGCAGGCATTTTAACGCATAATCACACCATGAGAAACGTTCTTGTTATTGGATGCGGAGATGTGGCGGCGCGAATAATCCCGCTGCTATCAAATGGTTATAAGGTTTTTGCGTTAGTGCGGAATCCGGCATATTTTGCGAAACTGCGAGCGCTGGGAGTATTGCCAATATTGGGCGATCTGGATGACAGACGCAGCCTTGCACGTATTACGGGGCTAGCCGATAGCATCCTGCATTTTGCGCCCCCCCAGAATGAAGGCTTCAAGGACGCCCGCACCCGTAACCTGCTCAGCGCTTTGTCACACACTCGGGGCAGAAAACTGAAGCTTCCCAAGCGCATCGTTTATATCAGTACTACCGGCGTATACGGCGATTGCGGTGGCGCATGGGTGAGCGAAACGCATCCCCTGAATGCCGGCAACCCGCGCGCGCTGCGCCGTGTGGATGCGGAAAAACAGATACGGGAATGGGCAAAACGTAACCGGATAAATGCCAGCATCCTGCGCGTTCCCGGGATTTATTCCGCCGACAGGTTTCCGTTAAGCCGGTTGCAACAGGCAACACCTGGCATAGACGACAGCGAGGACAGTTATTCCAGCCATATTCATGCCGATGATCTGGCGCATATCGGCGCTGCCGCGTTAAGGCGTGGCAAACCGTGCCGTGTTTACCACGCCAGCGACGACAGTTATTTGAAGATGGGTGAATATTTTGATCTGGTGGCCGATGCGTTTGGTGTATCACGGGTGCCACGTATCAGCCGCGCGGAAGCCCAGCATGTTTTGTCGCCGGTGCTGTTGTCATTCATGAACGAATCGCGGCGATTGACCAATCAGCGCATGAAGCTGGAGTTGAAAGTGGCGCTGCAATATCCGACGGTGGGGGATGCGCTGGCTGAAATCACGCGCCCTTCCGTTCAGGCCTGATGCAAAATGGGTTGCTCATTCGGACTAATGTTTTAGTTTGATGTGAAATACTTTGCCTATCTCATCCACAATTTTCGGATCGTCCCATTCGTATGCACCGCGGGCTTTTTCGAGCACACGGCCTTGTGCATCGACCAGAATGGTAAGCGGGATTGTGTTAGCGCCCAGCATATTTTCCAGAAACACATGGCTATCGAGAAAATTCTCGAAGATAATTTTTGACTGTTGGATGAACCTTGCCGCCGCTAGACCATCGTCATCGGTCGATATTCCAATTACATTGAATTCCTTGCCGCCATAGCGGCGTGCGAGGCGATTCAGTGAACCCATCTCGGAACGGCAGGGCGAGCACCAGCTTGCCCATACGTTGATTATGAGCGGCTTGCCCTTGTAATCGGAAAATTTCCTGTCCTTGCCGGTAAAGCTATGCAGCGTCGCCTCGCGCAGATAACCGCCGATTTTTACCTCACCGGGCGTATCTGCCAATGCGGTGCCTGATAGGACGGACGCGATAAATAAAATTGAAAAAATGGTTCGCATAAAAATTTGCCGGATGATGGAAAGGATGCGGATGAAGTTAAGTTATGAAACTGTTGCTCAACGCAATAAGCTGATCCATTTTTTTCTTTGCTGCGCCGCTTGCGATGACTTCGTCGGCTTTTTCTACGCCTTCTTCCAGTGTCTTCGTCATACCTGCGACATAGATTGCAGCGCCCGCATTTATCTGCACGATGTCGCGCGCGGCTCCAGTTTCGTTGTTCAATACACCCAGCAGTTTGGAGCAGGCCTCTTCGGCATTGGCAACGCGCAGCATACCCACGGGCGCGCTGGTCAGTCCAAACAAGCCGGGGTGTACGGTGTACTCGCTGACCTTGCCGTCTTTCAGTTCCGCGATGTAAGTGCCTTCCGAAATCGAAATCTCATCCATGCCATCCGCGCCATGCACCACCAGTACATGACGGCTGCCGAGTTCGCCGAGCACCTGCGCGAGTTTGGCAGTGAGCGATTGGTGGAACACGCCGATCACCTGGTTCGGTGCGCCCGCCGGGTTAGTCAACGGACCGAGCAAGTTGAACAGGGTGCGCACGCCGAGTTCCTTGCGCACCGGTGCGGCGTGTTTCATTGCGCTGTGATGGTTGGGGGCGAACATAAAGCCGACACCGATCTGCTCGACGCATAGCGCGACCTGATCCGGCGTGAGATTCACGTTCACGCCCAGCTTCTCCAGTACGTCCGCACTACCGCAGGTGCTGGAAACGGAGCGTCCGCCGTGCTTGGCGACCTGCGCTCCGGCTGCCGCCGCGACGAATGCGCTGGTCGTGGAAATATTGAAGGTCTGCGCGCCATCGCCCCCCGTGCCGCAGGTATCGACCAGATGAGCACTTTGCTTGACGTTGACCTTGGTGGACAGCTCGCGCATCACCGTTGCAGCCGCAGCGATCTCCGTCACCGTTTCGCCCTTGGTGCGCAGTGCGACCAACACAGCGGCGATCTGCGCCGGTGTCAGATGACCGCCCATGATGTGTTCCATCAGCTCGCGCATCTCGGCGAACGGCAGGTCGTGACGGTCGATCAGCTTGGTCAGTGTCTGTGAGTAGTTCATAAAGCCCCTCTATAAAAATGCGGGTAGGGGCACGGCGTGCCGTGCCCATTACAGATTAAAACGCCCACCCCAAGGGCACGGCACACCGTGCCCCTACGCCTTACCTTCTAAAAAATTCTTCAGCATGTCATGACCGTGTTCGGTGAGGATAGACTCGGGGTGGAACTGCACACCGTGCACGGCCAGCGCCTTGTGGCGCACACCCATGATCTCGTTGTCGTCGGTCCAGGCGGTGATCTCAAGGCAATCCGGCAGCGTTTCGCGCTCGATCACCAGCGAGTGGTAGCGCGTTGCGGTGAACGGATTGGGCAGGCCGGTGAACACGCTGTTGCTGTGGTGATGGATCAGCGAGGTCTTGCCATGCATCAGTGTCTTGGCGTGGATGATCTTGCCGCCGAAGGCCTGCCCGATACTCTGGTGGCCTAGGCACACGCCGAGCAGCGGAATCTTGCCCGCGAAATGTTTGATTGCCGCGACCGAAATGCCCGCCTCGTTGGGCGTGCAGGGGCCGGGCGAGACGACGATGTGCTGCGGGTTCATCTTCCCGATCTGCTCGACGGTGATCTCGTCGTTGCGGTGCACCACCACATCCGCACCCAGCTCGGCAAAATACTGCACCAGGTTGTAGGTGAAGGAGTCGTAGTTGTCGATCATTAACAGCATAATTTTCTCTATTCAATAATTTGCTACTCTAACAAATAGCCGTTCGTGCTGAGCTTGTCGAAGCATGAATGTCCAACCCTTCGACAAGCTCAGGGCGAACGGTAAAATGTGATTTTAGCCGCGCATCATACTCAAAGCCACCGCTTCGGCAACCTCAATCCCGTCCACCGCCGCCGACAATATCCCGCCCGCGTAGCCTGCACCCTCGCCGGTCGGGTACAGACCCTTGGTGTTGATGCTCTGGTAATCGTCCCTGTTGCGCTTGATGCGGATCGGCGACGAGGTGCGCGTTTCGACGCCGGTCAACACCGCGTCGGGCAGGTCGAATCCTTTGATCTGCTTGGCGAACGCGGGCAATGCCTCGCGTATTGCTTCAATCGCGTAGTCCGGCAGCGCGCTGGACAAGTCGGTCAGATGTACGCCGGGAGTGTATGACGGTAGCACCTCGCCAAACTTGGTCGAAGCTCTGCCCGCAAGAAAATCGCCGACCAGTTGTCCGGGTGCCTGATAAGTTCCGCCACCCAGCTCGAACGCGCGCGATTCCCAGCGGCGCTGGAACTCGACTCCGGCAAGGACATCGCTGGGGTAGTCCTGTTCGGGCGTGATGCCCACGACGATGCCGCTGTTGGCATTGCGCTCATTGCGCGAATACTGGCTCATGCCGTTGGTGACCACTCGCCCCGGCTCCGATGTCGCGGCGACCACCGTGCCGCCGGGACACATGCAGAAGCTGTACACCGAGCGCCCGTTGCTGGCGTGATGCACCAGCTTGTAATCCGCCGCACCGAGCTGCGGGTTGCCCGCGTTCTTGCCATAGCGTGCGCGGTCGATCAGCGACTGCGGATGCTCAATGCGGAAGCCGACCGAGAAGGGTTTGGCTTCCATGAAAATACCGCGTTTGTGGATCATCTCGAAGGTATCGCGCGCGCTGTGACCGACAGCGAGCACCAGATGATCGGTGGCGATGCGTTCGCCGCTGGCGAGCACAACGCCACTCACCGCACCGTTTTCAATTTCGATGTCATCGACGCGGTTGCCGAAACGGATCTCGCCGCCCAGTGACTGTATCGTCGCGCGCATCTTCTCCACCATGCCCACCAGCTTGAACGTGCCGATGTGCGGATGGCTCTCGTACAAAATCTCTTCAGGCGCGCCCGCCTTGACGAATTCATCCAGCACCTTGCGGCTCAGGAAACGCGGGTCTTTGATCTGGCTGTACAGCTTGCCGTCAGAAAACGTCCCCGCGCCGCCTTCGCCGAACTGTACGTTCGATTCCGGGTTCAGCACGCCCTGCCGCCACAGTCCCCAAGTGTCTTTGGTACGTTCGCGAACCTCTTTGCCGCGTTCGAGGATCAGCGGGCGAAAGCCCATCTGCGCGAGCAGCAAACCTGCGAACAAACCCGCTGGCCCCATGCCGATGACGATGGGACGCGAGGTTAAATTCTTGGGAGCCTGTGCGACGAAATGGTAGCGGGTGTCTGGGGATGGTTTGATGTGCAGGTCATTTTTGAAACGCGCCAGAACCGCCGCCTCGTCGCGAAGCGTCACATCCAGTGTGTAGGTGTACAGGATAGCACTCGGCTTGCGCGCATCCACGCCGCGCTTGAACACGATGTGGCTGATCAGCTCACTGTCGGAGATACCCAGCCGCTTGAGGATCGCGGCCTTGATTTCGTCTTCGGGATGGCCGAGCGGGAGTTTGATTTCGGTTAGGCGCAGCATAAATTAATTTTGTAGGGTGCATTAAGCGAAGCGCATTGCACCGGATAGTTTCTGATTAATCGATTTTTGATAAGCCGCTGTCGTGTTTTTGTAATGATCTCGCAAGAGTAGAGACAATTTCTTTAACTTCAAGTATTTCTTGGTTTGGCGCAAGGAAAATATTTCCATCACCACTAATTACCCCTGGGCGATTTAAGTATTTTGTTGGAAGTTTAGAAATAAAAATTTCGACGAAGTACCCGAAAAACAAAAAACATATAGAAACTTGACCATTGTCATATTTCCTTGCAAATGGCGAAGCAATAATTTCGCGCAAACCATCATGGCTGAATCCACTAGTTTTTGTTGAGTCATGTAATCTGTAGATAGCGACTGTACACAGTGAACCCCTGATCTTTTTTCCATCTGCCAGAGCATCACGAAGTTCCTCTTCAAGTGCATACGGAAGATCAATATTTCTATATGAGTCGTGCGGGGAAATAGAAATCCTCCAAAGAAGTGATAGGAAGAACATCCTCAGGCGCTGCTTGTCTACATCACTAAACGAAACTCCCACATCAATAATCTTGGTTTTCCCTTTTTCTCCTCTGAAAACTGCAATCCCATACTGATCGAAGTCATCGTTCAGATTTTTCTCGCAGTCTAGACATAAAAGGTAGTCACTCCAACTGTCAGAAGAAGTTTTTATAGGGGTCTTAGTATCGTCAGTGAGAACAACAGCTTTACCTTCTGACTGCCTGAAAATGTACTTGAATGCTGAGTTTGGTAATGCGTGTGAATCGCACAACTCACGTTGCTTCAAACAAAGCTTGCATATTCCGCTCTTCATTTACATCCGCGACTAGCTTTAATGCAATTCATCACAATTTTCGCCCTACCGATGCACTTCAGCATCCAGCCCGTCCAGCACCATCTCCGCCGCGCGCAGCACGGCGCGCGCCTTGTTCTGCGTCTCCATCCACTCGCTGTCCGGCACCGAGTCGGCGACGATGCCTGCGCCCGCTTGCACGTAGAGCATGTTGTCTTTCACCACGGCGGTGCGCAGCGCAATCGCGAGGTCCATGTCGCCATTGAAGCCGAGGTAGCCGACTGCTCCGGCGTAGATGCCGCGTTTGCTGGGTTCGAGCTCGTCGATGATTTCCATTGCGCGCACTTTCGCCGCGCCGCTGACCGTACCGGCGGGGAAGGTGGCCTTGAGCACATCCATCGCGTTCAGTCCGGGCTTGAGTTCGGCATCGACGTTGGAGACGATGTGCATCACGTGCGAGTAACGCTCGATGATCATTTTTTCGGTGAGCTTCACGCTGCCATTCTGTGCGACACGGCCGATGTCGTTGCGGCCCAGGTCGATCAGCATCAGGTGTTCAGCCAGCTCTTTGGGGTCGGCCAATAATTCCTCGGCGAGCTCGGCATCTTGTTGCGGTGTCTTGCCGCGCGGTCTTGTTCCGGCGATGGGGCGCACGGTGACTTCATTACCTTCCAGTCGCACCAAAATTTCCGGCGACGCGCCGACTACGTGGTGGTCGCCCATGTCGTAATAGAACATGTAGGGCGAGGGGTTGACGCTGCGCAGCGCGCGATACAGCGACAGCGGCGAGGCGGGGAAGGGTTGCGCCATGCGCTGCGCGATGACCACCTGCATGATGTCGCCGTCGAAGATATAACGCTTAGCTTTTTCCACCGCCTGCTTGAAAGCGGTTTCGCCGAATTCCGATTTTGCCTCGCCGCCGTGCGTGGCGGGTGCGTGCGGAATATGTACCGGCAAACGCATCATGCCGATCAGTTCGTGCAGCCGTTCGCGCGCCAGCTCGTAAGCATCCTCATGTTCAGGATTGGCATACACGATAAAGGTGAGTTTGCCGGACAGGTTGTCGATGACCGCGAGTTGTTCGGTGAGCATCAGCAGGATGTCGGGCGTACCGATGGCATCCGGTTTTTTCACATGTGACAGGCGCGGCTCGATATAGCGTATCGTCTCGTAGCCGAAGTAACCGGCCAGCCCGCCGGTAAAGCGCGGCAGGTTGGGCAAAGGGGCGACCTTGAAGCGCGACTGGTATTCGCTGATGTAGTCGAGCGGATTGTCGACTTCGTGTTTGGTTTCGCTGTTCTGGTGAGTCAATGTTACCTGCTTGCCGCGAACCGTGATGCGCGTGTCGGCGGGCAGGCCGATGAACGAATAGCGCCCGAAGCGTTCGCCTCCCTGCACCGATTCGAGCAGGTAGGAAAAAGGTTTGTTCGCGAGCTTGAGGTACAGCGACAGCGGCGTGTCGAGATCGGCAAAAGTTTCCGCGACCAGCGGAATGCGGTTATAGCCCTGTGCGGCCAGTGCGTTGAAGTCCTGTTTGGTGATCGGGTGCAACATGAAAAACCTCCGGTGTTTTGTAGGGTGGGCACATTGTGCCCACGCGGATGATTTGCGGGAAAGGTTGGCCAAAGGTCGCCAACCTTTCAATCACCATCGCCAGCAGGCGATTTTCAAATAGCAGAGGTTATCCATAATCAAACGCGTTTGATGAGCGGCAATACGCCGGTCAAATCCTTTATCACTGCGTCCAGCTCTAATGTCTCGACTGGTTCGCCGTGGTTGTAGCCGTAGGGTACGCAGAACACCGGACAACCGGCTGCGCGCGCGGCGACCGTGTCGCTCAACGAATCACCGACCAGCAGCAACTTCTCGATGGGTGTGTTGAAATGTTTGGCCGCATGCAGCAGTGGCATCGGATGCGGCTTCTTCTCCGGCAGGGTGTCGCCGGCCAGCACGATTTCAAAATACTTCGCCAGACCAACGCCCTTGAGCAACGGCAAAGTGTACTGCTCAACCTTATTGGTGATGCAGCCCATGCGGAAACCCGCCGCCTTCATCGCATCCAGCCCCGCAATCACGCCGCCGAACGGTTTGCTTTGCAGCAGCAGCTCGGTGTAGTGCTGTTCGAAGATCGGCAGCGCGTGGTCGTAAAGTGCGGCATCCGGCGTGGCGTGCATGTCACCGGTCAGCGCACGCTTCACCAGCCAGCTGATGCCGTTGCCGATGTAGCTGGCCAGCAGCTCCTGCGACACCGGCGTGTAGTCCATGTCGCGCAGCATTCGGTTGGCCGACTCGCAAAGTTGAGGCGCGGTATCCAGCATCGTGCCATCGAGATCGACGACGATGGCGGAGATGTCGAGCGGGAATTGAGTGAAAGCCATTACTTCTTGACCTTCGCCAACTCGGCGCGCATCTCGGCAACAACGGTGTTGTAGTGGTTCTTGTCCTTGTCGTTGCGCTTGCTGAAAATTGCCGAACCAGCGACGAAAGTATCCACGCCCGCTTCAGCCACTTCGCGAATATTTGCCGGGCCCACGCCGCCGTCAATCTCCAGACGGCAGTTGTATTTACCCGCGTCGATCATCTTGCGCACGGCGCGCGCTTTGTCCAAAACGTAAGGGATGAACTTCTGTCCGCCGAAGCCGGGGTTCACCGACATCAGCAGCACCATGTCCAGCTTGGGCAGCGTGTATTCCAGCACATCCAATGGCGTGGCCGGGTTGAACACCAGACCGGCCTTGCAGCCGCTTTCCTTAATCAGACCGATAGTACGGTCGATATGCTCGGATGCTTCCGGGTGGAAGGTGATGTAAGTCGCGCCTGCCTTGGCGAAGTCGGGGATGATGCGATCCACCGGCTTGACCATCAGGTGCACGTCGATGGGCGCGGTCACGCCATGCTTGCGCAGCGCTTCGCACACCAGCGGGCCGATGGTCAGGTTCGGCACGTAATGGTTGTCCATCACGTCGAAGTGCACGATGTCCGCGCCGGAGGCGAGAACGTTGTCGACTTCCTCGCCCAGTCTGGCGAAATTGGCGGAAAGGATGCTCGGGGCGATTTGGTACATGGCGAATTCCTTAAAGTAGAGATTAATAGGGAGTTTTAAATTTAGGACTACATTCTAACCGAATACTTTCGAGAATGGCGGCCACACTGTTCTGTGAGGCGCAGTGTGATTGTCAGGGATTGAAATTGTTAGATGATGCGATCCAGCACTTCGTCGTGCAGTGAAACCGGATCTTCTATCGGTTCAAGGTGGGTAATAACATGTGCATTGGGCACGACGGAGCGGATATCGTTTTCGATACATTCCAGTATGTCGTGGCCATGCTGTACCGACCATGCGCCCGGCACCAGCACGTGCAGTGAAATGAAAGCGCGCGTCCCGGCTTGGCGGGTACGCAGCGCATGAAAATCCAACCCCTGTTGCCGGTATCCGGTCAGCACTGTTTCAACTGCTGCGAGCTGCTCGTTGGGGATGGAGACATCCATCAGGCCTGAGGCGGAACGTTGCAATAGCCGCCAGCCGGTCCACACGATGTTGGCAGCGACAAGCAACGCGACTATCGGATCCAGCCACAGCCAGCCGGTCAGCCACACCAGCCCGACACCGATGATGACACCTGCCGAGGTCCAGACATCGGTGAGCAGGTGGTGCGCGTCCGCTTCCAGCGTGATGGAGTTGTGCTGGCGTCCCACTTTCATCAGCGTATGTGCGGTTGCAAAATTGATAATGGAGGCAATCACCGATACCGCAAGACCGATACCGATGGCTTCAATCGGTTGAGGGTGAAGCAGCCTGTTTATAGCGGCATAGGCGATACACAGAGCGGCGACCAGAATCAGAAAGCCCTCGAAGGCGCTGGAAAAATATTCCGCCTTGCCGTGCCCGTGGGCATGATCCTCATCGGCGGGCATCGCGGCCAGAGTCAGCATCGCCAGCGCCATCAGCGCCCCGGCGAGATTGACGAACGATTCCAGCGCGTCCGAGAGCAGGCCGACCGAACCGGTCATCCACCAGGCTGTACCCTTGAGCACGATGGTGGCAAGAGCGGCGGCAATGGACAGCCATGCGTAACGCTTTAGAGATACCGGCAACATAAATTCCGTTTCGAGTTAGTGTATGGGCTGCCAATTGCCGTGGGTGGTGGAGGTGATCAGGATCGAACTGACGGCCTTCTGATTGCGAACCAGACGCTCTCCCAACTGAGCTACACCCCCACATGGGGTGATGCTAAACAGAAACTTATTGCTTGGGAAGAGGCAGCTCAGCGGTCTTGTATAAGGCCGGAAGATCGCTCCGGTCTTCGAGTATTCACGCAGCCCCGGTTCAACCCGGAATGCAAGCGCAGTAATTGTTGGTCACAGAGGCCTTTATTCCCGCCGCAATGCGGGGGTCGAGGCCGTCTTCAGAGTCCTTTCGTGCGAGTTCTAATTGTCTTGTGTTCGCTAGCGCACAGAGCGTTGGAGATTTAGGACGCATAGTACAGCAGGTGTGACAGCTTAGAGATGACTAATTATTTGATCAGTCATTAGTAGGCAGATCAATGCCGAATATCGACGTAGCACACTGAGAGAGTATCAGAATAGTGTTGATCAAATAATCGGTGTTTTGTGGTTTAAATATAACAGGAGAATCAAATGAACAAATTTCAAAGTATTGCCAAGCCACTGACGTGGTTGATGGCACTGATGCTGGTGGCTTTTGTGGCCGGGTGCGGGGGTAGTGGCGATTCCACGCCCGTGGTACCGAGCTCTGGCAAGGCTATTACCACCTATTCGATTGCCGGATCTAGCGGAACAATAAATGAGTCGGCAAAAAGCATTGCGGTGATCATGCCAAATGGGACAGCGGTAACGGCTCTGGTTGCAACTTTCGCGACCACAGGAGCCAACGTAAAGGTGGGAACGACGGTTCAGGTCAGCGGTACAACGGCGAATAACTTCACAACTTCGAAGGCATACATCGTAACTGCGGCTGACGGGACATCGGCGACCTATAACGTAACCGTAACCGTGGCCTCAGTAACTGCCAAGGCCATTACCAACTATTCGCTTGCCGGGGCTTTTGGAACTATAAGTGGTGCAGCTTCGCCTTATGCCATAGCGGTGAACGTGCCGAACGGGACAGCCGTAACGGCCTTGGTTGCAACTTTCGCGACTACAGGGGCTAGCGTAAAGGTGGGCGCGATGGTTCAGGTCAGTGGTACAACGGCGAATGACTTCACTAGTCCAGTGACATACAAGGTAACTGCTAAGGACGCTTCAACGGCGGACTATGTCGTAACTGTATCTGCATCCGCATCCGGTAACCCAATCGCACCAGCCCTTGGCGAGGCAGGTAGATTCGTGATCTTGGCCAGCCAAGCTGTTACAACAACATCGGGCAGTGCTATAACGAATGGGGATATAGGGATTCTAGACCAAGCCCGCAGCTATTATGCGGGGTTCACGGCAGGTGCCAACCCTGGGCAAGTTAATGAGCTCTCGAATGGGTTGACTTATGCGCACGATGATACTGATGCAGCTTTAATACCGGCACCTTATGCAAGTACTATTGCGTTTATAGATCAAGTCAGAACCGACTTGGGAATTGCGTATACCTTCCTTGCTGCCGATCCTAATCCGGGTGTTGCGACTCAGGTTTGCCCGACTCAATTAGGCGGACTGACACTCACTCGGGGCGTCTACAAGACTGCTGCTAATGTTTTGTTAACGACAGGTGTTCTTACGCTCGACGCACAGGGAGATGCGAATGCAGTATTCATTTTCTCGATAGACGGCACTCTTACCGCTGGCGCCCCAAGTGGAGCTGTTAGCCTCATTAATGGCGCTCAGGCCAAGAACGTCTTTTTCAGGACGGGTAGTAGCACGGTTATTGAGGCGGGCGTAGCTTTCTCCGGTAATGTGTTCGCCTGGACACAGGTAAATGCACTTACCGCTGCCAACATAACAGGAAGATTGTATGCGGTAACGAACCAAGTCACCTTGGATGCCAATATCGTAACTAAAGCTCCGTAAGGCATGTAGTTAGAGAGGCAAGCAGCAAATAAAAGGCCGTCGCAAGACGGCCTTTTTTATCGGGGTCTTTAATAAAGGGGCGGTAAAAAATTCGCTCAGCTACGCGAACGTGGCGGGAGGAGCCGGTCATACTCGTTTTTTACTACGCCATAGCATTCACATACCCGTGCTTCCAGTTTAGAACGATCGATCACGGTGATATGACCGCGAACATAGGTAATAATCCCCTCTTTTTGCAGCATTCCTGCAGCCTCTGTAACACCTTCGCGCCTCACGCCCAACATATTTGCGATCAATTCCTGTGTCATCACAAGTTCATTACCCTGCAATCGGTCCAAGCTTAATAGCAGCCAGCGGCAGAGTTGCTGATCCAGTGAGTGATGGCGATTGCACACTGCTGTTTGTGACATCTGGCAAATGAGTGATTGAGTGAAGCGCAATGCCAAATATTGCAGTTGTCCGCCCAATGCGAATTCCCGTTGCAGGACGCTGGCTTTGAGACGGTAGCCGTTACCGGAACTTTGCACCACTGCACGGCTCGTCGCGCTTTCGCCACCCATAAACAAAGAGATGCCGACCAATCCCTCGTTGCCGGTAACCGCTATTTCAGCCGAAGAGCCGTTTACCATAACGTAGAGGAGCGACACAATGCTGGTAGTTGGAAAATACAGGTACTTTGTATGGTCGCCCGATTCGGAGAGCGCCCATCCCAGCGGCATGGCAATGAATTCCAGGTCAGGCAACAGACGTTCATAGTCTGCGGCGGGTAATGCCGCAAGAATTTGATTTTGCTTCGGGTCGGCAACAGGGCTGTGGGGCGTTTTCATTGCCAAAAGTCTCCCATTGCGAATGGATGAAGCGAGCGCGTTAATCTTCAGTCATCACCATGATTAGGCGATGGCTCGTCAATTGAGTTATATCCCCAGCGAACAGGATGCTAACTGGATTCAGGCTCTTTGTGAAGTGACAGCCCGGCAGCGCTGTAGAAGCTGTTCAGATCGCTCAGGTCGTCAAACACACCGGCCGCGCCGGTGAAATCCTGATTGCGCGTGTACTGGTTGATGGTGACATAGGTTTTGATCCCCGCCGCAAGGCTGGAGCGCAAACCGTTGTTGGAATCCTCCAGCGCGATGCAGTCGGCGGCAGACAAGCCCAGCTTGTCCAGCACCCAGAAATAAATATCCGGCGCGGGCTTCTTGTGCGGCACGATGTCGCCGCAGCCGTTGGCGGCAAAAAAATCTGCCCAGTTTTTGCCCAAGCCCACTTGCAGCAGCGCGGTGACATTTTCCGGCGTGGTGGTGGTCGCGATGGCCAGCGTGATGCCCGCCTTGTGCGCGTCCTGTATGAGTTGTTTGATGCCGGGGCGCATCGGGATATGTCCCTCGCCCAGCATTGCGGTGTAATGGGCGGTCTTCACCTTGTGCAGATGTTTGACGAAATCGTCGAAGTTGTCGGGCTTCTTGTATGCGGTGTTGAAATCCGAGACGTAATACTTGATGCGTTCCTTGCCGCCGGTGACCTTGAGCAGCTTGTCGTACAGCGCGACATCCCAGTTCCAGTCGAGGCCGTTTTCGGCGAACGCCTTATTGAACGATTTGCGGTGGCCGTCCTCGGTGTCCGCGAGTGTGCCGTCTACGTCGAATATGATTGCTTTGATAGTCATGTATGCCTCAATAAATTCCAGAAATAAATAGTTATCGCCCCATGCCCGGCAGTTTTCCCGCCATACCGCGCATCATCTTGGCCATACCGCCGCCCTTGCTGAACATCTTCATCATCTTCTGGGTTTGTTCGAACTGGTTGAGCAGCTGGTTGACGTGCATCACCTGCACGCCTGCACCCATCGCGATGCGGCGCTTGCGCGAAGCCTTGATCAGCTCGGGCTTGCTGCGTTCGAACGGTGTCATCGAGTTGATGATGCCCTCAATGCGACTGATCTGTTTGTCGTCAACTTTCGCGCCTGCCGCAGCTTGGCTCATTTGTGCGGGCAGTTTGTCCATCAGTGCCGACATGCCGCCCATCTTGCGCATCTGCACGATCTGCATCTTGAAGTCGTTGAGGTCGAAACCTTTGCCGCTTTGCATTTTCTTCGCGAGCTTTTCGGCTTCAGCGTGATCAACCTGGCGATGCGCATCTTCGATCAGTGACAGCACGTCACCCATGCCCAGCACGCGCGAGGCCATGCGCTCGGGATGGAAGGCTTCGAGGCCGTTGGGTTTTTCACTGACGCCGACGAACTTGATCGGCTTGCCGGTGATCTGCCGTACCGAGAGCGCTGCACCGCCACGCGCATCGCCGTCCAGCTTGGTGAGGATGATGCCGGTCAGCGGCAGTGCATCGCCGAAGGCCTTGGCGGTGTTCACTGCATCCTGCCCGGTCATCGCATCGACGACGAACAGTGTTTCGATGGGTTTGAGCGCGGTGTGCAGTTGCTTGATCTCTGCCATCATCGCATCGTCGATGGCGAGTCGGCCTGCGGTATCGACAATCAGCACGTCGTGGTGATGCTTGCGCGCATAGTCCAGCGCGGCAAGCGCGATGTCCTGAGGTTTTTGGTTGATATCGGAAGAGAAGAAGTCTGTCCCCAGTTGCTTCGCCAGCGTACGCAGTTGCTCGATTGCGGCCGGGCGGTAGACGTCGCAGCTGACCAGCAGCACTTTCTTCTTTTGCTGGTCGCGCAATAATTTTGCGAGCTTGCCGCTGGTGGTGGTCTTACCCGCGCCCTGCAAACCGGCCATCAGAACCACAGCCGGCGGAACGGCGGCGAGGTTGAGCGCATCGTTGTGCTCGCCCATCAGCTTGGTCAGTTCGCGATGAACCACGCCGATCAGCGCCTGCCCCGGATTCAGGTTGCCGATGACTTCCTGGCCGAGCGCGGCCTGCTTGACCTGCGCGATGAATTCTTTGACGACCGGCAGCGCGACGTCCGCTTCCAGCAGCGCCATGCGTACTTCGCGTAACGTGTCCTGTACGTTGCTTTCGGTTAGCCTTGCTTGGCCGCGCAGGGTCTTGATGACGCCCGTCAGGCGTTGTGTCAGGTTGTCCAGCATGAGAGTTTCGAGAGTTTTGGTGTAGAATTCGAGAAGTCTAAAACATCTTGGCAAAAAATGTCTAACGTTCTCTTCTCTTGGTTGGCTTTTACAATTTATAGCGTGCTTGCATTCTATTTCTGGAATGCGCAAATGCGGGGTAAAGGCGATGTATTAAGCCGCAGTGCGGCCGGACATTGGGTTGTGGTGCCACTGCTGTTGCACGGGTATCTGCTTGCGCAGGATGTGTTCTTTGGCGGAGGTTTCAATCTGAGCGTTGTCAATGCGATATCTATGATCGTCTGGCTGACGCTGCTGGTGTACTGGTTGGCGCGCTTCTTTTACCCGGTTGGCTGCTTACAGGCTCTGGTGTTACCGATTGCGGCCGTCGCAGTATTGTTGCCTGATCTTTTCCCCGCTGCGCATCAACTGGCCAATACCGGTTTGTTTGCTTTCAAGGCGCATATCGCCGCTGCGATGCTGGCCTATAGCTTGTTTACCATCGCCATGTTGCATGCTGTGCTGATTTCTTTTGCTGAAAAGCGACTGCATCACGGCTCCATGCCGCGTATTCTGCAAAATCTGCCCCCGTTGATGACGATGGAAACGCTGTTGTTCCGCATGATAGGGATTGGGTTTGTGCTGTTGACATTGACTCTAGCCTCGGGTTTTGTCTTTTCCGAGCAGATATTCGGAAAGGCATGGCAATTCAACCATAAAGTACTGTTCGGATTTATTTCCTGGGGGGTGTTCGCCGTACTGTTGTGGGGGCATCGTACTTACGGATGGCGCGGCCGTGTCGCAGTCAATTGGACCGTGAGCGGTTTCGTTTTTCTGGTGCTGGCTTATCTGGGCAGCAAGTTTGTCATTGAGGTGCTGCTGCACCGCTAAAGCCCTAGATTGTCTTCAGGTTGCAATAAGCGTATGAAATGTCGTAAAATCCGCGCCCCTTGGCTTGGGCTAATAACTTTGGCTCTGGGCTCATAAACTTTAGGTAGGTTTTTAATTATGGTAATCATTCGTCTTTCCCGTGGCGGCTCCAAGAATCGCCCGTTTTATAATGTTGTCGTTGCAGATTCGCGCAATCGTCGTGATGGTCGTTTCATCGAGCGCGTTGGTTTTTACAATCCGCTGGTTGCGGAAGGTCAGGAATCGCTGCGTTTGCAGTTGGAGCGCGTAAGCCATTGGCAAAGCAAGGGCGCACAATTGAGCGATACTGTTGCTAGGTTGGTCAAGCGCGCCGGTGCCACAGCAGTCGCCTAAAGACTCTGGCTCCATGGTGATCATGGGGCGAGTGGCGGCAGCGCACGGCATACGCGGCTGGGTAAATGTACAGCCTTATACTGAGTACCTCGATAGTTTGCTGGATTACAAATCCTGGTGGATTGGTCACGAGGGTGGGCCTTGGCGCGAGGTGGAAGTTAGGCAGTGCGAGGTACATAACAAAAAATTGGCAGCACAACTCCCAGACTGCCCGGATCGAACCGCAGCGGAAAAGTTGAAAGGTTTGCTGATCGCGGTGCCACGCAGCAGTCTGCCGAGACAGAAGGATAATGAATATTACTGGTCTGATCTGATAGGTCTTGCGGTGGTGAACGAAGCAGGCGAGTCATTGGGAACGGTTGAAAACCTGCTTGAAGCAGGTGTGAATCAAGTGCTGAGTGTAAAAAGCGAGAGCGGTGAAATACTAATACCGTTTGTGGCAAATGCGATAAAACAGGTGGATATAGAAAACAGCACCATCCGTGTGGACTGGGTTCTGGATTACTAAGTGGATTATCCGCGATGATTTTCGACATCATCACATTGTTTCCGCAAATGTTTGATGCGCTGACGCAATATGGCATCACGCGGCGCGCGGCAGAACAGGGCAATTATGTTTTAAAGACGTGGAATCCTCGGGATTTCACAACGGACAATTACCGCACCATCGATGACCGCCCCTACGGCGGCGGTCCCGGAATGGTGATGCTGGCAGAGCCGCTGGCGGCAGCGATAACCGCAGCCAAGCAGCGACAAGCGGCCAGTGGTGTAAAAAAGAGCCGCGTGGTGTATTTGTCACCGCAAGGCAGGTTGCTGACCCACTCTGTCGTGAAAGAGTTGGTGGCGCAACAGGATGAGGGATTGATCCTGTTGACGGGACGTTACGAGGGCGTTGATGAACGCCTGATCCGCCAGCTTGTGGATGAAGAGATTTCCATCGGCGACTACGTGTTGTCCGGTGGCGAGTTGCCGGCGATGGTATTGATAGATAGTCTGGTGCGGCAGTTGCCCGGTGTGTTGGGTGACGATGCGTCTGCGGAGCAGGAATCGTTTGTGCAGGACCTGCTGGATTGTCCGCACTACACCCGCCCGGAAATGTTTAATGGTGAAGCCGTGCCCCCGGTGTTGTTGTCCGGCAATCATGCGGATATACAGCGTTGGCGGCTTCAGCAGTCGTTGGGCAGGACGTGGTTGCGCAGACCTGATTTATTGGGCAGGCGTGATTTGACAAAAGAGGAGTCTCGGCTTCTGGCAGCGTTCCAGAAGGAACAAGACTTACAAAAAAAGGAGTAATAAAGTGAATTTGATCGAACAATTGGAACAGGAAGAAGTTGCCCGTTTGGGTAAAACAATTCCCGATTTCTCACCGGGCGACACAGTCGTGGTCGGCGTGAACGTGGTCGAGGGTGAGCGCAAGCGCGTTCAGGTATTCGAGGGTATCGTGATTGCCAAGCGCAATCGCGGTCTGAACTCGGGCTTCATTGTTCGCAAGATCTCCGCCGGCGAAGGCGTGGAGCGAACCTTTCAGACCTATTCGCCAGTTATTGCCAGCATTGAAGTGAAGCGCAAAGGCAATGTGCGCCGCGCCAAGCTCTATTACCTGCGTGACCGCTCAGGAAAATCTGCGCGTATCAAGGAAAAGTTGCCGGCGCGCAAAACAGCGGCGGCGGAGTAATTTCCCTGCTGTTCCAGAAAGCGGGAGGCGTTGCCTCCCGCTTTTTATTTGTGCGCTATCATCGCACCATGGATTATCAGGCCAAACTTGCTTTGCCGTTCGGAATGCTCGGCATACGTTGCACCGGGGACATGCTGGCTGGAATCGACTTTTTGCCGATGGCTGAAAAAACGTTGAAGCCAACCACCGCATTGGCTACTTTGGTCTGCGAACAGTTGCAGCGCTATATCGAAGAACCGGATACGCAGTTCACAGTGCCGCATGAATTGGTTGGAACCGCGCACCAGAAAAAAGTTTGGCAGGCGATGTGCCGCATCCCGTGCGGCGAGACGCGCAGTTACGGCGAGTTGGCAGCAGAGTTGAAATCGGCTGCGCAAGCCGTCGGTCAAGCATGTGGCGCCAACCCCATACCCATCATCATTCCCTGCCACCGTGTTGTCGGCAAGGCGGATCTGGGGGGGTTCATGAAACATGGCAGCGGCTATCCGCTGGATATCAAACGCTGGCTGTTGGCACATGAACAACGCTGAGCTCCTTGACGAGTTCTGCGACAACCTGTGGTTGGAAGACGGGCTGTCGCGCAACACGCTGGACAGCTACCGGCGTGACCTGCGCAAATTCGCAAGTTGGCTGGAGCTGCAACGCGATGCTTCCATCCTGCACACCACGCACGGCGATATCCAGGGCTATCTCGCGCAATTGGTTTCTAAACAGAAAGCCAAGCCCAGCAGCACTGGGCGCAACATTTCCAGTTTGAAGCGCTTATTCCGTTATCTGTTGCGGCAAGGCAAGATCGCAACCGATCCCACGTTGCAGATCGACACGCCAAAACTGCCGCGCAATCTGCCCAAAAGTCTGACCGAATCCGATGTCGAGAAATTGCTCGATGCCCCTGATGTGCGAACGCCATTGGGTCTGCGTGACCGTACGATGTTCGAGGTGCTGTATGCCACCGGCCTGCGCGTGTCTGAGTTGGTGACGCTACGCATCACGCAGGTGAGTATGGATATGGGTGTGGTGCGCGTGATGGGCAAGGGGAGCAAGGAACGCCTCGTGCCGCTGGGCGAGGAAGCGCTGGACTGGCTGCGCCGCTACCAGACGGATGGCCGGGGCATATTGCTGGGCAGGCAGATGACCGATGCGCTGTTCGTCACTGCGCGCGGAGAAGGTATGACGCGGCAGATGTTCTGGTATTTGATCAAGAAGCATGCAAAAACCGGTGGATTGAATAAATCGATGTCGCCGCACATGTTACGCCATGCTTTTGCGACGCACCTGTTGAATCACGGGGCGGACTTGCGGGTGGTGCAGATGTTATTGGGCCATGCGGATATTTCCACGACGCAGATATATACTCATGTGGCGCGGGAGAGGTTGAAGAAGTTGCATCAACAGCATCATCCGAGAGGGTAGCTGACTTGCGATTACTTTATCTGTCCCCGCTCAATACTGATCCCCACCATCTTGCAATTTCGTATCGCCTGCAGCTTTGCGACGCTGACCTTGACCCACGGGGCGTTGAAGTCTTTGAGAATAATCTGCGCGATGTGCTCGGCCAGCGTTTCCAGCAAGGAAAAATGCCCCTCGCTCAACACGGTCTGGATGTGTTGCGCGACGTCGGCGTAATCCAGCGCATCTTCGATGTTGTCGCTGGTGCAGGCGCGGCTGTTGGGCAGGGCGATGTCGAGGTCGATCTGTAAGGTTTGCGGCACGACTTTTTCGCGTTCGTAGATGCCGATTAACGTGGTGACTTTAAGTTCGCGCAGGAAGATGATATCCATAAGGGTTTATAGGTGGGATTTTGCTGGTTGGTTGCCGTGTAATGTTTCGCGTAAAATCTGCGCTTATCCAATTCTAAGACATTCCTTATGCTGACCATAGTTTTTATCATTGCCGCGTATCTGTTGGGTTCAGTTTCTTTTGCGGTGCTAATGAGTAATGCGTTCGGCTTGGCAGATCCGCGCACTTACGGTTCCGGCAATCCCGGCGCGACGAATGTGTTGCGTAGCGGCAAAAAAGCAGCTGCGGCGCTGACGCTGTTCGGCGATGCGGCGAAGGGCTGGCTGGCGGTGTGGCTGTCGATAAAATTTTGTCCGGCCGATGTGATGTACACGATGCTGGTGGCATCCGTGGCGCTGGCTGTATTTGTCGGGCACCTGTTTCCGATATTTTTGAAATTCAAGGGCGGCAAGGGTGTGGCAACCGCTTTGGGTGTGCTGTTGGCGCTGGATATCTGGGTTGGGCTGGGTGCGTTGACTACTTGGTTGTTCATGGCGGCAGTGTTTCGCTATTCTTCACTGTCGGCGTTGACGGCATCGGTCAGCGCTCCAATCCTTGCTTTCTTGCTTGATCTGCCGCAGGCGTGGGTGCTTGCCTCTGGCATTATGTCATTGCTGCTGATCTGGCGGCACAAAAGCAATATCCAGAATCTGCTGGCAGGTAAAGAAACCAAGATCGGCAGCAAGAAGACCGGTTAATTTAGCAGGACGATTTCCTGTAAATTCCAGCGCGGTTTGACGTTGAAGCGATAATCTTTTGTATCTTGTTGTTGCGCAAGTCTTAACGCGCCGGCGAAGGCGATCATTGCACCGTTGTCGGTGCAAAATTCCAGATCCGGATAAAATACTTTGCCGCCACGCATGCCGATGTCTTGGCTCAGTCGTTCGCGCAACAGTTGGTTTGCCCCCACACCACCGGCCACGACCAGTTGATTCAGTCCGGTTTGCGCCAGCGCGGCGCGTGATTTTTGTGCCAGTACATCGATGATGGCTTCCTGCACTGCACAGGCGATGTCGGCGTGTGTTTGTTCATCGCTTTCGCTTTGTTTAACTAGTGTCAGTACCGCCGTTTTTAATCCGCTGAAGCTGAATTCGAGATCACCACTGTGCAGCATCGGACGCGGCAGTTTATATGTACCACTGCGACCTTTTGCAGCGAGTTTCGCCAGCTCGGGCCCGCCCGGATAACCTAGCCCCAACAACTTCGCGCTTTTGTCGAATGCTTCGCCTGCGGCATCGTCTAACGTTTCGCCGAGCAGTGTGTATTCACCCACGCCATCCACGCGCATCAGTTGCGTGTGCCCACCAGAAACCAGTAGAGCTACGAACGGGAATTCGGGTGCGGGAACAGTTAACAAGGGTGAGAGTAGGTGGCCTTCCAAGTGGTGGATGCCGATGGTGGGGATGTCGAGCGCATACGCCAATGCATTCGCGACGCTTGCTCCAACCAGTAATGCGCCGCCTAACCCCGGACCTTGTGTGTAGGCGACAGCACTGATCTGGTCGAGCGACACATTAGCTTCACGCATCACTTGGCGCACCAGCGGAATGACACGTCGGACGTGATCGCGCGAAGCGAGTTCCGGAACGACGCCACCATATTCGTTGTGCATTGCGACTTGCGTAAATAGCGCGTGTGCCAGTAAGCCGCGCCCCATTTGGTAAAGCGCTATACCTGTCTCGTCGCAGGATGATTCTATTCCTAGTGTGATAAGTGGCATTTTTTGCGTTTCAGTTGAGCCTGCATTGTAGTGAATATCACTGCGAACAGGCTAATTGCGAATAATATAAAAATATCTCAGAAAAGAGTTGACGGGAGATTTTACATCTCTATAATGCGCACCTCTTCGCTGACGGGCAGTTTGCTTAGTCAGCCGTTCTTTAAAAGATAAAACAAACAACCGACGAGTGTAGGTGCTTGGTTTTTGGGAAGTTTTCGTGTTCCTTGTGGATGCGAGAACGACTTTAAAAATATAGTAGTACTTACGCAAAGTCGAA
>Ga0224495_10000243_pt1 | contig 44620 bp, 50 predicted proteins | sample SF_Jul11_sed_USG_FD_168128 | JGI IMG/M metagenome (GOLD analysis project Ga0224495, IMG submission 168128) | Sediment microbial communities from San Francisco Bay, California, United States - SF_Jul11_sed_USGS_4_1 | ecosystem: Environmental > Aquatic > Marine > Sediment | place: USA: California...
TTACTCACAAGCACAGCTAAATGCAGTGGCGAGGAAATTAAATACTCGTCCCAGGAAGACGTTAAACTATGAAACACCGGCTGAGAGGTTTAACCAATGTGTTGCATTGACCGGTTGAAACCGCAGCACGAAGCAGTCCATCGAGAGCTGCAACAGCCTACCCGAAAAGAGCAAATAGCGCTTTGCTTTCAATCCTAGTGGGCGCAACGCGCCCACTAGGTAGTCAAAAAATATCGGGCAACTGGTTGTCCACGACTAAACGATTTTAGGCTTTTGATTTACCTTCCCCTGTGCGCCGCCTCGATTAGCCGCAAGGAGGCGGAGGTTTAGGCGAGCACTGTTCGAGTCCCGCAGTGGGGCGCGGGGTGTGTGCCCCGCCAGGTCGAGTTGCGCAGCCCCGCTTGCTTGCGGCTGATCGAGGGTACCCCATAGGGGCGGCAAACCGGGGGCGATTTCTTTTGGTTACTTTTCTTGGCAAGACAAGAAAAGTGACTAGCTGCCGGTCTACCACCGGCGGTGTTGATTTTGACTGGATTCCCGCCTTCGCGGGAATGACGGCTGCCCTTCGACAGGCTCAGGGTGAACGGCCTGAAAAATTACTTCAACTCTCCAAAGAAATTCCTGATCGCCAACACCCGTTGTGCCAAATCCCCATACTTCAACTCGATGCGCAATTTGTCCTGCCCGGCCATCTTGATGTGGCGCTTGCTCTGGATCATCGTGATGATTTTCATCGGGTCGATGGGCGGTTCTGGCACAAACTGGATTACGATAGCCTCGCTGGAGGCATCCACTTTGGCGATGCCGAGCGGCTTCGCCATGATGCGCAGGCGGTGGCTGTCGAGCAGGGTCTGCGCGGGTTCGGGCAGCAGGCCGAAGCGGTCGATCAATTCCTGCTGCATGTCGTCGAGGTCTTGCTGGGTGTTGCCGTTGGCGAGGCGTTTGTAGATCACCAGCCGCTGGTGGATGTCGCCGCAGTAGTCGTTGGGCAGCAGCGCGGGTGTGTGCAGGTTGATCTCGGTCGTCACACCCAATGGATGTGCCATGTCCGGCTCCTTGCCTTGCCTCAATGAACTGATCGCGGCACTGAGCATGTCGTTGTACAGGCTGAAGCCGATCTCCTGCATCTCGCCGCTCTGCGATTCGCCGAGCACTTCGCCCGCGCCGCGTATTTCGAGGTCGTGCATGGCGAGGTAGAAACCGCTACCCAGTTGTTCCATGGACTGGATCGCTTCGAGGCGCTTCTTCGCCTGTGCGGTGAGGGCTTCGGTTTCTACCAACAAATAAGCATAGGCCTGATGGTGCGAGCGTCCGACGCGGCCTCTTAACTGGTGCAATTGCGCGAGGCCGAAGCGGTCGGCGCGGTTCATCAGGATGGTGTTGGCGGTGGGTACGTCGATGCCGGTCTCGATGATGGTGGTGCACAGCAGCACGTTGAAGCGCTGGTGGTGGAAGTCGCGCATCACGGATTCCAGTTCGCGTTCGTTCATCTGGCCGTGTGCCACGCGGATGCGCGCCTCGGGCAGCAGGCGCTCCAGTTTCTCCGCCATGTTGGCGATGGTTTCGACTTCGTTGTGCAGGAAGTACACCTGCCCGCCGCGCTTGAGTTCGCGCAGCACGGCCTCGCGGATGATGCCGTTGCTGGCCTGTGCAACAAAAGTCTTGATTGACAATCGGCGTTGCGGTGCGGTGGCGATCACCGAGAAATCGCGCAGGCCTTCCAGCGACATCGCCAGCGTGCGCGGGATCGGTGTCGCGGTGAGTGTCAGCACATCCACCTCGGCGCGCAGTGCCTTCAATCTTTCTTTCTGCTGCACGCCGAAACGGTGTTCCTCGTCGATGATGACCAGCCCGAGGTTGTGGAACTTCACGCCTTTCTGGATCAGCTTGTGCGTGCCGATGATGATGTCCAGCTTGCCGTCTTCCATATCCTTCATCGACTGCGCCTGTTCCTTCGCGGAGCGGAAGCGCGACAATTCGGCGATCTTGACCGGCAGGTCGGCGAAGCGGTTGGAGAAATTCTGGAAATGCTGCTCGGCCAGCAGCGTGGTGGGCACCAGCACCGCCACCTGCTTGCCGTCCATCGCCGCGATGAACGCGGCGCGCAGCGCGACCTCGGTCTTGCCGAAACCCACATCGCCGCAGATCAACCTATCCATCGGCTTGCCGGATTGCAGGTCGAGGATCACCGCCTCGATGGCCGCGGCCTGGTCGGGTGTTTCCTCGAAACCGAATCCGGCGACGAAGGCTTCGTAATCGTGATACGTCAGTTTGAACGCATGGCCCTTGCGCAATGCGCGCTGCGCGTACAGGTTCAGCAGTTCGGCGGCGGTGTCGCGCACCTGCTGCATCGCGCGGCGCTTGGCCTTGTCCCATGCGCCGCTGCCCAGTTTGTGCAACGGCGCCGATTCCGCCGCGCCGCCGCTGTAGCGGCTGATCACATGCAGCTGCGCCACCGGCACATAGAGCTTGGCTTCATCCGCGTATTCCAGCAGCAGGAATTCGTTCTCACCTTCGCCGAGGTTAAGATTCACCAAACCCTGATAGCGCGCGATGCCGTGTTGTTCGTGTACGACAGGATCGCCGACCTTGAGCTCGGACAGGTCGCGCAACATGCCTTCGACGTTGCTCTTCTTCGCGGCGCGGGCTGCACGGCTGCGCGGTTGCGCCGCGTAGAGTTCGGTCTCGGTGACGATGGCGAGTTTTTCGTCGGAGAGGATGAAGCCGTTTTGCAACGGCGCGACACAGAGCTGAAATTTTTCTTTGCCGGTGATGAACGAGGCGTAGTCCTCGCATACAGTGGGCGAAAGGCCGTATTCATTCAGGTAGCCGGAGATGATCTCGCGCCGTCCCAGACTGTCGGCGAGCAACAGCACGCGTCCCTTGTAGTCTTGCAAAAAGTTCTGGAAGGCCAGCGTGGGGATGTCGGCGCGGCGGTCTACCGCGATGGGCGGGATGGTGGCGGTGGGGCAGGGGGTTTGATTCTTTGGTATGCCAGAATCTGCGTCATCAGACCGTTCGTGCTGAGCTTGTCGAAGCATGGACGGTGAAACTTCAGGCCTTTCGACAAGCTCATAACCAGCGACTTGGCCATCGTCTTTTGATGGCCTAGTCGAATGGCTAGTAGTTCCATCAGGGCGAACGGCTGTCTGGTTGGTGACGACATCCACCCGCCCAAACTCCTTCACGCGGATATAAAACTGTTCCGCATCCAGAAACAGTTCCCTGATTTCCAGCAACGGTCGCTGCGGGTCGCCGCGCAGCAGGTTGTAGCGCGAAGCGGTGTCCTTGGCGAATCCGGCGAGAGCCGCATCGATGTCATGGTGCAGGCAGATCGTGGCATTCTTCGGCAGGTAGTCGAACAGTGTCGCGGTTTTGTCGAAAAACAGCGGCAGGTAATACTCGATGCCCGCCGGGGCAATACCCTTGCTCACGTCCTTGTAAATGCGCGATTTGGAGGGATCACCCTCGAAGCGTTCGCGGAAGCTCTGGCGGAAGTGCGCCTGGCCTTTTTCGTCCATCGGGAATTCGCGCGCAGGCAGCATACGAATCTCCGGCACCGGGTATAACGTGCGCTGCGTGTCCACGTCGAACGTGGCGATGGTCTCGATCTCGTCGTCGAACAGGTCGATGCGGTAGGGCAGCACGCTGCCCATTGCAAATAAATCGATGATGCCGCCGCGCACGCAGTATTCGCCGGGGGTCAGCACCTGCTGCACATGGTTGTATCCGGCAAACGTCATCTGCTCGCGCAGTTTGGGCACATCCAGTTTCTCGCCGCGCTTGATAAAAAAGGTGTAGGCGGCCAGATGCTCGACCGGCGGCAGCGGATACAAGACCGTGGTGATAGGCACGATCACCACGTCGCAGGCAGGACTTAAAGATTGATTGTCTCGTTCGCTTCCTCTCCCGCTTGCGGGAGAGGATTGAGGAGAGGGGCGGGCGTATTGTTGCCCGATGCTACGGATATGGTGCAGTGTGGCGAGTCGCTCGGACACCAGGTCCTGATGCGGCGAGAAGTGGTCGTAGGGCAGCGTCTCCCAGTCCGGCAGCAGGTGCACGCGCAGTTTGGGATCGAAGAACGGGATCTCTTCCACCAGTCTCTGTGCCTCCAGCGCGTTCGCGGCGATGACCACCACGGGAGAGTGTTGCGCGGCATACTGTGCCAAGGCCAGCGCGTCGGACGAGCCGATCAACTGTGTGTAACGGGGGCGGGAATGTTTGGATGAGAAAAGCACAACGGACAACCTGAAACAAAGGCGCGCATTATAAGGGAAACGGAGCGACTGCACTTTTTCCGCCAGATATTGCAGCGATAAACTGTTAAATTATTCTGTTTGACGGAATCTGCGCCTTGGAATAATATCACCGAATGATTCAGTCATTTGAATGTTCCGATACCGAAAGCTTGTTTCTTAGCCATGCGGTTCCCCGCTTTAAGAATATTGAGCGGGTCGCCAGACGCAAGTTGCTGATGCTGCATGCCGCGATGCAGTTGAACGCACTGAAGATACCGCCGGGCAATCAATTGGAAATGCTGAAAGGTAACCGGCGCGGACAGCACAGTATCCGCATCAACGACCAGTGGCGAATATGTTTTGTATGGAAGGATGATGGCGCGCACTTTGTTGAGATTGTGGATTACCACTGACAGGAGAAACGAACATGACCAAGATGCTTGAAGAAATTCACCCCGGCGAGATTTTGCTGGAAGAATTTATGAAGCCCAAGGAAATCACCGCGCGTCAGGTGGCCGCCGATATTGACGTGCCGCCCAGCCGCATCAGCGACATTGTGAATGGCCGCCGTCCGATCACGGCGGATACCGCCTTGCGCCTCGGCGTGTATTTCCAGATGGATCCGCGCTTCTGGCTCAATCTGCAATCGGAATTTGATATGCGCGTGGCGACGCGGGATATATTGCCGAAGATCGCGCCGCGCATTCGCGTATTGCATGTTTAGGCGGTTGGCAATATTCCATTACAATCTCACTCATGACTGATTTCTACGCATTGGTTCCCGCCGCCGGCTTCGGCGCACGCATGGGCGGCGAGTTGCCCAAACAATATCTGCCGCTGGCCGGGCAGCCGATGATCCACCACGCGCTGGATACGCTGTGTTCCAGTGCGGAGATCACCACGGTGTTTGTGGTGCTGGCCCCCGAAGACAAGCAGTTTGGTAGCTACGACTGGTCGCGCTACGGCGACAAATTGCAGCCCCTGTATTGCGGCGGTGAGATGCGCTCGCATACGGTGCTGAACGGCTTGATCGCTTCCGAACTGGAACCGGACGACTGGGTGTTGGTGCATGACGCGGCACGTCCCTGTTTGACGCAGACGCACTTGTCGAAACTGATCGCCGAGCTGCGCGACGACAAGGTGGGCGGGATTTTGGCCGTGCCGGTTGCGGACACGCTGAAGCGCGCCGATGCGCAGCAGCGCATCGAATATACCGAGCCGCGTGCCGGATTATGGCAGGCGCAGACGCCGCAGATGTTCCGCGCCGGCTTGTTGGCGCAGGCGTTGCAGCAGAGCAAGAGCGTCACCGATGAGGCATCGGCGATCGAGGCGCTGGGCTTGAAGCCCAAGCTGGTGGAGGGAGATTCAAGCAATTTCAAGGTGACCTACCCGCAGGACATCAAGATGGCAGAACTGATATTGAAGGAAAGAATATAGGGTGTGTAGGGGCGATTCATGAATCGCCCGTACGAATATGCCCTGCACGGAGCGAATAAGGGAGAAATTATGCGCATAGGTCAAGGTTACGACGTTCATCAATTGGTCGCGGGCCGCAAGCTCATCATCGGCGGCGTCGAGATACCCCACGAAAAAGGCCTGCTTGGTCATTCCGACGCGGATGTGCTGTTGCACGCGATCTGCGATGCGCTATTGGGTGCGGCGGCGCTGGGCGACATCGGCAGGCATTTCTCCGATGCCGATGCAAAATACAAGAACATCGACAGCCGCATCCTGCTGCGCGAGACGCTGCATCTGGTGCGCGAGCAGGGTTGGCGCGTCGGCAACGTCGATGCGACCATCATCGCGCAGGCACCCAAGATGGCACCGCACATCCACCGGATGGTCGCCCACATCGCCGACGATTTGCGTATCGAACGCAACGCGGTCAATGTCAAGGCGACCACCACCGAAAAGCTCGGGTTGACAGGCCGGGGCGAGGGGATCGCGGCGCAGGCGGTGGTGTTGCTGCTTGCAGAATGAAGCTGGGAAAACAATTGTCCACGAAAAACACGAAAAGCACGAAAAAATACAATAACTCGAATGCGATGAATGGCATTCTGGTTGATTGAACTGGATGGGTTTGCTGTTGTTCGTGCCTTTCGTGTTTTTCGTGGACTGATTTTTTGACTCTATAGAATGAATATCCTCGCACTCGATACCTCCACCGAATATTGCTCGGTCGCGCTCTGGCAGGATGGCGCGATCATTGATCGTTGCGAACAGGTCGGGCAGAAGCATTCCGAGAGGTTGATCGAGATGATCGATGTGTTGCTCAAAGACGCGGGTGTGAAAATCAAACAGCTTGATGGTATCGCATTCGGCAAAGGCCCCGGTTCCTTCACCGGCGTGCGCATCGCCTGCGGTGCGACACAGGGGCTGGCGCTGGGGGCGAATCTGCCCGTGGTAGGGGTGTGCACACTGGAAGCGCTGGCAGAGTCGTCCGGCAAATCGCGCGTGATCGCCGTGCTCGATGCGCGTATGGGCGAGGTCTACCACGCGGCCTATGAAAAATGCGACGGTGCCTGGATAACCGTGAGCGAGCCCGGTCTGTGCAAACCGGAAGTCGCGCCTGCGCTATCGGGAGATAACTGGTTCGGCGCGGGCAGCGGCTTTGCCCTGTATGGCGAGGTGTTGAACGCAAGATACAACGGACAATTGACGGCTACGGATGGTGCGGCCATTCCGCAGGCTGCCGCGATCGCCGTATTGGGCGCGGCACAATTTAAACTGGGTTTGGGTGTCGATGCGGCAGAGGCCTTGCCACTTTATTTGCGTGACAAGGTGGCGCTGAAAACCAATGAACGTGTAGGGGCACGGCGCGCCGTGCCCGTACGATTGGATGGCGATATTGCGTGACATGACGCCGGACGATGTCGATGCGGTGCTCGCTATTGAACAAGCGGTACAGCCTTATCCTTGGACGCGCGGTAATTTCACCGATGCGCTGACCAATAGATATGTGTGCTGTGTGGACGAAGCGGATGGCGAGATACGCGGGCATGCGATATTGATGCCGGTGGTGGAAGACGCCGAACTGCTGAGCATTGCCGTGGCGGCGGGACATCAGCGCAAAGGACTGGGACGCGCGATGTTGCTCGATGTACTGGATGTGGCGTGCGCGAAGAATATACTCAGGGTGTTCCTCGAGGTGCGCGCTTCCAATGCTGCGGCGCTCGCGTTGTATCAGAGCGCGGGGTTTATCAGGATAGGCGTACGGCGCGGTTATTACCAGAACGCCAGCGGCAGCGAGGATGCGATCACGATGGTATGTGAATTAACGGGTGAGATCGATGGACAGGTGTAGGGGCACGGCGCGCCGTGCCCGTACGGAAGGATGCGATGACGCACGAGGATGGCGTGTGAATTGACAGGTGAGATTGATGGACAGGAATGAAGCAATATTGCGCGAGTTGAATCTGTATCCGCAGTGGGTGCGGCGGGATATGCCTGCACCGGTTGCGGAGGAGAGTGCACTCGTCTTGGCAAAACAGCCTGTGCCCGTTGTGATTGAACAACCTCTCGCCGAACAACCCAAAGATGTTCTTGCGCAACCTGTTGAATCGTGTGAACCCGTACGGGCACGGCGCGCCGTGCCCGTACAGACTGTGCCCACCCCAACCCTCTCCCCTCCTTCGACAAGCTCAGGACAGGCCAAGCCCTCTCCCATAAATGTGAGAGGGGAGCAAAACTGGCCCGAACTCAAACAACAAGTGCGCGACTGCACCTTGTGCAAACTGCGCGCCGGATGCACGCAGACGGTATTCGGTGTCGGCGATGAGCAAGCCGACTGGCTGTTCGTCGGCGAGGGGCCGGGCGCTGATGAAGATGCGCTGGGTGATCCGTTCGTGGGGGAGGCGGGCAAGCTGCTTGACAACATGCTGATGGCGATCAAGTTGAAGCGCGGCAAGAATGTGTATATCGCCAATGTGGTGAAGTGCCGCCCGCCCGGCAATCGCGCGCCGGAAGCGGATGAAGTCGATGCCTGCCTGCCGTATTTGCAACGCCAGATTTCACTGATCCAGCCCAAGCTGATCGTTGCGCTGGGCAAGGTCGCCTCGAACGCACTATTGGGCAAGAATGCGACGCTTGGAAGCTTGCGCGGCACCTTGCACGACTATCACGGTATACCGTTGGTAGTGACTTATCATCCGGCCTATTTGCTGCGCAGCCCGTCTGAAAAAGCAAAGGCATGGCAGGATTTGTGTCTGGCGGTGAAGAAGATGGGGCGGGAAATATAAGACAGCAGTAATTGCATGAGTGCTTGCCGGAGAGGCAATGAGCTTCACGTCATGCCTTGTTGGCCGTGATTTGCTGAAGTAATTCCAGCCTGCGCGCGTTGATTTCCCCTGTTTTAACGGCATTGCGCAATGCACAGCCCGGTTCGTGCAGATGGTGACAATCATGAAAACGGCACTGGCCGAGATATTTTGAAAATTCAACGAAGCCTTGTTCTATCTCGCCAAAACTCAGGTGATGCAGACCGAATGCCTGAACACCTGGACAGTCGATCAGGCTGCTGGTCTCACCCAGTTGATATAGTCGCGCGTGGGTGGTGGTGTGTTTTCCGGAATTAAGCGCTGCTGAAATCTCCCGGGTGGAGGCTTGCGCATCCGGTAGCAGTGCGTTGATCAGTGTGGATTTCCCCATGCCGGACTGCCCGACTAGTACGCTGGTGTGCCCGAACAATAAGGGGCGCAACACCGATACGTCATGTTTCGCGCTGAGTTCCAACACGCGGTAGCCAATGGCAATATAGGGAGTAAGTTGCTGTCGTGCAGCGGCAGCCTGCTCTGTCAGGTCGCATTTATTCAGGACGATCAGTACGTTCAGATTCTGGTCAAATGCCGCAACCATGCAGCGTGTCACAAGTTCATCGCTGAAGGACGGCTCGGCAGCGACCACGATGATGATTTGTGTGACGTTTGCCGCGATGAGTTTTTCACGGAAGGCGTCGGAACGGTGCAGGAGCGAGCGGCGCGGGGCGATCTTTTCGATTACCCCTTGTGCACCTGTGCCGTTCTTCTCCGATGCATTGCCGGTTAGCTTGATGCTCACCATGTCGCCACACACAACCTCGCTTCTTTTTCCGCGTGTCAGGCAGGCTATTTCTCTGCCATCGGCAAGCAGTGCAAGATATTGGCGACCAAACGCGGCGATGACCTGCCCTTGAATTACAGCGCTCAAATCTTGAATAGCGTGTCTACCTTCGCGGCGCAGATGAAGTCGTTTTCAGACAGGCCGTGTATGGCGTGGGTGGTGTACTCGACCTGACAGCTGTTGTAAGTGACGGTCAGATCCGGGTGATGGTCTTCGCGGTGCGACATCCACGCGATCGCATTCACAAAAGCGATAGTCTGGTAATAATCTTTGAAATGGTAAGTTTTACTGATCAGGTGATCGAAGCGATGCCAGCCTTCCAACTGCTTCATCAGACTATCCGCCTCCGCATTTGACAATGGAGGCACACCACCTTCGCAAGGCTTGCACTGTTTGTTGGTCAAATCACAGGTAGCGTTCATGATGCACTCACTTCAGGTTGTAAAAGCGATTGAGGTAAGCGCCCAGATCCTGTTTGTCCTGCTCGCTCAGTTTCGCGTTTACATTGCCGCTGCAAACGTTGATCTGATCGAGCAAGCCGCTGGGAGTGCTTACCTTTCGGTTGAATCGGGTGAATATTTTGTTGCCATCGCCACCCATCATGGAATCGTGGCAGCTGTTGCACTGGTGCTGCTCAAATAATTTCTGGCCGTTCTGCGCATTGCCTTTGGGAAAAGGATCGGCAAAAGAGGTTGTCGCAGCGCACAATAGAATTAAAGTGATTGTCAATTTCATGGCTTTCTCCTGGTTTGGTTCATTGGGTTTGTAAATGGGCGATGCGCAGCGCGGCAGGCGGGTGCGAATCGTAGAACTTGGAATAAAGCGGATCGGGCGTCAGGGTGGAAGCATTGTCCTGATACAGCTTGACCAGCGCGTTCACCAGATCTGTTGCGGCGGTTTGTTTGGCGGCGTAAGCGTCGGCCTCGAATTCGTGGTTGCGCGAATAAGCCGACATCAACGGGTGCAGCAGGAAACTGAATACCGGCAGAATCATGAAGAACAGAATCAAGGCTAGCGCGGTGGAGGGTGAGTCCACCCCCAGCCCGTGAAAGAACCAAGTGGTCTGTATCAACATGCCGAGTATCCATAAGAACGCCAGGCTCATGGCGAAAGTTGTAGCGATGCGTTTTACCACATGACGATTTTTGAAATGGCCAAGCTCATGCGCCAGAACAGCCTCGATCTCGCTGCCGCTCAGGCGCTCCAGAAGCGTGTCAAAAAACACAATACGCTTGGTTTTGCCGAACCCGGTGAAATAGGCGTTCCCGTGCGCACTGCGTTTCGAGCCATCCATTACGAATAAACCCTGCGCGGTAAATCCGCATTTGTTGAGCAGTGCCTCGATGCGTGACTTCATCGCTTCATCCTGCATGGGTGTGAATTTATTGAATAGCGGCGCGATGAAAGTCGGGTAGATAAACAAAATGAGCGAATTGAATATGACCCATGTCAGCCAAACGTACAACCACCAGTATTCACCCATACGTTCCATCAGCCACAAAACTCCGAGCAATAAAGGAAGGCCGAGGATAGTACCTATCAGCAATCCCTTCAGTGTATCCTTCAGGTAGAGCGCAAGGGTCATTTTGTTGAATCCGAAGCGCGTTTCAATGACGAATGTGCGATATAGGTTGAACGGAGACTCCAGCAAAGAGGAAATCAACAGCACGGCAACGATGGTTGCCAGCCCCTGCATCAGCGGTGTACCGAACCAGCCATTGCAGATGTCAGAGATGAACTGGATGCCGCCTCCCAGCGTAAAGGCTAGCAATAACACCGCATCGAACAGGATGCCGATCATGGCGAAGCGGGTTTTGGCGGAGGTGTAGTCCGCCGCTTTTTGGTGGTCTTCGAGCTGGATTTTTTCCTGGAATGCCTGCGGCACGGAGGTGCGATGCGCGGCGATATGCATCAGGTGACGCCTTGCCAGCCAGAACTTCACCAGCGTTGTCAGTGACAACGCAAAAAGGAATACAAAAGTAAATTGTGTGGCATTCATTGGGGTTATTTCGGTGTTCGCATGACGTGTTCTTGTGACACAATATAGGCTCTATCGTTCATTTGTCAGATTATTTCAATTATGGCACAAAATCAAAACCATCTTATCTGGATAGACATGGAGATGACCGGCCTGCTCCCGGACACCGACCGCGTGATTGAGATTGCCCTGGTGATCACCGACAATAATCTGGAAACCGTCGCCGAAGCACCGGTGCTGGTGGTGAGCCAGCCCGGAAGCGTGCTGGATGGCATGGATGCGTGGAATAAATCCACGCACGCGAAATCCGGTCTGATCGACAAGGTCAAAGCTTCCGTGCTGGACGAAGCCATGGTCGAGGTGCAGATGCTGGAATTCCTCAAGGAGTATGTGCCAGCCCGCATCTCGCCGATGTGCGGCAACTCAATCTGTCAGGACAGGCGTTTTCTGGCGCGCTGGATGCCCAAACTGGAAGATTATTTTCATTATCGCAATCTTGACGTGAGCACGCTCAAGGAATTGGCAAAACGCTGGAAACCGGATATGGCGCAAGGCATAAAAAAACACGGCAAACACGAGGCGCTTGCCGATATCTACGAATCTATCAACGAGATGAAACATTACCGCGAGCATTTCATCAAACTGTAATTTGGCATTCCCTTAAGCCAAACTAAGGAGACGATCATGTATCAGCGCATACTGGTTCCCATAGACGGCAGTGAGACTTCGGAACGTGCTTTGCAGGAAGCTATCAAGCTGGCTGCCGGCAAGGCGCGGTTACGGTTGATCTATGTGATAGAGGAAATTTATCCGCTGGATGCGGAGGGTTTCGCTTTTATCGATTCGAGCGCATTGCGCGAAGCGGCGCGGCATACCGGTGAACGGATATTGATTCAGGCCGAGAAGAAAGCCCTGCACTCAGGCGCACCGGTCGAAACCGCGTTACTGGAGGCGGGTGGACAACGCATCGCCAGCGCGATCGACGACGAGGCGCGGCGTTGGCCGGCAGAGTTGATTGTGATCGGCACGCACGGACGCTCGGGACTCAGCCGCCTGCTGATGGGCAGCGTTGCCGATGGTGTGGTGCGCGGCGCATCGATTCCGGTGCTGCTGGTTCGCGTCGAATAAAGCCCTTGTCAGCGGCTCCAGTCGACTCGCAACAGGGTTTGTGCCGGTTTGTAGTGAAACGCCAGTTTCCCCTTTACCTTGTAGCTGTCTTGCACCTGATACTGTAACAGCCAGTCACGTCGGGCAGGATGAAAACCTAGCGGGTGTGATCGATTACTCATGACCGACTCCCCGAATAATTAATACAGACACCTCCCGCCCCTTTGGGACGGGAGCTACCTGTGTTTCAGGTGATCGAAACGTTAATCAATTTCGCTTTGGTTTTGCCGGATTTCGGCAGCGTGACATTGATCATGCCATCCTTGAATTCAGCCTTTACCCCGGCTTCATCGGCATCATCCGGCATCCGGAAGCTGCGCATGAAGCTGCCATACGAGCGCTCTATGCGGTGGTATTTTTTATCCCTCTCTTCTTTTTCCTGCTTGCGTTCGCCGCGCATCGTGATCATGCCGTTTTCTATGGTGATGTTGACATCAGCCTTGTCTACGCCGGGAATTTCACCCTTGATCAAGTATGCCGCATCGGTTTCAGTGATATCGACAGTAGGCGTCCAGTCAGCCAAGGTCAACGCTTCTTCATCCGAATCTGCACGAGCCGGTAACCGTCTGAAAATTCGATCCAAATGTTTGGATACATCGGCCAGTTCTACTAAAGGATCCCATTTAACTAAGTTCATGATAGCTCTCCTCGTAAAAGTTGGAACGCGGGGTACGAACCCGAACCCTCAGAGCTATCTGGGGGCATCGATAATATGGGTTTGGAAATGGAGAAAGCAAGTCCGGTTATGGTGAAATAACTTTTCCTGTGAAGAATCTGGGTGGCATGAATTTGGGGTGGTGGGCGGGGTTTACGGCAAAGTCCTGAGGATGAAGAAGGGTATAAATCTTCAGTCTGTGCCAGAGTCAGAGGACTCCGGCAGGGGGTGCACGGTTATGCCGGCTGCCCACAATTGCGCAATCACCATTCGTGCTGTTTCCGACTTGGCGCTGGACCAGAAATGCTCGACACCCGGCCTTGCGCCCTGCGACAACATGGCGATACTTTCCAATCGGCGGCGCAGTTCGCGTGCAACTGCGGGCGCAGGATTGATAATGGTCACCGAAGCTCCGGCTATCTCTTGAATAAGCGGCGTAAGGAACGGGTAGTGTGTGCAGCCAAGCACGAGGGTGTCGGCGTTGCGTTCGAGCAGGGGCAATACATAGCGTTCAACCAATTGCCGTGTGTCGCTTCCGGACAAATTTCCCGACTCAACCTGCTCGACCAGACCGGGACAGGCTTGCATCAGGAAGTTCACGTCCGTGCCGAAGCGTGCGGACAATCGCGCAAAGTTGCCGCTACTGAGGGTCCTGCTGGTGGCCAGCACGCCGACAACACCGGATTTTGTGTGTGTCGCAGCCGGTTTTACGGCAGGCTCCATGGCCACGATAGGCACTGAGAATCTTGCTCGCAACGTTGCTATTGCGGCACCTGTAGCCGTGTTGCAGGCTACGACGATAGCTTTTGCCTGCCGGTTTACCAGAAATTCGACAATGGCGATGGCGCGTACCTCGATCTCATCATCGGATTTGTCGCCATAGGGTGCATGGGCGGAATCTGCCACATACAGCAAATTCTCGTTTGGTAGCTCGCGGCGAATTTCGCGCAGCACCGACAAACCACCCACGCCGGAGTCGAAAACCCCGATTGGATTGCTGAACGTCATTGCCTGAGCCAGTAGCAGCGCATCTTAATGTATGCGGTGCACTACGGAGCGATGTTTGTCCACCCAGTATCCCCACGCCACTAACAGCCACTGCGCTTGCCCGACCCAAGCCACTGCCGCAACACTGGGTGGCGGCGCGCCGAACGCATTGCCGAGATTGATAACAACCAACAACATAATCAGCGACCAGAGCGCCCAATTTCCGACTGCGTCATTCGCCTTCGTAACCCTCAGGTACAGCCACACACACGGGGCGAATATTGTGAATTCCAGTGCCAGCGCAACCATAGGCGACGACCAGACTGAGAAACCCACATGTGGAGAATTGCCGGGGTATAGGGGAAGATCCGGATAGTGGACGATCAGGTCGAGAAGCCAGTGGCTGACTACCGCCAAGCCAAGCACGCTTGCACTCAGGCGGCTGCGGCGGATGGCGAAATAGACCGCAGCGAAAAGTGCAGCCCAGATTGTGACCATCAGCAGGCTATGCGAGAACGGGTAATACACAAAATCGAGCGGCGGGTGCCTGACGCCACCGGAGAGGATATTTACGCGTTCGATGCCGAGCAAGAGCAATGTGGGCCACAGCAGGTCAATGAACTGCGCCGCCAGGAAGAGTGTGCCCAACGAGACTTTGGGCGCGGCATACTTTGCGCCGAATCCTATAGCGAAATGCGCCATGAACATTGGTGTGGCTCCCGTGAAATTTAATATATTTTCAAAACAAAAATCAAAGCCAATTTGACTGAATTATCCCCGATGTTGATTTTTTTCGTTCATGGTTCGGTCAGTTCGCCACGAACGGTAACTTTATTTTTTCGCCCCCATCTCAATCGCTCTCAACCTTCCTTGTTCAAGTTCGGCTTTATCCGGCTCCACTAGCCAGCCGTGCAAATTATCCATTACCAGATCGGTTAGTGCGTGCATCCAGTCGTCGCGTTCATTGAGGCAGGGGATGTAATGGTATTCGCCGCCGCCCGCGTGCTGGAAATCTTCCTTGCCCTCCATTGCGATCTCCTCCAGCGTTTCCAGGCAGTCGGCGACAAAGCCGGGGCAGACGACATCGACGCGCCTGGTTTTTTGTTTGCCCAGTTCCTGCAGCGTTGCGGTGGTGTAGGGCTTGAGCCATTCTGCCTTGCCGAAGCGAGACTGGAAGCTGAGTGCGAACTGCTCCTGCTTAAGGTCAAGTTTCTGCGCCAGCAGGCGCCCTGTCTTGAGGCATTCGCAGTGATAGGGGTCGCCCTTGTCCAGCGAGAATTGCGGCAGGCCGTGGAAGCTCATCAGCAGTTTTTCCGGGCGACCGTTCTTTGCCCAGTATTCGTTGATGCTGTTCGCCAGAGCCTTGATGTAGCCGGGGTTGTCGTGGAAGTTTTTGATAGTGCGCACACCGGGCATGTTGCGCATCTTCAGCATTTCGGCGAATACGATATCAAAGGCTGTGCCGGTGCTGCTGGCAGCATATTGGGGGTACATGGGTACAACCAGAATGCGCTGGCAGTTTTGTTCCTTGAGTTTGCGGATCACGCTGGGGATGGACGGATTGCCGTAGCGCATCGCATAGTCCACCACGTAGGGTGCTTTGGTTCGCTGGCTCAAATAGCCTTTCAGCAGAGAGGCCTGTTTTTCGGTGTAGATGCGCAGCGGCGAGCCTTCTTTCATCCAGATGGAGGCGTATTTGGCGGCGGATTTTTTCGGGCGGGTGTTGAGGATGATGCCGTTGAGGATTAACCACCAGATCGCCTTGGGGATTTCCACCACGCGCGGGTCGCCGAGAAATTCTTTCAGGTAGGTGCGTACGGACGAGGGGGTAGGCGTATCCGGCGTGCCGAGGTTAACCAGCAGGATGCCGGTTTTGACTGGTGTGCCGTGGGTGTGGTCGGGTTCGGTCTGGTAAGCCATGAGTCTATATCCTTGCAAGTTTGTTGTTGCGGGTAGTTAATTTTTTGAAAGTGCATTGCCCAGCAGGCGGGCGGTAATATCGACAATGGGAACGACGCGCTGATAGTCCATGCGTTTTGGCCCGACGACGGCGAGGGTGCCGACCACTTTTCCGTCTACCGAATACGACGAGGTGATCACGCTGCACTCTTCAAGTGAAGCGAGGCCGGATTCGCTGCCGACGAATATGTGTATACCCTGTCCTTTACGGCTGGCTTCCAGCAGTTGCAGCAGCTCGGTTTTTTGCTCGAACAGGCTGAACAGGGCACGTAGACGGTTCATGTCGGTGGATAGGTCTGCGACGTGCAGCAGGTTGCGCTCGCCAGTGATGACATAATCCCTCGATTGCTTCGCTTCAGCCGCGTCGCCCGCACTCAACGCGGCGGACATCAAAGCGCTCATGTCCTGATGCAGTTGGCGCAGTTCACCGCGCAGTTTTTCGCGAATCTGTGAGAAGCTGCAACCGATATAATGCTGGTTAAGGAAGTTGCCCGCTTCGGTGAGTTGCGACTGGGTGTAGTCGTTTGCCATCATCAGTACGCGGTTTTCCACCTCGCCGTCCGGCATCACGATGATTAGTAACACACGTTTTTCACTCAGACGCAAAAACTCGATTTGCCTTATGGTGATGGCATCTCGCCTGGAAGTGGCAACCACCCCGGCGAACTGGGTCAGATCGGAGAGGATGCTGGAAGCCTGGGCGATCAGGCGGGACGAATTGTCCGGTTGCAGCTGGTTTTCCATCTGTTTTACGTGCTTGCTGTCCAATGGTTTGGTCACCAGCATGGTGTCAATGAACAGTCGATAAGCCAATCCTGTCGGAATGCGCCCCGCTGAAGTATGCGGGCTGCTGACCAACCCGATGTCTTCAAGGTCGGCCATCACGTTGCGGATGGTGGCGGGGCTTACTTCCAGACCGGAATATTGCTGCAAGGTACGCGAGCCGACGGGTTGTCCATCGCTGATATAGCGTTCCATCAGGGTCTTGAGCAGGATTTGCGCACGTTCGTTAAGCATGGTGGGGATTCTACCATCGGCCACGCCGAGTTTGAGCGATTTTCACGCAGTGATTACACCGGTAAAATCCAGAATAAATATTTTTTGATTGAACTATTATCGGGCAGACATGCCTCAGCCATGCTGATTTATTCTGGAGATTATGAATGCTGCGAACGAGGGTTTCACTGGTCGTTGTATCGTGGGTGGTAATGGGGATGGTGGTTCAGCCGGTATTTGCGGAAACACCCGGTGAGATATTGGATACGTTCAAGGCGGAAGCTTCTGCCGGATCGGGTTTTCAGGGTTTTTCGGCTGCGAGGGGGGAGGCTTTCTATAAGACCAAACATGGCAGCGATTGGAGTTGTTCGTCTTGCCATACTGATAATCCTTCCGCACAGGGTAAGCATGCAAAGAGCGATAAGCTGATCAAACCTCTTGCTCCTTCAGCCAATGCCGAACGGTTTACCGACATGAAAAAAATTGAAAAATGGTTCAAACGTAACTGTAATGATGTGCTGGATCGTGCCTGCACCGCACAAGAAAAAGGCGATATGCTCGCTTACCTGCTAACCATACGGAAATAAGAGGTCGTTATGACTTTTACAGTAAAACATTTGTTTGATGTGCTTGCTGCTGCAACACTGGTCTTCGGTATGGGGATGTCGGCTGCCCAGGCCGATGATGATGAGATGCCCAAATCAAAAGTGAACAACCCGAAATGGTTGGCCGAATGCGGAGCCTGCCATCTCGCTTTTCCGTCGCGATTCCTTCCCGCCGAATCTTGGCGCGAGGTGATGTCCGGTCTGGATAAACACTTTGGCAGCGATGCCAGCCTTGACGACGAGTCGGTGCGCGAAATAACGGCTTTTCTGGTGGATAATGCGCGCCGAAAAAAAACGAGCCTGACAGCATCGGGTAAGTGGCCCTTGCGTATCACTGAAACCCGGTGGTTCAGGCGCGAACATGCCGAGGCGGCTTCACGCGTCAAGAACAATCCCCGTGTGAAAAGTATGGCCAATTGCGCGATTTGCCATACGCAGGCGGATATCGGCGATTACAGCGAACGCAATATACAGATTCCCAAGTAAGCAGAGTCGGGCATGATCAGGAAAATATTGGTATGGGATGCGCCGACGCGCGTTTTTCACTGGGCGCAAGCATTGTCATTCGGCGTGGCTTATTTTACGGCTGAATCCGAACGTTATCGGGATATCCATATTGCGTTCGGCTACATTATGCTCGCGCTTATCCTGTTCAGATTACTGTGGGGGTTTATCGGCACGCGCTATGCCCGATTCAGTTCATTTCTGTTCAAGCCTGGAGAGATCGTCGCTTATCTGGTATCGATGTTCAGAAGAAGGCAGGAGCACTATTTGGGACATAATCCGGCTGGTAGCGTTTCGGTATGGTTGCTGTTGATGCTGGGGTTATTGCTGTGTGTCACCGGGGTGATGGCTCTGCAGGATGATGCCGGCGATTTCGTGGTGGAGATGCACGATATTGCAACCGATATCATGCTGTTTGTGATTTTTCTGCACGTTGCCGGTGTGACGGTGAGTAGCGTGTTGCACCATGAAAACTTGGTGCGAACCATGATTACCGGCCTTAAATCGTCCGCTTCAGAAATCGGTATTCAGCGATCACACAATTGGCTTGGTCTGCTGTTGCTGGCATTGCCAGTGGCATTCTTGTTTGTTTTTTTGCGCAATTAATTCGGGTTCGGATGTGTGCTTGAAATCAATATGTGAGTCAGTTACCGTTAATTTGAAGAGGTTGTGAATGAAGTGTAAGTTAATATTTTTGAATATTGTTACCGGTATTTGCCTGGCAAGCTTGCCGGGATGGGTTGGCGCCGTGGGCTTTATGCCGCATCAGCCCCCCTTGTCCACTGCGGGGAGTTATACGCAGGGCGTTAATTACTACATGCTGGCATTGAATGAGAGCGATGACGTGATCGAACCTGCCGGTGTAGCCACATCCAACGCAATGAAAAATTTAACCGTGCAGCCGGTGGAATTCGAGCCCCCATTTTTTTCCCGCAGTAATGCCCATAAATATTTGGGGTTGGGGACGCTCGCGTTGGTGGGTCTGACGGCGATAGCCGCGCCCGAAGAGGACGAAAGTGCAACCGTGAGCTCGAAGTCGCGTACCCAGGGTACACATCAGTCGCTTGGGCGACTGACTGCCGCAATGGCTGCGGCTACCGTGACAAGCGGGCTACTGGCCCACTGGGATGATTTTCATCTGGAGGACGGATTCACCGATCCTGATAACCTGCATGTGATGTTCGGTACTCTTGGTGCCATGTTGATGCTGAATGCCGTATCCAAAGCACCGGGGAGCGGACATCCGGCTTCGGGAATTGCAGGCGGCGTTGCCATGGGTGCGGCGATTAAATTGACTTGGTAAGCAGGTAATGATGATGCAGCGAAAATTGAAGATGTCCGCACTATTGGCGGCCTTGTTGTTACTGAATGGTACTTGCGCCGGTGCGGAAGAGAGCTTTGCGGGTTGGTTGTTTAATTTTCAGCGCAGCAAAGAGGTTAAGCCGGTGACGGACAGCCAATATAAAAGCGAGTGTAGTGATTGTCACTTTGCCTATCAACCCGGCTTGTTGCCCGAGAAATCCTGGCGGAATCTGCTTACCGCTGAAGCGTTAAAGGATCACTTTGGTGATAATGCGGAGCTGGACAAGGATGTTCTACAGGCGATTCTTGATTATGCGGTGGAAAATGCCGCGGATAAATCTTGGTACAAGCGATCACGCAAAATTGCAGTATCCGCATCCGAAGGCAATGTTCCACTGCGCATTAGCGAAGTGCATTACATCAAGCGCAAGCATCAGGATATTCCCGAAAAGATGATTAAGGGAAATGCGGGCGTAAACTCGCTGAGTTTTTGCGATAAGTGCCACACTCAAGCAGTCAGCGGCGTGTTCGATGCCGATACTGTCTTGATTCCGAATTATCCTGATTGGGAGGATTAATCAGGGCAGCGTTATATGCATTCCCCAAGTCACTTGAGCGTTAACCCAATCTTCCCGTCTTGCCGATGATGACAAGACAATCTATGATTCAACAGTAACGGGTTGGGCGAGCCTGAATCGTTAAAATAGTTAATTCGCCAGAATTACAGAATTCCTGACCATGTGGCTTTGTCATTACATAAGTAATGTGGTTTAATTGCTTTAATTTCACCTTGGAGTCCATTTAATGATGACTAGAACTCAAAACGGTATTTCGGCATGTCTGTTGGCTGTTGCCCTGTTTGCTGTTGCGCCTGTATTCGCCGACGATTCTCAGGAGGCGGTCAAGTTGCGTATGGGAAGCGGCGATCCGGCGGTGGGTGTTGCAACATCGGCATTGTGCCAAGGGTGCCATGGAGAAGACGGCAACAGTATGGATAGTTTGATCCCCAAGCTGGCCGGACAATATTCTGTCTACATCGCGAAGCAATTCAGAAACTTTCAGACCGGAGCCCGTGAACACCAAATCATGAGCGCGATGTCCGCGATTATTAGCGATGCCGAGTTAGTCGATATCACGGCTTATTTTGCCAGCCAGAAGCAGATGTCCGGAGGTGGCAAAGGGGCGAATAAAGTGGGCGAAAATTTATTTACCCAGGGCGATATGGACAGGGGTATACCACCCTGTCAAAGCTGTCACGGCTTGAATGGCAAGGGCCAAGCCCCTGACATTTCCGATTATCCGGTGATAGGCGGGCAGCAAAAGGGTTATTTGAAAACGCAACTTGCCCATTGGAGAAGTGGTGAGCGCAGCAACAGCGTTGGCGGGGTGATGAATGGCGTAGCCAAGAATCTGACCGATGCCGAAATTGAGGCGCTGGCCGAATATATTTCCTCGTTGTAGCATGGGTCGGGGCGGCCTGCGCCCCATTGGCAGGTGTGGCTTATACCCACTGCCAGAGCTTACCCGGCTTTGTCATTGTAAGGGTGATGTGGTTTAATCTCACCCATGAAATTCCCCTTTAGAAACGTTGCACTGATAGGTAAATACAAGGCTCCGGAAATTGCCGAGCCCTTGTTGCGCTTGGCCGGGTTTTTATCAAGCAAGGGAGTGACGGTGGTTGTGGATAGCCTGACTGCCGAACATCTTAAGCAGCATCCCTACAGCGAAATGAGTCTGGCCGATATTGGATGTTCGGTGGATCTGGCCATTGTGATGGGCGGCGACGGCACCATGCTGAATATCGCGCGTATGTTGTCGCCATGCCATGTGCCCATGGTCGGGATAAATCAGGGACGGCTAGGTTTCCTCACCGATCTCACGCTGGATAATATGCAGGACAGCATCGACGCGATGCTGGAAGGGAAATTCATCACCGAGCAGCGACTGTTGCTGTCTGCAAGTGTGTTGCGCAATGAGGTTGAAGTGTTCAAAGGTTTGGCTTTGAATGAGGCGGTTGTCCACCGCAACAATATCAGCAGCATGATCGAATTTGAAGTGCGTGTGGATGGCGAGTATCTCTACAATCAGCGTGCAGACGGACTGATTGCCGCGACACCTACCGGTTCCACTGCATATGCGATGTCCTCGGGAGGGCCGATATTGCATCCCAGCCTTGATGTGATCGAGTTGGTACCCATCAGCCCGCACACATTGAGTAATCGTCCTATTGTGGTAAAGAGCACCTCTGTTCTGGAAATATTGATCCATCGCACTGGCGACATTCATTTGCGACTTGACAGCCACACCAGTTTCGATCTGGAATTGCATGACAAGATTATGGTCACGCGCCATCCGGATGCAGCTTGCCTGCTTCATCCTGTAGGCCACAGCTACTACCATACGTTGCGTGAGAAACTGCTCTGGAACCAGATGCTCTGATGGAAGCCGTGGAAAATCTGCCGCACGCTTTGGTAGTTGCGTTGTGTGGTGCTAGCCCTGCTTATGTCGGCAGGTTATGCCTCGTCCATTACTTTCCTTGTATTTTGTTCACGGGTCGCTCAGCGCGAATACCCAGGGATTACAGATGCTGAAATTTCTCGGTATCCGCGATTTCGTTATCGTTTCTTCTCTTGAGCTGGATTTCTCCTCCGGCTTCACCGCGCTGACCGGCGAGACCGGGGCGGGGAAATCCATCTTGATCGACGCGCTATCTCTGGCGCTCGGTGAGCGCGGCGATGCGGCTATGGTTCGCACCGGCTGTGAACGCGCAGAAATCGCCGCCGAATTTGATGTGAGCGCGCTGCCGCAGGTGCAAGCATGGTTGCGCGAACAGGATCTGGAGGATGACGATGGCGTGTGCCTGCTGCGCCGTGTGCTGGATGCGGGCGGCCGTTCGCGTGCTTTCATCAACGGGCGCAGCGCCACGCAGCAACAGATGCGCGAGGTGGGCGAAAATCTGCTTGATATCCACGGTCAACATGCGCACCAGTCACTGGCACGTCCCGACACGCAGCGCATTTTGCTGGATGGCTATGCAGGTATGACCGAAAGCGTGGAAAAAGTCGCTGTCCTGTATCGCGAATGGCAGGCTCTGCGCCGCCGCCGCATCAGCCTTAGCGAGAATGCGGAAGCCGTGGCTGCCGAGCGCGAACTGTTGCAATTTCAGCGCAACGAGATCGAGGGATTGGGTTTTAATTTCTCGGAATGGCAGGCATTGCAGGAAGATCATGCACGCCTGTCCCATGCAGCCACCCTACTGGAGACCGCCGGATTTGGTCTGGAAACCCTGAGTGAAGCCGACAGCTCATGCTTGGCACAACTCAATTTACTTACTGCGCGTATACGCGATGGCATGGTACACGACACCGGTTTGGGCGAGACACTACGCATGCTGGAAAGCGCGCAGGCCGAATTGCAGGAGGCGGTATATGCGTTGCGCCATTATCAGGAGCGGCTGGAGACCGACCCGCAGCAATTACGCGATCAGGAGCAGCGTATTCAGGACGTGATGGATGCCGCGCGCAAGTATCGCGTTCCGCCGGAGCGGATGGACGAAGCATTGCAGCGCATCGTTGTCCGCCTCGATGAACTGGGTGGCGACGCCGATCTGGCGGAACTCGAAGAACGGGAGAAATCCGCTCAGCAGGCATATCTCTCGGCAGCAAAAAAAATATCTGTAGCGCGAAAAAAATATGCTGAAAAATTATCGCGCGAGATCACCGAGGCGATGCAGACACTGGCTATGCAGGACGGGAATTTTTCCGTCGCATTATTGCCGCTGGCGGAAGGAAATGCCCACGGCATGGAGTCTGTCGAATTTCAGGTTGCCGCCAATCCAGGCATACCGCCGCGCAGCCTGGCCAAGGTTGCGTCGGGCGGCGAATTATCCCGCATCAGTCTGGCGATACAGGTCGCGACCTCTCAGGTGGCCAGTGTTCCCACACTGATTTTCGACGAAGTGGACAGCGGTATCGGCGGCCGCGTGGCGGAGATTGTCGGGCATCTATTGAGGAAATTGGGCAAGGATTATCAGGTGCTGTGCGTCACGCATCTGCCGCAAGTGGCCGCTACAGCAGACTGGCAGTGGCAAGTGAGCAAGGTAATTGAAAATGGCGTCACATTAAGCCGCATTGCCGTGCTGGATGGCGAGCGGCGTGTCGAAGAAATCGCGCGCATGTTGGGCGGCGTAAAGATTACCGAAACCACGAGAAAACATGCTGCCGAGATGCTGGGCGTGCGAGCCTGAGGTATCATGCCTCACCCTCTGATTTGTATATTTGTTAGGAATGTCATGCGTATCAAAACTGTTTTATGCTCACTGTTGTTACTTCTTCCATTACTGTCATCGTGCGCCACATACAAGATGGACATTCGCCAAGGAAACTTCGTGACGCCAGAGATGCGCGAGAAGCTCAAGATCGGTATGACCAAGCGACAGGTGCGCTATGAAATAGGGACGCCGATGATCAGCGATCCATTTCACGATAGCCGATGGGACTATGTATACAGCTTGGAGCAGGCTGGCAAAGTGGTCGAGCAGCAGAGCATGACGCTTTATTTTGAGGGTGATAATCTGGCGCGCATCGTTGATGGCAACCTGCCTGTTGAAGCAGCGCCGATGAGAGAAAACGGACAAATTACAGGTGCGGAACATGAATAAAATAAAAATAGCCATCGTAGGCAGCGGCGGGCGTATGGGCAGGGTGCTGCTGGAGTGTATTGCGCAGGCGGACGATCTGGAACTTTATGCGGCACTGGAGCATAGCGGCAGCGCCTTGCTGGGACACTCGGCCAAAGAGTGCGGTGCGTCTGCCGATGTGGCGATCACAGCAGATGTGGCCAAAGCACTGCAAGGCGCGGACGTACTGATCGATTTTAGCCGTCCAGAAGGCACGATGAATCACCTGGAAATCTGCCGCAAGCTCGGCGTGAACATGGTAATCGGCACGACCGGCCTGAATGCGCAACAAAAAGCGAAGCTTGGCGCGGCGGCACAAGACATCGGCATCGTATTTGCACCCAACATGAGCGTTGGCGTGAACCTAGTGTTCAAGTTATTGGAAACCGCCTCGCGTGTTTTGGCCGAAGGATACGACATCGAGATCATCGAGGCTCATCACCGCCACAAGGTGGATGCACCATCAGGAACCGCGCTGGGCATGGGTGAGGTAGTCGCCAGAACATTGGGTCGCGACTTGGAAAAGTGTGCCGTGTACGGGCGTGAAGGCGTCACCGGCGAGCGCGACCCGTCAACGATAGGTTTTGCCACCGTTCGCGGAGGCGACATCGTCGGCGACCATACAGTATTGTTCGCGGGCACCGGTGAGCGCATCGAGATCACACACAAGGCCAGCAGCCGAGCCACGTTTGCATTGGGTGCGCTGCGGGCGGCACGATTCCTGAAGGCGAATTCGGCAGGTATCTATGACATGCAGGATGTGTTGTCGCTGAAGTAAAGCCTTTCTCCATGTCCACATTCGACTTGTCATCGCCGGAAAATCGAAGCGCAGACGTAAAGATATATGTCTGTAAAACGGATGCCTGGCTATAAACCACTATTGCTTGCGGGGCTGGCACTGAATATTGCCTTGATGGCCTATGTCTACTTTATGGTAGGCGGCGGCCCTGCTGCGCTAAAGCAAGGTGGCGACTGGATGGCAATATTGAACGAGATACCGATGACCATTTTGTTTTTTCTGGCGGGCGTATTCAAGCCATATCTTATGGTATGGTCGAAATGCAGAAAGAATTCCGATGTTATTTTGTGGGCCGGCTCGGTGATGTTCACAACGACTATAATTGCTTGCCTGATTAGCTACATTGTCGACAGTAACGTAGCAAAAGACATGGCGTTATATATAAACTGGGCAGTGTTGTGGGCTGCATCCGCCTACTTCGTCCTCCTGCCCCAGCCAAGCTCATCAAGCGAATGACGAAACCGATGCGCCAGGCGCATCTCTCAGGTTGACCATACCAACATCTTCACCCCGATCAACACCAACACCACCCCGCCAAAAATCTCCGCCTTACTCTCCAGCCAGGTGCCACTGCGCCTGCCGATCTCGACACCGGCCCAGCTGAACACGAACGTCGTCACGCCGATGATCAGGCAGGCGAGGTAGGCGTTGACCTCCAGTAGTGTCAGGCTGAATCCGGCGGCCATCGCGTCGATGCTGGTGGCGATAGCGAGTACCAGCATCACTCTGTTGGTGATTGCGGCGATGCCTTCTTCGATGCCTTCGTGCATGCCTTCGTAGATCATCTTGCCGCCGATCAGTGCGAGCAGGCTGAAGGCGATCCAGTGGGCGTAGGCATCGACCCAGCCCAGTATCCCCTTGCCGCCCAGATAGCCGATGAAGGGCATCAGCGCCTGGAAGATGCCGAAGAATAATCCGGCTTTTAATCCCAGTCCGCAGATGTTACCTTTTGAACCCAGCCCGATGGAAACGGCGAAGGCGTCCATGCTCAGTGCGATGGCCAATATAATGACTTCAAACATGTCTGGTACTTTACGATTTATCCGGTCAGAATTAGCGCTGGTAAAATGCGGATAGCACAAGTTCGCTATTGTATCGCCTCGGACGAAAGGTTACGTGCGGGTTGTGAGTTTTTATTTTTTGGGTGATTGTTATGTTGCTATTTTTAGCCGGTGCGCATCGGTATTTGAAAAATCTGATCCCGTTACTCATTATTTGTTACCTGCCGGCAAGTTTCGCAAAAACCGACCCGTCATTCTCCTGGATGACGCTGACTTCGCCGCATTTTCTGATCCACTACCACCAGGGCGAAGAGTCGCTGGCTAACAGGGTAGCGGTACTCGCCGAGGATGCTCACATCAAACTTGTTCCGCGCATGAAATCCGAACCGCGTGAGCGCACCAATATTGTGCTGGTTGATGCACTGGATGCGACCAACGGTTGGGCAACCACACTGCCATATAACCTGATCACGCTATACATCACGCCGCCGCTGGGCGAGCCGGGCTTCGGCGCGCATCCCTATGACGACTGGATGCGGCTGCTGATTACGCACGAGTACACGCACATTATTCATATGGAGATGACCAAGGATGGCCCGGATGTGCTGAGAAAGATTTTCGGGAATCTGTATTTCCCGAATATGTGGCAGCCTACCTGGTTGAAGGAAGGGCTGGCAGTCAACGAGGAAACCGCATTGACCGGAGGCGGCCGAAACCGCTCACCGTCCGCCGATATGATACTGCGCATGGCTGTGTTGGAAAACGATTTTCCGCCTATCACTCACGCTGGAACCTTTACCGAAAAATGGCCGTCCGGGGAAGTGCCCTATCTGTTTGGCGGCAGATTCAGCGAATTCATCGCCGGGAAATACGGGCGCGAAAAGCTGGCCGATGTTTCCATCGAATACAGCGGGCGAGCATGGCCTTTTCTGGTCAGCAGCACAGCTAACCGCACGCTGGGGAACGACTACCCCGTGCTGTGGAAGGAGTGGAGAGACGGTCTGTCCGACCGCTACCAGACGCAACAGCAGCAGGTGCAAAGTCGTGGCTTAAGCGTATCGCGCGCGCTGACGCCGAATGGAAGAAACCGGGGCGGCTACAGGAACATCGCGCCCGCGATCTCGCCGGACGGCGGGAAGATCGCCTATACCGTCGAGAATGCCGACGAGCATCCGTCGATACACCTGATCAATATCGACGGTAGCGAGGATCGCAAGCTAGTGAACAATATAGCGATGTCTGGGCAGAGTATCGCCTGGGGAGCAGACGGCAAGGGCATTTATTTCACTCGTACCGATGTGGTGCGCAATGCCAATCTTTACAACGATATTTACTACTACGATCTGGAGCAGGACGACGAGATGCGCATCACGAAAAACTTGCGTGCCCGAGATGCCTCGTCCTCTCCGGATAACACAACACTGATTTTCGTTGCCAACAAGCTGGGGAAGACTCGCATAGGCACCCTGACATTGCCGCTGGACAAGACAGTGAGCGATGAAGTCGATATCCGGTGGCTCACCGGCGAAAGCGATAACCAGTATGAAATGCCGCGCTACAGTCCGGACGGGAAACGGATCGTGGTTGGTGTCAGACAGCCGGACGGCTATAAGGACATCTGGATACTCGATCAAGAAGGCAGCAAGCTTGCCGAGTTGATGCATGACCGTGCAATTGATGGCGGCGCCGTATGGAGTGCGGATGGGAAATCTGTCTATTTTTCATCCGACCGTAGCGGTATCTTCAATCTCTATGCCTACGATCTCGGCTCAGGACAAATCGCCCAGGTCAGCAATGTATTGGGCGGAGCCTTCATGCCCTCACCCGCGCCCGATAACAGCAGGATCGCTTTTGCGAATTACAGTTCCAGGGGGTATGACATCCACGTGCTTGATAATCACCCGGCCGATTGGAAGTCTGCTGCTGAATATCGTAATCCCTATCCGGCGATGAACTACGACGACCAGCCGGTCACCACACAAACCAGTGCCTACAGCCCGCTGCCGACTTTGACACCGCGTCTGTGGCTACCCAACGGCGGCTACAGCAATTACAGCGGCGGACTGTTCGGCTTGCTAACTTTCGGTTCGGATGCGGTGGAACACCATAGCTACGTTGCCAGTGTGATGTATGGCCCCGATAAACAACGATTCTGGTATGACCTGAATTATCTGTACGATGGACTCTATCCAAGTTTGATATTGCGGACTCAGGATATGGACATGACTCATACCGGCCTGTTGTCGCAAGGGCCTGTTGTAGGCCCTCTGGATGATTACATCGAGCGCAGTCGCATGTTCGATGTATCCCTGGTCTTCCCGTTGCTCGGGCTGGACAGGCAACACCTGCTGATTTTTGGTTACCGGAGCAAAACAATTTCCGCGCTGTCGCAAATGCCCCCCGGCTATGCAGGATTGCCTCCGGCGCAGGGTAAACTGGTATCCGGTCGGGTAAGCTATCGCTACAACAACGCCGAGAAATACGGCTACTCGATCAGCCCGGAAAACGGCCGCAGCATTGAGTACGGTTACGAGCAGCTCGACAAAAAATTTGGCAGTGATTTCGACCTTAAAAAATACAGCATAGACTGGCACGAATACATCGACTTTCCGTTCGATCACCATGTGCTGCTGGTGCGTGCTTATAGCGGCAGATCGGTCGGTGATGTGATTCCGCAGCGTGGCTTCCAATTGGGCGGCGATAATCCGGGCGATTTCACCCTCAACATCGAAGATAGCAATGTGTATCTGCGGGGCTATCCTGTTAACCAGTATCGCGGTCAAAAAGTTGGGCTGCTCAGCACAGAATACCGTTTTCCGGTCATCAATCTCGAACGTGGTTTCGGCAATACTCCGTTCTTCTTCAAGCGCCTGCACGGCGCGGTTTTTTACGAGGGGGGAAGCGCCTGGGATACGACCTTTGTCAGTCGGGATGTGAAACGGTCAGTGGGGGTGGAGGCACGACTGGATATGACGCTGGCCTACTCATTGCCGATCACCGTGCGCGCGGGTCTGGTTCAGGCAATCGATGACCAGCAACTCACTACCGTTATCGCCAATATCTGGTTATCGTTCCTGTAGAGGCAGGTTAAGGGCGTTCTGGGTTTAATCGAACCGCATCGAAAAATCGATTGCACGCACATCTTTGGTCAGGCTGCCGATCGAGATACGATCAACGCCGGTCTCGGCGATGCGGCGTACCGTTTCCAGATTGATACCGCCCGAGGCTTCCAGTTCTGCGCGTCCTGAATTCAGCTCAACGGCGCTGCGCATGTCATTGAGACTGAAATTGTCGAGCAGCACCAGCTTCGCACCCGCATCCAGCGCCTCGCGCAATTCGCCGAGATTCTCCACCTCGATCTGAATCGTCGCACTCTGGGGAGCGAGTTTATGGGCGGCCTCAAGGACGTTTCGGATACCGCCTGCAGCGGCGATGTGATTTTCTTTTATCAGTATCCCGTCGAACAGGCCGATGCGCTGGTTGTGACCGCCGCCGACCTTGACCGCATATTTTTGCGCGATGCGCAGGCCGGGCAAGGTCTTGCGTGTATCCATGATTTTTGCTTTTGTGCCCAGTATCGCTTCGACATAACGCAGCGTCAACGTGGCGGTAGCGGATAGCGTCTGCAAAAAATTCAGCGCGGGACGTTCGGCCGAGAGCATCGCGCGCGCGTCGCCTTGTATTTCGCACAGTGTCCAGCCTGCTTCGGCTACTTCGCCTTCTTTGATCAGCCAGTTGATCTTGCAGTTCGGATCAAGCGCGAGGAAACACTCTTCAAACCACAATGTTCCGCATAGCACTGCGCTTTCCCTGGTGATCACCGTGGCATGCGCCGCTGAATTTTCCGAAATCAACTGTGCGGTTAGGTCGCCGTTACCGATGTCCTCGTCAAGCGCGACCCGGACATTTGCGCGGATATGCAAGGAAAGATTCGCCAGTTTCATCATGATGTCTCCCTGTTTATCGGATACAGCCATCGTTATACGGCCAAGCCCCAATATGATCGTCCGGATGTCGAACCGGTTGAGCTGGCATGTCATGGGTATATAGTGACCGCATGGATGATGTGAAGATTACCACAGCGTAAGGGGTTTACCCTGAGCACTTGAATTCTCCGCCGGACACCCCATCTGTCTGGTAGACCAATAATGCTTTGAAGGAGATGTCATGCGTTTCGACAAATTCACCACCAAGTTCCAGCAGGCGTTGTCCGATGCCCAGAGCTTGGCCGTCGGCGGCGATAACCAGTTCATCGAGCCGCAGCATCTGTTGCTGGCGCTGCTCAACGATGCGGACAGCGGGGCGGGTTCGCTGCTGGCCCGTGCGGGCGGCAACACCAATGCGCTGAAGACAGCGCTGGGCGAAAGCGTGTCACGCCTGGCGAAAGTCGAAGGCCATGGCGGCGAAGTGACGGTCGGACGCGATCTATCCAATCTGCTCAACCTTACCGACAAGGAAGCGCAGAAGCGCGGCGACCAGTTCATTGCCAGCGAGATGTTTTTGCTGGCACTCACCAGCGACAAAGGCGAAGCCGGGCGCTTGCTCAAACAGCACGGCGTGGCGCGTGCGCCGCTCGAGCAGGCGATCAACGCGGTGCGCGGCGGCGAGTCGGTCGGTTCGCAGGAGGCGGAAGGCCAGCGCGAATCGCTGAAAAAATACACCCTCGATCTGACCGAGCGCGCGAGGCAGGGCAAGCTTGACCCGGTGATCGGTCGCGACGACGAGATTCGACGTGCGATTCAGGTGCTGCAACGTCGCACCAAGAACAACCCGGTATTGATCGGCGAGCCCGGCGTGGGCAAGACCGCCATCGTCGAGGGCCTCGCGCAGCGCATCGTCAACGGCGAAGTGCCCGAGACCCTGAAAAACAAAAAGGTACTGTCGCTGGACATGGCCGCGCTGCTGGCCGGTGCCAAGTATCGCGGCGAATTCGAGGAACGCCTCAAATCCGTGCTCAAAGAGCTGGCACAGGATGAAGGGCAGACCATCGTGTTCATCGACGAGTTGCACACCATGGTGGGCGCGGGCAAGGCCGATGGCGCGATGGATGCCGGCAACATGCTCAAGCCGGCACTGGCACGCGGCGAGCTGCATTGCGTGGGTGCCACCACGCTGGACGAATACCGCAAATACATCGAGAAAGATGCCGCGCTGGAGCGCCGCTTCCAGAAGGTGCTGGTCGACGAGCCGAGTGTGGAATCCACCATCGCCATCCTGCGCGGCTTGCGCGAACGCTACGAGTTGCACCACGGTGTGGACATCACCGATCCTGCAATCGTTGCCGCGGCGGAACTCTCCAACCGCTACATCACCGACCGCTTTTTGCCGGACAAGGCCATCGACCTGATCGACGAAGCCGCCGCGCGCGTCCGTATGGAAATTGATTCCAAGCCGGAAGTGATGGACAAACTTGAGCGCCGCCTGATCCAACTCAAGATCGAGCGCGAGGCTGTGAAGAAGGAGAAGGATGAAGCCTCGAAAAAACGTCACACACTGATCGAGGACGAGATCAACAAACTCGAACGCGAATACGCCGATCTCGAAGAAATATGGAAGTCCGAGAAAGGCGCGGCACAGGGCACGGCGAACCTGAAGGAAGAGATGGAGCAGGTGCGTGCCGAGATGGCCGCGCTGCAACGCGAAGGTAAGCTGGAGCAGGTCGCCGAGCTGCAGTACGGCAAGTTGCCGCAACTTGAAGAGAAGCTGAAAGAAGCGGCGAAGCGCGAAGAAGCTCGTGAATCTGAGGGGGGCAACGGCAAGAAGAACAAGCTGCTACGCACCCAAGTTGGCGCGGAAGAGATCGCTGAAGTGGTGAGCCGTGCCACCGGCATCCCGGTGAGCAAGATGATGACGGGCGAGCGCGACAAGCTGCTCAAGATGGAAGACAAGCTGCACGAGCGTGTGGTGGGGCAGGATGAGGCCGTGCGCCTCGTCAGCGATGCGATCCGCCGTTCACGCTCCGGCCTGAGCGATCCGAATCGTCCCTATGGCTCCTTCCTGTTCCTCGGCCCCACCGGCGTGGGCAAGACCGAATTGTGTAAGGCGTTGGCCGGATTCATGTTCGACTCCGAAGATCACTTGATTCGCATCGATATGAGCGAGTACATGGAGAAACATTCTGTCGCACGTCTGATCGGTGCACCACCCGGTTATGTCGGTTATGAAGAGGGCGGCGGCCTCACCGAGGCGGTGCGCCGCAAACCCTATTCCGTGATCCTGCTGGATGAGGTGGAGAAGGCGCACCCGGACGTATTCAACGTGCTGCTGCAGGCGCTGGACGACGGTCGCATGACCGACGGGCAGGGCCGTACCGTGGACTTTAAGAATACCGTGATCGTGATGACCTCCAATCTTGGCTCGCAGATGATCCAGCAGATGGAGGGCGACGACTATCAGGTGGTTAAACTGGCGGTGATGGCCGAAGTGAAAACCTACTTCCGTCCCGAATTCGTCAACCGTATCGACGAGGTCGTGGTGTTCCATGCACTGGATGAGAAAAACATCAAGTCTATCGCACGCATTCAGTTGCAGTATCTGGAAAAACGACTTGCCGCGATGGAGATGAAGCTGGAAGTGAGCGAGGATGCGCTGAAGGAGATCGCCAACGCGGGCTTCGACCCGGTGTATGGCGCAAGGCCGTTGAAACGCGCGATCCAGTCGCAATTGGAAAATCCGCTGGCCAAGCAGATACTCGAGGGACGCTTTGCCGCAAAGGACACCATCAAAGTGGACTGCAAGGGCGGGGTGATGCGGTTTGACAAAAACTAGATAATTGCCGCGAAGATTGAAACTGGAATTTTCTGACTTGCTTGGGTATGAATGTCCCACTGGAAGTTCATTGTTGATAGTATTTGCGTGATAATGAGACACTGAAGGTTGGAGCAGTGATTGGTTGTGCTTTGTGTTGTTTAACTATTGTGGGGGTTAAGGTATGAAAAATATTGCTTTAGTTGGTTTTGCGTTGGCGTTGGCACTTTCGGTTGGTAAGGCGGTTGCAGCTCCGGCAGAGGGGAATATCGGGATGAATGTTGATCTAGTGAGTTCGTCGACTCCGCTGGGAACGCCGACAAACTTTTTGATCAAAGGAAAATATCTGGTTGCCAAAGATATGGCCATACTGGCTGGTTTTGGCTTGCAGATGGTTGATACTGGTGGCGCTACCAATAACAAGGCAACCAATATCGGACTCATGGGTGGCATCAGGAAGTATATGAAAACCGACGATTTCGCCCCATTTTTTGGCGGTAAGTTGCAATATTTAACTACCCGGCAAGGGCCCAACGATGTGACGGATCTGGTGCTCATGGCTGAAATTGGTGCGGAATATTTTTTGGGTAAGCAATTCAGCATCGAGGGTTCCGTTGGCGCGGGCTACACTTCGCAGAAAGTTGAGCCTGTCGCAACACCCGGATCAAATACAGCCACGGCATTGGGTACTGCTACCTATAGCGTGAGCGCTAACTACTACTTCTAGGCATGATTCATGTACGGCTCGCACGATAAAATGCGGGCAGGTGAGGGGCGCGATTGATCGCGCCTTTTCATTGTGTAGTGCTCTAGCCACGAAGCTATGTCTGGCTATCGGTTAAGCGCATACTGGAACGCTTACTCAATTCCATGTTGGGAAACTTTCCCGGCTACCTTTGGCTTCTTTAAATATGGAACGCAACGACACTTTAATTCGCACCAGAAATCTGGTCATTTCGCTGGCGATATTTGTGGCATTGGCATTGTATGCTTCAACTTATTCCGAGCCGGTGCTGCGTGTTTCCCTTATTCCCGACGAATCACCCTCCGTGGTCAGGCGCAAGCTTAAGCCGCTGACCGATTATCTTGAGAAGAAAATAGGAATGAAAATCGAGTTCCGTCCTATGCCTGACGGCGGTGCTCTGGTGGATGCATTGATCGACAATAAGCTGGATATGGTCTGGTTCGATGGGTTTGGTTTTATCCGGGTCGAAGCGCGCAGTAAAGACATGGTCATCCCGCTGGTGCAACGTGCGGAAGATGAAAAGACACGATCTGTATTCGTCACCAGACGTGAGGATATTAGAAATCTTGAAGACCTGAAAGGCAAGATATTTTCTTTTGGCGCGGAAACATCGGTCTCAGGCCACCTGATGCCACGCACCTATATGCAGGCGGCTTACATCCATCCGGAGACCGACATGCAATCTGTTTTTTCGGGCACCCCCGAGGCGACCTTGGCAGCAGTGGCAAGCGGCAAGACGGACGCCGGCGTGTTGAGCAATCTGGCACTGGAGAAATTGATCGGGCAGGATTTGGTTGACGCAAAAGTCGTCCACGTTTTTTTCACTACGCCCGATTATCATGATTACAACTGGTCCGTGCGTGCGGATATGGATATTAATTTGCGGCTGAAATTAACCGATGCATTTCTCGCGCTGGATAAGAACGTCGGGTTGGATAAGGAGATTCTGCATTTGCAGCATGCCAGCAAATTTATTCCGGCCCATGCTGAAAATTATACTGTTATTGAATCGGCGGCACGTCGGGCGGGTTTGCTGAAATAAGTTCGGGCAACCAAAGTAGATACACGTGCGGATGCTAAGTTTCTTTCCCATCTGAGTTCAAAAAAACCGGTAAACAGGGCTGAAAAGCAGCAGTTTCGCAAATGACAATACTAGAGTAGAATAATCGACATTAATTTCTATTCTCAGGGGGGGGTATGAGCAGACTTTCGCGAGATTTAAGTCGCCTGTCCAGGACTTTTACAATATTCCTTGCCGTGGTGACAGTGGTGTCGGCTTTCGGTGGATACCAGCTATACCGCCTGATTTATCAAATGAATGATTTCTCGTTGCAACGCGCGGATCAATTGCTGGAAATCGAAGAAAGCCTGGATCGGGCATCCATTGCCTTGGGAGGGCAGATACAGGAATGGAAGGACATGCTGTTACGCGCAAACGATACAGATATGTACAACAGGCACCGCAAGGCATTTATGGATTCCAGCGTAAGTGTGCAAGACGCTCTTATAAACACCAAAACTGCAATGCAGAAATTTGGTATGGATACGCGGATAGTTGACCAATTGAGCGACGAGCACAAATCGCTGGTTTCAAGTTACATGCTCGCGCATGCCAGACTTGATCCGCGAAAAATCGAGTTCTCACACGAGGTTGATAAGCGGGTTATTGGCGCGGATCGTAATTTGCAACAGCACTTGGCCTCGGTAAAGTCAGATATCGAAAGGCTCATGCAACAGCAGTTGAGCGGTGCAATATCCGAGCAGGCCTATCGCTATTGGATACTCGGTTTGCTCGGGGCAGTGTCTCTACTGGTGATGGCTCTGGCAGGTTTCATATTCGCGTCCCGTTATTACGGACAAGAAATCGGTGCACGGGAGCACTCTCCCGCAACCTGATACCTTCAACGGTTAGCACGCGGGTCGCGGCGACCGGATTATTCTTTTTCTGCGGGCACGGCGGGTTGGGTGTCCGTCCCCATGATGGGCAAATCTTCGCGACACAGGTTCAACGCCTCCAGTACTCTTAAAGCCGCATAGGCATCGTTCGCCGCATAGCGCATTTGCTGCGGGGTAAGCTGCGGTTGCGACCAGTTGGAAGTGGTCACGTGCCGCGCCTTGGCGAAGCGCTGCTTTAACACCAGAGCTACTGCAGCCCGCACCCCCATCTCCTTATGGTAGCCGTCCATGCTGAACACGCTGTTGAGATCGACCACGCCGTTGAAATGTACACCCAGTTTCGCAAGGATATGTTTACGATCCGATCTCAGGCCGAAGCCGACCTTGATAAGTTGCTCCGATTGCAACAGCTCGAGCAGGAAAGCGTGTCCTTCTATACGATGCATCTGGAACAGGTAAGCCTTGTCGTGCAGTGCAAACTGCACAACATGAGGTCCCTCGCTGACATCGCCCACGACAAACGTCGGTTTGGATTCGGTATCAAAGCCCACTATGCCGGCAGCCTTGATGTCTGCTGTGGCTGACGCGAACTCCTCGGGGCTCGCCGGTACGTGAATGTGTTCAAGCTCCAGGCCGATGAAGGGTTCCAGCAGTTTGATTTCTTCCTTGGTCGGGGCAAACTTTTTCATGTGCAGGAATAAGCCGGTAATGTTCGGTATCCGAGAATCATAAGCTTGCCGCTCAAACCGGCTTGCTGCCCATCACTTCGCCCATGCATATCGTTGCGGCGGATTGCCATGCCGGGTTGAAGTTCAGCGTGTCTTTCGGGAACAGCATCACGACGGTGGAGCCGAGCAGAAAGTGGCCCATCTCCTGCCCTTTCTGCAAGGCGATCTCTTGGCCATCGTAGTGCCACTCGCGTATCTCGCGCGAACGGGGCGGGTTGACGATGCCGTGCCACACCGTGGCCATACTGCCGACGATGGTGGCGCCGACCAGCGTCAATACGAAAGATCCGGATTCGCCGTCGAACACGCACACCACCCGTTCGTTGCGCGCGAACAACCCCGGCACACCGCGCGCCGTCGTCGGGTTCACCGAAAACAGCTCCCCCGGCACATAGATCATGCGCCGTAAGCGTCCCGCGCACGGCATGTGGATGCGGTGATAATCTTTCGGGCTAAGATACAGCGTGGCAAAGCTGCCGTCGGCAAATTGCGCGGACAGCTTCGCATCGCCGCCGACCAGTGCCGTCGTCGTGTAGCTGTGTCCCTTCGCCTGAAAGATACTGTCGCGCTCGATTGCGCCGAACTGGCTGATTGCGCCGTCCACCGGGCAGATGAAAGCTGCATCGGCCAGTGGACGCGCGTCCTCGCGCAAAGGTCGCGTGAAAAACTCGTTGAAACTCGGGTAGCTCGCGATGTCGGGATTCGCCGCCTCCTGCATATTCACTTTGTAACGCGCCACAAAGCGGCGGATCACCGCAGTGGTCAGTTCGCCCAGACGGGCGCTGGCGAATTTGCCGGCCAGCACAGTCAGCAACTGCTTGGGCATCAGGTATTGCAGTAACACGGCTAAACGATCGGGCACGATAAATCTCGGTAACTTCGAAAAGATGGATTATAACGGGGCGAGGCAATTGAAATGACTAAAAGAAAGAAATGCCTCAAGCCTGCCACACCCCGAACCCCGCTTCGCGCAGATCAATGCCTATCTCCACTTCTCTGTCGCGCGCCTCGTCGTAAGACATCGGGTTAAACCCTTCGTAGAGATCTGGCAGCAGATGTAATCCGTATTTCATCACGTAGCGGTTGGACTGGATGCCCGCCTTGTGCTTGTCGAAACGCACATCGGGGTCGAGACCTGTCATGCCGACATAGACACAGGGCTTGCCGGGGAGGTAACCGGGATTGCACTTTTTGAATTTTCCTTCGCGCAGCACGTCTTTCGACAGCTCGATCACATAAACGTGGTAATGGTTGCGGCGCGCCATGCTTTTTAAGCGGCGATGCGGGCGGCCGCACCGGTGTTTCTGGTTTTAACCGCACGCGCGCGCAACTGCCCGCACGCGCCTTCAATCTCCTGCCCTGCCGAATCGCGCACTTTGGCAAGGATGCCATGCTGCTTCAGTGTGTGCACCATAGCCGTGATCCGTTCGGGTGAGGGGCGGCGATAGTCGAGACCGTCCACCGGGTTGAAGGGGATGAAGTTCATCACCGCGTATTTTCCGGCAAGCAAGCGCGCGATGCCTTCCAACTCGGCATCACTGTCGTTGATGCCCTCAAGCAACGTCCATTGATATTGTGTCGGATACGAGGTTGCGCGCGCATACGCTTCGGCATGTTCCACCAATTCTTCGATGGCGATTTGCGGCGCATGGGGCAGCAGTTTCGCGCGCAGCGTTGCATCAGTGCTGTGCAGAGAAAGCGCGAGAGCCGGTTTTACTTTTTCCTGTGGCAGGCGTTCGAACACCCTTAAATCTCCCACCGTCGAGAGCACAAGGTTCTTGTGGCCGATGTTGCCCTGCGTGCCCAGCAGCGCTATCGCTTCAAGCACGTTGTCGAGATTGTGTGCCGGCTCGCCCATGCCCATGAACACTACCTTGCTCACCGTGCGGCGTTTACGCGCAAGCACTACCTGCGCCACGATCTCCGCGCTGCCGAGCTGGCGAATCAAACCGTTGCGACCGCTCATGCAGAACACACAGCCCACGGCACAGCCTACCTGCGTCGATACGCACAAACCGCCGCGCGGCAACAGCACGCTCTCCACCATCTGGCCGTCATGCAGTTCAACCAGCAGCCGTGCCACGCCTTCTCCGGCAGGATGCTCGCTATTTAACTTCGCAAGTCCGTTCAGATCAGCCTCGATCGCGGGTAATTCACGCCGCATTGCCAGCGGAAAAAAAGCTGCGGCGGGACTGCCTTTTTTATCGTACGAGCACCTCTGGCTCCAGCCGCGCAGCAGCCTGTCTTCGTGGCAAGGTTTAGCGCCGAGATCATGCAGGCGTTGGTGTAACTGTGAGATGCGCATGGGAAAGTATGGGGCGTGTCCGGCTCGTTTTAATGCTGTTTATTACGCAGCTCGTCGCGGTCAAACCACCACGCGTCGCCGACGATGACATCAACCACCTGCCCAAGACGCGGCAGGAATATCTGCGGGTCGCGCAGTTCCAGCCTGTCCATCCACTTATCGAGCGCGGCCTGATCGCGCACATTGCCGTGGCGTTCGGCCACGCGCGCGATCAGGTTATTGGCAAGGAAACCCAGGCTTTCGTGTTGTTCATCGTCGGCGCGCAGGTCAATCACGTAACGTGCGGTAACGGCGGCGAGTGCCGCGCCATCGGAATGGTTCGGCGTCTCCTCGACAACATGCATTAGCATTGCCAGTGTCAGTTCGGGATCAACCGGGAAGCTCACCGCCAGCCACACCCCCATGCCCAGCGCGGCAACCGAATCTTTCTGTTCGCACTGGAACAGCACATCGCACGCCTCCACCGCATCCTTCCAGGCATCGTGCGCCAGCGCGGTATTGCAGGCCTCGCGCGCCAGTGCCCATGCCTCGGGTTTGCGTTCCAGCGCCACCAGTAACTCCGCGACATCCAGTTGCATGCGCGCACGCGCCAGCGGCGGGGCGTTGGTCAGACTGTTTAATTCCTGCAATTTTTCGACCAGATGTTTTTTCAGTTCAGCCTGTTCGTTGCCGCCCGAGCCATCTTTAATGTCCAAATTTTCACTCATCTCATTTTCCTGCCGCCATCATGTTTTCAATTGCAAAAGCGCTTTCGCAAAAATATTGCCAAAAATATTGCGGGGAAGCCGCCGTTGATTTTAACGCATCAAGCCGATCGGCTTGCGCCTGATATTCCGCGGTAAAGACTTGCAAAGCTCACCCATCCGGGTCATTGCATGCCAGCCTCGCCGCATGAGAAAGTTCACCCATGGCGGATTCGAAGTTTTCATCGCCCCGTTCAACCCGAGAGTTACAGATATGTCCACGCGTAAGCCCATCAACATCCCCGACGTTTCCGCCACTCAGCAGGGTGGCGATCTGTCCGAAAGCAACTGCTCAAATACCGAGATCGTCGCGCTGATGGTGCTGGGCGATAGCATGGCACCGGAGTTCATCGAAGGTGAGATATTGGTCATCGAGATGGGCGCACCCGCAACAGATGGCTCCTTCGTGATCGCGTGGGTGAACGAGGAGCACATCTTCCGGCAGTTCCGGCGCAATGCAGAAAATGGCTGGCGTCTGCACGCGCTCAACCCGGCCTATCCAGAGATCGCCATCTCCGGCCCGGATGCGATCAAGGGTGTGATCACCCACAAGAAAAAGCCCGGTTCGCGCAAGTCGGTCAAATACTATGAGTCGTAATTGATTCAATGAAAGTTAAAAGGGGAAGAAGTGGCAAAAAATATTTCGATGCTGACCTTTTAATTTCCACAAGGTATCATCCGGCCACCTATGAAAACTCCTAAAAGAATCGAGCCTCTGATAGAGGACGGCCTCGTCGACGAAGTCATGCGCCAGCTGATGAGCGGCAAGGAAGCCAAGGTTTACGTCGTCCGCTGCGGCGACGAAATACGTTGCGCAAAGGTCTACAAAGAGGCCGACCAGCGCAGTTTTCGCCAGAGCGTGGACTATACCGAAGGCCGCAAGGTCAAGAACAGCCGCCGCGCCCGTGCGATAGAAAAGGGCACCAAATATGGCCGCAAGGCGCAGGAAGAAGCCTGGCAAAGCGCCGAGGTAGACGCCTTGTACCGGCTCGCCGCCGCCGGCGTGCGCGTGCCCACGCCGTACAACTTTCTGGAGGGCGTGTTGCTGATGGAACTGGTCACCGGCGACGATGGATCAGCCGCACCCCGCCTCAACGATCTGGCGCTCACGCCCGAAGTGGCCCGCGAGTACCACCGTTTTTTGATCACGCAAGTCGTGCGCATGTTGTGCGCCGGGATCGTGCATGGCGACCTGTCCGAATTCAACATCCTGCTCGGCAGCGACGGGCCAGTCATCATCGACCTGCCACAGGCTGTCGACGCGGCAAGCAACAACAACGCCTTCAAGATGCTCGAGCGCGATGTCAACAACCTGGCCACCTACTTCGGTCAATTCGCCCCCGAACTGCTGGCCACCGACTACGGCATCGAGATATGGACGCTCTACCAGAGCGGCACGTTGCACCCGGAAAGCCCGCTGACCGGACGTTTCGAGCGCAACGAAAAACCGGCCGATCTGGTCAGCGTAATGCGCGAGATCAACGACACGCTCAAGGAAGAAGAAGCGCGAAAACTTCATTTGCAGCAGCAGTTGGAAAGAAAGAAAAACAGACTGGGTTAACGGTTTTTCGCGTAACCAGGCATACGGGACTCCTTCACCGTGATCACCGCCTTGCCGATGACCCTGCCCGCGCCGAAATCCGCCAGCGCCTGCGGTACGTCGCTCAGCGGATAGCGATGGCAGATGATGGGCGCGACCTTGTCGGCAGCGAACAGCGTTTCGATATCGGCCAGCCCTTCGTTCGCCTTGTGCAGCAACACCGTCATCCGCTTGCCGCTGATGCGCGAGAGCAGCGGCCCCAGCAGCATCAGCCGCATGATCAGCGCGATCGAGCCGCCGGCGACGACATAGGTGCCGCCCGGCTTCAGCGCCCTGCGGTAGTCGGCCAGCGCGTGGGTTGCCTGCGCATCGAGGATCAGGTCATAGCGCTGCCCGGCGCGGGTGAAATCCTCGCGGGTGTAATCGACCGCATGCGCCGCGCCCAGCATGCGCACCGTGTCCAGCTTGGCCGTGCTGTCCACGCCGGTCACCTCGGCGCCGCACGCCTTCGCGATTTGCACCGCGTAAGTGCCCATGCCGCCACCGGCACCGTTGATCAAAACCCGCTGCCCGCTGTGCAGCCCGCCCTTGCGCAGGCCCTGCCACGCCAGCAGCGCCGCCTGCGGAATCGCCGCCGCCTGCTCGAAGCTCATGCCCACAGGCTTCAATCGCAACATCTTTTCATCGGCGCACAGGTATTCGGCAAAGCCGCCCCAGCCGCCTGCCGACAGGTCGCCATACACCTCATCGCCCGGTTTGAATTTTGAAACGCGCTTGCCGACTGCAACGACACGGCCGGCGATATCGCAGCCGAGGCTGTTGATCTTGGTGGGGCGGAACAGGCCGAAGCCCAGGCGGTTGGCGAATGGTGTGCCCTGCAGCAGTTCATAGTCCCATGAATTGATTGATGCCGCATGCACCTCGACCAACACCTCATTGTCCCGTGGGGCAGGGCGTGCTACCTCAGTGAACTGAAGATCGGTTGGCGTACCGTATTGCGAGAAGATCACCGCTTTCATGGGTATCACTCCTTAGGTTTGTTGCTGGCTTAAGTTATTGCGATGCTGCCTTTTAAATGAAAAACACTAGGCAGTTTAATTCAATAAGCTGCTTGCAGATAATTATAAAATTTATATAATAGGTACCTGATTTATGTTTCGCAAAGGAAACAAATAATGAGTACCGAATTAAGCATAAAAGAAGCCGCATCAACTCTTGGTGTTAGCGTTCAACGAGTTAGAACTCTTTGCCGAGAAGGACTAATTACTTCGCGAAAATTGGGTGCAAGCTGGTTTATTGATGCACAAAGTCTTTCTCGATACGGACTAACTACCGCCCACAAGGTGGCGCAAGACCACCCCACTTACGAAGTGAAAAGGAAAAATAAGCCCATAGCCCTTAGTTTTTTTTCGGGTGCTATGGGGCTTGATCTAGGAATTGAGCGAGCTGGATTCGATATTAGACTTGCATGTGAAGTTGATAAATATTGCCGACAAACAATCGCTCTGAACAAGCCGGACATGGCTTTGATTGGTGACATCAATAATTATTCAGCAGACGAAGTACTAGAGTATGCAGGACTTTCTAAAAATGATGAGGTTGACTTAATTATTGGTGGGCCACCATGCCAAGCCTTCAGCACTGCTGGTAAACGAAATGGCTTCAATGATGACCGAGGAAATGCATTTCTTACATTCCTAAATGTTGCGTTGAGCATCAAGCCAAAAGTTATCGTGATTGAAAATGTTCGTGGCTTGTTATCGTGCCCGATGAAACACAGGCCACATGAAATGCGTGGGGTTGAATATCCAGATTTAATACTTGACGAACTGCCGGGTGGGGCACTTAACTTTGTTCTCAGCTTGATCGAAAAAAGCGGATACTCCTACTCGTTTAATTTATACAATTCTGCAAATTTTGGCACGCCTCAAATTAGAGAACGAGTGGTAATTGTATGTTCTCGTGACAAAAGGAAGCCTCCATTTTTGCTTCCGTCACATTCTGAAAGTGGCGATTTTGGATTAAAAAAATGGAGGACTTTCAGGCAGGCTACCAAGGGGATAACTGAATGCCATCATATGAATTTTCCGGAAAAAAGACTGGTGTATTACCGGATGCTTAAGGAAGGACAAAACTGGAAGTCTTTGCCTGAACATCTTCAAAAAGAGGCGTTGGGTAAATCGTATTATGCTGGTGGAGGGAAGACTGGTTTTTTGAGAAGGTTAGCATGGGACAAACCTACTCCTACACTTGTAACTCATCCGGCTATGCCAGCTACTGATTTGGCACACCCGACGGAAAATAGGCCTCTTTCTATTGAGGAATACAAACGTCTACAAGAGTTCCCTGACGACTGGATGTTGGCGGGGCCACTAGTTGAACAATACAAACAGGTTGGGAATGCCGTTCCTGCAAGTCTTGGCACTGCGATAGGAACTTTAGTGATGCGATTGATAAATGGTGAGTATGTTGAACCGCCTGTTGGATTTAGTTATTCGCGTTACCGATTGACCAGCGACGTTGAATGGAAAGCGAACTTTTCTCATATACCTGCGCTTGATAAATCACCCCAAGCGGCATTGTTTTAGTCACTTATTAAGCGCACCAACCAGCAACCTCGTCTTTGCACCAACCTCTTCTGCAATGGCGAGAACTTGCTTGTAAAAACCTTTACCACCAAGTGTGTCCCAGTATTCTTTTCCGATTAAAACCACGGAATCATTTTGAAAGTTAAAAACACCCTTAGGAGGCGACCAAGCATAATCCTTTCGATTCTCTCCATAAGGGTTGTAATACAGGCCGAAGTAAACTCTACAATTCTGGTCGTTTAGTTTAAGCTTGAGCAAGTCTCGCTTTGCCTCTGCGGACTGATCAATGTTGGGCTTCACAGTCTTGATACTCATATAGTGATTTATGCCATCCTTTACCCACCATAAATCAGAAATTACACGCCCTGTTTCTTTCGCCCCAGTTTTTCCGTTTGCCTTAACTGCGGCAATGTCAGCATCCCAATCTGGTGGGCGACCTAAGCGCTTACCTCTAAGATCGCTTATGTGATTTTCAATCGCAGTAAATTGACCGCTTGTCAGGTTAATAGTCAATACTTTCTGATTTGATGCTTCCGTTGCACCTCCAGATAACACGGCTGCCTTTGATATCTGTTCAATAACTCGTTGCCCAAACGATGTTGAAAATGAGCGCTCAAAGCGACTCCAGAATAAAGCCTCCTGCGAAAGAAGCGCAGAGTGAAATGGCCGATGAGTTTCTTCGTTATCAAGCCGCTTAATCGTCCCCTGAATACAATTCCTGAATTCATCAGCGATTATTTTCTTATATTTTTCTTCCACTGAATTTCCTAATTAGAAGGTTGTGTTTCTCAAAGTTAAACCAGCCGAGTTTAGTTCGAATTTATTCACGTTGCTCAGTATAGCGCACCGTCATTTCACCCCCACCCCCAACCACGCATCCGAAGTCAGCTCGGTCGGCAACTCGGTCAATCTTTTTTTCAGGTAATCGAGTGCGAGGATTTCCTTTTCGCGCCACAGTGCTTCACCCATGACATTCGAATGTGGTTCGACATGCTCACCACGAACGGACATTATTGATTTTTTCAGCATCTGTAGCGGGGCGCTGCCCCTGACCATGAAGTCCAGGAAGTCGGCCAGCGTGGTGACGGGCATGTCGCTAATAGACCACATTATGGTCGCCCACGTTGATGGGGATGATCTCGTTGTCATGGATCATCAGTTCGATGGTGATGCGATAGGAGAGGTTGATGGATACAGAGTGCAGCCCCAGCAGCCTGCCGCTGTAAGTGCCATGAGGGACAGCAACTGTCTTGATGTCACCCACTGAACAAGCAGTTTAGGCGGCTTCATAATGCCACGCCTGATCATGCTTCATCATCGCATTCAATATCACAAGCAGCTTGCGCATACATGCGACCAATG